>Ga0210405_10000112_pt1 | contig 108986 bp, 88 predicted proteins | sample IncBWH11MmetaG_FD_155492 | JGI IMG/M metagenome (GOLD analysis project Ga0210405, IMG submission 155492) | Forest soil microbial communities from Barre Woods Harvard Forest LTER site, Petersham, Massachusetts, United States - Inc-BW-H-11-M | ecosystem: Environmental > Terrestrial > Soil >... | reverse complement strand
CAACAAACTGCATTCTTTCATCCATGACCGAACACTCCTTCCAAGGCATCATTCCCTCCTCTCCCTAGAGGAAGAAGTGTTACCCATGTGTCCGGTACAAAGTGTTACCTATGTCTCGAGTCGCTCATTCTCTGGAATCAGCGCACTTTTTCTTCCTAGCTCGATTGTCCCTTTGAAATTGCTGCGCGGTTAGTGGATATTTCGAAATTTCGTGCACTTTGAGATGTGTCCGGTCTCCGGCCCGGAGACCGGACTACAACCCATATGTCCGGTTGAGCTGGCACGACTAACCAGGAATTCGCGCGAAAACGCTTGATACCAAATTCATAGTCGAGTGCGATTCGCAATGGGAAGGTTGCAAAGCCGAATCGTGGTGCCTAAAATGCCAAATCTCAGACACAAGAATTGGCATGCTCGATCATTGCCCGAAGATAATCACCCTTTTGTGAGTACGCCATACTCCGGCCGCCAGCGCAGAATTGCTTTGCGACAACTTTGTGATTGCTCTCGGACAACGACAGGCCTAGGTTTGCGAAATTAAGATATTCATAGAGTAAGACGCTCGAACGGGAACGGCACTCGGGGACAGAGTCTCGTTCGATTGACAAAGCCCCAGGTGGCGAGTGGTCCTGGGGCTTTCTTCTTGTGCAAACCTCAGTAACCTTCATTCAACAATTGAAAGGTAACAGTACGGAACTTTTCCGGTAAGCCGGGTGGTCTCAATGGGTCGACGCAACACTCAGCTCGAACCGGCCTTAACATTGAAAACAAAAGCTAAAATCGCTCGCTAGGTTAGATCAGCCGGAACGCCACCCTGGCTAGGTTTTGATCGACTGCAGGCAAACAGATCAGTTCTCCCGGGGAAGCATTGTTGGATCAACTGATTAGAGGGTGTTGCATCGACGGTCTGAACCCGCACGACTTACCAGGAGTTGCACCCTGTAGTTGAATAAGATCCGACTGTTGCCTCGCAGGACATCCGCGTTTCGGTCATATGGTTGACAGCAAATTCGGCCGGGTGCAGTCTTTTGCTGAAGGGACAATTCCCACCCTGCCCCAACGCTAGGTCGCCCACCACCTTTCATCAGACAGGATGAAATGAACAAGAAAACCGCATCTCTCATTTCCGGCATGCTCTTCACTCTTCTCCCGATTCCTGCATCTGCGCAGTGCAAAGACCAGCTCTGTTCGAATGTGCAGAACATACTCGATGCAGCCGTCATTGACTTTAGAGGGTACCAGTCGCATGTATCCGCCGTTCCCGACGTCTCGACGGAAGCGACAAAGGTCCCTTGCCAACTGACGAAGTGGGCTAACAACGTGCTGATGTGTATCTGCTACGCGCAAGTCCCCTTTGCAAACGGCGCGAGCTGGCACGCAAGAACAATGGATGCGCTTAAAACACTCAATCCAGCTTGGCATTTCGTCGTTAATTCCCCGAGTGTCGACCATTACGTTGACGCAGGTCCACCCGATTGTGAAATCACTCCCACGGAGGGACCTTATATCGGGCAATGCCCGCTTCATCTGCAAGTGGCGAAGCAGAGTGACGGATCGGCGAAGCTTTACCTGATGATGAACTCGCTTTCCTCTCCGTTTTTGATGCATCACATTTTGCCCTCTCCTTCCAAGCTGACTCCATCCGCCGCAGCCGCCGTGGGCGTGGGTTGCGATGAATTCTGCCAAAACCTGAAGAAAGCGTTTGAGGCTCGCACGAGTGTTTTTGAAGACATCATCCATACCGCCAACTCGAAGGCGGACACCTCAGAAGGTACGTTGAAACTTAGTGGGGCGAAGGATTGTATGGTCAACGCAGTTAAAGTCTCTCCTTCCATCGACTCAGGAACGCAGTTCGTTTGCTATTGGCAGGAGCCTTCCGTGTCCGTTGCTGAGGTCCGATTCCGCGATCTGGTCTCTCGCCTTCAGGTCCTTGTACCGTCGAATTGGTTGACTCGCGAGGAAAACGAATTGGATGAGCCGACCGGCGCAAACCTCAGGGCATGGCATGCGGTCGAGCCAGGCAACAAACATGACGTTCGTGTCTACCTCTACAGCGACTCGGTAGGCCTTCACATCACAGCGTGGAAGTAGCAGCCCAAGGTCGTACTACTAGCCATATGTCCGGTTAGCCGACTAATCGGGACCTACAGGAAACCTGTGCTAGCATCGCGCCATGAAATCCGTGGCTCGATATGCAGCACTAGCGATGGCTGTGCTTTCTGGAATCACGTTCCTGGGTGGCTCTTTGCGTTATTTGGCAACTTATTACACGCATCATCGCGTCGCCCCTTCAACTGTCCGCCCGCTTGATACGCTGTTCACGGGAGTCGCCTGCCTTGGCTTCGGAAGGGTCTATCAGGTTCTGGGGCGCAGTAAACCTGACACCATATCTAAAACACAAACTGAAATCGACATAGTCCACGTTGGTTTCCTAAGCGCGTGGTTCTGTCTTCTTTTCATGGTCCAGACCATGAATCCTCCCGTCCGTAGTGTTTCGGCATGGGTTTTGGCCGTGCTCGTTTTTGCCTCCGTTTACGTGGTTCTCGTCGGATTCGTAACACGAAAGAAAATTTTCAGGCGGTCAGCCGAAGCACTTCCTGGCGACCTTTCCAAGGCTCTCAGGTTCTGGAAGTCAGCGCACGTCATCGGCTTCGTCTATGCCATGAACCTAGCTCTTTTTGGTTTCGTATTGAAGTTTCTCGGCAGCAATTGGTTAGTGCCCGGAATTCTCTTCGGCTTGAGCTTGGGCTTTCTTCTGTTATGGAGACCTCGCCAGATGGCCGGTAGCAGTGCCCAACTTGCCTGATTAACCCGGAAACCGGAGAAGCGGCTCACTGTACCCGCGCGGACGGCCATCCGACTAACAGGGACTTGGGAAGAGCCGAGGAATGGGTTAGTCTTAGAAGTGCAGTTCACTTTCGTGATGTGACGGGCAAATCCATCAAGAAGGAGAACTGCCGTGAACAGCAACTTTTTTCCACGAAACAAGCAGCAAGCGACGCAAGGGTTTCCCATCCGAAACCAACGTTAAGCGTGGTAACCGGGTCGTCCATGGCGAGAAGGAACTATCTGAGAAGCTAGGTAGGAACGACCCCTGCCCTTGCGGTTCTGCACGCTGCTTTCAAGAAGTGTTGCATGCGGACTGGCCGTTATGACGGTGCGCCGCGAAACCACTACAACAGATAGATCGACAAGGGCCGGCACAAACCGTGCCCTTCAACTCCGACTTACCGGGAGTTAGAACGGGCAAACGGCACGGACTCACAGGGGATTGACCACGATCAGTCTGCGCTTCAAGGCAAACAGGACCATGTCGGAGTTGCTACGAAGGCTGAACGATTCCTGGATGTGATGCTTGTGGAACTCCACAGTTTTCTGGCTCACATCCAAGATACCGGCGATCTCCTTTAGGGATCGCCCCTCACCGGTCATCTGAACGATCTCCCTTTGTCGCGGGGACATTTCCTTAGAGAATTGCCGCACCCTAGCTTTCGTTTCAAACCAGTCTTCAGCTCTCAGCTTGGGCGTCAAATAGTGCTTGTCATGCAAGACATGACCGATTGGATTTTGTAGCTCCTGTCCGGCCGAGTGTTTCAGAACAATCCAATTGGGCCAAGTTCAAGGGCGGCGGCAGCGAGATTTGGGTCGTCGTGCATCGTCAGAAAGATGAACTTGATTTTACGGGCTTCTAGTTTGATTCTCTGGGCCGCATCTAACCTATTTAAGAGGGGCGTAGTGAATTCTACGACAATCACGTCCGGACTGAGTCGTATGGCCTCGGTTATCAGCGCACGACCGTCCATAACCACCCCAACAACGGTATGAGTCTTTTCCAGATAGACCCGCAATGTTTCGGCGAACATGGCGTGGTCATCTGCGACCAAGAAACGCGGGCCGGTGCTGCGCGCAGCCACATTTTCCATATTCGCCCCCTCTGGGCGGTCGGCGAAAGGTGCTTGACGGCAGTCAATCACTCATTCATCCAGGTCGCTCAGCAAAAAATCCAGTGTTGCCCACCCCAATCCTGATTGACTCTGACTTTCGCAGGAGCTGTCTGGCTATCTCATATCTGCCAGTCGCCGGAACTGTAAGTTTTGACAGCTCTGCACTGTTGGGTTTTTCAGTGGTCCGCAGATTCATTCCTAGGGAATCTCCTAGTTGTGGCTGGATGGTATCAACGCCTAAATTGGCAACATTCCAGCCCAACCTGGCTGGGCCAGCCAGAGAGGTTGAAAACTGGATCGAGTGCAAGTGAGGCGGAGCGCCCATGCTTGCGCTGTATTGGTCAATCCTTCTCATTGAGGGAAGACCATTCGTAACTTCGATCTCCCTCCTCTCTGCACCACTTCCAGGTCTTTGTCAAAGGGGTGAGTTGGTCGCCAATTCTGTCGAGTTTAAGTTTGCCATCTGACAATAAAAGGAGAAATGGAAATGAAGAAGGTACTCGTCGTAATTGCTGTATTGCTGATCGGAACGGTGGCTTTTGCGCAAGATGGTCCCAAGGCGGAAATTACCGGCTTTTATTCCTATTTCCGCTTCAATCCCGAGAATAGCGGAACCTTCAGTAGTCATTCGCTCAACGGAGGCGGAGCGGATATCAGCTATTTCTTTACGAGCATGATTGGGATCAAAGCTGAGTTTGCCGGCTACCAGAGCAACAACGTGACTTTTACAAATAATATAAGCACCGCGACGGCTTCGGCCAATCTCTTCACCTACAACGTAGGACCGGTCGTTAAGGTTCGTGCCGGAAAATTCGAACCCTTCGCGGAAGCTCTGTTCGGCGGGGCCCACTCCAGTTTCTACGGCAACCTCTGCAAACAGCTAGCGACTTGCGTCGTTAACAACCCGAGCAACAATGCATTCGACTTCGCGCTCGGCGGTGGGATCGACATCCCGCTCTCCCACTCAATCGCCATCCGGCCCGCGCAGGTTGATTACGTGCTCACGCGCTTCGGCAACGGATTCACCAGTGGCAATCAAAACCAAAGCAACTTCCGTTACCAGGCTGGGATTCAAGTCCGGTTCTAGCCGATTCGAATTCCTGCATGCATTGATAATCGAAAAGCAAGGGGCGCGCTTTTCCGCGGTGCGCCCCTTTAGCTAGGAAGAATGCATGCGTTGCAATCGGAGAAGCAGTGAACATGAAACAGAAAATAAATCCTCAGCCCTCGGAAGCAATTTCTGGGTCTCAAGGAAAAACAAGGTATGTATTGGAAGATGTGTTCTGGGTTCCCCTCAGCAATTGCAGTTCTATGCGTTCTACTCACTTCGTTTTACCTGAACGTCACTCCGCAATACCCGTGATAGGTCCACTTTAGTCTCGCAAGCCTTCGTTTACTTCCGAAGGAGTTTTGATTATGAACTCGACTCAAAGGCAACTGATAGTTGTGACTGACCTGTGCGAGCTAAATGGGCGCATATGCCCCTTACCTGCAGTGCCAAATGCGCTCGTAAGCCCAGGATGTAACCACCAGCTGAAATTCGGAGACCAACTTGAACTTCGACGGCCGGATGGAACGGTCACCAAAGTCGAGCTCCAAGGTCTGCAATGGAGCTCGTCTGGCGAAGAAGAACTGTTTATAGAGCTAGGACCACCGGTCACAAAGCAGGACCTTCCCCCAGGTACCACAATTTGGATGGTGTCAGGGACCCAAAAGTCGGGCACTTTAGCCACCATCAAATCTTCAAATGGTCTTCCTTGTCATTGTGCATAGGCATGAATTGCCAATTCCTGATTAACGCGGTTACCATCCATGTGGGTATTGGAAGGAACTTGGCCGGTTTGCCGACGCCTAGTCTCCAATGGTGAATTGCAGGTAAGGCTTAGAGATTTTGACGATAATGTCTCGATTGTCTTCTAGCAAAGTTACAAACCCGGCGTTGTCGCTGTCTGGCCGACCAACCGCCTTAAACTCGACGTCAATTTTGAAATAGGGACAGTCCTGGCTGACAAATGTTCGTCGTAATCCTGTGGAAAACCCTCCTTCGGTCCTGAAAACCTTGAGGAGGTCAAATCGCGTCATTCCCGGTTTAATGGTTTCCATTCTCTGTAGAGTATGGTTCACCCACTCTATGTGGTCTTGCGTTGTCCGCTCTTGACTCGTCGACCGAGTCGGCCGGACGAAGGCAGAATCTACAATCAAAATCATGGAAAGCGATAAAAGCACGAAAAGTCGTCGAACCATTGTTCGTCCCTCCTTTTGCGGCTGCTCAAGAGTGGGTGGCTGCTACGTACTCTACCCATAGTGCAGACTTTAGAACATAGCTCCCACAAATCATAAGCCCGTTTCAATTGTCAGCGCCTGACTAACGCGGTAACCGGAAAAGTGGGCACTAGCCCTCAATCTGGATTCCACTAACCATCTGCCTACAACCGCTCCAAGCCGATTCCGACACTGCTGCGGCAAACCCGAGCACTTGAGCACCGATATTTCGACCAGTGCGCTTATCTTCAGGTACGCCTGTCCTTGAACTAACCCTTCGTACAGCTTGCAGACTGCTGACGGAGGCCTACTCTGACAAAGTCCAGCTATATCCCGGATGCGCAGTTTAGGAGGCATTATGCGTGCCTTGAAAATATTGCTTGCCGCCTTGGCGCTGGGTGCGCTGTCCCTGAGTGCATTTCCCCAGCAACCGTCGAAGCTGACTGAAGTTGTGGACAGGATTGTGGCCCAAGAACAGGCGGAAATGCAGTCGCTGCACCAGTATTCCCCCATAGTAGAGACCTACATCCAGGTTCTCCATGCGAACAAGAATCAAGAGGCAGTGCCGAAGGGCGACAACTATTTTCTTGGGCGCGCAGAGTTGGCGAAGGGCGTGGAACTCGAACCCCTGATCACTGACAGTCACGCGAAGCACAACATGTTCGCGGGTATGGGCAGATTTGTCTCGATGGAATTTCTCCCCCGCGGCTTCCTGCAAATGATCTACCTGGACACAACCGGGTTTAACCGACAGCATTACAAGTTTAACTATGTCGGACGGGAGTTCCTGGGTCAGGTACGCTGCCTGGTTTTCGACGTTGACCCGGTTTCGAAGGACGAGAAAGGGCGCTTTGTCGGCCGGATTTGGGTAGAGGATCAGGACTATCACATCGTGCGCTTCAACGGCGGCTATAGCAGCCGGTCCAAGACCAGCTACTACTTTAATTTCGACAGCTGGCGCACGAATGCCGGAAAGGACAAATGGCTACCGGCTTTCATTTACAGCGAAGAAGCGAACAATCCGATGGTGCAGTCCTTCAGAGCACAGACACGCCTTTGGAGCTACGCCCCCACCCTGGATCGGGAAGAGCAGGAGCTAAGCAAGGTGGTGGTGGAGGCCCCCAAGCCGGTGACGGATCAGACAGAAGTCGGGAACGACTATTCGCCGCTCGAAGAGAAACGCGCGTGGGAACGCCAGGCCGAAGACAACATCGCCTCCAAGATGGAGCAGATGGGTCTGATGGCGCAGTACGGGGACGTGGATAAAGTGCTGGAAACGGTGGTTAACAATATTGAGGTTACAAACAACCTTGATATAGAGCCGACGGTCCGCTGCCGCGTTCTGATGACCTCGACGATGGAATCCTTCACGATGGGCCACACCATTGTCTTGAGCCGCGGCCTGGTAGATGTGCTCCCTGACGAGGCCAGCCTTGCGGCCATCCTCGCCCACGAACTCGGCCACATCGTGCTCCGGCATCGTATGGGCACCCAATATGCGTTTTTCAATCGCCTGCGTTTCGACGAAAAAGAAACGTTTCGGCATTTTGGTTTTACTCACACAGTGGAAGAGGAACAGGCGGCGACCCAACAAGGGATGGAGTTCCTGAAGAAGTCACCCTACAAGGATCATCTCGGAAGCGCACAACTCTTCCTCCAAGCGTTGAATGATCGTTCGAAGGAGATTCCCAATCTGGTTAGCCCGCACCTGGGGAACAGGGTGGTGATTGGTGTTACCGGCACATCCGCGACTTCAACCGCGGAGGCGTCGACATCAAAGCCAACGGGTGACCTTATTGCCGCTCTGCCGCTTGGCGGACGTATCAAGATCGAACCCTGGGACAATCGGCTGCAGATGCTCAAGACCAAGCCAGTTGGGACAGTGGCCAAGGACGAGGTAACGCCGTTCGAGCTCACTCCGTTCTTCCTGTATCTCACACGGCAGGGAGATACTGCATCGCCCGAAATTCCTGGCGCAGTAGCGGTGAAGTCCACCGCGGATACGGACTTATCGGACGCCAAACCATAATCGCCCCCTACTGGGTAAACCTGAATCTAGTTCGATACGGGTACCGGAGAAGTCGACGCTAGTACCCACTTGTCCGGTAACCCGACTTACCAGGAGTTGACTGCCAAGATGTAATTGAACCCAACAGGGTCCCAAACCCTCTGTCCTGGCGAAAGGTTCCGTTCGCTCCTCTGCGCGCTGTTAGTGCTAAAATCCAGCCTGTTGGAGACGCGAGAGATGCCTTATTGCCCGATTTGCAAGGCAGAGTATCGAACGGGTTTTGCTCGTTGCTGTCATTGCTCAGCCTTACTCGTTGGCAGTTCCAGTGAGGCTGACGCGGAGAGAGTAGTTCTTCTGTGGGAAGGGCTAAGCCGGCAGAAATTTGAGGCACTTGTGGCAGCTTTGCATGACGCGAACATCCCCAATCGAGGCAAGTGCGGCGCTGATGCCGGGGCGGCATACATGTTCAACTTGCGTGGAAGACGATTACTGAAGGGCATGAAAAAAACGTCGTGGCAAGTCTCCGTGTTAGAAGCGGATTATGATCGGGCGCAGAATATCGCTCGACCTTTCCTTTAACGCATGCACTCATACCGGCACCTTGAGCAGGTCCTGACTAACAGGGTTGCCGTCGACGTGGGTACTAGCCTCCACTTTTCCGGTTAGCCGACTAATCGGGACTTGGGTTTTCTCGAATCATTTTTTCTGAAAAATGAGGCCACAAATCGCAACAATTACCATCATGATCAGCACTAGCGGAAGCCCACAGCCAATAACTTGAGCCCGATCCTTGATCCATCTTCGTCCATGCGGTGGAGGCAAAGGCCCGAATCCACCGCCCGTGACCACTTCCTCTGTCAAAGCTACAATTTCAGGGCACGCGTTATCGCTTGCCCATTCAAAGGAAGCGAGAAAGCTCTTCGGATCGTTCTTGATGCCCTTGGCTTTCTCTTGTTCGAGAATCTCTCCTATCAACTTGTGTAATCGCATTCGCAAGTCTTCCGGAAAGGATTCTCTGCGACCAGATTCGCTAGAGAGCATTTTCTTTTCCGTTTCATTTAGCGGGGTACCGTGCCTGTCTGCCTCCTGAGAAAGCAGTTCGATCATGTGCTCTGCGGCGTCTTCTTGACGACCGAACGGGCTTTTGCGAATCCATTTCATCGTCTGCAACTGGTATATGCCTAGCGTTGAGCCTGGAGCTTAGCAAACTTACTGTGTGCCTGGTAAACGCCCTAACCGAAAATGTGGAGTCCTAGGACCGGACTTGTCCGGTTTGCGAGCGGCGCTTCGAAGACGCAGTCAGGGCTAATCGGGAGTAGAGCACAAGGATTCAAGTTAACAGTAAAACACTGCCCCAGAGAAAGTAACCCGATTTTAGCCTTCAGGGTTGCCAATAATAGACCTGGCGGGCGCGCGCGTCCGCGCTGGCCTTGTTCACCCGCACCTGCACTTTATTTAATTCGTTTGGTTTCTGGTCCGAGGGTGGCGCAAACGAAAGTTCATAGTAAGCCTCGGCATCGTTAACGCATTTTTGCACTTCCGCAGCGATATCGTTGCTTACAGTTAGGGCCATCCCGCCACTTTGAACCGCGAGGACTTGCAACGCGAGGTTGCCCAAGTTCGCGTCGTAGGGCTTGCTCACACCGCCCACATATTCCTTCCACCAGAAAGCTCGGGTGCCGAAGTCCGCATCTCCCAGCGGATCGATGCTGTAAAGCGTAATGTGGGCACTGCGCAAAAGGTTGGAAAAGCTGATGATGTCATGGAAGATTTGCTCGCGTTGCTTGGTATCGAGCTGTTCCTGGACGCCCGGGCCCGAGAGCACTGGCCATCCCGGGGAGAGCCAGATCAGGAACTTGCGACCGGGCAGAGCTGCTTCTCGACTGGCCAGTTCGTACAGAGCCTTGAGCGAAACCTCGAAGCGCTCTTCCGCACTATAGATGCCACCAGACCGGAGAATGGAATGCAATCCGACAGAGGTTTGGTCGAGCGAGGCACGCAGCGCATTCCCATCGGTCGAGAAGGAATCTTGCACCTGAATGCCCTTATCCGTCAGGAACGCTAGTGCTATGGGGTGGGCAAGGTGGCCCCTGTCCATTTTCAAGAATTTGTCGAGTTCGGACCGTTCGTACGCGATGTGATCGACGCCGGTGTTCACATCATCGATAACCAGAACGATGTGAACGTCCGCATCGCGACCACGAACGGCTTTGAAAGAACTGATGGGCTGTTCCTTTTTGTTATCCAAAACGGTGAAATCTTGTTGCTGAAGTCCGGTAAGCGGCGGACCGGATCTGGGAGTCACTACGACATCCAGATGAATCATGTCGTTGGGAACTTGGGTGGTCGGAATCAGCGCTTTGGAAGGCGCGTCAATTTGCGCAGAAGCTACGGCGGCAAGAAGGACAGATGCGAAAAGCAAAGAACCGAAACGAGCAACGCACATAGGAATTACCCTCCTTCGAGCCACTTCAACCGGGTGGGCGCCTCGCGAAGGTTATTGGAGGCACATACCACAATAGATGGGATAGACGGGTGCTCTAGATACAAATAAAACGATTAACCGCGCCAGAAGCTGACGCGCAAGGAAATGGCATTCAGTCGCGTAAAGTTGAGGGCACGGACATGAGTTCACCTAGAAAAGTGAATTAGTTCTCAAATTCTTGGGTAACTCCTGGTAAACGCGGTAATCGGACAAGTGGGTACTAGCTACTACTTGTCGGTGCCGTCCCCTGGTTTGTCGCTATGGTCGCGCTTCTGGGAGCGTCTCAATCACCTTGCGTGCGTCCGCTGCATCTTCATCATTCACGAGCAGCTGATAATACGTGCCGTCATACCGGACCGTTGCGAAAATGCCTGCGGACAAAAGCGCACCTTGCAGAATTTCCACTTGGATCTCCGTTGCATACTGAAGCAGCACTAGTTCATCGTTTTGGGGCACGGCAAGAAGGCTTCGCGCCGCGGCTGCATCCTCTTCGCGCACAAGCACCCGATGTCCCAGGCCGCTCCATGCCAGATGCTCTCGCATGCGACCAGCGGTATCCGCCTGAATCATCGCATCGATGCCTGACGACTCAAGGACGCCCCGCGCAACTTCGGCCTCGCCTTCTGTAGCGTAAGACTGGACAACAACTAAATCACCTTGCGACATAAGCTCAGTATACCCCCTGGACAAGTCCTGTATCGAAGGCTAACGAGACGAGCAGATCCGACCGAGCGAAAATTTCGAAGAGAATATTGGGAAGGTGAAGGCAGTAGCTACCGATAAACGACTTACTAGGACTTAGGCCGACTCCTTGCGTTGAATTTGTGCGAGATTTAGAGTGGTTCCGGCGCAGTTCCACATGCACACAGAACCAAGGCAGGTATCTTAATGCAATCGCCCCAAAAGCAAACGCAGGGACGAGTGTCGGCCGGACCGGTCGTCTTTGGAATTGTTGTTGAAGTTCTGCTTGCTGCAGGACTGTGCCTTCCCCATACATCGAACCCTCCAATTATTGCGTTCTGCCTTGCGGAGGCTCCTTATCTAGTGGTCCTGTTCATGCTGCTGATCTCTGCGGCCGATCCCAAACGGATGCAGCTCTGGGCCAAGGTCGCATTTGGGCTCGGACTCCTCTACGCAGTGCTTTCCGCCCCTGTCATTTTTGCTTACGCCATCGGCTTGGGCTTTAGCGACTATCCAGGTAAATGGGTGCAGGCGGTCAGTCTTTTTGGGTTGATCCCTGTGAACCTTTACGTGGTTTTCGCGGCCAACGCCGTGGGCCAGGGATCCCTCGCGCAACGCATCTTGTATCCGATTCTGAAGACAGCCGGTGCGTTCATTCTGATTGTCCTGGGAGTCTGGGCACACGATAAGTACGACGAAAACCGGAGGATGCAGCGGTTCGACTCAATGCTCAACGAAACTCAACTCATCCAAGTGATGAACAATGTTCTTGCGTGTTTGCAAAGATATAAATTGGAAAAATCCAGTTATCCGGATAGCCTCACGGCGACTGCCGGCGTGCGCGGATGCAGTTCGCTTGATGCGAATCCGGGGGAAGTAGGTGGCTACACCCTAAGCTACAGACCAATTCACGTTCAGGCCCTCGGGAAGACGGAATCATTCCAGTTGGAGGCGCGCTCAGAGGGAGGATGGTTCGAACATGCTGAACCCTACATTGCCGATTCCTTGGGAATCATTTACAGGCGCACCCAGTTCGGAATGCGACCCATGGTCGGCTCGGAGGGCGGGATGATGCTTTCCGATATTCGTCGCTGTGTGGAAAGACCTGCGTCCACGGAGCAACGGCGTGACGCTGATGGAATCGTCCAAGATCTTCAAAGCAGATGCCCCTATCGGCCGGGTCAATGGGAGAACCAAGATGGAGTGGTTGTGTTCCAAATGACAGGAAAAACCGGTTACGCCGTGGAAATGCACGTGGTTTTGACGGGCGGACAAGCGACGCCGAAAATAACCGGGTCAGGACGATGCGCAAACTACGCGATGAATTGTGTCCGAAGCTATTTGATGGACGAGAAAGGCGCTGTTCACGGAACCCCAGAGCCGCGGGCGGCGACGCTTGACGATCCCGTAGTGCCGGCGTGCGAATCGTCTACTGCTCCTTGCGATTGGCCCCTGGTCAATTAGAACAAGACGCACAATCAACGCGTTAGAAGGTGTTGCGTCGACCCATTGAGACCACCCGACTTACCAGGACTTGTGATGGGAAACGTGCACAAGCGTACAATTTGAAAGTCACATTCCGTCGATGAAAATCCTCTCTTACATCGCCGTTGCATTGGCAGGTCTGCTTGGAGGTGCAGTGGCGGGGGCCTTGGGTGGTTTGTTACTTGGTTGGTTCTTGGCGCTCGGTTATCACAAACACGGACCGACCGATCCAGGCGATGCTCCAGCGTATGTGACCTTGGGGCTAATAATGGTCGGCGCTTGTTTGGGAGCAATTGTTGGTCTCGTGATAGGAATCATCTTTAGCATCCGTTTCGTGCGTCGTGTGGGAGGCTAGTACGAACTTGTCCGGTTAGCCGGCACGACTTATCCGGCAAGTGGAATTGAATAGGTAGCACTAGCGCGTTTCGCTGAACTAATATTGAGACCGGTAAACACGATTCGCTGGGCGCATTCGGCCAAGGGCCGGTTGGCCTGCCTTTTTCCCACTTCAGTAAAACATCCGGAGAGGCGATACATCTGAAGCAGGACAGGAAGCCCTTCGCCTCAACGCTCAAAGGAGAAAAGAGATGAAACGTTTTTCCAGATTTGCGTTGGTATGGTTGGCTGTGGGTTTTGCATTGGCTCCCCTGCGGGCGCAGAACGCCCCGAAGCAAGCCCCGGGGCCGGCTCCCAGCCAATCGGAAGGCGTGCTGGAGGCGTGGAATGACATCGGACGGAGATTGATTGCCATGGCGCAGGATTTTCCGGAGGACAAGTTTTCCTACAAGCCGCAGGCGGAATCTCGGACGTTTGTCGCGAACCTGGTGCATGCCTCGGCGTCCATGTACTTCTTCACGGATACCGCCGCGGGGAAGAAACCGCGGCCGTCAAGCTACGCCGACGACCCTAAGGACGTCGGCGTGAAGACCCGGGCCGATCTTGTGGCCTTTGTGACGAAGTGCGTGGAAGACGGCGCCGCGGAGATCAAGGCCAAGGGCGACAAAGGCCTCATGGAAACGGTCGATGATGGCGGGCCGCATCTGGACCGGCTGTACGACCTAGCTTACGGCCTGATCGGGCATTCGAACGAACACTATGGCCAGCTGGTGGTCTACTACCGGATCAACGGCCTGGTGCCGCCGGAATCAAGGCCCAAGAAATAGGGGAGTTCTCCGGATCTCTGAACTCTGGCACCTGCGCTAGTGCTTGAGTAACGCGGTAACCGCCCATGTGGGTACTGGAACGAACTTGTCCGCTTTGCCGACAAATCGAGCACTGCGGTCGGAATCAACAGGCTGGCCTGGTCTCTACTGGTTTAGTTGCTTCCTCGGATGTCCGCGATTCGATATTCAGCATCGTGCGGAGGGCCTAGGTGCTGCAAGAATCTTCCTCAGGAACTTGGATCCTTCGGGCAATGGTGACCTCGTATCCGGTTCACCAACAATTACACGGACAATTTAGTTGAAAATTCTCGGAGATCGTTGTGGTCATACTCATAAGTCCGGTGACAGTTGGGACATGTAAGTTTCCTTTCTGAAAATCTGATTAAGGGAATAGGGTCTCCTTTGGATCGGCGTCGAGCCATGTACTCACCAAGAACTATTCCGCTGTTGCATTCCGGGTTTTTGCACTGGACGCCATAGTCTCTCTGTACGGTCATGTTGGCCACCTCCCAACGAGGTTAGAGGCTACAGCGATGCTACCTAGCCAGCAAGTACCTCTCCGGCCTCCCTCATTGGAATTCAGGGCGAACGGTCAACTGTCCATGTGGGTCCCAGTACCTATTTCTCCGGTAAGCCGACCTCCATGATAGGTCTTTGTCAAGAGGACAAAAGCTCTCCTGACGCGCTCGGGAGGAGCGCGGGTGTAAATTCTTTCCGGTTCTTCGCCGCGTGTGTTGGCTTCTCAGCCGCGGTTCTTCTCAGGGAGAACCAGACTTCCATTTGCTGTCTCAGACCAGCGAGTGGGCTTGAACAGGAGATTGAGTTTGTGATCTCCTGCCGCTCTCGAAACTTATCAACGGGAGCATCCAGAGCTCACGCTCCTTCAAACTTATCAGGAGTTGTAAAGCCTGTGGTGCAACTCGGGAGCGAACAGTGAGTTGCGTGACCTCGTTGCGAGTAAACTGATCCTGGATTGGTCGCCCGAGCAGATCGCCCGGTGGTTGAAGGCTCGTTATCCCCACAACGAGAGCATGCGCGTGTCCCACGAGACCATGTACCGCAGCCTGTTCATTCAAGCACGGGGAGCGCTGAAAAAAGAGCTGACGGACCACCTGCGGTCGAAGCGGCGCATGCGCCGCTCGCGCCATGCCAGCGAACATGGACACTGCCGGGGACAGATCGTCGATGCCATCTCAATTCGTGAGCGACCCGCGGAGGCGGAAGACCGAGCGATTTCCGGCCATTGGGAAGGCGATCTGCTGGCCGGTGGAAAGAACAGCTACTTTGCGACGTTAGTGGAACGGCATTCGCGTTTCCTCATGCTGATCAAGGTGCCGAGCAAAGAGACGGCGGTGGTGCTGGTGGCGTTGAGCAAACGCGTTCGTAAGCTTCCGGCAATCCTGCGGCGCTCGTCGACGTCGGATCGCGGATTGGAGATGGCCAAGCACAAGGCGTTTACGGTTGCTACCGATGTGCAAGTCTACTTCTGCGATCCACAAAGTCCCTGGCAGCGTGGCACGAACGAAAACACCAGTCTGCACCTGCGGCAATACTTCCCGCGACGAACCGACCTGGCTTCCACCACTCAAGCGCAGCTCGACCAGCTCGAGCCGCGCTTGAATCAACGTCCAAGAAAAACTCTAGGATTTCAAACTCCAGCGAGTAGACTCCAGGCAAGTGTTGCGTCCACCGTCTGAGCCGACACGACAAACCAGGACTTAGCAAGCCAGAATGTCCCAGCGAGCCGTTTGACTCGGAATAACTCTTGGTTAATCCGTGATTCGCTCAGAATCGCCGGACATCAGTTAATTTGACCGTGGAAATCGCCGAGCAGTTATTCAAATCGTTTCGCTGTCCAGCTCCTGAGAGCACAATGTGCAAAAAAGGACAAAGATCGAGGGGGAACGCACAGAGTCGGGCGGCCTGGTCTAGGAGCGTTCGACCTTGGGCGTCGCCTGAGCTCCTAGTGGTTCGCGGAAAGGATCCATCGGAATCGGCGTGTACATGACCTCGATGATCTCGAGATGCTCCGTCTTTGCTGGTGCGCGCAGGTTCACGAGGTCGCCGGGGCTCGCCTTCATCAGCGCATTGGCGAGAGGCGAGCGCCAGCTGATGTAGCCACGGTCGAGGTCCACCTCGTCGATGCCGACGATCGAGACGACGTGTTCGAAGCCGGCGGCGTCCTTGTAGGTCACGGTTGCGCCGAAGAAGACGCGTGTAGCGGCTGGCCCTGGCCGCGGAGCGGCGGGATCGACGACCACGGCCGCGTCAATGCGTTTCGTGAGAAAGCGAATCCGCGAATCGATCTGGCCCAACCGTCGTTTGCCGTAGAGATAGTCGGCGTTTTCACTGCGGTCGCCGTTACTAGCAGCCCACGCTACGACCTCCACCACCGCGGGCCGCTCGCGACTCAGTAGGAAAAGATGCTCGTCTTTCAGCCGCTGCAACCCGGCGGGCGTGATGTAGTTTTTGAGGGTCGGCCCCGCTGGCTCCGGCCGAGGCCCTCGGAGTGGCCGCTTTTCTCGCATTTGCCAATCTGTCATGGGATTTCGTGTACTTGTTGGTGACCCAACCTCGGAAGGCCCGCGCCCCGCTCTCGATAATTCCTCGCACGGTGAAGGTGACGTTCCCGGGCTAGATGTCGAATGATACATCGGTCTTTCCTGTGACACTCTTAGAAAATGCGGTGACCCGTCCGATTACAAAACAAGGCGAAGAAGTATGCGGTTCACCTAAGCGGTGGCCGATGAGGTGCCCATTTCCAATGAATTGCTTGTGTTCGACCGGTAGGCTCACAATGAATCCGGGTAGATGGTCGGCGACCCGGAAGTCATTACAGTGGTTGCGCTAGGTTCTGATTAACGCGGTTACCGTCCATGGGGGTACTGGGTGATAGGACAGGAGCAGATTCGTGTGGCTATTTCCCGACTTGCTTCTCCAATTTCTTAACCAAGCGTTCGCCTACACTGTTCGCTCCCGTTAGCAGCCCTCCCCACACGTGAGAGTCGCTCCACAGATTTTGCCCGGACTTCGGGTCAATCACTGTCAGGTACGCGTCACGAACCGGAGCCTGACTATTGTAGTTAGGCACGCGGTCCTCTTGGACATGTCCGCTTGAATCCATCGTGCCAGTTTGACCACTAGCGAAAATGATATAGCCCCCGTTGTACGGGTCAGCTGACAATAGAAGGACCAAATCCGCCAACTGCTTGTCTTGAACGATTTGAAATCTGCCCCATTTTTTCAGTTGAGCCAGTGCCGCAGCTCCCACAGCATCAACGCCAGTCCGGTCATCAAAGTAAACGGTTTTAGCCGACAGGATTTTCGGGGAATTCGCCAGTTGTTTCTGACCGTGAACTGAGCGTGAGCTGACCAGACAGGCGAAAACGAAGACAGCGACGAGGAAGGCGGAATTACGCATAAGCGCCTCCTAGCTTTATTGGGAGCTTACATTCTCTTGAGCGAATAAGTCACTGCCTGATTAACGCGGTAACCGATAAAGTGGATACTAGGCCTAAATTCCGCCCGTTCTGCATCTCAGACGAGAGCGTCCGATGGATTCACGGTTCGTCAACTTTTGCCTTTTTGATTACAGCAACTTGGGAGCGGCAGTGCATGCATGGTGGAATCAGAGCTTTCCGGTTCTAGCTTAGTTTATCGAACTGCTTTCGAATTCCTCTCCAACCCGGCCATTTCTCGATACAAGATAAAGCCTAGGCCATGTAATTGGAATTTGGTGTTCCCAATCTGCGGTATACTCTACGAAGTTCCCAGCGACCATTTCTCTGAGGTGTCTCCATGAAATACTCTCTCCTGCTCTTCGCCGCCCTTTTGCTCAGCGTATCGGTCGCCCCAGCCGGTCCCCAACCGCAGGCCGGCACGATCATTTCGCATAACTCGGTCGCGTGCGGCGCAAAGAAATCCAAAAAGCAGGACATCGATATCCTTTGTCAGCAGTATGTAGTTCGCTCCGGCTCAACCGACTACACCATACGCCAGCCGAAGCCCTCCGATCAGACGATCATTCCGATAAACCTGCCGATCGAGTTCACCCTCGACAAGAACAAAATGAAATTCAAAGCCAACGGAAAATCGTTCGAATTCCTCGTTGTCGCCCAGGCCGCCGCGCCTCCCGCTACGTAATCTCTTCCGGGCCTGATCACCGCTAAATCAGACGCGCGTCTCTCCAAATAGGTGATTTACACCAATGACAAAGTACAAATTTCGAACCTTACTATAATCTTGACTTGTTTCCCGATAGTGGTAGATTCCCCATTCAATCCCCCTCCCCCGGAATAGACCACGGCCCTCACAATCTGAATTCAGCTTGATAAGGAGCGTGACGACCATGAAACGGACCGCATCAATCGGCGCAATTCTGCTGTTTGTAGCGCTTCTCGCGCTGCCGCTTTACCTGGCTCGCGCGGCAAGCAATTCCCATAACCCCATTGTGATCGCTGCCGACTCCGACTTCCTTACCTGCGGCTGCGTGGCCAGTGGATCGGGCTCGGCGGCCGATCCCTACATCATTGGACCCATGGCGATCAACGGCACTTCTGGAAGCAACATTGCTGTCTCCATTGATGGTTCATCGCTTACGAAATCCTTCAATCTCTTCAACCTGACGATCAGCGGAAACGGCTCCAACGCCAGCACGGGCATCTTTTTAAACCACATCAACTCTTCCGGGACAAGCAGCATCCTGGCCCAGGTAACCGGCCCGCAAACCTCCATCCAGAGCAATGGCATCGGCATCGTCGTCAAGAATTCCAACAACGTGACACTGGATGGTGGCGGCGCAAATTCGAACGGTCCCGGGATTGGCAAGATGGCGGGGGCGATCAATAAGAACTTTGTCGGGGCCATCGACGTGGAAAACAGCAGTAATATCACCGTGAGGGGTTGGCAGTTCAGCGCCGATGGCCAGGACAACACTCCCGACTACATCGCATTTGATCCTTCATTGTCGAACTGGGGCGTGGGCGCCGTTCGCCTCTTTAAGACCAGCAATTCGACGATCGATCATACTTCCGCCAATAATTGCACCACCGTATCGTTCGCGGTCTTCAGTTCGAACCACAACACCGTCAGCAACAATTCTGCTGACTATCCCTTCACCAATAATGTCCTGATCTCCGACGGCTCTTCCTACAACACCGTCATCAACAACTCGTTCAGCACCGCCGATTTTGTCGGGATTATGATTGCCGATCCTTTGCCCGGCACCGCGACCTTGAATACTTACGGGCCGGCCCACGACAACCTGGTAACAGGCAATGTCGACCACACCGACGGACCCACAGGGGCCGAGAAATCCGCGGGGATAGCCCCCGCATTTCTTGGGGGTATCGTGATACTGAACGGAACCTACAACAACACGATTTCGAACAATCAAGTATTTTCTTCAACTGGGGCAGACCTTGGCTGGGCCCAGGCGGTTCCCAATCCCCAGTCTCCTGTCGGTGTTTTCAGCTATCCTCCGCTTCTGCACTGCAACGTGTCGGCGTCCGAAGGCGGTGGAGGAACGGCGAATCATAACGGAAACGTTTGGTCTGGCAATGCCGTCAGGATAATCGACAGCTGCATAACCCAGCAGTAGATCGCTTTGGCCTGACAATGTTCAAGACCGAATCAGGCGTTTTGGAACTGCCTGGCGATCCATGCTCGCGTGATGATAGGGAATCAACTGTGCGGCCTCACCCGAAAAAGATGAGGCGAAATTCTCTCAGGGTTGAATCAATCCGCGCCGCACCGCGTAGCGCACCAGGCTCGCCGTTTCGTGGATATTCAGTTTTTGCATCAGCCTCATTCGATGCGATTCCGCCGTTTTCACGCTGATTCCCAGCACCGAAGCGGTATCCTTCGTGGACTTTCCTTCCGCGATCAGTTGCAGCACCTGCCGCTCACGCGCCGTCAAGGGATCGGCGGGCCTTTCCGATTTGCTCCGGTAAGCTTCCATCACCGCCCGCGAGATCCCCGGGCTAAGATAAAACTCTCCCCGGCCGACCTGCCGGATCGCCTGGATCAAATCGTTCGCCACCTGGTTCTTCAGGACGTATCCCTTCACCCCGGCTTCCAGCGCTTCGTGGATGTACTGCTCCTCTTCGTGCTGCGTCAACAAAATCGTCTTCGTTTTCGGTGCGCTCCGCGCCAAGCTCCGGGCCGCATCAATCCCGTTCAACGTCGGCATGCTGATGTCCATGATCGCAATGTCCGGCTGGTGCAGTTCCACCAGTTTCACGGCATCCTGCCCGTCCGATGCCTCCGCCATCACCTGGAAGTGCTCGCGCTCCAGCAATGACTTCAGTCCCTGGCGAACGAGTACGTGGTCATCCGCGAGTACGATTCGTATTGGCATCGCTAGCCTCCAGTGGAAGTCGAATGGATACTTCAGTCCCGTGCCCCACGCGCGATTCGATCTGCAGTGTTCCGCCGATTGCGCTCACGCGCTCGCGCATCGCCACAAGTCCCAGCCCTTTCCGGGGCGTCCCCGGGCCGCGGCGCATTTTGAAGCCCGCGCCATCGTCCCGGATCGTGCAGCACTGCGTAAGATCCTCGCGCCAGGCGCGAATCCACACATTGGTGGCCTTCGCGTGCTTCACCGCGTTCGTCAACGCTTCCTGCACCACGCGATAGAGCGTCGTTTCCGTTGCGGTTGGCAGGCGCCCGGAAACCGTTGCGTCGATGTGGATCGGCAGGTTCGCCCGTTTCGAAATTCCGTCCGCCAGGAAGCGAACCGCCGGAATCCAGCCCAGATCGTCTAGGATCGTCGGCCGGAGTTCATGCGAATACCGGCGCAAATGCTTTTCCACTTCGTTCAGCAGGTCCTTGATCCGCGTGAACTGCGCTTGTTGCGCGTCGGGCATTCCCATGGCGACTTCGGCCAGCGCCAGGTGCACGGCCACGAGCAATTGCCCGGCTTCGTCGTGCACTGCGTACGCGATGCGCTTGATCTCTTCTTCCAGGGTTTCATTCAACTGCCGCAGCGCCTCCACTGCATCCTGGAATCCGCGATGCGCCATCTCATAAGGCGAAACGCACTCCGAATGAAACTCCGCGCTCAACCGCAGCAGTTCCTCCTTTTGCTCCTCGTTTTCCGCGCTGCGCAGCAGCTCAATCACCGCCTCGTGGTGCAGCGACGCCAGTTCCACCACGCTCAGTTGTTCCGCAAGCGCCTTTCTTCCCAATTCGTAAGCACGCCCCAGTGTCAGTTCTCCTCTTTCGGCCGCGTGATCCCGGAGGCAGTCGCGGTATTCGTCCGCGAAACTCTCCGCCTTCCCCTTGCGTCGCGTCATGCTCTTCATGGGTTTATCCCGGTCAGCCGCGCCACCAGCACCAGCGCGTCATCGTTTCCGCTTCGATAGTGGCTGAGAATCCGGTCGGCCGCCTTCTGTGGATTCTCTCTTCCGGAAAGCGACGTGGAAAAATCAGTCTGGATCCCGTCCGTCGCGAAAAACACCGTGTCTCCCCTCGAAACGGGCAGAACGCTCGCTTGCAGCGCAGGCAGTATGGACCCCACCACTCCGGCGCGGAGCAGCAGCGGTTCTTGCGCATTGCCCCGGACCCCATTTGCGCGCACCAGCACTCCTTGTACGTTGCCGACTCCGATCCACGTCATCATCTTCTGCTCGGGGGAAATAAATGCCATGCTCAGCACCGCTCCGCGCGTTCCTCTCAGCTTTTCATGGCAGCGCTCCATGAGCGAGATCACCGGCTCGTCCATCGAGCTTTGCAGCAGCGCCCCGGCCGTCCTGGCCGCTTCGGCGGCTTCTTCGCCGTGCCCGATGCCGTCAATCACCGCGATCATCATGCCGTTTTGATTGCAGCAAACCACGTGCAGGTCTCCGGACTCCCCTCCGCCCACATGCGCATGCTTCGCTAATCCGTACTCCAGCATTGGTTCTTTTATTGTCTCCACTTCCTCACCGCCACCATGGTTCCCTTGCCGGGTTGGGAACTGATCTCAAACTCGTCCATCAGCCGGCGCACTCCAGGCAGGCCAAGTCCCAGGCTTCCCGATGTGGAAAAGCCGTCCCGCAGGGCTTGGCGAATATCAATAATTCCCGGGCCGTCATCGGAGGCGACGACCAAGATTCCGATTCGGCTCGATCCGTGAATTCCTTTTAGCTTGATTTCGCCTGTGCGCGCGTAGGACACAATGTTGCGCGCCAGTTCAGAGATTGCCGTCGCAATTAGCGTGGCATCGCCCGAGGAAAAGCCAAGCTCGCTCGCCAGAACCCGTCCCTTTTGGCGGGCGATGACGATATCCTGGTCGGAGTTGATTTCCACGCGAATTTCCCCAACCGACACAATCGCTCAACCTCGGTTCGTGATTTTGAACTTCTCGTTCAGATACGCCAGGCCCTCTTCCAGGTCCAGCGCGGTCGCCACGCCTTCCAGCGTCAACCCCAGCTGTACCATCGCAAACGCAACCTCCGGTTGAATCCCCACAATCACGGTCTCCGCTCCGCGCAGCCGGATCATATGGGCAATCTCCCGCAGCGTCCGCGACGCGAACGAATCCATCACGTCCATCGCCGTCACGTCCACGATCACCGCCCGCGAGCGAAACTTCACCACCTGCTGCACCAATCCCATCCGCAATTGATTCAAGTCGGCATCGGAGAGCGCGGCCTGGAACGTCGCTATCAGAAACGCTCCCTGTTTGAGAATGGGAACTTCCACTCGCTTTTTCCTCCGCCCGGTTTAGCGCTCTTCCGCGATTGACGCTACTTTGTATCCCAGCAGTCTTTCCGCTTGCTCGATTCCGCCTTGCAGGTCGCCCACCGTGTTCATCTTGCCCAGGTCCACTCCGATCGTCACCAGCGTTTGCGCGATTTCCGGAGAAAGGCCCGTAACAATGACCGTCGCGCCCAGCAGCCTGGACGCTTCCACCGTCTGCACCAGGTGGTTCGCCACCGTCACGTCCATCGCCGCCACACCCGTGATATCAATCACCACGACTTTTGCGCGATTCGTCCGAATTCCGCGCAGCAGTTGTTCCGTTAATTGCCTCGCGCGCTGCGGGTCGATCACACCGATGATCGGCAGAATCAGCAGCCGTTCGCGAACCTGCAACACCGGCGTGGACAGTTCCCGGATCGCTTCCTGCTGCTGGCGGATAACGCGCTCGCGTTCCTGCACGAAACCTACCGCGACCGTGTTCGCAATGCGGTTTGCCGCCGGCTCGTAAGCGTCCAGAATGCGGTTCAATTTTTTGAAATCGTTCTGGTATTTTGCGAAGAGGGAACGCGCCAGCACGTCGCGCAACAGTAGCACGATTCCCACAACTTCGTGCGTCTCAACGCCTCGGGGAATAATGCGTTCGGAGAGGTTTCGCGCGTAGGCTTGCAGCGCTTCGAATGCTTCCGTTTCCAGCGCTTCCACGTAGCTGTCGTACACCGACGTCGCTTCGGCGAAGATTTCTTCCTTCGTCATCGCCGTCAGCAGGCGCGTTTCCGAAATGCGTACCACCCATTCCTCGCGCAATTGCGTTCGATTTTGCCGAAGGTGGGCGACGAGTTCGCGAAGCAATTCCGATGGTTCTTCCGTGCGCTTCAGCTCGAGGTCCGTGGGAGTGCTATCTCGCTTCGCCATGAATATTTTCTCCTGGGCGCAAATTGCCCATGCCGGGCGAATCCGCAGTCTGAATCCGTTGGGGACTCGATAGTGAATACCATCGGACACCTACACCCTCAATCAGGGAAAATACCGTAACACGACTCAGGTAAACACCTTAGTAGTTTGTGGGTGGAAAGTATATTTTAACGTTCGAGGCTCAATTAACTGACGTGTTGTCAGTAAGTTAATGAATTCAGGCTCCCCGCGATCAGGCGTGCGCTTCCCTACGACACCGCCGCCTTCCCTGCGGCCTGCGCCGCCTCTTTTCCCCGGCTCGTGGCCGGTTCCGGCCCGGCCCACTCCCGGCGCAGCTCTTCCGCTCGCCGGATCACCCGTTCGGTTAGATCGTCAGTTGGGCGCACCGTCTTCGCCGAATCTTTTTTAGCGTTGACGGGGAAAATCTCCAGCACTTCCAGTTTTTCGAATACTTGTTTCATCGCTCGATCCGGATTCCGTAGAAAGTCCGTCCCGCGAACCCGTGTGAACACCCAGCCCATGCGTTCCAGCACCGCCTGCCGCTCCATGTCCTCGGGAATTTTCTCCAGCGGATGGTAACGATCCCCGTCGCATTCAATCGCTACCCGCCGCCGGTCGCCTTCGACCACCAGATCGATTCGAAACGCCCCAACCCGCCATTGCGGCAGCACGCGATATCCAGCCGCCTGCAGTCGCTTCATCACCTCGCGTTCGAACGGAGACTGTGCGCGATTCTCTTTCTCCTCCAGCGCCCGCATCAGGTGGCTCGGGTCCTGGGCGTGCTCGATCAGTTGCCGCCGCAGGTCGTCGGCCTTCAAATCATTTTGCGGGCTCAGCGAATGCACCACCCACATCTGATCCCGAGCGCGGCTCGCGGCAACATTGAACCGCTGCTTGAACAGCTCCTGGTCGCGCAGGGAAAGTGGCCCGCGCTGCGCCGTATCCACCAGCGAGATAAACACCACGTCGCGCTCGTCGCCCTGGAACTGTGCGGCATTTCCGCAGAGCAATCGGTGGTGCTCGCAAAGATCCGGTGAAATATGCTTCCGCAGCAGGTTATCGATTTCCAGCGCCTGCTCGTCGCCGACCAGCGAAACCACGCCGAAGCTCGTCGCCTGCCCCGCCTCATTTTTCTGATATTCGGGCTGCTCCATCGCCGCCTTCAGTAGCGATGCCACTCCAATCGCTTCCTGCCGGTTGATCTTGCCGTCCCGGCTGGACCCGCTGACTCGGTAGCCCACCGTGTGCGGGCGCACCTGCACCCGGCTCGCATCTCGCAGCGGCTTGATTCGCTGGTCGTAGGAAATCATGTTGCTGAACTGAATGATCTCCGGCACGCAACGGAAATGTTCCACCAGGCAAGTCGTCCCGCCGAAGGACTGCCGCGCCAGATCGTAAATCGAAATCTGCCCATCGTAGAGATCCGAGTTCGGCACGCCCTGCAGGTACTGGAAAATAAGATTCTGGATGATGCCCAGGTCCTGGCCCACCGCCGACGGGCTCACCTGCTCGTGGTCCCCAACGACCAGCGCCGTCTTGCCGAGATAAAGCGCCACCAGCGCCATCACGTCGCTCTGGCTGGCCTCGTCAATAATCACCACGTCAAACCGCGTGCTGCACGGATCGAAATTCTCCACCACCCGCGAAAGCGGCATCACCCACACCGGAACCGCACTCCGGCATTCCGACATTTTTCTCGCAGCTTCCGTCCGCAACAGGGAAACTCGGATCCCGTGTCCTTTGCCGATCCGGCGAATCGTATCCAGCCACCCCACCAGCGCCTGCCGCTGCCGTGACGAAGTTCGCCGCGCCTGCGCCGACCATGCCCGCGTGTCAATCAGCCCCACCGTCACCCGCCGCAACTGTTCCCGCAGCTTTTCGCTTTTCGCCTGCAAACTCTCAATGGAAACACTCGCCCGCCGGTCCAGTTCATCGTTCAGCTGCCGCCATGTCCACGCCGATGCCGGGTCGCGCGGCGGTTCGCTTTTGCCATGCGCCCCCGTCCGATTGCGAATCGCCCCCGCCCAGGCCGGCGCCGCGCTCTCCAGTTTCGCCAGCAGCGCGCGCCGCAGATCCAGATCCGCTTGCTGGCTCTTCAGTTCCAACAAGCGCTCATAAGCCTTGTGATACTCGCTCGAATCCTCGTCAATCACCGACGACAGCAATTTCGCCGTCGCCTTCGATGCTTTTGCCGCGCGTCCCGCAAGCTTCAGCCGCGATTTCAGGTCCCGAAGCTCTTCCTCGATTTGCAGTAGCTTTTGTTTCTTGATGCGCGATTCAAGAATCGGCAGCAGGGAATCCGTCACCGCTTTCCCGATCCTCACCAACTCGCCGTGCGCCCCAACGACTGCGGGCTGCTCCGCCAGAAACTTCTCCCACTTGAAATCGAAATCCGTCAGTTGCTCCTGCAAGGGGAGCCATGTCCGTTCGTGCCACCCCAGGCAATCCTCTAGTGCGTCGCAATACTGCATCAGCGTCTTCTCGACTTCCGCTCCCATCTGTGCCGACGCCGGCGTCCCCAGCGGCGCCATCTGCCGGTCCCAGCGCCCGCAAAGTTCCTGGCGCAGTTTTTTCAGGCGCGCCAGTTTCATCAGCGCGATGAAATGTTCAGACGTCCTCGCCTGGGCGTTGTTCACCTTTGCCGATTCGATGAATTGGCCCCACGCCTTGTGTGTGAACAAAGTGAACGAACCCAGCTTCCCTCCGGTTTCCAGATGCGCCAGGATTTCCCCGGCAATCCTCTGCTGATCCTCATAAGCCGGAGTCTCGGGAAGCTCGGGCCCATACTTCACGAACGATTCCTGCGCGTTGGCAGACTCGCGGTGAACCAGTCGCACGAACTCAATCAACTGGTCCCACGGTTGCCGGTGGGCTCCTCCATATTTCCCAGCGTAGACCGCTTCCAGCTTCCACTTTTCTTTGCCCGTCAGTGGCTCGACTGCTTGCGTCAAGCTCGCCCCCAACGCTTCCAATTCCTCGGGACTGCCTTCCGGCACCCCGCTCTTCCACAAATCCGAACGCAGCTCCAGTTCCTCCATGCTCAAGCGGTTCCGCTCGTTCAGCGAACCTTCAAACTCCTCCGGCCTCGGCAGATCGTGAAGCTCCGGCAGGTGGCCCGCAAGTTCGAACTCGTCCTCGCGCGAAAGGGAAGTGTTCGTGCGATAAAGATCGGCCAGCTCTCCGGGAGTCAGAGGCAAAGGAGCCACTGCCGCAACGGGTCCCGGAATCCACCCGAGCGACTCTTTATCCTTGGCCACATTCCGTGCCGCATCCGCCGGCGGCCACGTCTTTCCGGCAATCACAATGTCGCGGTATTCATCTGCCCGCGCCTCCGCGAGCTGCTTGCGCATCTCCTCCAGTTTTTTCAAAATGTCCCCGCGCTCGGACTCGAGTTTCTTCGCTTCCATCTCAAGCGAACCCGCGTCCGCGCGCGACAGCCGTTCCGCGATGGACCCCACCGCGCTTTCCAACTGTTTCCGGCTCTCCAGATCGCTCTCCAGCAAACTCACGCACAGCGGCCGCAGCTCCGGCACAATGTGGTGTCTCACCATCCGCAACGCCTTCGTCGCCTGGCTCGTCACCAGCACGCTCTTCCCCTGCGCCAGCAAATGCCCGATCAGATTTCCGATCGTATGCGTCTTTCCCGTGCCCGGCGGGCCTTGCACAAGCACTCCGCCGTGCAACTCCAGTTGCTGCGCAATTCGAACCTGCTCTGGGTTCGCCGGCTTGCTCAGCAGCACTTCGCCGGCGCTTTCCGTCGCTTCCATTGCGGGCGGTTCCGTTTCACTCTCGGCGCGAGTGGGTGATTCCTCGCCGACGATATTCAACAGCGACCACGGCAGATCTTCCCGCGTCCGCAGGTCCGCAAGAATCCCTTGAATGGAAGCGGCGAATCCCAGCGTGCGCGCGCGCAAAAACACCAGTGGGTCCCGCCCAATGGCCGGGTCGCCCTGCGCTTCCGCCGGCGCCTGGTCCTCAATAAACTCACCTCGCGGCGAAAGCTGGATAACAAGTCGTTTCAAAAATCCCGACGTTAACCCATTCACCAGCGGGTGAAAACCTTCCTGATCCAGTTCCTCCCGGCAACGCCCGATGGCCCGCCCGTCCACGTCCGTCATCGATTGAAATAGCGCCGAATATAATTCAACGGGATAATCCGCCTCGGAAATCGTAAACTCCGGCACCGCGGCATTGAAGTTCAATTGCAGCCGCTGCAGCAGAATCGGGTGATAAATATTTCCTTCGTCCCGGCGCCAGCTCAGGATGCCGTCTCCCAAAACCAGCTCCACCCGTTCGGCCTCGCGTTCGATCCGCCCGTACAGCGCGTAGAACGCTTCGAATATTTTCATCGCCGCGCGAGCCGGCCGTTCGCTCTTCGCCCACTCTTCGCGCGCGCTCTTCCACTGTTGCAGCGCCACGCTTCTTGCCTTGTCCTCTTCAAATCGGACAACGCGAGGATTCCCCGAGTCGTCCCGATCATCCTGCGTTTCCTGCAAACGGATTTCTTCGGATGGATTGTCCCATCCACTCTCCAGCCAATCGGCGATCTCTCCCGGCGCCTCCGGCGGGCGCGTCAGAACGGGGCGCTGCACCTTCAGCAGGAATTCCGCGCCGCCATCTAGCTCGCCGGATGCAGCTTCCTTTGACCGGGTTTTCGAAGCATTGGATTTCCCGGCTCCGCGCTTGATCGCCGGATGATTCGGCAGCCCGTGCAGCCAAAGGCTCCACGGTTGTTCCCGAATCTGCCGTTTGGCGGGATTGCGGTGTTGGTTCAGCGCTTCCAAATATCGGAAGACGCGCGTAAGTTTGTCGCGAGCAATGCGCAGCTTATCGGAGTCCATGTCGGCACGCCTTTTAAGGACACGTATACAAGTTGAAATGGGCTGTGGAACCCACAGAGTAGCAACGTCCCATCCACTTTCTCAATAGAACTTCACTAGTACTCGCCCCACATTCGTTTAAGCCTAGAAAATCAACGGTTTGGGTGCGTCAACAGAACTTTCTCCACCCCTATATTTTTCCTGCGCTCACTCACCCTTTTGGAGTAACCGGGCAGCGTGCTATTGGGAGAGTTGGCTTTCATAAGCCAGGCCGCTGTCCCGGAAGGTGCCCTTATCCCGATTTTAAGAAGCGACCCCGGCGAACTTCAGGAGGATCAGGATGCGCTCAGCAACGGCAGCAGCTGTGTTATTTGCAACAGCAATACTGGCCCCGGCCAAAGAACCGCCCGCCTACGAAAAAGCGCTGTTGTTGCAAATGGATTCTTCGCCGTGCGGTTATACCGAGAAGGACGGCAAGACGGTCGCCGGCGAAATATTCGGAACCGATGGCCAGCACAAAAACACCAGGCAACTTCTCTGTCAGGAGTACGTCCTTCAGACCGATCGCGTCACCTACCGGATCCAGCCTAAAGACGACAAGCATCCGGTTCTTTTGCCCGTCGGAGAAACAGCGCAAATCCGCATTCATAAGGCCAAGATGTTGCTTCGCATTCCCGAAGCGGACGGCAAAGAACGCGAATATATCGTTCTCTCGATGACTCCGCGCACGGACGTAGCGGCCAATCGTCCGACGACTGCCGCGGCCAGCGGAACTCGTTAGTCTTGTTTTCGTAGAGATCTCTTCTCAAGGTTTATAGGCAATTGGGCCGACACAATTTGCCTATACTGGATTGCAGGGATTCCACCCTCCGGAATCCCTGCAATCCTCTTCCAGATACCTGCTTTCCCATCTTCATCGTGGCGAATTACCTTTGGTGCGCGGTCAACGACGTTTCCCTTGTCCCTCCCCGCTTCCTGCCTCAACATGAATTGCAGTGGGGGTAGGCCGCTCGCGGCCGGGCGATGACGTCCGTTCTCGATGTCCAAAATTTGCAAGTATCTTATCGTTCGCGCGAAGTCCGCCCTCGCCCTGTTTTGTCCGGCGTCAGTTTTGACCTCGGGCCCGGCGAAGTTTTGGGCGTTCTCGGCGAATCCGGCTCGGGCAAAAGCACGCTCGCGGCGTCGGTTCTGCGCCTTCTCCCTCCGAACGGCCACATCGGGAGCGGCGCAGTATTCTTTGAAGGCAAAAATCTTTTCCAGGCCACCTCCGAGGAACTCCGCCAGATCCGCGGCGCCCGCATCGCTCTCATCTTTCAAGAGCCGTCCCTGGCCCTCCATCCCACAATCCGTGTCGGCGAGCAGGTTCGCCAGGTGCTGGCAGCGCACCAATCCGCGGCGAAATCTGCTTTGAATGAACGGACGCGCGAGATTTTCGCCCAACTGTTTCCGCAAGATTCCAGCCGTATCCTGCGCTCCTATCCCCACCAGCTCAGCGGAGGCCAGCGGCAGCGCGCCCTCATCGCCCAGGCCATCGCCTGCAATCCCGCGATTGTGATCGCCGATGAGCCGACCGCTGCGCTCGACCCTGTCACCCAGATGGAAATTCTCGCCATATTTCGTTCGCTCCGCGAAACCCTCGGTCTCGCGATGATTTTTATTACTCATAACCCGGCCCTGCTCAGCGGTTTTGCCGATCGCATCCTGGTTCTTTATGCCGGACAGGTTGTCGAATGGGGTCCGGCGGAAACCGTTCTTCGCGCGCCGAAACATCCCTACACTAAGGCGCTCTTCGAATCTCTTCCCGCAATCTCCGTGGAAAACGAAAAAAGCCGCAAGAATCAGCTCCCGGTTATCCCCGGCAATTCGTCGCCCTCTTCCTTGCCTCGCAAAGGCTGTTCGTTCGAGCCGCGATGCCCGTGGAGAATGGACCTCTGCACAGAGTTCGAGCCCGCATTGGTGAATTTGGGTGGCACGCACGTCGTTTCCTGTTTCAAGTACAAGGATTGAGCCGACACTCGGCAGCCGAATCATGGAACCCGTTCTAAAAGTCGAAAACCTGGTCAAGCGCTACGCGAAGCGAACCCTCGTTGGCCCGCCGCAAGACTTCCTCGCTCTCGATGGCGTCTCCTTCGCCGTCTCCTCCCGCTCCACCCTCGCGATCGTCGGCGAATCCGGCTCGGGCAAGAGCACGCTAGCGTCCTGTATCGCTTGTCTCGAAGCGCCGACGTCGGGAAACATTTGGTTCGAAGGCAGAAACCTCGCCCACTCCGCCGAGAGCGAACTTCGCAAAACTCGCCCACAAATCCAACTCATCTTCCCGGATCCCGCAAGCTCTCTCAATTCATGCTGGAGCATTCTTGAGATCGTCGCTGAGCCTTTAGCCTTGCAGGGAAAACTGGGCCGCAAAGAACGGGAACTGCTCGCTTGCTCTTTGCTCGAGCGTGTCGGCCTCTCCGCGGAAATTGCCGCCCGCCCGGCCTCTGGATTAAGCGGCGGCCAGCGCCAGCGGCTCGCCATCGCCCGCGCGCTCACACTCGATCCTAAAATTCTTATCCTCGATGAAGCGCTTTCCTCTCTCGATTGCTCCACACAAGCACAGATCGCCAATCTCCTTCTCGAACTCCAGGACACCCTCGGAATGACTTTCCTTTTCATCACCCACGATCTCACCATGGCCGCTCATCTCGCCGATGAGATCGCGGTGATGTCCGCAGGCCGCATCGTCGAGCATGGCCCCACCGCGGACGTCCTGCGAAATCCCAGCCACGAAGCCACCCGCCAACTCCTCGCAGCGGTGCCGCAGCTTCCTCGCTCCTCATGGCCGGCAATTCAACAATGATGCGTTACCTCCTCCGCCGACTGGCGCACGCCCTCCTCCTGATACTCGGCGTCTCCGTTCTCGCTTTTCTTTTCGCCGCTCTCGCGCCCGGCAACTACTTCGACGAGATGCGCCTCAACCCGCAGATCGCGCCCGAAACCCTGACGGCGTTGCGCGTACAGTATGAACTCGACCGCCCGCTGCCCCTTCGCTACGCCTCCTGGGTAAATTCCGTACTCCACGGACAGATGGGCTTTTCGTTTGCCTACAACAGCCCGGTCGCCCCGCTCTTACTGGTCCGCGCGAAAAACACTCTGCTGCTCACCGTCACGGCAACGCTGCTAGCTTGGGCGATCGCCCTCCCGCTCGGCGTCTGGAGCGCCGAGCGCCTCGGGCTGCTCCCAGACCGCGTGATCTCCTGGGGCACGGCAACGCTCCTCGTCATCCCCGATCTTGCGCTTGCGCTCGGTTTGCTCGTGCTCGCGGTAAGAACGCACCGCTTTCCCACCGGCGGCATGGTGTCCCTCGATTCCCAGTCGCTCTCCGCCGCCGGCAAAATTCGCGATTTGGCCGCACACATGGCGCTTCCCGTCGCGGCGCTCGTCCTCTCGTCCCTTCCACTCCTCGTTCGCCATGTGCGCGCCGCCGTTGCAGAGGTGCTCCAAGCACCTTTTCTCCTGGCTGCCGAAGGTCACGGGATTCCGAGGCTCACACTTCTATTTCGATACGCCCTGCTTGCCGCCGCAAATCCTCTTCTCTCTCTTTTCGGCTTCAGCATCGGCGCGCTGCTAAGCGGCTCTCTTCTGATCGAAGTGGTAATGAGCTGGCCCGGTCTCGGCCCGTTCCTGCTGGAAGCGATTCTCGCGCGCGACATCTACGTCGTAATCGGCGGCGTCTTGTTCTCCACAATTTTCCTCGCGGCGGGAAATTTTCTCGCCGACATGTTTCTTTACTGGCTGGACCCGCGAATCCGCGCGGAGAGCGCCCCCAGATGATCCGCCGTCGCAAACTCGCTATCTGGTTGCTGGTCCTCGGTGCCTTACACGCCATCGTCATCTGCGCCGGATTCTTCGCTCCATATGATCCGGTCGAGCAAGACCGCAAAAATCCCTACATGCCCCCGATGCGGCTGCATCTCGTGGACACTCAGAAACATCTCCACCTCCGCCCCTTTGTCTACGCGTTCCAGTTGCGGCCTGGCTCCTTCGACCAATACGTCGAAGACCCCACGCAGCCGCGCCCGCTCCACTTCTTCGTCGCCGGTGCCCCTTATCGCCTCTCGGGATTTCTTCCCGCGCGCCTCCATCTTTTCGGCGCCGGCAACGATCGAATCTACCTGCTCGGCACCGACGCCTTCGGCCGCGACCAGCTTTCCCGGCTTCTTTTCGGCGGCCAGGTCTCTCTCCTCGCCGGTCTGCTCGGTGCGGGCTTCACTCTCCTCATCGGTTGGTGCATCGGCGCCGTAGCCGGCTATTTTGGCGGTTGGCGAGACGATGTGCTGATGCGCCTCGCTGAACTTTTCCTCGCCTTGCCGTGGCTCTACCTCCTTTTTGCCATCCGGGCCTTTCTCCCTTTGTCCGTGAATCCGCTCCAGGCCTTCTTCCTCATCGTCGCGGTCATCGCCGCGGTCGGTTGGGCCCGCCCCGCGCGGCTCGTCCGCGGCATAGTCCTCAGCGCAAAGGAGCGCGATTTCGTCCGCGCCGCCCGAGGCTTCGGAGCTTCCAACTTTTACCTTCTCCGCCGTCACATCCTTCCCGAAACCTTCAGCGTCCTGCTGACCCAGGCTGCAATCCTCATCCCGCACTATGTCCTGGCCGAGATGACCCTCTCTTTCCTCGGCCTCGGCGTTCCCGAGCCCGTCCCCAGTTGGGGTAATCTCCTCTCCAATCTTCAGCAATACAGCGTCCTCGTCTCCTACTGGTGGATGTACCTGCCCGCCCTCGCAATGGTGCCGTTCTTTCTTGGATACCTCGGTTTAGCTAGCGCATTGCAGGAACGCGCCGACCCATACAAGATAGAGAGGAGGAGTCTTGGGAGCCTGGCGTGAGAAACTGCCCCGCTACGGTCGCGCGCTGCCGGATTCTCTTCCGGTTGTTCCTCTCTTTTTCCGCACTCATTTCCAGTCCCGCCTTTGCGCGGGCGCAACAAAATAATTCCCGCGAAGAATTGCTCGTACTCCCTGGGGAAATCGGCCGCCCCGGCGGACGCCTGGTTGTCTCTCTCCGTGGTGAGCCAAAGACTCTGAATCCGCTGATCGCCGCCGATGCCCGCTCCCGCGAAGTCATAGCCGTAATGCAAGCCGACCTCATCCACATTAATCGCGCCACCCAACTAACCGAACCGGCGCTGGCGAAATCCTGGAACATCTCTCCAGATGGACTCACTTACACTCTCGTCCTCAGAAAAGGCCTGAAATTCTCCGATGGCCAGCCGATGGACGCCGATGATGTCCTCTTCTCGTTTCGCGTCTACCTCGACGAAAATACCCACGCCCCGCAACGCGATCTCCTGATCGTCGGAGGCAAGCCGGTCGCCGTCCGAAAAATTGACGCCCAAACCGTCGTCTTTCAACTGGCCAAACCGTATGGCGTCGGGGAGAGGCTCTTCGATGGCCTCGCCATCCTCCCCCGTCATCTTTTCGAAAAACCATTCCAGGAAGGCAAACTCGGCCAAATCGGTTCGCTGAATGCCGCAGCCAATCAATGGGCCGGGCTCGGGCCGTTCCGCCTGAAAGAATACGTTGCTGGCCAGCGCTTGGTCCTCGAACGCAATCCCTACTATTGGAAATCAGACGCCAAAAGTAACCGCCTGCCGTACCTCGACGAACTCGTCTTTCTCTTCGTCCCCAACGCCGACGCCCAGGTCTTGAAATTCCAATCCGGCGAAACCGACATGATCAGCCAGTTGGGCGCCGAAAACTTTTCCGTGCTTTCCCGCCAGCAGAATGGCTACACCGTCGCCGACGCCGGCCCGGGCCTCGAATACAATTTCCTCTTCTTCAATCTGAATGACCTCGGCGAAAAGGCATCCGCGGACCTGCAACGCAAACAAAAGTGGTTCCGCGAAGTGAAATTCCGCCAGGCCGTTTCCGCGGCCGCCGACCGCGAAGCCATCGTCCGCCTCGTCTACCAGGGCCGCGGAACTCCGCTCTGGGGCTTGGTCACCCTGGGCAACAAGCGTTGGAACGATGCGAATCTCCCTCATCCATCTCGCTCGCTCGACCGCGCACGGGCTCTCCTCAAAGAAGCCGGCTTCTCCTGGACCACCGCGCCAAACGGCGAATCCACGCTCCAGGATTCCGACGGAAAGCTCGTGGAGTTCAGCATCCTCACAAGTTCCACCAACGCCGACCGCTCCAAAATGGCCGCGCTCCTCCAGGACGATTTGAAGCAACTCGGAATGCGCGTTCAGGTCGTTCCGATGGAATTTCGTTCGTTACTCGATCGCGTCACGCAATCCAAGGAATACGATGCCTGCATTATGGGCGTCGCCAGTTACGACGCCGACCCGAATTCCGACATCAACGTCTGGCTCTCCACCGGCGGCACGCATCTCTGGAACCCCTCGCAATCGCATCCCGCAACTCCATGGGAAGCGGAGATCGATCGCCTGATGGAAGACCAGATGTCTGCCCGCACCTTCGACCAGAGAAAAAAACTCTACGATCGCGCGCAGGAAATTCTCGCCGAGTATCAACCCATGATCTTTCTTGCCAGCCCGGATATCCTGGCCGGCGCCAAAAATTCCGTCGGCAACTTTCACCCCGCCGTGCTCGAGCCTTACGTTCTATGGAATGTCGAGCAGCTCTATCTGAAAAGTGGCCGCGAGAACGCCGCTCTATGAGCCCGGCCCATACCAAGGCTCCCGGCCGGGCGTCAGCCAACCCCGCATCCAGGTGGAACGACACGCGCCTCGTGAAGGAATGTCTCACCGGCAATGAAGCTGCCTGGATCCGTCTCATCGACAAATACAAAGCCCTCATCTATTCGATCCCGGTGAAATACAACTTGCCGCCCCAGGAAGCCGCGGATGTTTTTCAATCCACTTGCGTGGAACTTCTGGTGCGCCTTCCGGAATTGCGCGACCCCCGAGCTCTTCCCAAGTGGCTCATGCAAGTCGCTCACCACGAATGTTACCGCGTGAAGCGTCTCAACCAGCGTGTGGTAAGCCGCGACACAGAGGAAGATACGCTCGAGCCCGAGACCCCGCCGATCGCGGAAACCCTCGTTCAACAGACACAGGAAGAACAAATTCTCCGTGAAGCCATGGCGATACTCACCCCGCAATGCCGCCGCCTGGTGGAGATGCTGTTCTTCGAATCACCCTCCAGGCCCTACGCGCAGGTGGCCCGGGAGCTTGGTCTCGCTGTGGGCTCGATCGGATTCACCCGACAGAAATGTATGGAACGCCTCCGTCGTCAGTTGGAAGAACTGGGTTTTTCCTGATGCCCGTCGCCCGCGCCAGGATTTCGACCGAGGTTCTCGTCGCCGAACTCGGCCAGTTAACCAGCGATGCGGCCCGCCGTAAATTTCTTGCCAAACACAAAAAATTGGTCCGTCAGGCGACGATCGAACAGCTCGCCCAACTCGTCGTCCAGCGCGTCCGCGTAAGCACAAAAGAAGCGCTCTGCCTCGCCGAGGCCGCGATTCTCATCGCCAAGCGCCTGCGCCGCAAACAAGCCCATGCCCTTGCCTTGCGCGCCATGGCCAACGCCCTTTATTCCAACGGCGATTACCGCGCCGCAATCGAGCACCACCAGCGCGCTATCCAGCTCTACGAGTCCCTGCGCGCCTGGAAAGAAATGGCCAGGACGCTCAGCAGTTCCATTCAGCCGATGATCCTCGTCGGCGAATACGACCAGGCCTTCCGAGCCGTCGAGCGCGCCCGCGAAATTTTTGCCCGTCTCGACGATCGCTGGCGCCTCGCTCGCCTCGAAATTAATGCCGGCAATATCTATCACCGCCAGGACCGCTTCGAAGAATCCATCGCCAGCTACGAAGACGCCTACCGGGACTTGATGCCCTACAAGGACGCGGAGGGCATCGCCGTTGTCCTCAGCAACATGGCCGTCTGCCTCATCAGCCTCAATGATTTCCCACGCGCGCTAGCCACCTATCAGCGCGCACGCGCCTTCTGCCACGAAAACAACATGCCGCTTCTGGTGGCCCAGGCCGACTACAACATCGCCTATCTCTACTACCTCCGCGGCGAATACAGTCACGCGATCGAAGCCCTCTATGCCGCTCGCCGCTCCTGCGAAGCCACCGGCGACGCCTACCACTTCGCCCTCTGCCATCTGGATCTCTCCGATATTTATCTCGAGCTAAATCTCAGCGAAGAAGCCCGCGAAATGGCTCACGAAGGCTTCCTGCGCTTCGAAAAGCTGGGCATGGGCTATGAAGCCGCGAAAACTTTGGCGAATGAAGCCATCGCCTACGCCCAGCAGGGCAAAACCGTGCAGGCCCTCGAGCGCTTCACCAAGGCCCGCGAAATGTTCGGCCGCGAAAAAAATCTCGTCTGGCCCTGGCTCATCGACCTCTACCAGGGCCTGTTGCTCTTCCATGAAGGCCGCTACTTCGAAGCGCGGCGCCTGTCCGCCGCCGCCGCCGATTTCTTCGATCGGTCGGCGCTTCCCGGTAAAGCTGTCCTGGCTCATCTTCTGCTCGCCCGAATCGCCTTGCAGGTCGGCGATCCCGCGGAAGCGCAAAAGGAAACGGACGATTCTCTCGCTCGCCTCGCGCAGCTGCAGACGCCGGTCCTCGCCTACCAGGCCCATCTGCTTCAGGGGCAGTTGGCGCAGGCTCGCAATGATCGCCCCGCCGCCCTCCGCGCCTTCCTCGATGCAAAAGATTCGCTCGAAACCATGCGCAGCCGCCTGCATGGCGAAGAATTGAAAATCTCGTTTCTCAGAAACAGGATGCAGGTTTATGAATCGCTGGTCGATCTTTTCCTCTCCGGCGATGGCTCGGACGCCTCGCCCGAAGCCGCGCTCTCCTGGATGGAAGCCGCCAAATCGCGCAGCATGATCGAAATGATCTTTCAGAGCGGCCAGAGCCTCCCGCTCGGTGAAACCGGCCAGAGCGATCTCGTTCGCAGGATCCGCGACCTCCGCGAGGAACTCAACTGGTACTACCACCGAATCGAACTCGAACAGCTTCGCCCCGAAGAAAAGTCCGTTGAGCGCCTCGACACTCTTCAGAAAAAAGCGCAAAGTCACGAGAAAGAGCTGCTGCGAACCTTGCGTGAACTTCCTGCCCGCGACCGGGAAACCACCACGCTCGAAGCCCCCGCGGACCTCTCCGCCGCAAAATTGCAAGCCGCCCTCCCTCCTGGCACGACTCTCCTCGAATACTTTTCCGCCGGCGACCGCCTCATTGCCGCCATTATCACCCGCGAGGAAATCCGCATTCTGCCGGTCACCGTCCTCCCCCGGGTCACGCACATCCTGCAGTTGCTCCGGTTTCAGCTCTCCAAATTTCGCATGGGCAACGAGTACGTCCGCCGGTTTGAAGATCCGCTTCTTCGCGCCACGCAAAGTCACCTAGAATCTCTCTATGATGAGTTGATCGCGCCGCTCCGCCAGTATTGTCGCGGCGATCGCCTGGTCATCGTTCCTCACGGTCCACTCCACTTCCTGCCCTTCCACGCCCTCCGCAAGGGCGAAGAATATCTCTGCGACTCCTTCCGGATTTCTTATGCTCCGAGCGCCTCCGTTTTCTTCGCTTGCCAGGAGAAGCCCGCGGGCGCCAACACCAGCTCGTTGGTCTTCGGCATTGCAGACGAGCGCGCCCCGCAAATCCTCCACGAAGCCGAGTCCGTCGCCGCGCTCCTCCCGCAATCCTCTCTTCGCATCGGGCGCGACGCCACCTCCTCCTCTCTCCGCGAACAAGGCCCGCAAACCCGTTTGCTCCACATCGCCACCCACGGCGTCTACCGCCAGGACAACCCCATGTTTTCTGGAATCCGCCTGGGCGACGGTTACTTGAATTTGTTCGACCTTTACCAGATGCGACTCAACGCCAACCTCGTAACTCTCAGCGGTTGCGCCACGGGAATGAACTTCGTCGCCGCCGGTGACGAGTTGCTCGGCCTCCAGCGCGGCCTCTTCTACGCCGGCGCTTCCACCCTGCTGCTCTCTCTATGGGACGTCCACGATCAAAGCACCTCTCAACTGATGCAATTCTTCTACAACGAATATCTCCGCACCGGTGACACCTCCGGCGCACTTCAGCTCGCCATGCAACAGCTCCGCCAGCAGAATCCCCACCCCTATTTCTGGGCCCCCTTCGTTCTCGTTGGCAAACTCACTGATTCCACAGAACTTAACTAGCCTCAGGTTCCCTATATTTTTTCCCCTCCTCTCTCCCCTTATCCAACGAGGGTATTAATTTCATCCCGTTCACTGGGGAGTGCATGGGGTGCCGAGAGGATTCTGGGGGGAATGATGGAACACTTTAACGTGGAGAAATGGATCGACTTTGTGAATCAGGCCGTGACCACTAACGAGAGAGTTCGAATGGACAAGCACCTCGAACTTGGTTGCCAGTCCTGTCAGGCAACGGTCTCGCTCTGGCAGCGCGTTCGCGCCTCGGCGGCACTGGAAGGGAATTACCAGCCCCCGGAAAGTGCCGTCAGAATCGCCAAGGCAGCCTTTTCCGGCATGGCTCTCGCCCAACAGAAAAAAGGCTCGGCCGGCGCGGTCAAGCTTTTGTTCGACAGTTTCTTGCAGCCAATCTTGGAAGGCGTCCGCTCCGCCGGCACGGGCACGCGGCAGATGCTCTATCGCGCCGATCCCTATCAGATCGACGTTCAACTTGAGCTGAAGCCGAGCGGCAACCGCATCGTCGTCACCGGCCAGCTTCTGAATTTGAGCAATCCAAAAATCATCGCCGCCGGCACACGCATCCTCGTTTCCAATATGCAAGGAGACGTGCTGCACGTGGTTGCAAACCAATTCGGAGAATTCAGCGGCGAAGTCAAAAACAGCGGCGACTTGCAGCTGACCTTCGCCACGCCTTCCGGCGAGCCGATCGTGATCTCGCTCCGCGAAGCGCTGGGCCGTATGCCGGAGGAAAAGGCATGAACCACGGCCATATCAAAGAGTTTCCACGCGTCCCCAGCCTGGTACGTAAGTACCAGGCGCGATGGGAAGTTTGTTTAGGCAGAAAGACATGCTCGTACCATTGGCCCGAAATGTCCTCCCTTGGAAACTTATTGGGAAACGCTTCGCGCCAAACTAGCGAGTAATCCACTTGTGGGAGAACCCCTTAGGGGTTGCAACTATGAAACGATTCGCCCTGATCGTCGCATTCTTCATTCTTGTCCTCGGTGTTCCGAAGCCTGCCCCCGCACAGAATCGCTACATCGTCCGTTCCACCGGCGGCTTGTCCTCCGTCCTCAATCTTTGCAATCTGCTCCAGTGCCAGGTGCAAGGTGGCCTGGACGGTTCCGTCGGCCAGACCTTTCTGGTCACCTCCAGCAGCAATCTCCTCGTCAATCTCGTAAACGGCACCCTCAACCTGGTTGAGTCCCTGCTCGGCATCGTCAGCGTGGAGGCGGATCGTCTTCTGCCCATCCCGCAACGTCCGCTTCCGTCCATTCCCTCGGGCCTGTACGACACCGCTCCGGTCAATTATTACGGCACGGTCGTCTGGCATGGCTATGCTGCTCAGCCCGCGGCGCAGATCATTCGCCTTCAGGACGCCCAGAACGGTTTTCGCATTAGCGGCAAGGGCATCGTAGCCGTCATTGACACTGGCGTCGACGTCAATCATCCCGTCCTTCAGGCTGTACTGCTTCCGGGCTATGACTTCACGCGCAACCAGCCCGGCGCGTCGGAATGGCTCGATGTCAGCAGCTTGCCGAATGGCGAGCTCGACACCAACTCCCAGGATCAGCAGCCTGGCTACGTCCAACAATCCACCGCGGCCGTTCTCGATCAGTCCACCGCCGCTGTCCTCGATGGCCCGGACTACACCGCCTTCGGCCACGGCACAATGACCTCCGGCCTCGTCCATCTTGTCGCTCCCAAGGCCCAGATTCTTCCCCTCAAGGCCTTTTCCTCGAATGGCACCGGCTATCTTTCCAACATCGTCTCGGCTCTCTACTACGCCGTTCAGCATCATGCCAACGTAGTGAACATGAGCTTCGATCTCACCTCCAATTCGCCGTCGCTCACTCAGGCCGTCACTTACGCCAACAAGGCTGGCGTCGTCCTTGTCGCTGCCGCTGGAAATGAGAGCACCAACGCTGCCGTTTATCCCGCTGCGCTGAACAACTACGTCGTCGGCATTGCCTCCACCACGAATTACGACACCCGCTCCTCCTTCTCCAACTACGGTCCGGTGGACGTCTTGATCGCCGCCCCGGGTGAAAACATCGTCAGCACCTTCCCCGGCGGAACCTACGCCAGCGCTTCCGGCACCTCCTTCAGCTCGCCGCTAGTCGCCGGCACCGCCGCGCTCATGCTCAGCGCCAGGTCCTCTCTGACTCAGAGCCAGGCAGCCAGCTCGTTGTCTCACGCCATCCAGCTCACCCCGGACCTCAATCACGGGCGCCTCGACGTCTATCAGGCGGTTTCCGCCTGGGTGAATAGTTCTGGCTCTTCCGGCTCAGGTTCGGGCTCCGGCAATTGCCTCTTGTTCTGCAACTAGCTCCTATGTCGAATCAGCAGACTCCCGCGCCCTTGGAAGGTACCTTGGTATCCGGGGCGCTGGAGTCTCTCCGCATCAAGCAGCTCGAAGAGCAGTCTGCCGCCCTCCGCAATTCCGTCATCTGCGCTTTCAATCAACTCCTCGATCTCAAGGATCTCAACACCGGCGTCCACAGCACTCGCCTCGCGGAGTGGGGCATGCGCGTCGGCCAGGAACTCGGCCTGGAGGAATCCGAGCTTCAGAATCTCGAAGTGGCCGCGCTGCTCCACGACATTGGCAAGGTCGGCATCCCCGACGCCATCCTCCGCAAGCCCGGGCGCCTCGACCCCGACGAGTACGCCCTGATGAAAAAACACTCCGAATATGGCTGGGCTGTTTTGCGCATGCTTCCCGGCTTCGAACGCGCCGCGCTCGATATTCTCCACCACCATGAATCCTTCGATGGCAAAGGCTATCCCGCCGGCCTCAAGAACACGGAAATTCCCGTAGTCTCGCGCATCGTTTGCGTGATCGATGCGTTCGACGCCATGGTTTCCTCGCGTCCCTATCGAAAAGGCCTGCCCTACGAAGAAGCCGTCCGCCGCCTCACCGAAGCCAGCGGCACTCAATTCGATCCAGTTGTCGTCCGCACCTTCCTCTCTTTCGCCCAAGCCGAAATGTCCACCGTCTTCGCCGCCGCCGGCACTTCCGTCTCCTCGGCCCTGTAACGGTCCGGCGTAAGCCCACGAAAACGACTCCCCTCCTCAGGTATTCACCTTAGGTCCAATTCCGTATTCTCTCCTCTGGGATTCCGCCTGTTTCGGGTGTATTGTCCACGCTGAGGTAGATTGTGTGGTAATAATCAGTTATATTGACACGGCGCCACCTAATGCGGGTGACACTTAATCGACCAGACTCTTTGTCCAAACCGGGACTGAACCAGCGCCACGGGAAAATCGGGAAGGGAATTGTACAGGAGGGAAAACCCAGCCATGAAACGCTACCTATGGCTCGCGGCCACTCTGCTTACCCTGGTCTCTTCGACTCCAGTCCGTGCGGATAACCGCTTTATTGTCCGCTCCACGCTGGGCGGCTCCCTTCTTTCACGGCTCTGTCTCTTGCAGAACTGCACCGTCGTAGGCACCATTGACGGCACGCTGAACCAGGTCTTCCTCCTTACTACGCCTTCCGTCATCAACCCGGTTATTTTTCTGAATCTCCTTCGCGCCACGCCGGGCGTCGTGAACGCCGAGCTTGATCAAGTATTCAGCCTCCTCGGCGGTCTTAACGCTGTCACCACTCCACCAGCCGGGCTGACCGACAGCACTCCCGTAAATTATTTTGGCCCCACCGTTTGGAATGGCTACGCCAATCAGCCGGCCTCCGCCATTGTCCACCTCCAGGAGGCGCAAAACACATTTCAAGTATCGGGCAAGGGCATCGTCGCCGACATCGACACCGGAGTGGATCCCAATCACCCTGCCCTGAAGAGCGTCCTCCTCGCCGGCTACGATTTCACGCGCAACCAGCCGGGCGGCTCGGAGATGACCGATTTCACTTCGCCCCCGCCTTCCCCCTGCCCCGGTTGCCAGCCGGCCATCGTGAATCAATCCACCGCCGCCGTCCTCGACCAGTCCACCGCCGCGGTTCTCGACGGCAATCTCCAATACGCGGCATTCGGCCACGGCACAATGGTGATGGGCGTAATCCATCTCGTCGCCCCCAACGCCCAACTCCTGCCACTTAAGGCGTTCCATTCCGATGGCACTGGCTATCTCTCCGACATTCTCCGCGCTATTTACTACGCCGCCCAAAATAACGCCAACGTCATCAACATGAGTTTCGATTTCAACACTCCGTCCCAGGAACTCTCGAACGCGCTCGATTATGCAAACAAGCTCAACATTATTTGCGCCGCCTCCGCGGGCAACGACGCCGCAATGGAGACGGTTTATCCGGCCTCGCTTCAAACCGATGTAATGGGCGTTGCTTCCACCAGCGACCTCGACACTCGTTCCACATTTTCTAACTACGGCGACGCCATCGTTTGGGTCGCCGCTCCCGGCGAAGCAATCGTCACCACCTATCCCTTCAGCACCTACTCCGCCGGTTGGGGAACTTCCTTCAGCGCGCCCTTCGTCTCCGGCGGCGCTGCTCTCCTGCGCTCGCTTAGGGCCGACACCAACCAGTTTCTGGCCTCTGCCGCCATCGCCCACGCGCAATTCGTCGGCGCCGACATGGGCAACGGCCGCCTGGATTTGCTGATGGCTCTCACCTCGCTGCCGCTCGATTGACAATCGCCGGACCAAATCTTTCCCCCGATTCGTAGCCACGTCTGCGCCCTGTCGCGGACTTGCAACCATTCCTTGCGCAGCAATCCTCCTCATCGGGTTAAACTGGTGACGCGTTTTCACGCGCAAGGAGCAATCCGATGAGCAACGGTGGCGGCGGGCGTTCGGCGGGTGTCGGCGTCTGGGGATTCGGAAGCATGCTCGCAATCACATTATCCTGGAGCGCTCATCTCTCCATCCTCTGGATGATCGTTCACGGCATTTTTAGCTGGTTTTATGTTGCGTACTGCGCGTGGATGAAGTGAACTTCGCGCGGCCAAAATGACCAGCAAACCAAACCACGTTCCGCCCGGACCCAAAGGCTTGCCGATCCTGGGCCTTGCGCTCGACGTCCGGCACGATGCTCTCGGTACATTGCAGCGGCTCGCTCGCGAGTACGGCGACATCGTCAGCATGCCCGTGCTGCGCATGAACCGCATCCTCGTCAATCGCCCCGACTACATCCAGCAGCTCTTGATTCTCGATCACGCCAAACTGCACAAGAGCACTCTCACCAAGTTGGTCGTCGGGCCGCTACTCGGCCAGGGCCTCTTGATCAGCGAAGGCGACTTTTGGCGTCGCCAGCGCCGTCTCGCCCAGCCTGCTTTCCATCGTTCGCGCACCAACGAATATTCTCCGGTCATGGTGGAATGCGCGCTGGATCACATCCGTCAATGGCGCTCTGGTGAAACGCGAAACATTGCCGAAGAAATGATGAAGATCACTCTCGAGGTCGCGGTGCGCACCCTCTTCGGCGCCAGCCTCGCCGGCGATTCCACCTCCATCGGCAACGCCATGACCTTCCTCATGCGCCACCATCTTCGCCGTGTACGCACTCCCTGGCGCATCCCGGCAAGCTGGCCCACGCCCGCAAACCGCCGCGCGCGCCGCGAAGTCGAATATATGGACTCGCTCATCTACCGCATTATTTCCGATCGCAAGAAAGATACGCGGCCTCGCAACGATCTCCTGTCCCTGCTCATGTCCGCCATGAACGAAGACGGCAGCCACATGACCGAGCGCCAGGTCCGCGACGAGTCCATGACCCTCTTCGTCGCCGGACACGAAACCACCGCTCTCTCACTCGCCTGGACTTGGTATCTGCTCAGCGAAAATCCCGAAGCCGAAACCCGTCTCCACGAAGAACTCCGCGCCACTCTCGCCGGCCGGCCCGCCGAAGTCTCCGACCTCGAAAAGCTCCCTTACCTCAACGCAGTCATTCACGAGTCTCTGCGTCTCTATCCTCCCGCCTACATGATGGCCCGCATGAACGTGGAACCCGTCCAACTCGGCGGCTACGAAATTCCCGCGCGTTCCACGCTCCTCGCTTCGCAGTGGGTGATGCATCGCGACGCCAGGTTTTTTGAGCAACCGGAGCAATTCATCCCTGAGCGCTGGCTCGACGGTCTCGATCACCGCTTGCCCCCGGGCGTCTACTTCCCATTCGGCGACGGCCCCCGCCGCTGCATCGGCCAAGGCTTCGCCCAACTCGAGACCGCGTTGGTAATCGCCGCCATCGCCCAGAAATTCAGCTTTCGCCTAACGAAGGGATTCCCGGTAATTCCCGAGCCGCTAGTTACCCTCCGCCCAAAATACGGGATCCAAATGAGGCTTGAGTACGTGTAGGGCCCGCCTTCTGAGGCGGGCCGCCCCGCCGCCCAGTGTAGTGGCCGGACTTTAGACCGTCCCTGAAGCCCAGCCATTCCTGCCTTCCCCGATCAAATCGAAGGCCTGTGCTCTTGAGTTTTGTTGGCCAACAAATATTTCTGAGTCGTGTTCTTGTACCCCAGATCATCGCGCCCCGTGAATCTGCAGAAAACCCGATGCGTGCATCAGTTCGCGCAACCATTCCGAAAACCCCGGTTGACCTCGCTGCTCGCCTGGTCATATTGTTTCAGCGGCCAACTCCCTCCCAGGCGAAATTCCCGCAGGGAGCTTGCCCAACTTCCCGCACTGGGGGTAGTCATGAGCAATTTCCGGATCCATCCGTTTGCCCGCACGCTCAACGTCCAGTCGTTCCCTCGAGTCCGGAAACTGCGCCACTCGCCTGCGCCCTGGCCGCGAATTCGCATGTCTGTTTTCCTCGTCGCCTCTTTGGCAACTTTCCTCGTATCGGCCTCGCGCGCCCAGACGCCGCAAGAGCTTCAAAAGGAACTTCAGCAACTGAAATCGGACTACGAGTCCAAAATCGCCGCGCTTGAAAAGCGCCTCGCGCAATTGGAAACTGCCTCCGCATTCTCCAACGTCGCGGCAGTCGCCGTCCCATCCGTTGCTCAGCCGCCCGCGCAATCGACTTCTCAGAATCAACCTCCCCCGAGCACGGCCCAAAAAGTGGCGCAAGACGCCTGGAAGATTGTTCAGAATGGGCAAACTGGCACCGCGGACTTGCAACAGCAAGTCGGCTCAGGTCTCGAGTACGACCAATTGCGCGACGCTGACATTCGCCTCAAAAACCTTGAAGCACAAAACAAGGCCTTTGAATTTCACGGTTACCTTCGCTCTGGTTATGGCCTGAATGGCGATGGCGGCCAGCAAGTCGCCTTCGAAGCGCCAGGAGCGGGGGCGAAATACCGCCTCGGCAATGAAGCCGAGACCTACGCGGAATTGATCTTCGTCAACAACTGGGTCAATCCCAACCACGATTCAGGCAAAGCATGGTTCCGTACCGAATCCATGATAGAGGCCGACACCTCTAATTCCTCGAACTTCAACAACAACGACAAGTTCCGCTTCCGCGAAGCTTTTGTGCAGGCCGGCAACGTCCTCGATTTCCAGCCGGACGCCAAATTCTGGGCCGGAGAACGCTACTACCGCAGGCAGCACATCGAAATTGACGACTTCTACACGCTGGACATGAGCGGTTATGGCGGCGGTGTGGAAGATATCAACACCAAAATCGGGCACATGGCCGTTTCCTACCTTGCCGGGGCCAGTGACACCATCACTACTCCCAGCGGGCCATTGGCCAAGAGCAACATTGATGTGCGCATTTACGACATGAAGACATTGTCGGGACGCTTCGCTGTTTGGTACAACTACGCCGCTTCGAAGGGGGGCGTGTCCAACGGCATTCTATATCCGAGTAATCAGGGGAACGCCATCGGGTTCTACTATCTGCATCCGGAATTTTATGGTGGCTACCACAAGTTCACCTTCCAATACGGCAACGGCGCCGCCAGCGATTTCAACACTTTCATCGTCCCGCCGACGTCTTTCAGCCATAACGCCAACAACTTTCTCATCACGGAGCAAGTGCTCGTACAACCGAACAACCGCTGGTCCATGATGCCGATCTTCCTTTACCAGCGGTCGAAGGACGGGAATCCTACGCATGGCGTCAACACCTGGCTCTCCTTTGGCGCCCGCCCAATCTTCAATTTCACCGATCATGTCTCGCTCGCGTTTGAGCCGGGAATCGACCACACCACCAGCGGGCAAAATCTGTACAATGGCTGGCTGGTAAAGTCCACGGTCGCGCTGCAAATCGCCAGCGGCCGCGATTTTTTCAGCCGCCCCGTGCTTCGTGCGTTCTTTACCTATGCCAACTGGACGGACGGCTACAAAGGTTTTGTCGGCGGGATCCCCTACATGAATCAGAACGCGGGCATCTCTTTCGGGCTTCAGGCTGAGTCGTGGTGGTAAACGAAGCCCCGGCGATTGTCCCGCTTTCGCTCAATTGTTTAGCTCAAATGTTTCCCTCAATGCCGAGCTTGTGCTGCAACTGTTCCAGGTGGCACAGCCATTCCTGCTTGCCCTGAGCGAGTCGAAGGGGCTGTGCTCTTGGGGTTCTCATCGCGGACTGTTTCACCCTCACTCAATCCCCAGCTTATGCTGTAATTGTTCCAAACTGACTCCCTTCGTCTCCGGATAAAAAAACAGCACCACAAAAAACTGCACCACCATCATCGCGCCGAACAGTAAAAACGGCGCGCCGCCCGAAGACTTCGCCACCTGCGGAAAAATATACGCAATCAGCGCGTTCATCACCCAGTGCGACGAACTCCCCAGCCCCTGCCCCTTCGCTCGCACCCGGTTGGGAAACACCTCGCTGATGTACACCCAGATCACCGCGCCCTGCGAAATCGCAAAAAACGCGATGTACGCCACCAGCAGCCACAGCAGGGAACTCTGGTGGCTCTGCGTATAGAAAATCGCCGCGACCCCGAACAGGCACGCCGCCGTCCCCACCGCGCCGATCAACAGCAGCGTCTTCCGCCCAAGCTTGTCGATCACCGTCATGGCCAGCAGCGTCGCCAGCAGATTCATGCTGCCGATCGCCACGGTTTGCAGGCCCCCGGAAATCTTGCTGAAGCCCGCGGCTGCGAAAATGTCGTTCAGGTAATACAAAATCGCGTTGATGCCCGAAAGCTGGTTGAACATGCCGATTGTGATGGCCAGAAAAATCGGCAGCCGGTATTTCCATGCGAAGAGCGGTTCCGAAGATTGCAGCTTGTCCAGATGGATCGATTCCACGATCTCGCGCAACTCGCCTTCTGCATCCTCCGCACCCATCGATTGCAACACCCCGCGCGCTTCCTCCACCCGCTTCTGCGTCACCAGCCAGCGCGAGCTGGGCGGAATGCCGAACAGCAGAAGCAGAAAAATAAACGCGGGGAACGCGGCGATTCCCAGTTGCCAGCGCCACTCCGCGCTTCCCAGTCCCAGGCTGGCGATGATGTAGTTCGAGAGGTACGCCAGCAGGATGCCGATCACGATGTTGATCTGAAACATTCCCACCAGCCGCCCGCGCAATTTTGCCGGCGCCAGCTCCGCGATATACACGGGCCCCAGCACCGACGATCCCCCAATCCCGAGCCCTCCAATAAACCGCGCCGCCAGCAGCACGTGCCAGTTCCACGCAAACGCGCAGCCCAGCGCCGAAATCACATAGCACACCGCCAGGAACCGCAGCGTTTCCCGGCCGCCATACTTTTGCCCGGGGATGCCGGCGGTCATCGCGCCGATCACCGTGCCGATCAGCGCCATCGAAACCGTCAGGCCAAGCTGCTCCGGCGAAAGGTGGTAGACGCCCGTCAGCGCCTGCGTGGTCCCCGAAATAACCGCCGTATCAAATCCAAAAAGAAAACCGCCCAGCGCCCCGACCGCAGCCGCCTTCGCCAGATTCTTATTCACAGTTTTGACCTCGTTTCGCGGCCCGACTCTACACCGTTCAGTGCCCAGTGGCCAGCGACCCTTCGGCTAAGCTCAGGGCAAGCCGGTGAAGATTGATGCGTGGCCCGTGACCCGTGTCCCGAAGAATGGGGCGTGGCCCGTGCTCCGTGCCCCGCTTTCCTTGTAGGGGCGGCTTTAGGCCGCCTTCTTCGGTTTTGTAGCGGCCGCCGCCTGAGGCGGGCACGTGGCGAGCTACCCTTTGCCCCGCGCTCAGAGCAAGAAAAGTGCAAAATATAAGGGGAAAAATCAAAAATGTCGGCGCGCCGACATTTTCGCGTGGGGGTACACCCCCCTGCTTTTGCGCAAATAGGGGAAACAAGAGACATACGAGGCCGGTGTCCGTATGCAGGGGAAATAAAGGAGATAAGAGAAGTGGCCCGAGACTGGCCGACAGTTGACAGTCTACAGCCGACAGTGAAGAGCGACGGTTGGTTGACCCTTCGACTCCGCTCAGGGTAAACCAGGGGGACCCTCCCCCCTGCGGGCGGGAAGAGATAGCAGGGAAAGGGGTTAAGAGAGGGCCGCGCAAGTGTTGAAAATATTGGAGGTAGGTGGCTTGGTAAATGCCTGAAATGGCAGGGTTTAACGATTCGGCGGAGGGGCAGGGGGCGCGGCATAATCACTTTCGCGGTTGTGGTTGAGGAGCGTTGCGGCGAATTTCCAAACGCTACCGCGGGGTTGGCAGAGAGGAGGGCAAGGGGAGTTGGGGCGCTTGCGAATCACCGAGAAAGTATAGCAAAAGCAAATAGTATCGGAAAGTAACTGGTTGGGCAAAAAATGGTATTAGTACTGGGTGCGTTCGAATGGTGTGAGCTGAGCGGTGTCAGGAAACGTCCCGTCTGTCCCGGTCGGCCGTCCCGGGCGGCCCCACCGGTTTGGAAGATAAAGCGCCGTAGTGATATCCTCCCAGTGGTTTTCGGATAATATTGCCAAATGAATAAGCGCGAGATTCTTCGTACGATCACGTTTGGGCAGCGAGTTGCGGAAGAAGAAACGGATGCCCTAGGTACGTACTTTGTTGAGACCGACAATTGGGACCGGCTCTTCAAAGGAGACATAGATATCGTTTATGGTGCGAAGGGTACTGGCAAGAGTGCTCTGTATTCGCTTCTGCTTGCGCGGAGCGACAAGCTATTTGATCGCGATGTGCTTTTGGTGGCCGCTGAAAATCCCCGCGGTGCCACAGTGTTCCGTGATTTGCTCACTGACCCACCCACAAGTGAGAGAGAATTCATCGGCCTCTGGAAGCTTTACTTCTCCGCGCTTCTTCACTCGGTTCTGCGCGATTACGGTATCGAGTCCGATTCATCAATAAGACTGGGGCAGGCACTTGAGAGAGAGGGGCTGATCAAAGGCACTCTTTCCTTATCTTCCTTGCTTCAGGGGATCAGAAGATACGTCCGCGCAGCTCTAAACCCGCAAGCGGTCGAAGGCGGGATTGAAATCGACCCGGTATCACAAATGCCGAAGGGTTTCAGGGGGAAAATCATTTTTGTCGACCCGGGGAGGCAGAGCCCCGAGGGGGAACTTCTGTCGGTCGACGCCCTCCTCGACCTAGCGAACAAGGCGCTCGCCGCAGCAGGCCGACAGGCATGGATACTATTGGACCGGCTCGACGTCGCGTTCGCTGAGGATGTCTTGCTGGAGGCGAACGCGCTGAGGGCCTTGTTTCGGGTCTATCTTGATTTAATGGCGTTCCCTTCGATACAGCTGAAAATTTTTCTCAGAACTGATATCTGGACCCGAATTACAGCGGATGGCTTCAGAGAAGCGAGCCACATTACGCGCCACATAACCATAAGTTGGAACAAGAATTCTCTGCTCAACCTTGTAGTTCGTCGCGCAATTTATAACGACCCAATCAAAGCGGCTTATGGGGTCACTGACGACCTTCCCCGTCAACCAGTCGGCGATCAAGAGGGTTTTTTCTATGGACTTTGCCCTGACCAAGTTGATGTTGGACCGAATAAGCCGACGACGCTTGATTGGCTGCTGAGCCGCACGCGGGACGGAACTCAGGTTAATGCCCCGCGAGAGCTCATCCACTTCCTTAACTGTCTTCGTGAATTTCAGCTCAAACGCCAAGAACACGGTGAGCCTGAACCCGAAGGACAGCAGCTCTTTGTGCGTGCGGCTTTCAAGGACGCCTTACCTGAGGTATCGAAAGTTCGGCTGGAACAGACGTTGTACGCCGAACATCCCGACTGGAAGGCTCGACTTGAGCGGTTGCGCGGTGAGAAGACGCTACACACCCCAGAGACTCTCGCCGTGACCTGGGGTGTTACAGTCGAAACGGCGTCCAGTTGGGCATTCGCGCTAGCTGGGATTGGATTTTTTGAAGTGCGTGGTTCGAGGCAGTCTCCGAGCTTTTGGGTTCCTTTCATCTATAGGGATGCTCTCGAATTAGTGCAAGGCACCGCAGATTAGTGGCGGGTGGCTCGGGAATCGACCTCTTCTTTCTTGACTAACCCCAGTTGTTTGAACGTGGCGGGCGGCCCGGGCTATCCGCCTCGGAGCGTGTAGATGAAAGAACTGAAATTGCAGAACATCGCCGAGATGTCAAATGAAGAGCTTAAAATCGCGATAGACAGCTGTTTTGATTATGCTCCAGAGGCGACATCCGTAGACCGTCTGGCCATTCTCCAAGAGGCCCAGTTCTATACGAGAGAACTGGAGCGCCGAGAACAGCAACGAGAATGGAAACTGGCCGCTGACGACCGAACGCTAGAGGAAAAACGGCACCGAGCAGGACGTCACTTGGAGCTAGTTGTGATTTCCCTCATTGGTTTAGAGCTCGTCGCTGCGGTAGCAGGAATTTGGATAACCGTTCGAGAGAGCAAAGCACAGGACGAACTTGCAAGACAAAATCTAGAAACCATGCTGGAAATGAATAGTGCGACACAACGGCAGGTGGGGCAGCTCCTGCCGATATCACTTGAGATTGTGTGTGATGATTCTGAGCATTTAGCATACAACATCGTTGTAGATAACGTCGGCCGCACCGGGGTTGAACTTCTTGGGCATCGCTTCGGAGATAAGAAGTCGTTATTTCTGAAGCGTCCGAGTGAGTTAGCACCGGAGTATTTCGTTCAGATAGACGACGAAGCGGTTCGGAGCCTCGCAGATACAAGCGTAAGGCAACACGCTATTCGCTTACAGGTTTTTTTCAGGAAAGATTCAGAAAAATTCATCGCCGAAACTTACGTCAGATACAACGATTCCGAACTGGGCAGACATGCTGAGTGCCTCCCGACGGCGATTTTAAGGGACAATCCGCCCTCCAAGAAGCTGGAAAATCCGGGACAGGCGGAACGTTTCCCCTTTTCTATCGAGAGAAAATAAAATCTGGTAGACGACCTGTCCGTCCCTAGTTTCTAGCGCCCGGACCGCCGCCTTCACAAGATTCCTGTTCACTGTCGGGTGGCCGGGTGCCCCTCCCTCGGGTTGGGAGGGTGGGTCTTGGGTTTCTCCTTCCCCTTCTTCATTCCGGGACGATATCGATACCCACAAGCCCCGGCTCCGCCATTGCGTAGAATTGCCAACTGCTCCACGGCCAATCCTTGGGGTGTTGCACCAATCCACGCGCCAAGGGATTGCAGTGCATGTATTCGAGCTTCTCTCGTTTCTTGCGGTTTGTGTATACATTGAAGTCGTAAAACCGCGACTGCCAGAACGATCGGATGTTGCCCACCGGTTCCGGAAAGACAGGTCGAAGCTGTCCCACGAAGGTTTCTCGGTTTTTCTTTCGCAGCTTTTTGGAGACTCGCTGCTTTAACATTTGCAGGACCGTCGAGGGGGTGCCTTTCCTTGGTTCGCTGATCAAGAGATGCACGTGTTCTGGCATGACCACGTACCCGACAAGAAGAAATTCATACTCGGCGCGCACCCGCGCAAGCTCTCGAACGAACAGATCGCGGGCGGGTGCCGTTTTCAATAGCGGCAGTCGGCGGTAGCAGCTGAACGTAATAAAGTGAAGATGGCGCTGGCCGTAGATGCGTTTTAGCCCAACGGGCATCGCGAACCCCAAGCGAGGAAATGCTACCCCAAGACCCACCCTCACAACCCGAGGGTGGGGCACCCGCGCTTCGATTCAACTATACTCTCAGGTGAATTACAAGAGTGGTATTCTGCGTGAGGATGGGTGCTCCAAAACCAAGAAATAGAATTGCGTCCGGGCCGCCCGCCGTTTTAGCCCAACGGGGATCGCGAACCCCAAGCGAGGAAATGCTACCCCAAGACCCACCCTCACAACCCGAGGGTGGGGCACCCGCGCTTCGATTCCATAATACTCCAGGGTGAATTACAAGAGTGGAATTGTGGGCGACGATGGGTGCACCAGAACCAAGAAGTAAAATTGCGTCCGGGCCACCCGCCCTTCGCTAGATTTTTGTTTATTTTTTGAGCTTCGTCTCTCCGTTCGCGGCCTCCACGTTCTTAAGCACGAATCGCACAGTCTTTATCTCGAACGGCTTGGTATGGATCGTCGCTCCGCCGTTCTCAATCGCCAGCGCCTTCAGCGACCTCTCCATCAGATCCGTCTCCGCGGCGCTCGCCAATCCCGAATCGGGGCGCAGAACAATGTCGCCTTCTTTTCCGGCCCACTCGTAAAACCGAAAAATGATCGCGCCATCGTCCTCGGCTTTTTTCGCCGCGGTCAGCACCACGTTCTCTCCTTTCAGTTCCACGAACGAATGGCGCTCCGGCAAGCTTCCCGTGTGCCGTTCCGCCTGCCGCGGCAGCAACGGATAATTCAGCTCGTAGCCCTGCCGCACCGTCAGCGCATCCTTCCAATTTCCCCCGTGTGCGTAAAGCGAATAGGTGAACTCGTGCAGGCCCTCATCCGCGTGCGGATCGGGCCATTCCGGCGAACGCAGCAACGAAAGCCGCAGCACGTTGCCCTTCGCGTCGTAGCCGTACTTGCAGTCGTTCAGCAAGCTCAGCCCGTGGCTCGTGTCCGAAAGGTCCGCCCACTGCAGCGTCGGCACTTCGAATTTCCCCTGCTCGGCCCGGGTGTTTCGCGTGGTCGGCCGCTCGATGCTGCCGTACGGAATTTCGAACGTCGCCATTTTGTTGTGCGCGCTCAATGGCATCGCCACCTTCAAAAGGATGTGCTTCTCGTGCCAGTCCGCCGTCATTTTCACGTCCACACGCGGCGATCCGGCCGTTACCGTGATATCCCGCACAAACGTGGAATTCTGAAAGTGATTTTTCACGCGAAGAATCGCGCGCAGCGGCCCGCTCTCAACAAGCGTCACCTCATCCGCTTTACTCAGGTCCCAATGCTCCTTCTCGAAATCTTCGTCGATGTTCCACGCATCCCACTGCTTCGGCTTGTCGCGGAATGCTTGCAAAAGGTTGCCGCAAATCGCATCCTTCGGACCGCCAGTTTCCGTTTCCGAAGGCGCCAGTGATTCGCTGTTGCTGCGTTTGTCGAACAGGCTGGTCATGCACCCCGTTTTCGAATCCACCTTCAAGCGCAGGAACTCGTTCTCCAGCGTGTCTCCCGAAGCCTTGACCACCGCCGGAATCGGCGCGGATTTCGAGTTCGCGCGGACGTAGTACGTCGCGTATCCAAACGCCGGCACGCTCGCCTTCAACAACAGCCGCACGCGCCGCGTTCCTCGTTCGCCCACCAGCACTTGCGAGGCCACCGGCTTCCCGCTTCCGTCCACCACCTCCACCGAACTCGCCGCCTCCGGCAGCCGGACCTCCGTTTCAATCACCTCATCCCGCGCCCACGAAAGGGAATTGAACACCACCACCGGAACCCCGTTCCCCTTTACGTTGATGTTCTCTGCAATCTCCTCCAGCGAACCGTCCAGAATTCCCTGGCCCACGCGTCCCACATCTTCCAGATTCCTTTTCGCGTCCAGGTAATTCACCGCGATTCCCGATCCCGGAAAAATGTCGTGGAAATCGTCAAACAGCAAATCCTTCCAGCCGCGATCGAACTCTTCGCTCGGGTACTTTCGCCCGAACGAACTCGCGATCGCCGAAAACTTCTCCGCGTCCAGCAACAACTCCTCCGTCTTCCGGATTCGCCGCTTCGTCTCCGCCTGCGTCGTAAACACGCCGCGGTGATACTCGAAATAAAGTTCGTCGCGCCACACCGGCACGTTCATGCCCGCCAGCTTCGGCTGCAAATCCGCAAAAAAGTCCGTCGCCGTGCTCAACTCCAGATTGGGAAACACCACGTCCGGTCGCATCCATCGCGTTGCCGTGTCCAGCATCGTCCTCGTCGGCCCGCCGCCGTGGTCGCCGACGCCGTAAAGGTGCATCATCTCCGCATTAGCCGGGGGCTTCGTTCCATAAATCGCCGGCATCCACACGGACACATCCTTCCCCAACTGCACCGGATCGATCCCCATCGCATAATCGTGCGGAAAATAAGTCAGCAGCCGGCTGCCGTCCGGCGCCTCCCACCAGAACAGCTTGTGCGGGAACACCGTAAACTCATGCGCCCACATCAGCTTCTGCGTCACAAACGTGTCGATGCCCGATTTCTTGTAAATCTGCGGCAGTTGCCAGTTGTAACCAAACGAGTCCGGGTTCCACCCGATCTTCACGTCCACGCCGAACTTCTGCTGGAAATAGCGTTTCCCCACCAGGATTTGCCGTACCAGCGATTCGCCTCCCGGCATGTTCAAATCCGGCTCCACCCACATTCCGCCCACGATCTCCCACCGGCCTTCCTTTACTCGCTCTTGAATCTCCTTGAACAAGTCCGGGTATTTCTCCTCCATCCACGAATAAGTCCGCGCCGAAGACATCGTGAATTTGAAATCCGGATACTCGCGCATCAGGTCCAGAGCGCTGCGGAAGGTGTTCCGCACCACCTCCACTGTCTCGGTCCACGGCCACAGCCACGCCATGTCAATGTGCGAGTTTCCGTCCGCCCGGATCGTGAATTGCTTCAACCACGGCGTCAGCGCCTGCAGTTTGCTCTGCGCCCTCCGCAGCGATTCGTCGAACGCGGCCTGGTCTCCGTGGTCCAGCGCATTCAGGTCCACGGATTTCGCCGCATCTTCCAGGATTACCTGGTGCTCCGCGCGCCCCTCCGGGAATGCCGCAACCATCGGCTGTGCGGCAAGAATCTCTTCCCGCAAAATTCCAGGGTCGGGCCGCCTCGCCGGCGGAGTAATCAACAACCGGCTCCCGCTGATCCGTGTGTTGGTTTCCCCCGCCTGAATGCGTATCGCCACCAGAAACGTATCGCCCGGTTGCGCATTCTCCGTCAGCACAATCGGCTGCAGCGTATCCGCATCCGTGCGCGACACCATCGCGCCATTGGAAAACACCGTCACCATCACAAAATCGTTGCTGTCCACGCTGAGGTCCAGCCGGACTCGCGCTCCCCGCAAGCTGTACCCGTTCAACGTCGCGGGCAGCTCGATTCGCCGCCTCATCACTCGCGGACCCGTCTTCCACGCCTCCCGGATTTTGACGACGGGCCACTCTTTGTCGTCTAATGAGGAATCTTCAGGGTGCGCGATGTCCGAATGGTAGCGCCAATCATCCAATGGCCAGCTAACTATGGATTCCAGTCGGTCAATCAGCGGCTTAATCGAGGTGTCGGCGCCCGGCTCCTGTGCCGCCCGGATACCATTCGCTATGAACAGCGCAATCACAATCGTTACGAATAATCGTGCGATTCTTTCACCAGTCGCTGCCTGCATGGACGTTTTCCCCATTTCAAAAGCTCAGATTGCTACGCTCTTGCGTGTTCCTCCGGCCGCTTCGGGCCGCCAGCGATTTTACACGCTGCCGCTGATTTCCGCGTCGCGGCCACGCAAAATTTTTCGGTTGTCAGGTGACGTGGAACGTGGCATTGTCTCCCCGCCGGGCAACCGGGACACAACGGAGTTCCAAAAAACTTCATTTCCGGGATGGGTGTACCAGTGCGCGGCGTACGGGTGACCAAAAACAGATCCAAGGGTCGCGGAAAGGCCCAGCCAAAGTCCGAAATGCTTGTGAAACTGGAGTTGCAGAGCAATCCGGAAGCGTTGTGCCTGGTTCGCGCCACCATTGAGCGTGCCGCCGAAGTCCTGCACTTTCGGGACACCGAAGCGCGTGCCATCGTCCGCTCGGTGGATGAGGCCCTCGCCAACGTCATCCGTCACGCGTACGGCGGGCGCGCGGGTCATCCTATCGAGATGAGTTGCCGCAAGCTGCAACCCGGCCCGCAGAATTCCGCCCAGGATGGAATTGAAATTCTTCTGAAGGATAGCGGCGTGCCCGTCAAACCATCAACGTTGAAGGGCCGGCCGCTCGGTGAGGTGCGTCCCGGCGGCCTCGGGCTTCATTTCATCCGTCAGAGCATGGACGAAGTTGAATTTAGCCGCAAGAAGGGCAAAAATCTTTTGCGCATGGTTAAATACTTAAGTCCAACTCCCCTGGCTGCGGCATCGGAAGGAGAATAGAAAGTGCAGATAGTGGTCCGACTGGCAATTGGCGGCACCATCCTCGATATCACCGGGGACATTGATCTGGCGCATTCGCCGGCCATGCGCAAGGCGTTGCTACTGGAAATCAAGGAGAAAAAGACTCCCAAGGTGTTCCTCAATCTCGAAAAAGTTCGCTACATCGACAGTTCCGGTATCGCCTCCCTCGTCGAAGGTCTCAAAGCTTCGCGCGACCAGGGCTCCCGCCTGATTCTCTATGGCCTCAGCAAGACCGTCCGCGAAGTCATGGAGCTTTCCCGCTTGCAGAAGATTTTCGAGATTCACGATAGTGAAGCTCAGGCGCTTGATTCCTAACGCCCGGGCCAGGTTTTTTCCCCGCAAAGGTAGCCGGAACAAGTGGAATTCTTTGGAAAAATAGGCAGCTCCGTCGAAGGCAGCCTCGCCTACGTTGGCGCGCTCACGTCTCTCGCGGGACGCGCCGCTTATTTCACGTTCATCGGCCCGTTCCAGGGGAAGCCGCTCCGTTTTCAGCGCGCCGTCTCCCAGGCCATGGAAGCCGGAGTCCGCGCTCTCCCCATCCTCTCCTTGATCACATTTTTCATCGGCTTGATCCTCGCGCTCCAGGCCGCCTACGAATTGCGCCGCTTTGGCGCCATCAGCTTTGTCGCCAGCGCCGTGGCTCTATCCATGACGCGCGAGCTGGGGCCATTGATCACCGCCGTAATCGTCATCGGCCGCTCCGGCTCGGCGTTCGCCGCGGAACTCGGCACCATGAAAGTCTCCGAGGAAATTGACGCCCTCGAAACCATGGCCATCAATCCCGTCAGCTTCCTGGTCGCTCCCAAATTTGTCGCCATGATTCTGATGCTTCCATGCCTTACGATCTGGGCCAACTTCATGGGCATCCTCGGCGGCTCTCTGTTTGGCGTCGCGCAGGCGGATTTCACTTTTCCCCGCTACATCGTCGCTTCCCTCGACTCCCTTTTCATGCGCGATGTCGTCACCGGCCTCATCAAGAGTTTCATGTTCGGCGTCACCATTACCGCCGTCGGCTGCCTGGAGGGTTTGAACACCACCGGCGGCGCTGAGCAGGTCGGCCGCTCCACCACTCGCGCCGTGGTCATGTCCATTTTTCTTGTGATTCTGGTCGACCTTGTCTTTACAATGCTTTTCTACTTCCTGGGAGAACACTAAGGGATTATGGCCGCTTCGGCGCAAAATCTGGGCGTGGATGACTCGTTCGACGGTCCGATGATCTCTCTTCGCGACCTCCGCGTCAGCTATTCCGGCAGGGAAATTCTCCACGGCATCAATTTCGATGTCCAGCGCGGCGAAACCCTCGTCATTCTCGGAGGTTCCGGCTCCGGCAAAAGCACCCTCCTCCGCACACTTGTCGGCCTCGAAAAACCTACCTCGGGGCAAGTTTGGATTCGCGGCAAGAATTTCTCCGCCATCTCCGAAGCCGATCGCGACGAGATCCGCAAACGCCTCGGCATGTCCTTTCAGGGCGGCGCGCTCTTCGGCTCCATGACCGTCGGCGAAAATGTCGCTTTGCCGCTTGAGGAACACACCAAGCTCGAGCCATCCACCGTCGAGATCATGGTCCGCTTGAAGCTCGACCAGGTGGGCCTCTCCGGTTTTGAAGATTTTCTGCCCTCGCAACTCAGTGGCGGCATGAAAAAACGCGCCGCCGTTGCCCGAGCCCTGGCCATGGACCCGGAAATCCTGTTTTTCGACGAGCCTTCCGCTGGCCTCGATCCGATTATCGCCGCCGGCATCGATCAGCTCATCCTGGAACTCAAAAAAGCCTTCCATATGACCATCATTGTCGTCACCCATGAATTGGCCAGCGCTTTTCTCATCGCCGACCGCATGGTACTCATCAACAAGGGCGACGTCGTTGCCCACGGCACCACCGAAGAGATGAAAAACAGCAAGCATCCCAAGGTTCGGCAATTTCTCGACCGTATCCCCGAACCCGCGGTTGCCCAGGAATTGGATTATCTGCAGATGCTGACGGAGCCCTCCTCGAAATCCGGCGAAGGTCGTCAGGGGAAGAGCAGGTAGAGATGGAAGCAAAACGCGAACAGGTCTTTGTCGGACTCTTCGTCGTCATCGCCGTGGCCTTGTTGATTGCCACGGTCTTTTCGCTCTCTGGTGCTTTCGCGGGTACCGCCCGCCACTATCATGCCAAATTTCATAACGCCGCGGGACTCGATCGCGGCACTACCGTCCGCTATGAGGGCGGCCCCAAAATCGGCCGGGTCGAAAAAGTAGTAATTGACCCCAAAGATCCCGCCGTTATGGACATGGAGTTCAGCGTGAAGGAGGACCTGCCGATCAAGACGGACAGCCGCGTTGCCATCCTCAGCTTCAGTCCGCTCGGCGACAACCACCTCGAGGTCCGGGCCGGTTCTCCCGCCGCCCCGCGCGCCGCCGATGGCGCCATACTTCCTTCGGATCCGTACGTCGGTTTCAACGAGCTAACCGAGGAAATCAACAAGGTCATGCCGCAGGCTCAGGAGTTGATGGCCAATCTCAACGTGCGCGTGAACGAGTTGAGCGTAACCCTCAAGCGCGTCAACGATCTCCTCAACGATCAAAATCGCGCCAACATTTCCGCCAGCATCTCCGATCTACAGGGAATGCTCCGCGAAGACCGCCCGGTCATCAAATCCACCCTCAACAACGTGAACGGCGCCAGCGCCAAACTCACCCCCATGCTCGACGACCTGAGAAAGACCTCCGACCAGGCCAACGAAACCTTGAAAAAAATCGATGCCGTCATTGGGGAAAACCGCGAAGACCTGCGCGCCTCCATTAAGAAATTGCGCGAATCCCTCAACAACGTTTCCGACCTTACGCACCGCCTCGACCAGACCATCGACATCAACACCGAAACGCTCGACGAACTCCTCATGAATCTTCGCGATGTTTCCGAAAACCTGCGCGAATTCACCGACATCATCAAAACCCGGCCGTCCGAATTGATTCGCTCCACCACCCCCCGCGAACATAAACCCGGAGAGCACCCATGAGACTCAACCATTGCACCACGATGCGGAATCTTACCGCCCCGGTTTCGGGCCTGCGTTTTGCGAATGCCGGCGCGGCGCTCGCTCTGGCCGCTCTCCTGGCCCTCGCTCTTTCCGGTTGCGGCAGCATGAAGCCCGTAAAGTATTATCAACTGACGCATCCACCCACAACGCCCCTCGCTCCTTCGCAGACTCCGGTTGACGTCTCGCTTCTCGTCCGCCCGTTCCAGACCGCCCATCTCTACCGGGAAGATCGCATTGTCTACGGCGGAGAGGGCGAGCAACTCGGCCTCTACGAAACTCATCGCTGGATCGAGCCGCCCGTGGAGCTTTTGCAGGACGCCCTGGCTCGCGCACTTCGTACCTCCGGCCAATTCAGGGCGGTTACGACGCTTCGCAGCGACGCCAGCGCCGATATTGTTCTTACCGGCCATCTCTATGCCTTCCGCGAAATCAGTGCTGGTAGCGTTGTCGCACGGCTGAATTTCGACGTGGAGCTCAAGGACCAGAAGGCCGGCAAAGTTCTCTGGCGTCATACCTACAATCACGACGAGCCCTCAAGCGGCAAAACGGTCGCCGACGTCGCCGCCGCCATGGACAAGAATGTCCAGATCAGCGTTCAACAAATTCAGGACGGCATCCTCCAGGCCCTCGCAAACTATTCGCGCAAGTAAGGAATCCGCGTCTCTCCGAAGCTTTTGTAGGGACCGCCTTCTGAGGCGGTCCGCTCTTCGCAAGCATTTGTAGCGGCCGCCTTCCGAGGCGGGCGACTTTCGCTTCATTCCTGAATGTAGCGCTGGCTTTTATGCCAGCGCGCTCGGCTGCACCCCGAATCCCGTCGGCAACCACCAGCTTGCCGTACAATATTTACAGGAGCCAACGAAATGTCTTCCCCCGCAAAACCCGCCGAAAACTCTGCCTCCAGCCCAAATCCGCAATTCGATTTCCTCGATCTCCGCGCGCAATTCGCCGCCATCCGCGAAGAAGTCATGCAAGCCGTCACCCAGGTTTTTGAGACTCAATACTTCATCCTCGGTCCCGAAGTAAAACTCCTCGAAGACGAGGTCGCCGCCAAGCTCGGCTCAAAATTCGCCGTTGGATGCGCCTCCGGCACCGACGCCCTGATCCTCTCCCTCCTCTGCGCAGGTATCGGCGAGGGCGACGAAGTCATCACCACGCCCTTCAGTTTTATCGCCACGGGAGGCTCGATCGCGTACGTCGGCGCCAAGCCCGTTTTTGTGGACATCGACCCAGTCACCTACAACATCAATCCCGCGTTGCTCGAAGCCGCTATCACGCCCAGGACGCGCGCCATCATGCCCGTCCACCTCTTCGGCCTGCCCGCCGACATGGATCCCATCCTAGCCATCGCCCGCGCGCACAATCTCGTCGTCATCGAGGACGCCGCGCAAGCCATCGGCTCGCGGTACGCCGGCCGGTTCACGGGCACTTTTGGCCAATACGGCTGTTTCAGTTTTTTCCCTTCGAAAAACCTCGGGGGCGCCGGCGACGGCGGCATGATCACCACCAACGATGCCGCGATTGCCGAACGCCTCCAGATGCTACGCGTCCACGGCAGCAAGAAAAGATATTTCCACCAGATAATCGGCACCAACAGCCGCCTGCACGCGCTGCAAGCCGCCGTCTTGCGCGTAAAGCTGCGGCATCTCGACGCCTGGCAGCAGGGAAGGCAAAACCGCGCCGAGCGCTATCGCCGCCTCTTCGAATCCGCCGGGCTCTCTTCGTTCATCGCCGCCCCGCCGCGCCCGCCCGCAAAATTCGAACACGTCTACAATCAATTCACCATCCGCTCCGCTCGGCGCGATGAACTCAAAGCCTTTCTCCAAGCCGCCGGCGTTCCTTCGGAAATTTACTATCCTCTCTGCATCCACTTGCAGGAAGCCTTCGCCTATCTCGGCCACGCCCCCGGCGATTTTCCCGAATCTGAAAAAGCCAGCAGGGAAGTCCTCTCCGTCCCTGTCTACCCGGAACTCCCCGACTCCCATCAAGGCCGTGTAGTCCAATCCATAGCCGATTTCCGCTCCGCGTAGCGTCCACCTCCAGGTGGACGCGTTCACGATCCCACGCCCTACCGTGCTGGAATCTGCTTTTTCTTCAATTTCCGCGAAAGGAAACTCTTCGCGTTACTCCGTGAGTCACCCAATCAGAATCTACGCCGCCACCTCATCCCGACCCTTCTTTCGCGGCACAATGCTCCTCACCACCACATAAAGCATCGGGATAAACAAAAGATTCAGCGTCGTCGCCGCAATCATCCCGCCGAACACCGTCGTCCCCACGGACACGCGCCCCGCCGCCCCGGCGCCCGTCGCCACCATCAGCGGCACCACGCCCAAAATAAACGCCAGCGACGTCATCAGAATCGGCCGCAACCGGATTCGCGCCGCTTCCACCGCCGCGTCAATCGTGCTCAGCCCCTCGTCCTGCAACTGCTCCGCAAACTCCACGATCAGAATCGCATTTTTGCTCGACAGCCCGATCAGCATCACCAGCCCGATCTGCGCGTATACATCGTTGCTCAATCCGCGCAGCGCAATCGCCCCCAGCGCCCCCAGCAACGCCACTGGCACGCCCAGCAAAATAATGAACGGCAGCACGTAGCTCTCATACTGCGCCGCCAGCGTCAGGTACACGAAAACAATCCCCAGTCCAAACAGAATCATCGCTTTTCCGCCGGACTCAATCTCTTCCAGCGAAAGCCCGCTCCATTCGTAACTCATCCCTCGGGGCAACTTCTTCTTTGCCAGCGCTTCCATCTCCGCCAGGGCTCCCCCGGAGCTGAGCCCAGGTGCTGCCGAGCCGTCAATTTCCGCCGCCCGGAACAAATTGTAGTGGCTGATCACCTGCGGGTTTTGTGTCTGCTCGATCTGCACCACGTTGTCCAGCGGCACCATCTTCCCGGCATCCGAGCGCAGGTAATAGCCGCGCATATCCTTCGATTCCGAGCGGAATTTCTGGTCCGCCTGCACGTAGACGCGATAGGAGCGATTATTGAAATCAAAGTCATTCACGTACACCGAGCCCATGAACACTTCCAGCGCGTCGGTTATCTGGCTGAACGGAATCTGCAGGCTCTTGGCTTTTTCGCGATCGATCTTCACCAGCACCTGCGGGTCATTCGCCGTGAAACTTGTGAACAGCCCGGTAAGTTTCCCGGTCTGATTTCCCGCCGCGGACAACTGATTCGCGGTGTCGGCCAGGGTTTGCAGCGTGTTTCTTCCCAGGTCCTCCAGCTCAAACGTAAATCCGCCGAACTGCCCCAAACCTTGCACCGAGGGTGGGTTGAAAGGAATCACCAAGCCGCCGGGAATCGCCGACAACTGAGCGCGCATCTTTTCCACGACCGCCGGCCCGCTGTGCTCGCCGCCTTTGCGGTCCTTGAAGTCCGCCAGATTCAGGAAAACCATCGCGCGGTTCGAAGCGTTTCCCGTGAAACTGAAACCCACAATGGTAAACGCGCCCGTGACCTCCGGAATGTGCGAGACGCTCTCCTCCACCTTGGCGCAAATTTCCTGCGTGTAGGCGAGCGATGCGCCCTGCGGCGCTTGCACGATCACCATCAGGTAGCCCTGATCGTCCTCGGGAATGAAGCCCTGCGGGATGCGCAGGTACAAGAAAATGGCTCCGGCCAGAACCACCGCGAAAACCAGCAACGCGGGGACTCGGTTCTCCGCCACACGCTTCACGGCCCCCTGATAAATTGCCGCGCCGGCGTCAAACGTTTTATTGAACCAGCGGAAGACCGTCCATTGCGCCCGCTCCCGGTGATGCCCCAGGAAAATGGCCGAAAGCGCCGGGGTCAACGTCAGCGCATTGAACGCCGAAATCGAAACCGAAAACGCGATCGTCAGCGCAAACTGCCGGAAGAGGATCCCCGTGGTCCCCGGAAAGAGCGCCACCGGCACGAACACCGCAACCAGCACCAGCGAAGTCGCCACCACCGCGCCTGCCACCTCTTTCATGGCCACGCTCGCCGCGTTATGCGGCTCGGAGATCCCCTCCATGATGTGCCGCTCCACGTTTTCGATCACCACAATCGCATCATCCACCACCAGCCCCGTTGCCAACGTGATTCCGAAGAGCGTGAGGGTGTTGATGGAAAAACCCAAGATCTTGACGAAGATGAACGTTCCAATCAGCGAAACGGGAATGGTGATGGCCGGGATAAACGTGCTCCGCCAATCCTGCAGGAATATGTAAATCACCAGCACCACCAGAAAGATCGCCTGCAGCAACGTGATCAGCACGTCCCGGATCGACTCCGCGATCACCTCCGTGGTGTCAAACGCCACCGCGAATTTCAGGCCCGGCGGAAAATTCTTCGAAAGGCGTTGCAGCTCCTCCTTGGCCAGGCGATCCACATCCAACGCGTTGGCGCCAGGAAGCTGTGTCACCGCCACGCCCACCGCGTCGTGCCCGTTGAACCGCAGCACCGAGCCGTAATCTTCCGCGCCAAGTTCCGCCCGCCCCACATCCTTCACGCGCACCAGCGTGCCATCCGTGCCCGTTTTCAGGACGATGTTTTCAAATTCCTTGGCATCGGAAAGCCGCCCGATCGCCCGCACGCTGATCTGATAGCTTTGTCCCTGATTGGCAGGCGGCTGACCGAGTTGCCCCGCGGCCACCTGGACATTTTGCTCGTTCAGGGCGTTCAACACGCTGGTGGCGGTCAATCCACGCTGCGCAAGCCGGGTCGGATCGAGCCACAGGCGCATCGCGTACTTGCGTTCACCAAAGATATCCACTTCGCCGACGCCCTTCACGCGTTTCAGCGAGTCCCGCACATACACGTCCAGGTAATTGCTCAGAAACAGGCTGTCGTACTGCCCGTTCTCCGAGTAGACGCCGGCGCCGAAGACGAATCCGGAAGTTTGCTTGGTGATGATGATGCCGGTATTCTTCACCGCGTTGGGGAGGCGGCCCAGCGCCTGGTTCACGCGGTTTTGCACGTCCACCGAGGCCAGGTCCACATCGCGGGAGACGTCGAATACCACCGTAATGCTGCTCGATCCATCGTTGCCGCTCGACGATGTGATGTACTTCATCCCCGGCACGCCGTTGATGGCCTGCTCCAGCGGAATCGTTACCGCCGACTCCACCGTTTGCGCGTTCGCGCCGATGTAGGAACTGGAAACGACCACTTGCGGCGGGGCCAGGTCAGGGAACTGCGCGATCGGCAGCGTGGGAATGGCAATCGCGCCGCCGAGCACGATCAGGACGGCGCAAACCGTCGCAAACACCGGCCGCCGGATAAAGAAATCGACAAACAAGCGCGTTCCTCGCCTTTCCCTCGTTGAGGGTGAGTGTCTATTCCAAACTTAATTGACGTACGGGTGTTACTTTCCGGTCTTGGGCGTGTTCTCCGGCTTTGCCCCAGGCGATTGCATCTGTTCGCTCACCGGCGCTCCATCCTGCAGGAATTGCGTTCCGGAAACGATCAGGTGCTCCCCGGGTTTCAAGCCGTCCAGCACCGCGTAATCGTTTCCTATAATGTCGCCCACCTTTACCCCGCGTTGCCGCGCGACCGTCCCTTTCGCTTCCTTCTCCGCCACGAACACAAAAAACTGCCCGTTGATTCGCGTCACGGCAAGCACCGGCACCACTGGCCCTGCGGCGCTCCCCCACACCACCTGCGCGCGCACCTGTTGCGCAATCCTCAGGTTCGAGTTCGGCACCGCGGCCTTCGCCAGCACCGTCTGCGTTTCCGGGTCCACCTGCGGCGAAATAAATGTGATCTGCGACGCGGTGCGCACATTTCCCGCTTCATCCAGCAGTTTCACCGGCAAGCCCAGCCGCAAATCCTTGCCCCGCGCCGCCGGGATGTAGACGTACGCCTCCAGCGCCCCCGGCTCGTCCACTGTCGTCAGCAACGTCGAGACAATCACGCGGTCCCCCACGCGCACCGGAATGTCCCCAATCACGCCATTCATCGGCGCGCTCACTTTGTAATAACGCAATTCGACCCGCTGTGTCTCCACCTGGTGCTCCAGCGATTTCAGTTGCGCCACCGCCGTGTCGTAATTCGTCTGCGCATTGTCCAGGTCCGATTTCGCGATCACTCCCGCTTCCGCCAATTTCTTTGCGCGCTCCAGGTTCACCCGTGCAAGGTTTACGTTGGACTCCTGCGCCAGCCGCGTCGCCTCCTGGCTGTTCACCGTCGCTTCCTGCTTCAGCGGGTCAATCTGCAGCAGCGCCTCGCCGGCCGCCACGTGGTCGCCGGACTTCACAAAAATCTTCGTGATGTACCCCTCCACCTGCGGGTTGATCGTCGCCGAATGCCGCGATTTCAGCAGCGCCAGGTATTCCGTCGTCTCCACAATCGGCTTCGACTCCACCACCTGCACCTGGACGGGCATTGCCGCCTCGGCCCCTCCTTCGCCGCTCGCGTTCACCGACGCCGATTTCGCTCCGCACCCCGCCAAACCCATCGCGGCGGCAAGGCACACCAACTCCAGACAGTCCAAAGACATTCGTATCCGGTATCTCGATTGTTTTCCTAGAACGAGGGTCATCTGCTCACGCGGGCGCAAGTTGCGCAGCTATTCATCTTACGTCAACGAAGCCCGAATCGAAACGCCATTCCATTCCACCATTGGACGCACCAAGCTCACATCCGTTATGTCGCACTTTACGTGGATTTTTCTGCTTTCGTAGGGCCCGTCCTTCTGAGGCGGGCCGTCTTTACGCTCAATCCTGGAGAATGCGCCCTAATACATATCCGTCGGATCGATCTTCTTCCCGGACAGCCCCAACTGCAGCACCTCAATATCCTGCGGCCGGTCGAACACCTTCCCCGGGAACATCCGCTTCACAATCAGGCGAAATCCGCCAAACGCAATCCCCACGCCGGTCGCAACTCCCAAAAACAATCCCGTGAACAGAAAAATCTTGTACATCATCACCACGATTGGCGGATCCGTCGCTTGTTGTCCTCGCTCGTTCCAGGTGACCTGCGTTTCGTAATTCACATCATCCCGGATCGCCTTTGCTTCCTTCGCCGACCCGGCAAACACCACCGATAGCAGGGAACCTTTCCGTTCCACGGTCGCTCCCGCCCGCTTCATCGCCTCCGGCAAGGCTTGCTCCAGGTGGTGCAAATGCTGCTCCGCCAATTGCGGTGTCGGATAGTCCAGCAGCACCAGCACGCCTCTGCGAAGCTCCCCCCGGTAATCAGCCAGCATCGCCTCCGCGCCGTTCTGGAACCCCACGGCGTCGGTCAGGTCTTTGGAGACCTCTTGCCCCAGCGAGCTCATTGCCGCTCGAAATCCCTCGGGCCCCAACGCGTACTTCTCCGATCCAAATGTCCGCCCGCGCTCCGGCAGATAGTTCTTCACCGGCGGCAGCGGCGTCTGATCCGATTTTGCCTGCAGATCGGCCAGCAATTCCTTCAGCCCGTCCACCTTTGCTTTGGGAGAAATTTCCGCTTGCACCACGATATTTCCCACCTGAAAACGCGCGTCGTGGTCGCTTCCCGCGGAGTCCCCGCCCAACCCGGAATCCTTCAGCCCCGGCGCCAGCAGAAACGTGTACAACTCAAACGCGCTGCTCGGGTCGCGCAATACGAACGCTCGCAGCGTAATCTCATCCGCGCCGTTCTCGTACGCGCGCTGCTCGATCCTGCTTACGCCGGCTTCGGCCAGCACGCGTTCGCCATTCGGCCACTTCGCCCAGCCCGCGCTCAATTCCTGCGCGCGCAGCGTCCTCGCGGGCGTTTCCGCCTGCCATGGTCCGAATTGATTGGGAAGAAGGGGAGCATCCGCGGCAACGCCAAAGGCGCACAGTACGCCGGCCAGCACGCAGCCTAGAAGGGTTCGGTACATACCTGTCAGTATATTAGACGCCGCGAACTTATTGTTGGTTCCTTGACTGTTCCACCATCGCCGACGGGGCGGGGCGCCCGGGCCTCGGCGTGCCATTCACCGTCATGCTGTTCATGCTCTGCAAGTAGTCCGAAACGCCCTGGTATAGCCCCTCCGCCACCCGCTGCCGGTACTCCGGCTTCTTCAACAGTTGCTCGTCGGACGGATTGCTCAGGAACGATATCTCCGTCAGGATCGACGGCATGTCCGCCCCGATCAGCACCACAAAGGGCGCCTTGCGCACCCCGCGGTTCTTCACCGGCTTCACCGTTTTCTGAATGCGCTTCGAAAGCGAATCCTGCACATCCTGGGCCAGCTCGCGGGACTCGTCAATCTTCTCCGTGCGCGCAATCTTCTTCACCACTTCTTCCAGGTCGTGGATGCCTTGTTGCGAGACCGCGTTCTCTCTCGCCGCCACCGCCATCGCTTCGGCCGAACCCTTCATGTTCAGGTAATACGTCTCGATGCCCCGCGCTTCGTGGTCCGGGCTGGAGTTCGCGTGAATCGAAAGGAATAGGTCGGCCTTCGCCTCGTTGGCGATTCGCGTGCGATCTTCCAGCGGGATAAACGTGTCGTCCGACCGCGTGAACACGATATCCGCCCCCGGCAATTTCTGCTGGATGATCTTCCCCAGCCGCAGCGCGACGTCCAGGCAAAGATCTTTTTCCATCAGCCCGGTCGGCCCGATCGTTCCCGTGTCGTGCCCGCCGTGGCCCGCGTCAATCACGATGCGTCCAATCTTCAATCCCAGCGCTCGTGTCAAAGTGGACTGCCCATCGCGCGTGGGCACCGGTGCCGCCGGCGGCTGCACCAGGTCCGGTTTCCCGCCTGTCTTGCCATGGCTCGTATTCAAAATCTTCACCGGGGAAGGGATGGGCTTCGGCGTCACAGGTGCCGGCGTTGTTTCTTCCACCGGCCCAACCGATGCTGGATTGTCGCTAAGCACGGGAGCGTTCGCCGCGATGATCTCCGCGTCGCTCACCCCGTCCGATTTATCGCTGCTCGAATTCTTCACAGCCGGTAGCGTAGCTTTCGCCGTTTGCACCGCTCCGCCGCGCGGCCCGCCCGTCCCGTAAAGCTCGATCACCAGCCGCGCCGGCTTGTGCATCAGCGAAGCCGCGTAATCCCTCACTCCATTCACGTCCAGCACCACGCGAACTATGCCGCCCTGATTTTGCGCCACGCGCACCTGCGTCAGCAGCTCACCGCTCACGCGAATCTTGTTTCTCAGCAGCGCCGGCGAAAGGCGGGCCGCGTGCAAATCAAAATAAATCCGGTCCGGATTCGCAATCCGCCCGGAAACATACTCCACCGTGTCTTCCAGGTCGATCACCACTTCCGTTCCATCCGGAATCAACGTGCACCGGATGTGCTGAATGCTCGGCACTCCGCCCGATTTCGATTTCTCTCCGCCGCTTGTGCCTCCCGCGGTTCTCGCCACAGGCTGCACGGTTTCTTCCTTCGCCGTTCGCCCAGACGAAGCCGCCGGGGCCAATCCTGGAGCCGGCGCTGGCTGCGCCGTTTTTGCGTCCATCTGACCGCTCTCCGCATTCCGCAATAGCGCCAATTCCGCCAGCGCTTCCTGCACTTCGCGCTTGTGCGCCGAGCGCGGATACTTCTTCTGGAAATCCTGATAAGTTTTTGTCGCCCCCGCCGCGTCGCCGAGCTGATCCTTCTGCAGTTGCGCCACCCGCAGCATCGCATCCTGCACCAATTTGTTCGTCGGGTATTCGCGGATTAAAAATTGGTAAGCTTCCGCCGCCGCTTGATAGTAGCTGCGCCCGAACCGGTCGCCCATCTCCGTGTTCAGTTCGCCCACGGCCACCATCGCGTCCGGCACTTCCATGGCATGAGGTGTAATCAGGTAAACCCGTTGGTAGGTGGCGACGACTCTCTTGTAGTCCGCCAGCGTCCTCTTCTCCGGCGCCTTTTCGTTCAACGCCGCGCGCATCTCCTGCGCCCTTCCAAATTGCGCGCTCGCCGCCTCGCGTTTGGCGGGCGTATTCGTGTTCGCGGCAGTCGTGGGGCAGGGAATCACGCACGCCGCCAGCACAATACCCAGCGAAACGCTGGCGAAACTCCTGTGGAAATTTGTCCGCCCCGTACCCATACTTCCCCGGTATTCCCCCAACTTGCTCCTACTACTCCCTATTACTAACCCCAGCCATCAAAATTCGTCGCTACGGTCTTTCCCTTGGTTGGATGCCCAATCTCACTCGTTCGTGAAAATAATTCGCCCGTTTGCATCCACTTGCCGGTGTATCCGGCTGGACCGCGTATACGCCTCATCCATGCGTCCCGATCCGGGACGGTAATACGCGTCCTGCACCTTTCGCACGTAACTCTGCGTCTCTCGAAACGCCGGAATCCCGTGTGCTCGATCCACGGCGCCCTCACCAGCATTGTACGCCGCCAGTGCCAAATCCAGGTTGCCGCGATACCTATCCAACAACGTCTTCAGGTACTTCACGCCCGCATCCACGTTTTGTTTCGGGCTATATGCGTCATTCACGCCAAAGCGCACCGCCGTCGATGGAATCAGTTGCATCAATCCCACGGCGCCCTTCTGCGATCTCGCCGCCGGATTCCAGTTCGACTCGGTCTCGATCACCGCGCGCACCAGCGCCGGGTCCACCTTGTGGCGTTCCGCCGCTTCCCGCACCAGTTTCTCCGCTCCATCGCGATCCAGAAACATCGCGGGCCGGTCCGTTCCGGTAAACGAAACTTCGTTCTGCAAATAGATGGATTGTCTCGCAGGCTGCCGCGACGAGAGCTTCGCAATCACCGGCGGCTCCGCATTCACGAACACGGGTCGCCCATCCGTGGCCGTAGCCGTCGTAATCTGCGCCTTGGCGGGCCGGGGAGCGCCCAACACGCCGCTGAATACCAATGAAAGCACCAGGACAGTCCTCAGGTTCAAGTGAGTTTGTGGGTCGTTCATGCGCCTTGGGGAAGGCATAGGTAGTAAAATCCGTTGCGCGGAGTTAGCTGCCTCAAGTGGGGCCTCAGTCGCCGCGTAAAGCAATTGCGAAGCTCCACCCTTCTAACAAGTGTAGCGGAATGCTTCACTTGCGAGGCAACGCTTCCGACGCTGCTCTATATTATAGCAAGGCTTCCAGCAGGCCAGGGACGCTCTGCAAGGCACTTTTTAGGGCCGATGTGTCTTTTCCGCCAGCCTCGGCCAAATCCGGTCTTCCGCCCCCCGAACCGCCCACCTGCTTCGCCAGCGCCTGTATCAGCTTGCCAGCATGGACTTTAGCCGTCAGATCCTTGGTCACCCCGGCGATCAGGGCCACTTTTCCGTCATCCGGCATCCCCAGCGCGACCACACCCGATCCCAATTTCTGTCGGAGTGAGTCCACAAGTTGCCTCAGGCCCTCCCGGTCCACGTTGGCCACCTCGCCCACCACCACCTTCACGCCCTTGATGGTTTGGGCCTGCGCGAACAACTCATCCAACTGGTTCAGCGCCCCTTTGCGCTTCTGCGCTTCCAGTTCTTTGGCGAGGGCTGCACTTTTTTCAGCTAGATCATGTATCCGCATCAAAATCTTTTCATCGCCGACGTTCAGAACCGAGGCGACACCCCTCAGTGTCTCCACCGTCTTCTGATAGTGCTCTAATGCCCCGAAACCGGTAACAGCTTCTATGCGACGTATCCCTGCCGCTACGGAACTCTCGCTTATGATTTTGAGTACACCTATCTCCCCGATCCGGTGAACGTGCGTGCCCCCACAGAGTTCCTTGGAGTAGAAACCGCGGGGATCACGTTCGTCAAGGATCGTAACGACGCGCACGTCTTTTCCCGGATATTTATCCGCGAAGAAGGCAAGTGCACCTGAAGAAAGGGCCTTATCCAAAGAGGTGATCTCAGTTTCGATCTCGGTGTTCTGCCGAATTTCATCGTTCACTTGCTGCTCTACATCGCGCAGCTCTTCGGGCGCAACCTGAGCGAAATGGACGAAGTCAAAGCGAAGATGATCGAATTCATTGAGCGATCCGGCCTGCTTCACATGAGTACCAAGGATATTGCGCAGGGCCGCATGAACAAGATGTGTGCCAGAGTGATTACGCATGATCCGCTCGCGACGTTCGGAGTTCGCGACGATCATGATACGGTCGCCAACATGCAAGCTTTCTTTCGCAACGACTCTGTGGGCGATGAGGCCTGAAACAGGATAGTACGCGCCGGTTACTTCAGCTAAGACCTGAGACTCGGCATTATCATAGAACCAGCCGGTGTCTGCCGCCTGCCCGCCAGAATCTGCATAAATCACGGTCCGGTCAAGTATTACTTCGCCTTCCTGTCCGGGCTTTAATTCTTTGACTGGGCCACTACGAAAATTGCCCCCTCCGTCAGGTGTAATAATGGACTCAATCCGAACGTCCTTTGCCTTGGTAGCAGAGTAAAAATCCTTTTCTGTCTTAAATGTTTCGGCGATCTTTGTGTACAGTGGGCTCGCAGCTTCCTTGGCTCCGCCTTTCCACGATGCCCGCGCACGCGTGCGCTGCTCCTGCAGTGCCTGTTCAAATGCTTTCCAATCGACCTTGAATCCCGCATCTCGGCAAACGTCCTCAATGAAATCCCGGGGTAGTCCGTATGTGTCATACAACCGGAAGGCCTTCTCACCGGAATATATCGGATTAAGTTTCGGCTGCAATTTGCCCCAGACCACACCATCGCCAAACATTTTCTCCAAGTTCTGCCTGCCCTTCCAAGGGTGTTGAGCCAAATCCCGTTCCGCCCGCAAGGGCCGTAGGTCCTCCTCGAGCTTTTTTAATCCGACTGTAATCGTGTGAGAGAATCGCCGCTCCTCATCGGTGAGAATTTGGCGGACACGGGGCGCGTTTTCATTAATTTCTGGATATGCAGCCCCCATGTTCTCACGAACTATTTGGGCCATCCGTGGCAGAAGCCATTCAGAATTTGGTCCCTTTATCGGATTTGCGTGTCGAAGTGCCCGACGAATTATCTTCCGCAGGACGTACCCTCTGCCATCATTAGAGGGCAAGACACCGTCCGCAATCAGAAATGTTGCCGCACGGGAATGATCCGCGATGATCCGATAGGACGCATCGACACCCTCATTTTTCCCATACGGCCCCGCCTCCGTAAACCTGGCGACTGAGTCGATTAGAGGGCGGAAAAGGTCTGTGTCGTAGTTGGAGATGACGCCTTGGAGAACTGCGCCAAGCCGCTCCAGTCCCATGCCCGTATCCACGCATGGTTTTGGGAGTTTTTCAACGCGGAGACACCCTGCATACTCGTGAACGGAAATGCCCTTTTCGGACGCTTCAGTCTGTTCCTTCAGGGTATGGTGTCCCTCTTCCTCGCAGAAGCGGTTGAACTGCATGAAAACCAAATTCCAAATCTCCACGTACCGCCCGCACTCGCACGGAAACGCGCAATCCGCATGGCCCTCTTCCGACGCCGCCGGCCCCATGTCATAAAAAATCTCGCTGCACGGCCCGCATGGGCCCGTATCGCCCATCGCCCAGAAATTGTCTTTCAACCCGGGAATCGCAAATATCCGGTCGGCCGGGACCTTCTGTTCCAACCAAAATCCCTTCGCCTCCTCATCCACACCCAGGGAATTTCCCGGTGCCACTTCCGCCCCGCCAAACACCGTCACATACAACTTGTCCTTCGGAATCCCATACCACTCCGGCGAAGTAATCAGCTCCCACGCAAACGCCACCGCATCCTTCTTGAAATAGTCCCCAAACGAAAAATTCCCCAGCATCTCGAAAAACGTGTGATGCCGCTTCGTGAATCCCACATTTTCCAGGTCGTTGTGCTTCCCGCCGGCCCGCACACACTTCTGGGCCGTCGTAGCCCGCGAATACTCCCGCTTCTCCAGGCCGAGAAACACGTCCTTGAACTGGTTCATCCCCGCGTTCGTAAACAAGAGCGTCGGGTCCCCATGCGGCACCAGCGAAGACGACCGCACGCGCCGGTGCCCCTTGCTCTCGAAAAATTGCAGGAATTTCTCGCGTATCTCGTTCCCCGTCAACTTCTTTGCCCCATTCTCCGTCACGTCACCCTCGTCTCCGTCATCCAACTCAACGCCCGATTATCGCAGACGTGTCGAGCCTCCGGCAATTCGCGAGGCCGCCCTGTGGCACAGCCATTCCTGGCTGTGCGCATTTGCGAACCGCTGCCCACTCACAATTTGCAAAATCCCCCACCCCCGCTACCATTCCAATGCACTCCCGGGAGGCCCAATGTTTGAACGCAAACTCACCGCCGGCTGGGGCGACATGGACTTCAACAGCCACATGCGCAACACCGCCTATCTCGACAAATCCGCCGACGTCCGCATGATGTACTTCTCCGAAAACGGTTTCCCAATGCCCGAATTTCATCGCCTGCGCATGGGCCCGGTAATCCTGCGCGACGAACTCGAATATTACCGCGAGGTGGGTCTGCTGGAAGAAGTCCGCGTAACTCTCGAAATTGCCGAGCTCTCCGCCGACGGTTCGCGCTTCCTGATCCAAAACACTTTCTATCGCGAAGACGGGAAGCTCGTCGCCCGCGTCCGCAGCAAAGGCGGCTGGCTCGATCTCAACGCCCGCAAACTGGTTGCGCCGCCGGACAAACTCCTGCTGGCGCTGCAAAATTCCCCGCGCTCCGACGACTTCAAGGAAGTCCCTTCCAGCCTCAAAGAGGGAAAGTCCTAGGCAGTCTCGTCGTTGGGTTCCACCTCAGGAATCTCTTCGTCCGTAATCCGATGCAATTCCTTCCGGATCAAATCCGACGGAAATCCCGCCCCAATCAACGACCTATACAGCGACGCCATCTTCCGCTCGTCAATCTCTCCGCGAAACAACCGCAATTTCCTCTCAATCCTCTGCCGGATAATCGCCCCCGGATCCGTCGCCGCCGCCGCGTCCTTGATCGCCGTCTCAATATGCCGGTCCGGTATCCCCCGCGCCCGCAGGTCCCGCGCAATCCGAAACTCGCCCTGTTTCCGCGATTCCGTCCGCAGCCGCGTGAACTGTTTCGCATACCGTGCGTCGTCCAGCAGGTTCTCCCGCTTCAGCCGCTCCACCACGCCGCGCACAATCTTGTCGTCCTCGCAGCGCCGCGCCAGCGCCTTCTTCATCTCGTGTACCGAATGCGCCCGCCGCATCAATATCTTGATCGCTGCGTCGTATACCTGCGCTTCCGTCTCCAGTTGTCGAGGCTTCCCAAACATACGTCAGAGCATGGGGCAAACAACCGGCGAAGTAAAGAACCCGCCCCTTTGGAGTGCGGCAGCTCTGCTGCCCCTTTCGCAGCGTAATGAGTTCGCGAAAACTAGCCTTCGTAGGCAGGGCACGCCATGACAGCTATTGGAAATGTCCTCTGTTCAGGAGGCCGGGGCTTCAGTTTACCCAGAGCGCAGCCGAAGGGCCCCGGCGCAACACAACGAAAGGGAATGAGTTTTCGCGTTTTTTGTGTCCGCCAGGTTTTTGGCGGACGCCCCTGAAGAAAGCCTTTTTCGTGCGCTAGCAAGATTTAGACGAATTGGGGTGATCTTACTTCCGGCTGAACCGCTCGAAATCCGCCATCTGCGAGGCCATTTCCTCGCGCGCGGCATCGGCAGCCGATCGGATACCCTGAATGCGCAGCCTGAACTCGTCCGCGTTCGAAGCCCGCGACAACGCTTCATCCAAAGTGATCAGTTCCTTCGTATACAAATCAAACAGTGACTGGTCGAACGTCTGCATCCCATACTGCGAAGTCCCCGCCGCAATCGCGTCATGAATCAACCGCGTCTTGTCCGCATTAATAATGCAATCCTTGATGTACGCCGTAGCAATCATCACTTCCACCGCCGGAACGCGCCCTTTGTCATCCGCTCGGCGCACCAGTCGCTGCGAAACCACGGCTTTCAGCGTCGCCGCCAGTTGCAACCGAATCTGCTTCTGCTCCGGCGGCGGGAAGACCGCGATAATACGCTGAATCGTTTCCGTCGCGTCCAAAGTGTGCAACGTCGAGAACACCATGTGGCCCGTTTCCGCAGCCAGCAGCGCCGTCGAAATCGTTTCCAGGTCGCGCATTTCGCCGACGAGGATCACGTCCGGGTCCTGGCGCAATCCGGCGCGCAACGCCGAGGAAAAGTTCGCCGTGTCCACTTCCACTTCGCGCTGATTGATAAAACTCCGCTTGTCGCGGTGCAGAAACTCGATCGGGTCTTCAATCGTGATGATGTGGTCGGCGCGGTCCGCGTTGATCCGGTCGATCATCGAGGCCAGCGTCGTGGACTTGCCGGAACCCGTCGTCCCCGTAACCAGAACCAGCCCGCGCTGCTCTTCGCAAATCTTGCCTATCACCGAAGGTAGATTCAGCTCTTCGACGGTTCGAATCTTGGTCGGAATAACGCGCAACACCATTCCCACGTTGCCGCGCTGCTGAAACACGTTCACGCGAAACCGCCCCAGGCCTGCCACGCCGTACGCCATATCCAGCTCGGCCGTCTCCTTGAATTTCTGTTTCTGCCGGTTGGTCATCATGCTGAACGCCATCGACAGCATCTCTTCCGGCGTTATGCGCGGCACATCGCTCATCGGCGCCAACTGGCCGTCTACGCGCAAATAGGGGTGGTTTCCAACCTTCAGGTGCAAGTCGGAGGATTTATTTTCAACTGCGCGACGCAACAGGTCGTCAATGCTAAGAGCCATGTGCAGACACCCCGCAAGGATGCAATTCCTCTTCCGAACCTAGCACCCGCAGGTGACCTCAACAAGCAACCCGCAATCACCAGTTGCGCCTTAGTTACCTAGTCCGACGTACAGGTCTTCGATGCGTGGCACAGGCACTCTTGCCTGTGCTCCGGGCGTGCTCGGGCTTTTGTACCGGCCGCCTTCCAAGGTGGGCATTTTGCACCCCGAATGCATTTGCGGGGCGGGCCGCTCTGCGGGTCTCTCCGCATCTTGTGGCACAGCCATTCCTGGCTGTGCTCTTGGGGTGCTCCCACTTTGGAGTGCGGCAGCTCTGCTGCCGCTTTTGAGGATACAACCAAGAATAAATCTTAACCGTCGAAGCGCTTCTCCCGCCAAATTGCCTCGCTCACCGTCCTAAACCTCGCTCGGCTTCAAAAACACCGAATCATAAACCAATCCCGCCAAAAATCCCCCGCCCAGCGGCCCCACCCAATAAATCAACTGGTTCAGCCAGTGATGCGAAGCCAGCGCCGGACCAAACGCCCGCGCCGGATTCAACGCCCCGCCGGTGTACGGCCCCGCCACCATAATCCCCAAAACAATCGTCAACCCAATTCCAAATCCAGCAATCGCCCGGAACGCCCCGCGTTCATCCACAGCCGTCGCAAACACCACAAACACCAGGAAGAACGTCGTCGTCGCCTCCAGCGCCAGCCCCGCCCAGCTCGGAAAGTCCCGCATCAATTCCGGCGTCCCCAGCGCCACGCTGCGCCACACCTCTTCCGGTATCACTGCGCGCAGCAAAAACGCCGCCGCCGCCGCGCCCGCCAGTTGCGCCACCCAGTAAAACAATGTGTCCAGCGTCGAAAGCTTCTTCGTCACCCAGAACCCGATCGTCACCGCCGGATTGAAGTGTCCGCCCGAAATATGTCCCAGGGCCGAAACCATGATGGCAATCGCCAGTCCGTGCGCCAGCGCAATCGCCAGCAGTCCAATTCCTCCGGTCGCGTTCGTCCGCAATTGCATATCCACGCACACTGCGCCTTCCCCGAAAAATACCAGGGCGAACGTTCCAATAAACTCCGCGGTCAGTTTTTGAGTGAGGTTGTACATCCAGCAGCCTCCCGGCAACCAGTGAAGTGCAACGCGACGCATCGGATTTTAGCTGGATTTGAAACTCTGCGCTAGCAACGAAGCGGGAAAATGCAGCGATCAGATAGCAGCGATCAGATAACAGGATCCCCAGAATGCTATCAGTAATCGGTAATCAGTCATCAGTCTGAGGGACAGCAGCGAGCATATGACACCCAACCCGAAGCTGCGAACGGCAGTCAGCAATCATTTCCATCAAAGCGGAACGAAATAAATCGCCACGCGAACCAGGCAAGCGCCTCCTGCTTCCTGATCGCTGCTATCTGCTATCTGACCGCCCCTTACCGATTACTGATTACCGATTACGCCTAGTCGCCAGTACTCCCTTACCGCCCCGCCGCGACCGGCGCATTCACCAACGTCATCCAACCATGCCGGTCCGCCTTGTTCCCGCTGGTTAGCGCAAAAAATTCCTGCTGGATCTGCCGCGTGATTGGCCCGGTCACGCCTTTGCCGACCACAATCTTGTCCACCGAGCGGATCGGTGTCACTTCCACGGCGGTGCCCACGAAGAACACTTCGTCTGCGATGTACAGCATCTCGCGCGGAATCGCCGATTCTTTCACCGGAATGTTCATGTCGGCCGCCAGCTTCGTCACCGCGTCGCGCGTGATCCCCGGCAAAATGCTGGTTGCCAGCGGCGGCGTGTACAGCGTCCCGTCATGCACCAGGAAAACATTCATGCCCGATCCTTCGCTGACATGCCCGTGGGAGTCCAGCGCGATGCCTTCCGCAAACCCATTCAGCGATGCTTCCATGCGGATCAACTGCGAATTCATATAATTTGCCGCCGCCTTGGACATCGCCGGCAGCGTGTTTGGCGCGATTCGCGTCCACGAACTCACGCACACATCCACGCCCTTCGTCAGCGCCTCTGGCCCAAGATACGATCCCCAATTCCAGCAAGCCATGTACGTCTCAATTGGCGAGTTCAGCGGATTCACACCCACCTCGCCATATCCTCGAATCACTATCGGCTTCACGTAGCACGCTGTCAGTTTGTTCAACCGGACCAATTCGCACGCCACGCTGCTGAACTCATCGACCGAGTAGGGAAGCTCCATCCGGTAAATCCGTCCGGAGTTGATCAGCCGCTGCATATGTTCGCGCAGCCGGAAAATCGCGGGCCCCTGCGGCGTTTCGTAGCAGCGAATCCCCTCGAAGATGCCGGAGCCATAGCTCACCACGTGGGAAAGCACGTGCAGCTTCGCGTCATCCCAGTTGATAAACTTTCCGTTGTGCCAGATTTTCTCGCTTTTTTGTACAGGCATGGCCAGGTCTCCCTCGATATTTTCGCGTGCTGCCTTCCACTTTCAGGATAGAAGAGCGCCCACCAAGCGTCAACGCGTCCGACAAAAGTTGCCGCAACCCCAATCAGCCAATTTGGAACCTTTGGAGTGCGAGAGCAAAGCTCTCGCTTTTACGATGTAAGCCCCAAGAACGAATCAGCCAGAACCTCAATCTAAACCGCGAATCCCCAACTACGCTTTGAATCTATTCTCAATAATCAAGGCTTCGTTTCCGCCGGTGTCGAAGCCGGTCCCGGCGCCGCCGTTGGCGCCTTCTCCACAGGCCTCTCTTCCAGCATCGCCGCCGCATCCTTCAACAACTTCCCGTTGTGATTTTCCCAAAACCCAAGCAGTACAAATGGCAGAATCGTCGAAGCCGCCCACAACTTTGCATTGCGCGGCAATTTCGCCTCCGGCTCCCATCTGAAAAGGTTGGATGAAATAAAGATTGCTAATCCCGCCCACGCCAAAAGACAGCTAATCTCCATTCCCAATGTAAAGACAGACGCTCCGTTTATCATTGCTCGCTGCAATCCGTTCACCAGATATGTCGCTGGGAGAAACAGCGCGACGTGCTGGGCCGCTTTTGGCAGGGCCGAGACCGGTATCGTCGCTCCGGAAACGAAAATTAGTGTCAGCCATAATACCTGATTAATGATTTGCGTCTCTTGCATGGTGTTCGTTACGCTGGCAACAATAAGCCCCAGTGACGCGAATGCTATGATTCCCGCCAGTGCCAGGACGAACACGCTGATCACGTTGCCGAAGTTGGTCACGTGATAAAAAAATCGGGCCAAAAACAATTCCAATACAACCGTAGGCAAAAGTAACAGCAGGTTTGCAAGTATGCTTGAACTGATCATGCTGAACGCGGGAATTGGCGCCAGCCGGAACCTCCGCAAAATGCCTTGCTCCCGCCAGGTCACAATCTGCGCGCTCAGCCCCCAGAATGTGCCCATCACCGACATGGCCAGGACTGGCCCCAGAAAGTAGCGCACTCTGATCGGATTACCCCGTGCCAGAGCGCTCCCATACAAGAAAAAAAACGCCATCGGCATAAACAGGCTGAAAAAGAAAAACGCCTTGTTCCGCAGCGTGATCCGGATGCGCATCGCCGCCAGTGTCAGAATCGTTTTCAATCCCGCAGCCTCCGCCCGGTCAATTCGATGAACACGTCTTCCAGCGATGGCGTCGCAATCTCCAGGCTCACCAGTTCGTTGTTCTCCGCTTCCAGGTGCTTCACCAGCGCCACAATCGCCGGCGCCGTCTTCTGGCAGTGCAACACGTAGACGTCATCCAATTGCCGAGCCTCCACCACGCCATCCAGATTCTTCAGCACGCCGTTCGACGCGGGCCTCGCCAGCCGTACCTCGATCCGCGTCGTATTCGCCGACCGCTCCTTCAATTCCCGCGGCGTCCCCGTCGCAATCACTTTCCCGTGGTCCACGATCGCCACTCGATCGCAAAGCTTCTCCGCCTCCTCGATGTAGTGCGTCGTCAGCACGATAGTCTTCTTCTCGCGCTTCAACTCCTCGATAATGTCGTAGATTTCCCGCCGCACCTGAGGGTCCAGCCCCGCCGTCGGCTCATCCAAGAAGAGCACCCGCGGATCGTTCACCAGCGCCATGGCCAGCGCCAGCCTCTGCTTTTGCCCACCCGATAGCTGGTTGTAAAAAGCGTTGCGCTTTTCTTCCAGCCCAAAACGCTTCAGCAAATCGTCCGGGTTCCGCGTCCGCTTGTAAAAACCAGCAAACAGCCGCAGCGCCTCGCCAACCTTTAATTTATCGGGCAGGGAAGTGGACTGCAGCGTCGCCCCAATCTCATGCTTCAATTCTGTCGGATTTTTTTCTGGATTAATCCCGCAAACCGAAATGCGCCCGCCATCCGGCACGCGCAATCCTTCCATCACTTCCACCGTGCTCGTTTTCCCCGCTCCGTTCGGCCCCAGGAGCCCGAACACTTCTCCCTCTTCCACGGAAAAGCTGACCCCGCGCACGGCTTCCACGTCGCCGTAGCGCTTCACAAGGTTTTCCACCTGCAGAATGGGATTCGCCGTCATTAAGAATTAACTATGGTACCGCAGCTCTTGCTTCCGCGCTCTTCTCTCTGCATTCTTCAATGTAGCGCTGGTCTTTTAAGCCAGCCTTCTTGGAGGGGCTGAAAATCCGGGTGTCGTGAAAATCTCATCTCAGCGCGTCTTCTTTTTCTTCCCGCCGACGTTCCTCTTCGCCTTCTTAGCCGCGCCCTTCGGGGCCCACCCATGCTTCGCAAAATCCACGCGAAACTCCACGATCTTCACGCCTTCGCTTTCCAGGAGTTTTCTCTGCAGGGAGGCATACGGCTCCGGAATCAGCAATTTCCCCCGGTCGCCCACCACGCGATGCCAGGGAATCCCTCTTCCAGTAGGGGTCGCTGCCAAGGCTCTGCCCGCGGTTCTCGCCCCGCCGCGTAAACGCAACGCCTTGGCAAGCGCCCCATAGGTAGTAACCCGGCCGCGCGGAATTTGTTTCACCAGCTTGTAAACGGGATCCCAGCTCATAGTAGAAAAAGATTAGCGAAAAAAGATGGTAAAAGGGAATCGCCGGCAGGGCAAGCGACCTTTCGCCTCTGCCCGTGTTTAACGGAGTGTATGGCACGCTTCGCAACAAAGGATGCCGCGCGTAGAGGAAAGTTCAATGAAGCGCAGCGAAAAATACGATGCAGCTTTCGGCCTCGCCCGCGCAATCATCTTTCCACCGCGGAGGCCGGCAACCTTTACTCATACGCCGCATCCAAACTTGATATGCGTAGTGGAATTCCCATACACTACGACCGGGACGCGGCAGCAACCTTCGTCTCGTCGCACTTTCGAGGACAGCATGGCTTTTGTCCGTCGCAAAGGAAACGCCTACTATCTGGTGCACAATGTGCGCCGCGGCGGAAAAGTGCGGCAGCTTCACCTCGCCCGTCTCGGTGACCGCGCCCGGATCACCGACGACGTCGTCAAGGCAGTCTCCAAGAAGCATCCCTTCATCGATCTCAACTGGCGCTCCCTTCGCGAACAGTTGGACAACCGGATCGATCTCGCTGACCCTCAATCTCCGGCCGTTCAGAAACTCGTTCAGGCCCTCCGCAGTCTCAATCTTGATCTGGCGGATCTGTTTCCCCAGATGCTTCGGCTTTCCGAATCGCCCGCGATGGCGCGGGAGTTGCTCCTTCAGTTGAGGCTGCTCCACTCCACCATCCAGGTAAAGCTCGATCAGTTCGGTTCCAAAGACCATCTGAAGAGATTGCACCGGGCAGGCGGTCGGTTTGGGTCTGCGACTCCGGATTTCCGGGGACGCTAGGGAGGCGGTCATGGCGACAGGCGATGTTTCTCTAAATCCGAGTATCCGCAGCGCGGACACCATTGAATTTCAAAACGCTCTGCGCGCGAAAATCGTCGGCCAGGATGACGGCGTTCAGGCCCTCGTTGAATTGTTCCAGGTGTTCACTGCCGGACTCAACTCCCCAGGACGCCCCGTCGGTAATCTGCTTTTCCTCGGTCCCACCGGCTCCGGCAAGACCCGCATCGTCGAAGCCGCCGCCGAAATCCTCTTCGGCAGCCCCCGCGCGGTCATCAAAATCGATTGCGCCGAATTCCAGCACTCCCACGAAATCGCCAAGATCATTGGCTCGCCCCCGGGCTATCTCGGCCACCGCGAAACTCATCCCCTGATCACCCAGGAAGCCCTGGCCGCGAATCACACGGACAAGCTCAAGCTTTCCTTCCTTCTCTTCGATGAAATCGAGAAGGCCAGCGACGCACTCTGGCAGCTCCTTCTCGGCATGCTCGATAAAGCCACGCTCACCCTTGGCGACAACCGCCGCGTCGATCTTTCCCAAACCGTCATTTTCATGACCTCCAACCTCGGCGCCAACGAAATCACCGATCTTATGGGCGGCGGCTATGGCTTCATCAAGTCCGACGACAAGCCCCAGACCAATATCGACCAGAAAGTCGAGCGAACCGCCGTCGAAGCCGCCCGGCGCAAATTCTCCCCCGAATTCATGAACCGCCTGGACAAACTGGTGGTCTTCCGCCAGCTCAAACGCGCCGAACTCGAAACCGTTCTGGACATCGAACTCGGCCTCGTCCAGAAGCGCGTTCTCGACACCGCCACCAACAAGTTCCTTTTCCGCGTCACCGACTCCGGCCGCAACTTCCTCCTCCAGGAAGGCACCGATCAGCGTTACGGCGCTCGCCATCTTAAACGCGCCATCGAACGTTTCCTCGTCTACCCGCTGGCCAACTTACTTGCCACCCAACAGGTGAATCTCGGCGATCTCGTCCGCGTCGATTGGGACGGTGTCAGCAAAGAACTTACCTTTGTCCGCGAGAAGGAAGGCGCCATCGTCACCCCGGAAAACCCGGAGGCAACGTTGGTTACGGGCGCAGCCCCGCTTCAGGACGGCCTCGCCAAAGACACCCCAACCGAAGCGGTTGCTGGCGAATCTTCGACACCTTCATCAATCTCTGCCGCCTCGCCCGCCGTAGCCCGGCAATCCCTTCTGGGCCGCAAAAAAGACCATCGCTAACTTTGGATGGGCGGCTTTTTACCCTGAGCGGCTCCCGCGAAGGGTACGCCGCCCTCTTGCGATTGTAGGGCCCGCCGACTGTGCCGGGCCGCTCCAACTCCAGCGTGCTGATATGCAGCTCCCGATTTTGAGCACCCCACCCAGCCTCCCAACCCACCCCATTTGCTCAATCCGCCAACCTTCTCCCTCCCCGCCACCACTTTCTGTCGCCACCCCAATGACACTATCTGTTTCATCCCTCTCATTTTTGGACACTATCGGGACACCTTCTCAACCCGTGAGACGGTTTCCACAGCAGCAACACTCCTATCTCATTGAGCTGGCAGCCTTTTCGAAATCCACAACCTTTTCATCGAATTGGCACGCCCCATGCTCTTCACCCATTATCTGCAAGGTTGAGATTTTCAAATCTCGACACCTGCAGGGAGAGCGGTGAGGCGAGAGGCCTTCATCGTTCGGGGAAGACGTCATGAAAGCAGCAACTCGGCAACAACTGGACCCGACGATCCGCAGCAACGATACGCGCGATTTCCACCAGTCGCTCCGCGCCAAAATCGTCGGCCAGGAAGAGGGTGTGCAAGCGCTCGTCGACCTTTATCAGGTCTTCTGCGCTGGCCTCAACTCCCCGGGCCGCCCGGTCGGCAATCTTCTCTTTCTGGGTCCTACCGGTTCCGGCAAGACCCGCATCGTCGAAGCCGCCGCGGAAATTCTCTTTGGCGACCCGCGCATGGTCATTAAAGTGGACTGCGCTGAATTTCAGCACTCTCACGAAATTGCGAAGTTGATTGGCTCGCCTCCGGGCTATCTCGGCCACCGCGAAACTCATCCTTTGATCACCCAGGAAGCCCTGGCCGCCTCGCATTCCGATAAGCTCAAGCTCTCGTTCCTGCTCTTCGACGAAATCGAGAAGGCCAGCGACGCGCTCTGGCAACTCCTCCTCGGCATGTTGGACAAGGCCACGCTGACCCTCGGCGATAATCGCCGCGTGGACCTCTCCCAAACCGTCATCTTTCTCACCTCCAACCTCGGGGGCGGCGAAATCACCGAACTCATGGGCGGCGGGTACGGCTTCATCAAGTCCGGCGACAAACCGGCGGACAAGCTTGATGAAAAAGTCCAGCGTACCGCTGTCGAAGCCGCTCGCCGCAAATTCTCTCCCGAATTTATGAACCGCCTCGACAAGATCGTCGTGTTCCATCCGCTGCATCGCAAACAGCTCGAGCAGGTTCTCGACATCGAACTCGCCATGGTCCAGCAGCGCGTCCTCGAAACCGCCAAGGGCCAATTCCTTTTCCGCGTCACCGCCAAGGGCCGCGAATTCCTCCTGCAGGAAGGCACCGACCAGCGCTACGGCGCTCGCCACCTGAAACGCTCCATCGAGCGTCACGTCGTCTATCCCATGGCCAATCTTCTCGCCACCGACCAGGTTCGCCTTGGCGACATGATCTGCATCGACTGGGAAACTTCCGAGGACCATCTGCACTTCGTCCGTGAAGGTGAAAACGTCGCGATTCCCGTCCGCCGTCCCGACCCGGCAATCGCCACCAAAGCGGCGCAAGCACGCGGCGGCCGCCCCGTCGAAGCCCCCGGCGTTCAGCTCCCAGCCGAACCCACGCCCCGCCTCGCCCGCTAATAGTTTCGGTCCAGCACTCCATCCATAAACCGCACCCCCAAAAGGGGTGCGGTTTTTTCTCTCCCGCGTAGCGGGCACTTTCAAGTGGCCAAGCTCTCTCTTGTAGGGGCCGAGCTCGTTCGGCCCTTCTTTCTTTCGTATTGGGCGCCTTTCTGCAACCCAGGCTTCAGTCTGTGCGCTTCGATCTCAGACAACGTCCTTGCCCCCAAATAAAAATGGGCGCCGGAACCGCCCGGCACCCATTCTCCTTCTTCTCTTTATTTCTCTCTACCAGCCGAACTGCACTGCCGGCAGCACGGGGGTGCCCTCGATCCGCACGGCGTCCAATGCGTCCGGATCCAGACCGAGTGCCTTCAGGATTGTGGGTGCTACCTGAACGGTGCCCACTGCGGCAACCACGGTCTTGGCTTCGAATTGAGGGTTAGAGAGCAACAGCATCACATTCGTGTCGTCATGGTTAAACCCTCCGTGCTCCGCCTGCTTGGCGCCGCTGCCGGAGTAGGTGACTCCCACGTTTGGAGTGACGATGATGTCCGGTGTCCGCGGATCCACCGTCGGGTCGTTGAAATTAATGGCCAGCGACGGCCCGTAGTAGAACTGGCCCAGTCCGATTCCTGTGGCTCCGCCATTCTGCTCTAGGATCTGGACCGCGGCCTGGGTTTCCGAGGAGTCCTTCAGCCAAATCAGCGAGACGTCGTCCTCGGTTGGACCGATACCCGTCGGGTTGGAGGGAGATTCGGATTCGGGAATAAATCCCGCATTGTCCAGCAGGGTTGCTGGCGAAGTCCCGATTTTCGTTTGCCGCTTATAGAGGCTGGGATCGATCGGAGACTGACCGTGCTTTGCAGTTATGATGATCAGCGTGCTCTCGTACAGGCCGTTTTTCTTCAACTCCTTGACCCACGCTCCAACTGATGAATCCGCGAACTGAATTTCATTCAGCAGCGCTGCGCTCGGGGTGCCGGCGGCATCCAGATATCCGCCCGTCACGCCATTGCTCGTCTCGATCAGCTTCTGGCCTACGCTGACCGCCTGGAAGTTCATGCCGAACACGGTGGGAACCTTGGTTTTCCGCAGGCCGAGGTGATCCTTCCCGTCAATCTCGTTCAGGATCGCGTTGACCTTCAAGGTGTCGTAGCACTGGATATTCTGGAAGCTGTTTGTCCATGCCGTGATATCCGAATTCGGATCGAGAACCTGCGCGCACGAGACACCGGTCGGCGTGGTAACACCGGGAAGCCCGACCACGTTCGAGTTGATCTCCGGGGCGTAGAAGTCGTCCAGCGCCTTCGGTCCGATGCCGCTGGCAACAGACGAGTACGCCGGATGCTTGTCGGACCACGCCGCGAATCCCCCCGCGCTGTGCACCACGCTGAAGATGCTGTTCACGCGAACGAATTCCCAGGGATGAACGGGTGCGCAGCCTTTGCTGGGATCCCGAACCAGCTTGTTGGGATCGATGGAGTTGATTCCGCCGTCCGTCAAGCTTGCCCCAGGAGCTCCGCCATTTACCTTGGTCTTATCGATATCGATTCCTTCCTCATACTCGGTGGTTGTGCCCGTCGGGGCCGCAAACGGCGTGCAGGTGCCGGCGCCCAGGCCATTGCCGGTGGTGGTTGCGGGCGCGTCAAAATTCCGCGAATACGCCACATCGTAATAAACGCCTGTCACTGCCGGACTGCCGCCCGTGATGATCGCGGTCAGGCCGGGAAAGGAATCGGAAGGTTTGGAAGTGCTCGCGGAAACGTAATTGACCCCGTGCTTGCCGAGGGCGAGAAGATTCGGGCAGTAAGGCTGGCCGTTGTTGATCGAACCGATGCCATTCGCGCAGTTGGCGAAGTCCACCGCGTGCATGCCGTCGATGCTGACCAGCAAAACATGCTTGATATTGCTGTTTTTTCCCCAGTCGTCGTTGGCGTGCGCGGGCGCCGGTGTTGTGGAAGCAATCAAGCCGATCGACAGGCTTGCTGCCAGTAGCTGCTTCTTCATGTGGCTCTCCTTCGGATTTGTGGCTGGGACTGAGCGAATTCGTTCGTTATAGTCCGCTCCGTAGGGAGCCTAGGTGAGATTTGTTACAGGATTGAGAGAGGTTGGTATGAGGCAGGTAAATCCCGGGTAAAACAATGTTATTTTTCGCTCCCCTTTTTCGCCGGAGCTTGCGCTTGAATCCCAAATTTCGCCTTGCCATGCAAGGCTCACTTCGGAATTTACGCCGGATAGTTCTGGAACCTTTACTGATGTTCCACTTCGGCCACTGTGGGCCGGCTGTGAATTTCTTCCGCCCGTTTTAACGCTTCCTCGATATTCGAGCAAATATTCTCCGCCCCGATATGCCGTTCGAATCCCGCCTCGCGCATCAGCGTCTCAGGTTGCGGTCTCGCACCGCACACCAGCATCGCGCGTCCGTTGGCTCGCAATTTTTCGGCCAGTTCCTCCAGCGCCGCGATCCCCGTCGCGTCAATCGCCGTCATATTGCGCAGCCGGAGGACCACGATTGGCGGTAGCGCCGCAATATCTTCGGTCGCCTCTGCGAGCTTGTCTGTCACCCCAAAAAGAAACGGCCCATGAATCCGGTAAACCGCCGCGTACTCCGGAATGTCCTTGTCCTGCAAAATATGCGCCCGCCCATCCTCGATGTAGTCGTCCGTGACTTTCGAAACCGTCGTCGTCATCGAAATCTTCCGGATAAAGCTGAAAGCCGCCAGTATCATCCCCACTTCCACCGCCAGCGTCAGGTCTGCCACCACCGTCAGTGTCAACGTCAGCAGCCAAACACTCTTGTCCGCCAGGCTGAGTTTCAAAATCTCTGGAATTTCACCCCAGTCCCCCATGTTGTAGGCGACCATGAACAAAATTCCCGCCAAAGCCGCCAGCGGCACATCCTTCACCAGTGGCGCCGCAAATAAAATCACTGCCAGTAATGTCAGGGCGTGGATCATCCCAGCCACCGGCGTCCTTGCTCCTGCCCGAACATTCGTCGCTGTCCGCGCGATCGCGCCCGTCGCAGGCAACCCTCCGAACAACGGCGAAAAGATGTTCGCCACTCCCTGCGCGATCAACTCCACATTCGGATTGTGCTTGTCGCCGCTCATCTTGTCCGAAACCACCGCCGAAAACAGCGACTCGATCGCTCCCAGCATTGCCACCGTGATCGCGGGAGACAGCAGGTGCAGCAGCAGTTGCGGTTGCAGCCGCGGCAAAGCCAGATGCGGCAATCCGCTCGGAATCCCGCCAAACCGTGTTCCAATCGTCTCAATGGGCAGATGGAAAATCGCCACCGCCGCCGTCGCCCCAAAGCACACCAGGATGGCGCCCGGTATCCGCTTGAAAAACTTCACGCAGATGATCATCACCGCCAGCGAAGCAAATCCCACCGCCGTCGCTACCCAGTTCAGCGTATGAAAATTCTCCGCGATCGCCCCCATACGGTGAAAAAAGTCCCCGGGAACATGCTCCATCTTCAGCCCGAACAAATCCCTGATCTGCGTGCTCGCAATCAGGATCGCGATTCCGTTCGTGAATCCCACCACCACGGGCCGCGGAAAATACTTCACCATGCTGCCCAGTCCGGTCGCCCCCATGATCACCAGGATCAACCCGGCCAGCATCGTGCACGTAAACAAGCCGTCCAGCCCGTACTTCGAAATAATTCCCAGCACCACCACCACGAACGCGCCCGTCGGCCCGCCAATCTGCGTCTTCGATCCACCCAAGGCGGAAATCAGGAAGCCCGTAACAATTGCACAGTAAATCCCCGCTTGCGGCGAAACTCCCGACGCAATCGCAAACGCCATCCCCAGCGGCAGAGCCACCAGCCCCACCGTTACCCCGGCGATCAAATCCGCCGTAAATTTTTCGAGGTTATATCCGCGCAGAAGTAGTACTGATTTGGGTAACCACGCGTCGATCGCAGCGCTCATCGAATTCCCAGTCCGTTTCCGTCCCCACCAGCCAAATTCTACCAGTCCCAGGGCAGGGAATCGCCTGATCCATGCACACCCGTGCACTCAACGTCACCAATGTTCAACCTGCCTCGTCGGGGTTTCGTCTTCGGTAGGGGCGGCTTTATGCCGCCTTCTTCTCTCGTAGCACAGGCTTCAGCCTGTGTTCTTTAGCCCGGGAACGCCAATCTCCCGATTGGCGTTCCCGGGCTTCTCTTCAATCCGCCGCCTCGCTCCTCTTCTCTCCCGCCTTCCACCGCAGCACCGGCTTCCGCGCCGCTCCCACCTCATCCAACCTCCGCACCCGCGTCGTATGCGGCGCCGTCTTCACCAGCTCCGGCGTAGCAGCCGCCTCTTTCGCGATCGACTTCATCGCCTCCACAAACAAATCCAATTCTTCCTTCGACTCCGATTCCGTCGGCTCGATCATCAGCGCTCCCGGCACAATCAGCGGAAACGCCGTCGTATACGGGTGAAATCCATAATCGATCAGCCGTTTCGCGATATCCATCGTGTTCACGCCGTTCTTCTTCTGAATCGCGTCGCTGAACACCACCTCATGCATCGACGGCTTCGTGTACGGCAAATCAAACACCCCTTCCAGCCCCTTGCGAATATAATTTGCGTTCACCACCGCGTCTTCCGTCGCCTGCCGCACGCCCGGGCCGTACGCCAGAATGTACGCCAGCGCCCGCACCAGCACGCCAAAATTTCCCACGAACGCCTTCACCCGCCCAACGCTCTTCTTCCGGTTGAAATCCAGCGCCAGCCGTCCGCCCTCTTTCTCCACCAGCACCGGCGTCGGCAAATACGGTTCAAGAATTTTCTTCATCGCCACGGGACCCGCACCCGGCCCCCCGCCTCCATGCGGCGTCGAAAACGTCTTGTGCAAATTCAGGTGCATCACGTCGACGCCCAGATCGCCCGGCCGCGTCACGCCCGTCAGCGCGTTCATGTTTGCGCCGTCCATATAAAGCAGGGCGCCCTTCGCGTGCAGAATCTCCGCAATCTCCGGAATCTGCTGCTCGAAAATTCCCAGCGTGCTCGGATTCGTCAGCATCAGTGCCGCCACGTCTTCCGTCACCTGCTCGCGCAAATGCTCCAAATCTACCTGACCCTCGGCGTTCGACTTGATATTCTCTACTTCATACCCGGCAATCACCGCCGTCGCCGGATTCGTCCCGTGCGCCGAGTCCGGAATCAGCACCCGCTTCCGCGGATTCCCATTCTTCTCGTGGTGCGCGCGGATCAGCAGCAGCCCGGTCAGCTCGCCCTGCGCTCCCGCCGCCGGTTGCAGCGTGATCGCGTCCATCCCCGTAATCTCCAGCAGGCACTTTTCCAGCAGTTGCAGCACCTTCAGGCAACCCTGCGAAAGCTCCTGCGGCTGATAAGGATGCTCGGTCGCAATCCCATCCAACCGCGCCACAAACTCGTTCACCCGCGGGTTGTATTTCATCGTGCACGAACCCAGCGGATACATCCCCAAATCAATCGCGTAATTCCACGTCGAAAGCCGCGTGAAGTGCCGGATCACCTCGATCTCGCTCACTTCCGGAAACCCGTCCACGCCCCCGCGCCGGTGCGCCTCGCCCAGCGCCTTCACCGGATCCACCGCCGGCACATCCAGCGGCGGCAACTCAAACGCCCGCTTCCCCGGCGACGACTTCTCAAATATCAATCCCTCATTCTGATTCGTCTGCCGCCCAGCCTTCTTAATCTTTTCGCTCATTCCCACTCTTCTCTGCGTTCCGAACTCTGCGTCTCTGCGTTATCTTGTTCTTCTCTTTCTTACGCCGTCGCCAAAGCCTTCCTCACCCCAGCCACCAATTTCTCGATCTCCCCCCGCGAAGTAGTCTCCGTAACGCAAACCACCGCGTTCTTCGACAACTCCGGATAAGCCGTCCCCAGAACAAACGGCCCGATAATCTTTTCCTGCAACAACTCCGCATTCACCAATTTCACCGACTTCGGCAACGCCACCGTAAACTCATTAAAAAACGGCCCTGAAAACGTCCGAGTAACTCCCGGAATCTTCTCCAGCTCCGTCAACGCAAAATGCGCCTTAGCCAAATTCTGCTCCGCCTGCTCCCGCAATCCCTCTTTGCCCAGCAGCGTCAAATGCACCGTAGCCGCCAGCGCGCACAACGCCTGGTTCGTGCAGATATTGGAAGTCGCCTTCTCTCTCCGAATATGCTGCTCGCGCGTAGCCAGCGTCAGCACAAATCCCCGCTGCCCCTCGCTGTCCACCGTCTGCCCCGAAAGCCGCCCCGGCATCTGCCGCACATACTTTTCCCGTGACGCAATCACGCCCGCATATGGCCCGCCATAGCTCGGCGCCAGCCCAAAACTCTGCGCTTCCATCGCCACGATGTCCGCTTCCGCCGGCGGCTTCACCGCGCCCAGCGACACCGCTTCCGCCACCGCCACCACCAGCATCGCTCCCGCCGCCCGCGTAATCTCCGCCAGCGGCCCCAGCGTCTCAATCGTTCCGAAAAAGTTTGGCGACTGCACCACCACCGCGCAAACGTCCTCGCGAATCGCTGCCTTCAGCGCTTTCGCATCCAGCGTTCCCGCCATCGTGTACGAAATCTCTTCCACGTGCAGCCCGGAATTCTTCGCATACGTCCGCAGCACTTCGCGATACTCCGGATGCACCGACCGCGCCACCAGCACGCGCGTCCGCCCCGTCAGCCGCTCCGCCATCAGCACCGCTTCCGTCGTGGCCGTCGATCCATCGTACATCGACGCGTTCGCCACTTCCTGGCCCGTCAACTGGCACATCAGCGTCTGAAACTCAAAAATCGCCTGCAGCGTCCCCTGCGTAATCTCCGCCTGATACGGAGTGTACGAAGTCAAAAACTCTCCGCGCTGGATAATCGTGTCCGTCACCACCGACCGCAGGTGGTTGTACACACCCGCACCCAGAAAGCTGGTGTACCCGCCGGAATTCTCCTTCGCGCGCTCCTGGAAATAGCGAATCACTTCCTGCTCGGAAAAGGGTCCGGGCAGGTTCAGCGCCTTCTTCAACCGGTATTTTTCTGGAATCGACGAAAACAACTCTTCTACGTTTTTCACCCCGATGGCCGCCAGCATCTCCTGGCGTTCCGCCGGGCTTTTCGGGAGGTAGCGCATCAGGCGGACGCTTCCTTCTGCTTCTCCGCGATGAACGCCTCATACGCCGCCGCGTCCATCAGCGCGCCCACTTCCGCCGGATTCGCCAGCTTCACCTTGATCAGCCAGCCCGTTCCGTGCGGATCGGTATTGATCGCTTCCGGCTGCTTCACCAGCGCGCCATTCGCTTCCGTCACCTCGCCGCTAGCCGGCGCATAAATCTCGCTGACCGCCTTCACCGATTCCACCGACCCAAACGTCTTCCCGGTAGTCACCTTAGCGCCCACCGCCGGCAACTCCACAAACACCACATCCCCCAGTTCATGCTGCGCGTAGTCCGTAATCCCGACGGTCGCCACGTCGCCCTTCACCTCAATCCACTCATGATCCTTCGAATATTTGAATTGCTTTGGATATGCCATAGTCCCCCTCCTTTTAGTCTTTCCCTCTGCGATGCCGCCAAACACCTGAACCTGAGGGTGCCCCACCCTTGGTCTTTAAGGGTGGGCTCTTACGATCGGAGGGCAACAACCCTCCGTCTCTTTTCTTCCTCTTCACGTCTTTACCGCACTCACCTTCCGAACCCTCTTATAAAACGGCGTCCCCACCACCACCGCCTTAACCCTCTGCCCCCGAATCTCCACAAAAATCTCCGTCCCTAACCCCGCCATCGAAGGCGGCACATAAGCCAGCGCAATATTCTTCCCCAGCGTAGGCGAAGGCGACCCGCTGGTCACCATCCCAATCTCATTCCCATTCTCATCCAAACACCGGTACCCATCGCGCGCAATCCCGCGTTCTACCATCTCCAATCCCACCAGCGCCCGCTTCAATCCCGCGGCCTTCAACTTAACCAACGCGTCCCGCCCAACAAACGAGCCCTTCTCCAAATGGCAATACCGTTCCAGCCCCGCTTCCCAAACATGGATCTCGTCGCTGATCTCATGCCCATACAACGCCATCTTCGATTCCAGCCGCAAGGTATTCCGCGCGCCTAGCCCGCAAGCCAGAATCCCAAACTCTTTCCCCGCCGCAAACACTTCGTTCCACACCCGCTCGCTCGTCGCCACGTCCGACGGCACATAAATCTCAAACCCGTCTTCGCCCGTATACCCCGTCCGCGCAATCAGCGTATTCGGCAGCCCGCAAACCGTCCCATGCGTGAACCAGTAATTCTTGATCGTCTCCAGCTTCGCGTCTGTCAATCTCTGCAGCACTTCCGCCGCGCGCGGCCCCTGAATCGCCAGTTGCGTGTACGCGTCGCTCAAATCCTCCACCACGCAATCCATTCCCTTGGTGTTCTCGCGCACCCACGAAATATCCTTCTCCCGCGTCCCCGCATTAATCACCAGCAGGTAATCATCCTCGCCCAGTCGGTGCACGATCACGTCATCCACAAACGTGCCGCTCGGATACAGCATCGCCGAATACTGCGCCTGCCCGATCGCCAGCTTAGAAGCGTCATTCATGCACAAATGCTGTACCGCCGCTAACCCCCCCTGGGTCACATCTTGCACCTGTGGCACAGCCATTCCTGGCTGTGCTCTTGGGTTATTCTTCTCCGAAACTAATAACTGTGAACTGTCGACTGTCGACTTTCTTTCCCCCGATTTTCCTCGTATCCGTATGTCGCCCATGTGGCTAACGTCAAACACGCCCACGCCGCCACGCACCGCCCGGTGCTCGCACATCAGATTGCCGCTGCACGGATACTCCACCGGCATGTCCCAGCCGCCAAAATTGACCATTTTGGCGCCCAGGCGCTTATGCAGCGCATTCAGTGCCGTTTTGCGAAGACTTGAATTGGAGGGAGAGTTTCCGGAGTCCATTCCGTTTGCTCAGGCAAAAACCGATGTTAGCACGCACCCCACACGCGGTCAAAACATCACCATTCTCCTACGCAGGGCGATTTGCCTGTTATAGTTTAGTTTCGTGTCCGAGAGAGGAGGACTGGTATTAACCTCGCACGCGGCCAATTTACTGCCCCAGCGAAGACTTTTCAGATGAATCGCCTACTTGAGAAGATTGACCGATCGCTCTTTCCAGAGAAGTTTCGGAACTACATCACGTTTCGCTATGCGACTGCCTTTGTAGCGATTGTCGCAATCGGGAGTACCGCAGTCGACATGCTCAATGGACGACCAGATTTGCCACCTAATGCTCTCCCGACGATTCGTGGGCTTTCAGAGCTGGCCCACACTCCGGGATTCATGGCAGTGCATGCCCTCATTCTAGCACTCGGTTTTTGGCTGATTTATGCAACCAGGGGAAAGAAACAATACTACCGATTCAGAGTGCTCTTCTACGGGATGCTGCTCGGCGGTTTGGCTGGCCAAATACTGGATTTATTGCTGCCTCTCAGGTTGTAAAGAAAAGAGGCCGGAGTTCATTTGATGAAATCGGCTTGCGAGACACTAACCGCTTCGATTGTACTTCGGACAGCTCTTAGCTCCTAAGCATCGCCGTCCCCACCCGCCCCTTGCTGACCGCCTCTCCCTCAGGTACAGTTTTTTCCGGAGGCACCGATGGCCGCCCGCGAACAAGTTCTCTGCGCCCAGTGCGACAAGTCCGAGGAATATTGCACCTGCGATAAATACTGCACCATCTGCAAGAGCCTGGAAAGAGTGCGCCTCGCCGTCGATGGGTTGTACTATTGTCCCGACTGCCGCGAAGCCTGCGACGTCGCCTGGGCCACCAGCCAATAACCGTGCCGAAAAATCCTCTCCACCTCCGCCTCTCCCTCGACCACGACGAACGCCTCGCCGCCGCCGCGGGTGGCGCCATGCGCGTCTTCGCCGACGCCGCCGGCCTCCCCAACGAAATCATCGAACAACTCAAAATCGCCGTAGTCTCCGCCTGCAAACTCTGCTTCGGCTTTCACCACAATTGCACCACGCCCTGCCAGGTGAACTTCCGCCGCCTCAACGATCGCATCGAAGTCGAAGTCTCCGTCCCCGGCGTCCCTCCGCCAGCCAATAAGCCCGAACCCCACTGGGCCGGCGTAGACGACATCCAATGCGAATCCCGCAACGACTGCGGCGTCCTCCGCCTAACCAAATTCCTCTCCCCCGTCTCCTGAAATTTCTCAAACAAAGTGGGTGCCGCACCCTGCGCCTTTCAGGGTGCGGGTTTTCTCTTACTTTGGAGTGCGGTGGCTCTGCCACCGCTTTTGCGAACGCAATTGCACCTCCACCCACACACAGCCGCACACTGTCATTCTGAGGACATCCGACGAGGATGTCCGAAGAATCTCAACTTCAAACTCTCTCAAAACTTTAAATTGGAATTACCACTGGCTGCCCCAGGCGCCGGTTTTGCACCTGGGGTTCTACCCAATCAAACTCCCACTACATCTTAATCGCAAACGTATTCTTCTGAATCAACGTCGTCATCTGCTCGTCGCTAACCGTCATCCGAATCACCACGCGATCTCCCGACGGCGTCACGCTCGTCTGGTCCAGCAACGATCCCAGCTCCGGATTATCCTTCGCCGTCTGATACTTTTTGTAGAGCAGCCCCGCCGCCATCAACTGGCTCAGCGTGTTCGCGTCCTCTGTCGATCCGCACACCGCCTGAAACTTCGCTTCCATCCCGCTGCTTGCGGTCGCGGTAATGATCATCGCCTGCATCCGCGCCACCAGCTTGGCCGCTTCCGGAAACTGCTGCACTTCCGGCGCCAGTTGCCCCATCGCCAGCTTCGTGTACGCCGGATTCAGCACCGCCCACACCACGCCGCTGCCGTTCGTTTCGTTGATCATGTTGAACATCGTGTCGTTGCGCAACAGGCTGTCCTCTTCTCCGTACCTCACCGCAATCAGCTTCTCCAGCAGTTGCCGGTGCCCAAACGCCGCCTTGTTCGAATCCACAAAAAAGAAAAACAGGTCGTTCGGTCCCACGCCAGACCCAAACGCAAACAGCGTGTACCCGTGCGACTTCGCCGTCGGCAGCTTCTGCGTCTTGAAGTACGCCTCCGTCGAATCCGGGTTGTACGATCCCAGCGCAATCCCCACGATCTCTTCGCTGTCTGGTGGCGCCTCCGCCGCAGCGCCACCGGCTGCAGCTGCATCCTTGGCCAACGAAGATCCCGGTACCAATGCCCATGTCAACTCGTCCACCTGCGTATTCGTATCAATCCCGGCCGCGGCCAGAAATTTTTCGAACTGCTTAAACTTGTCCGGCAGCATCTGCTGCTCAAGCGCCGGGTACCACTTCATCGTCCGCGCCTTCTTCAAATCCGCGTACGCAAATTCCCCCACTTCTTTGGGAAACAGTCCAATCGTGTCCGCGCCCAGGCTACCCGCCTTCGCGGGCTTGGCCATCGCTGCCGCCAACGCCAGCAACGCGCAAGCCGCCACAAATCTCGTTTTCGCCTCTGTCCACTTCTGCATGTATTGCTCCTTTCGGGGGCCTGGGAATAAATTATTTGGCGATCGCGTCCTTGTAGGGGCGGCTTTACGCCGCCTTCTTGGGTTTCTCTTACTAGCACCCAACCTTCCGCTCCGCCGTGGAAACTCCAGTTTACGCCATTCGCTCGTTCTCAGCCCAGCCGCTTGCGCAGTTCGTCAACTTTCCCGCGCATCTGCGCCACATACGCCGCATCCTTCAAACCGTCCAGGTTGATCTCCACGTTCGCCAAAGCGCCTTTCGCTCCCGCCACTCCCATTAGACGCGCCACCAGCAGGTCTGACTTCATGGATGCCGCCGAGATCGCTTCCAGTTGCACCAGCCGCTCCACCAGGCCGGCCGCTTTTTCCGCAACTTCCAGCGGCACTTCCGTCGCGCCCTTCGTCGCCGCCTGAATCGCCGCTTCCCGCGCGGTTTTCTCCGCGTCGTTTCCCTGCGGCAGTTTGAACGCCGCCATCACCGCATCGTACGAACTCGCATCCCGGTCGATCGCTGCCGTCAATTCGTCGGCAACCTTCCGCAACGCATCCACATTTTCGGAAAGCTTGTCCACGAATGGCGCCTGCAATTTCTTCTTTCGCGAGAGTCCCGCCACCATCTGCCCCAGCGCTGCCGCCAGCGCCGCCGCAAACGCCGAAACGCTTCCGCCTCCCGGTGTCGGCGTCGCCTCCCCAACCGCGTCCAGAAACGGCCGCGCCAGGTGCGCCAGCTTCCCATCCTTCGACTCCAAAGGCGCCCCGCTCAGCGCATCCGCCAGCTTGTTCTCAAACACCTGTGAAGGCGAGAAGTTCTCCAGCTGCAGGAAGTAGTCCGCCGCCATCTCGATCGCCTTCTTCGGCACCAGTCCCACAATCTCGCTGCCCACGGGCATCACGCCATAGCGCTCCGCCTCGCGCTTCACCGCCTCGTACACTCGGTGCATCGGGGTCTGCTCGTAATCCGTCAAATTGATGGACACCTGCGCCAGGTTCCGCGCCTTCAATTCCACGCCCATTGACTTCACATAGCGAAATCCGCCGTTCGAAAACCGAATCGCCCGCGCAATCTTGTTCGCTACTCCGATGTCCGATGTATTCAGATTGACGTTGTACGCCACCAGAAATTTCCGCGCTCCCACCACCGTCACGCCCGCGGTAGGATGCAGCTTCGGCTCGCCAATATCCGGCTGCCGGTCGTGATTCCTCTTCAACTCTTCGCGCAATCCCTCGTACTGCCCACGCCGCACGTTTTCCAGATTCACGCGTTCGGGCCGCGTCGCCGCCGCTTCATAAAAGAAAATCGGAATCCGGTGCCGCTTCCAGATCTCCTGCCCCACGCGCTTCGCCAGCGCCACGCAATCTTCCAGCGTCACTCCCTCAACCGGAATGAACGGCACCACGTCCGTCGCTCCCACCCGTGGGTGCGCGCCCTTGTGCTCGTTCATGTCAATCAATTCCATCGCCTTGCCAGCGCCCAGAATCGCCGCCTCTCCGACGGCCTCCGGCTCGCCAGCCAGCGTAATCACGCAACGGTTATGGTCCGCATCCATCTCGCGGTCCAGCACATACACTCCCGGCACGCAACACATCGCCTGCACCAGCGCCTCCACCTTCGCCGGATCCCGCCCCTCCGAAAAATTCGGCACGCACTCAATCAGTCTCTTCATCTCTCTCCGCCCCGCCCTCTTCTTCTTCCTCTTAACTCTGCGTCCTCTGCTTCTCAGCGACCTCTGCGTTAATTCTTATCTTCTTACTTTGAACTTTAAACTTTTGACTTTGAACTGTTCTTTCAATCCTTCATCCAAACAATCTCCCCACTCTTCATCGTCATCCAGCAAACATTCATCCCGAAATAATAAGGAATTTCCCGGTAATCCTCCACTTCGTACACCGCCAGATCCGCCCGTTTCCCCTCTTCCAGCGATCCAACCATCTTCTCCCTACCCAGCGCATAAGCCCCATTGATCGTAGCCGCCGCAATCGCCTCCGCCGGCGTCATCCGCAACTGCGAACACGCCAGCGACAATATCATCGGCATGCTCACCGTCGGACTAGTCCCCGGATTGTAATCCGTAGCCAACCCCACAATCGCCCCGGCCTCAATCAGCTTCCGCGCCGGCGCATACTTCTCCAATCCCAAATGAAAATCGCACCCCGGCAAAAGCGTCGCCACCGTCCCGGATTTCCCCAGCGCCCGGATATCCGCGTTATTCACCTGCTCCAGGTGGTCGCAACTCGCCGCCTCCAGTTCCACTGCCAATTGCGTAGCCCCGCTCCGCGACAACTGCTCCGCATGCAGCCGCGGCCGCAGCCCATGTTCCTTCGCCTTCGTCAGCAATTTCCTCGATTGCCCCACCGTAAAAGCCCCGCGGTCGCAAAACACGTCGCAATACTCCGCCAAATCGCCGACCACCACTTCCGGCAACAATTTCTCGATCAGCAGCGCAAGGTATTTCTCCGCCCCATCCTTCTTCGCGCGAAATTCCGCCGGCACCACATGCGCTCCCAGAAACGTCGAAACAATCTCCAGTGGCTGCTCCGCATTCAACTCCTTATGCAGTTGGAGAATTTTCAACTCGCTCGTCACATCTAGCCCGTATCCGCTCTTCGCCTCCACCGTCGTCGTTCCGTGCGCCGCAAACTCCCCCAGCGCCGCCGTCGCCCGGGCCTTCAACGCTTCCCGCGTCGCCGCCCTGAGTTTCTTCACCGAGTTCAGTATCCCCCCGCCCTTCCGCGCAATCTCTTCGTAACTCGCCCCTTGAATCTTCAGCTCATACTCTTCCGCGCGGCTAGCCGCATGAACCAGGTGCGTGTGCGAATCCACAAATCCCGGCAGCACCACCCGTCCGCCCACATCCAGTTTCTCCGCCGCTTTCGCCTCTGCGCGCCGCTCCACGTCCGCGCGCGGCCCCGCAGACAAAATCTTCCCGTCGCGCACCAGCACCGCGCCATCACGCACGAACCCAATTTTGGAAAGGGAATTACCTCGCCGCGGGCCGCCCCCTCGCAGCGTGACCACCTGTGATGCCCCTGTAATCAGAATGCTGCCGCTCAAAAACGTGGCACAGGCTTCAGCTTGTCCTGAGCGAAGCCGAAGGGCCTGTGCTCTTGGGTTTCTCTTGCCGGGTGCCCCACACGCCGATTTTGCGTGTGGGGCTTGGGTTACTCTTCTCTTGCGATCGTCGGCTCTAAACCCACCCTACACCCCCACCGCAATCCCCTGATACGCCGGCGCAAACACTTCCCTCACGAACGTCTCCATAGTCGTCGCTGTCGTATTCGCCGCGCTCCGTGGCTCCATTCCCGCCACGATCCCGTTGTTCATCCCGTGAAACATCTCGATGAAATACGCCGCCGTCTTCGCCGAAAGTCCCATCTGTACCAGCGCCTGCTCCACCTGTTCGTACGTAAACTGCAAATACCTCAGGTCCGGCTTCGATATTCCCCGGCTGATGATCGCCGCCGCTTCCGTCATGGTTAAATCCCGCTCGCCCAGCAGTTCCTGCGTCTGCTTCCCGCTGAAATCCAGATTCAGCAAGCGCTCCGCCGCGTGCGCCCCGATATCCCGAGTAGCGATCATCGATATCTTCAAATCCGGCTTCAACGCACCCGCGAAGATCCCCATCATCTGGATCATTTCGATCGCCGAAAGGTGGTTCTCCATGAAATAAGCCGGACGCAGGTGCAGCACGTTCAGCCGCTCTACCGCATTCAATTTTCGTTCGCAGTCGTGTAGTCCCAGGATCGGTCCCGTTCCCGCGGGAGCCTGCGCCCCGATGCTGCTCAAATTCACTGCGTACTGCAATCCGGAGTTTCTCGCCGCCGTCGCAATCGCGTACGATTCCACTTCCTGCTCCGCCCGATAGTCCGGCGAGGTCATCCCCGGCGGCATCATCAGAAACGCCGCTCGCGCGCCCGTCAGCGCTTTCGTCAGCGCTTCCGCATCCTTAACGTCCGCAACAAACGCCTCCGCCCCACGATGCACGTACTGCTGCAGCCTGGCGGCATTCCGCCCGACAACCCGGACCTTCTCGCCCTTCTCCAATAATTTTTTCGTGATGACCGAACCGATATTTCCCGTTGCACCCAGGACCGTATACATAGATAGCCGCTCCTCGACCGTTTGTCTCTGCACCGAGACACGCGGTTTGTTTGTGTGTCGCTATCCTTACAGCATTGGCACTTTGACGCCAGTTTTCTTTGCGAACGCAATGGCTTCCGGGTAACCCGCGTCCACATGGCGCGCAACCCCCATCCCGGGATCGTTCGTCAACACCCGTTCGATGCGCTTGGCCATTTCTTTGGTACCGTCCGCGCACGTCACTTGGCCCGCATGTTGCGAGTATCCAATCCCCACCCCGCCGCCGTTATGAATCGACACCCACGAAGCCCCGCTCGCCGTATTCACCAGCGCGTTCAGCAGCGCCCAGTCCGCAATCGCGTCCGATCCATCCCTCATCGATTCCGTCTCGCGATACGGCGACGCCACCGATCCGCAATCCAAATGATCCCGCCCGATCACAATGGGCGCTTTCAACTCGCCCTTCGCCACAAGGTCGTTCAACGCCAGTCCGAATTTGTCCCGCTCACCATATCCCAGCCAGCAAATCCGCGATGGTAATCCCTGGAACTTCACCTTCTTCTGCGCCATCGTAATCCACCGCTTCAAATGCTTGTTCTCCGGAAACATTTCCAGCACCAGTTGATCCGTCCGCGCGATATCTGAAGCCTCTCCCGAAAGCGCCGCCCAGCGGAACGGCCCCTTCCCCTCGCAGAACAGCGGCCGGATATACGCCGGCACAAATCCGGGGAAGCCGTACGCATCCTTCACTCCCGCTTCAAACGCAAACGTCCGGATATTATTTCCGTAATCGAAAGTTACCGCTCCCAGCTTCTGCAAATCCAGCATCCCCTGCACGTGCGCGCCCATCGCCGCAACCGAACGCTTCCGGTACTCCGCAGGATTGTTCTTCCTCAGCTCCAGCGCCTCCGCCAGCGTCATTCCATTCGGCACGTACCCGCCGATCGGGTCGTGTGCACTCGTCTGGTCCGTCAAAATGTCCGGCACCACGCCGCGCTTCGCCATCTCAGGAATCAGGTCCGCGCAATTTCCCACCAATCCCACCGACGTCGCCTCGCCCTTGCGCACCGCATTCTTCAATATCCGCAGCGCCTCATCCAGCGACGTCACCATCACGTCGCAGTAGCCTGTCTTTACCCGCCGCTTGATCCGCTCCGGGTCCACGTCAATCCCCAGGAACGCCGCGCCATTCATCGTCGCCGCCAGCGGTTGCGCTCCGCCCATTCCTCCCATGCCGCCCGTCACCACCAGCTTCCCGCTCAGGCTTCCGCCAAATTGCTGCCGCGCCGCTGCCGCAAACGTCTCAAACGTGCCCTGTAAAATTCCCTGCGTCCCGATATAGATCCAGCTTCCCGCGGTCATCTGGCCGTACATCATCAATCCCGCGCGGTCCAGCTCGTTGAACTGTTCCCAATTGTTCCAATGTCCCACCAGGTTGGAATTGCACAGCAGCACCCGCGGCGCATACTCGTGCGTCCGAAACACCGCTACCGGCTTCCCCGACTGCACCAGCAGCGTCTCGTCCCCCTCCAGCGCCCGCAGCGACTTCACAATCGCGTGAAAGCAATCCCAATTCCGCGCTGCTTTCCCGGTCCCTCCGTACACCACCAGGTCCTCGGGCTTCTCCGCCACCTCGGGGTCCAGATTATTCAGCAGCATCCGCAGCGCCGCCTCCTGCTGCCACCCCTTGCACGAAATCTGCGTCCCCCGCGGCGCCCGAAACGGTCCCCGGCCAGTCGCCGGATCATTCACCACAGGTGTCCCCACGCTCATCACTCTAGTCCCTCTCCCACCATCTTATCTCACCTCATCTCCCACAAATACGCTCCCCTCTTGTGGCACAGTCATTCCTGGCTGTGCTCTTGGGTTGCTCTTTTCTTCTCAGTGCTCTCTGCGTTCTCAGCGTTCTCTGCGTTATTCTTCCTCCCATTGCACGAACAATCCCCATCATGTAAATTCAAATTTCCGATGAACTACGGCACTCTCCCCACCCGCTTCATCAACGCCGTTGAAGAGCACCCGTCTCCCCGCGCCCAGATGTTCCGCGGCTCAGACCGCTGGGAATCCATCTCCTCTCAGGAACTTCTGCGCCGCGTAGCCGGCCTCGCCAACGCCCTCGTCGAACTCGGCGTGAAATCTGGCGACCGCGTCGGCCTCTTCTCCCCCAACTGCCCCGAATGGCACACCGCCGATTTCGCCATCTCTGGCTCCGGCGGCGTCACCGTCCCGGTGTACTTCAACGAATCCCCCGACCGCATGTCTTACATCCTCAATCACTGCGGCGCGCAAGTCGTCTTCATCGCCGGCCAAAAACAACTCCATAAGTTCCTCGCGGTCCGCGACTCCCTCCAGGAAGTTCAGCAAGTCATCGTAGCCGGCGCTGGCGAGGATCTCCCCACCGACTTCCTCCGCTATGAAACGCTAATCGCCTCCACCGGCCCCGCCGAAGTCGCCGCTTACCGCCTCCGCGCCGCCAAAGTTCTCCCCAGCCAACTCGCCTCGCTCATCTACACCTCCGGCACCACCGGTGAGCCCAAAGGCGTCATGCTCACCCACGCCAATTTCTGCTCCAACGTCACCGACTCCTGCGTTGAACTCGATCTCCGCCCTGGACTGGATCTCGCCGTCTCGTTTCTCCCGCTCGCCCACGTCTACGGCCGCATGCTCGATTACGTTTATATTTTTCACGGCTGCCCGGTGGCCTATGTTGAGATCGTTGAAAACGTCGCGCAAGCCCTCCTCGAACTCCACCCCACCGTCCTCGCCGCCGTTCCCCGCTTCTTCGAAAAAATCTATGCCCGCCTTATGGAGCAGGGAAGTAAAGCCACCGGCGCAAAGCGCAAAATCTTTGATTTCGCCATGCGGACTGCCCGCGAATCCGCCCCCTGGCGCAGCGGCGAAAAATCCGCCGGCCTCGCCACTCGCCTCAAGTGGGCTGTCGCCGACAAGCTCGTTTATTCCAAGATTCGCGCCGGCACCGGCGGCCAGCTCCGCACCATTCTTTCCGGTGGAGCTCCGCTCTCCAAAGACCTCTGCGAATTTTTCTGGGCTATCGGCATTCCCATCTATCAGGGCTACGGCCTGACGGAAACCTCTCCCGTCCTCACCAGCAACCACCCGCACAATCGTGCCGGCAGCTCCGGCCGCCCCATTCCCAACGTCCAGCTCCGCATTGCCGACGACGGGGAAATTCTCGCCAAGGGTCCTTGCGTCATGCAGGGTTATTTCAAATCGCCCGAATTTACCAACGAAGTTCTCTCCGATGATGGCTGGTTCAAGACCGGGGACATCGGCTATCTCGACAAAGACAACTACCTCTTCATCACCGACCGCAAAAAAGATCTCCTCAAAACCGCCGCCGGCAAATTCATCGCCCCTCAGCCCATCGAAAACGCTCTGAAGACCAGCCCCTACATCCTTAACGCCATGATCGTCGGCGATCAGCGCAAGTTCGTCGTCGGCATAATTGTTCCCAACCCAGTCACCGTCTCCGCCAAGCTCGCCGAAGCCGGCCTGAAATTCTCCTCCAATGGCGAACTAGCCGCTCATCCCGCCACGTACGCCCTCATCGAAAAAGAAGTCGCACGCCTCACCACCCATCTAGCCCAGTACGAAACCATCAAGCGCTTCGCCCTAATCCCCGACGACTTCACCTTCGACGCCGGCAGCCTCACCTTCACCATGAAACTAAAACGCCGCGTAGTCGAACAACAATACGCCGACCTCATCGACAAACTCTACGCCGACGTAGCCGAACCCCGCCCAGTCCTCTAACCCGCGTCGGCCGCTCCCTCGTAGCGGCGACCTTCAGGTCGCCCCGCCCTCTTGGGCTCTCGTGTAGTTGTAGGGGCGGCTTTACGCCGCCCTCTTGGGTTTCTCTCGCCCCTGTAGGGCCCGCCGTCCGAGGTGCGTATTTTGCACCCCGGATGATTTTACGGGGCGGGCGCTTTGGAGTGCGGTGGCGCTGCCACCGCTTTTACGCTTTCAACCGTACCTCCCATTATTTCCTCGGTCACCTACCGCTCCCCCACAAAAAAATATCCTTCCCCCTCCTCCACGCATCCCACCCCCAGAACCAATCTCACCTTGAGGAGGTCTTTCCATGGCAAAACCCGCAGCCGCAACCCTTCGCACTTATCCCAGCAGCGTCGGTGTCCCCGACAAAAATCGCCAGGCACTCATCGCGCTTCTCAACATTCATCTCGCGAACAGTTCCGACATTCACAGCCAGGTCAAATGGGCCCACTGGAATGTCAAAGGCAAGAATTTCTACCAGCTCCACCTGCTCTTCGATTCCGTAGCCACCCATCTTGAAGATCACATCGACACGATCGCCGAGCGCATTTCCGCCCTCGGTGGCGTCGCCAACGGCACCGTCCGCGAATCCGCCGCAAAGTCCGCCATCCCCGAAGCGGATCTCGCCGCCTACGACGGCCCCGACATGGTCAAATTCCTCGTCCACAACGTGGGCCACTACACGAACGCCCTGCGCCCCGCCATTCAGGAAGCCGAAGACCTCGAAGACGCCATCACCGTCGACATCTTCACCACCATCACCCGCGAAATGGACAAAGACCTCTGGTTCATCGAAGCCCACACCCAGGCCTGATCTATTCTTCGCATTTGTAGGGGCGGCTTTACGCCGCCTTCTTGCCGTTCTCTTGCCGTTGTAAGGCCCGCCTTCCGAGGCGGGCCGCTCTTCCATGTGGCACAGGCACTCTTGCCTGTGCTCTTGGGTTTCTCTCGCCTTTGAACGCCCGCCTTCTATGCCGGGCCGCTCTTTCTTCACATCTTCTCCGGCGCCTCAATCCCCAACAACCCCAACGCCCCCACCAACTGCCGCTCCACCAATTCCGTCAACCCCAATAAAAACGCCCGCTTCTCCTCATCCGCTTCCGACAAAATATGGTGCTTGTGATAAAAATTATTGAACGCCTGCGCCAACTGGAACGCGTACTTCGAAACAAACGCCGGCTCCTGCGCCCCAATCGCCGCGTCCACCGCGTAATCCAAAGACCCTGAAGCCAGCAGCACTTCCCAAATTGTATTGCTCTCCGGCCCCTCCATGATCTTCTTCAGCGTCTCCAAACCAATCTCGTGCCGCGTTCCCGCAACCTCCGCGCCCTTCCGCCGAATCCCCCGAATCCGCACAATCGCATACTGGCAGTACGGTCCCGTCTCGCCTTCCGCGCTCAACGCATCCTCAAAATCAAACGCGATGATCGTGTTCCGCGTCACCTTCAGCAGGAAAAACCGCAGCGCCCCCACCGCCAACGCATTCGCCGTCCGTTTCAATTCAGCGCCCCCCATCTCCCCGTGCTTCTGCAAAACCCGCGCCTCCGCAGCCGCAAGCATACGTGTAATCAGGTCATCCGCCTTCACGCCAAACCCTTTCCTCCCGCTAACCTCAACGTAAGGCTTCTTCGCATCCTCGGCTGACAATTCGTAACCCATCTCCGCCGCGCACCGCGGCGTCAGCGCCACGATCTCATAATCAAAGTGAATCGAATTCTCCGCTTCCTTCGCATGCCCCAGCGCTCGCAACCCCTCCGCCACCACTTCCTGCAAATACGCCTGCCGCGTATCAATCACGTTATAAACCGCTTCGGCTCCCCCAAAATCAGGCGCGCCTGCCTCATTCGGCCCAGCGGTGGTAGCCCAAAGTTCCTTGCTATCGGGCGCATCCGGCCACCTTCGATAATGAAAATCCTTCCCCAGCAATCCAAACTTCCAAAGCTGGTAAGCAATATCCTTCCCAACGTAAGTAACCGTCCCATTCGACCGCACAATAATCTTCGCCTGGTCCTCCTCGTCAGCAGAAATGGATGAGGTTAACGTGTCGTCGACCCCGGCCTTTTCCTTTACCTCCTTTACTTCCTTTACCTCCTGTACTTCCTTCCCCCAAGGCATCACCCAGCAACCCGCGTTCTTCCCGCTCGTCGCCAGCTGGATCGCCCCGCTCGCCTTCAATTTCTCAAACGCCGCATCCCAGAAATGGAGATGCAAAATCTCGCTCTCCCGCGCCAGCAGTTCGTAGAAAATGCCCAGCCGCGCCATCGTCCGCAAATGGAATCCCACCACCGCGTCGCCAATCACCGCGGCCATCTCAGCGGTCTCGCCTTCGCCCGCCTCAATCGCCTTCAGCGTCTCCCCGCGCAACTTTCCCGCGCGCGCTTTGTCCTCTTCGAAAAATTGCGTCGCCTTCGCGTAAAGATCCCAGCACAGGTAATCGAAATTCGTCTGCCCCGCCAGCGCCTTAACTTCCGCCAGCGTTTTTTTCTCCATCTGCTCGAACGCAATCACCACGTCCGCCACCTGCACCCCGGTGTTGTCGATGTAGTTCTGCACCGCCACATCGTTCCCGGTGTGCCGCAGCAGTCGCACCATCGTGTCGCCCAGCACCGCATTCCGCAGATGCCCAATGTGCGCCGCCTTATTCGGATTAATGCTCGTGTGCTCTACGATGACTTTCTTTTTCTCGTAACTCGCCACTCGCCTGCCCTGAGCGGAGCCGAAGGGCCACTCACCACTCACTTCTTTGCGCGCACTCTCCCAAAACCACACCCGGTCAATAAACGCATTCAAATACCCCGCCCCCGCAACCTCCACCCGCCCAATCCCCTCGATCTTCGGCAGCGAAGTGGCAATCTCCTGCGCAATCTGCCGCGGCGCCTTCTTCAGCCGTTTCGCCAGCTCAAAACACACCGGAGACGCAGCCTCCCCCATCTCCAGTTTCGGCGGCCGCTCCAGCACCACCGAAAGTTCGACCCCGTATTTTTCGCGAATATGCCCGGCCAGCGTTTCCCGCAGCCGCTTCAAAAGTGTCAGATACACGTTCCCTCAATTTACGTGGAATGTTGGGGCCAAAAATTCAGTATAGCAGCAGAAAAGTGCGGCACGGATTGAGTTCGAGTCCGACCTTTCGATGCTGCTTCAACCTCTTGCGGTGATGGAGGAAACGCGCTTTCTCCCATGTGCAATCGATCGTTCCTTGGATTGATTGGAATTGCGCGACGAACGAACTTGCAGCGACACGCCCTCTGCCCGCTGCAAATAAGCCACGATCTCGAATAAATTGCGAGCCGTGGGATTTCCTGCAGGCCCGAACATTTGATGAAGAGTCTTGGCATGAATTTTTGTATGAGCGGCAAGCTTCGGAAAACCGACCGTGGCGTTGATATAGTCACGCAAGAGTTCTTTTCCCAACGTCACATCACCTGCCAGAAGGCTTTCAATGGCATCGCCAAGAAGCCCCTTCCGAAATTCGGCGTCACGTCTCACTCGCGCTTGGACCGTCTCTCTGAAATCTTTTGTGAGTGCCATCGTTATTCCTCTTTCTGTGGCTTCTTCGCACGCTTGTATGCTTGCCAGCATCCGATGGCAAGTTGAATATCAGTCTGTTGCCGTTTCTTGGTGCCGCCGGCAAGCAGAATCACAATTTGCTCGCCCTCCCTGCCAAAATAGATTCGGTACCCAGGCCCAAAATTGACCCTGCATTCGTGTACGCCTGATCCGACACTCTTGACGCTGGACAGATTGCCCAGTCCCAAGCGGTAAAGCGCAGTCGTCACCTTCCGCGCCGCTTCCGAATTCAGTCCGTCGAACCACTCCCGAAAGGGATTCTGCCCGGCCTGATCCTGGTATTCCCGGATATCCAACACGGGCCTAATGGTAACATATATTATACTATCGTGAAAGATCTTTGCCGGCGCGGCTCCGGAGACGTGGGTGAAACGTCCTTGTTGAGTCTCTGGTGAAAGACTCTGGAAGGGAAGTGTAAGGTAGAATGCTTGCCCGGAGGCCACATGGCGAAATCACGGCGTCAATTTCTAACGGAAGCTGCAGTTGGCTTGGCAGCAGCGGCGGCAAGCGCGGCAGGAGTTGCCCCAGCGGAAGCGCAGGACCCGGGTCAGCAGCAACCCGCGGGCGCCCCACCCGCATTTGGCACCGGCCCTGGCGTTGGCCCGCAAGTTTCCGTCACCACATTCACCGAAGCCGAAAAACTCGTCCAAATCGAACTCACCAAACCTCAACTCGAAATGGCCGCCACAAGTTGGCGCGAAAATCTCGCCTCTGTCTACGAGCGCCGCACCGGCCCCCACAAACTGGATCTGCCTCCTTCCGTCGTCCCGTATTCCAGTTGGAATCCCGTCCTCCCCGGACGCAAAGCCGGTCCCGACCGCGACCAGTTCATCCGCGCCAAAACTGATCCCGGCCCGCTCCCCAAAAACGAAGACGAAATCGCCTTCGCTCCTGTCACCCGTCTCTCCCGCTGGGTCGAAACGCGTCAAATAACTTCCGAACGCCTCACGCAAATCTATTTAAAGCGTCTCGAACAGTTCAATCCGAAACTCCGCTGCGTCATCACCCTCACCAAAGATTTGGCCCTGGCGCAGGCCAAACAAGCCGACGCCGAAATCGCCGCCGGAAAATATCGCGGCCCGCTCCACGGCATTCCCTGGGGCGGCAAAGATCTTCTC
>Ga0210405_10000109_pt1 | contig 111281 bp, 93 predicted proteins | sample IncBWH11MmetaG_FD_155492 | JGI IMG/M metagenome (GOLD analysis project Ga0210405, IMG submission 155492) | Forest soil microbial communities from Barre Woods Harvard Forest LTER site, Petersham, Massachusetts, United States - Inc-BW-H-11-M | ecosystem: Environmental > Terrestrial > Soil >... | reverse complement strand
CGCCGAGAAGAACTTCAACATTCTTCTGGTGGCTGAGGATCGCACGGATGGGCGCGGCAATTTCGGCGGGGGAGAGCGAACCGGTGGCTACCTGGTAGAGGAGAGGCTGGAAGAGGTGGAAGTTGCGTTTGTCGAGGAGGGTGACGTCCACGTCGGCTCGCTTAAGAGTTTGTGCGGCGACGAGACCCGCGAAGCCTCCGCCCAGGATGAGGACGCGGTGTGGGGAGGGCATGGAGAGGGTCGCTCCTTTTAGTGGTGGTGAGACTTAGATGTTTAGCGAGGACCGTTGATACCATTATTAGCAGAACATAATTGCAATGTCCTGAGGTTAGATGTTGGAGGGCGGGAAAAGAAAGGAAAGATTTAACACAGAGGGCACTGAGGTCGGAGGCAGAGGTCACAGAGAAGAGAAACCCAAGAGCACAGGCAGGAATCATCCCGCAAAGAGCGCGGGATGGGGCGGCGGTGGCTGTGCCACAGGGATTGGAGAAGATGGTGAGAGATGAAGAGTTAAGGCAAGAGCGGCAGGCATTGCGGTTGTTGTGTTCGAATTTGATTCGGGCGACGACGCGGGTGGAGCTTTGCAATTTGTTGGACAGTTCCCTTTTTGAGGATGAGCTGCACAGGGTGACGTTTGAGGAGATTCGGGCGGCGGGGTCGGTGCCGGCGAAGAGGTTGCGAGAGGAATTGCCGGGGCGGATTACCAACCGGGGATTTCCTGATTTTGAGTTGTTGGAATTTCTGGGGAAGGACCTGGCATCGGAGGGCGAGATCGAGCAGTTGTTTATGAGCGTGTTGCGGCTGATTCAGGAGCGGCATGGGAGAGATGGGGGCGAATTGGAGAATTGATGGCCGCTGAGCGCGCGGGGAGGAAATGGTACCTGGTGGAGGCGCTGGCGTTTGCAGCGCTGGTGGGAGTGTATATCTGGCGGTGGCAGGTGGCTTCGCCACGATCGTGGTGGATTTTGGCCGCATGGATGGTATTGAGCGCCGTGCTGCGGCACGATACGCCGAAGACGCTGGGATGGCGGGCGGATAATTTATGGGCAGCGACGCGGAGGGTAGTCCCCTTTTTTGCGATTGCATCGCTGGCGGTATGCGGGGTGGGACTTTTTTTGGGAATGCTGCAGCGATTGCCGGCACACTTGATCGAGCCGCGGCGGTTTATCGGGTATCTGTCATTTTGTTTGCTGCAGCAGGTGGCGCTGAACTCTTTTTTGACGAACCGATTGCTCTCCTTTTTTGGACAGGAGTGGGCGGCGGCGTTGCTGACCGGAGTGTTGTTTGCGGCGCTGCATTGGCCGAATCCTGTGCTGGTGCCGCTGACGCTGCTCGGCGGGGTGGCGATGTCGTGGCTGTTCGCGCGGGAACGGAACATTTTGCCGCTGGCGCTGGGGCAGGCAATTCTGGGGGCGCTGGTGTGGTGGGCATTTCCGCTGGCGTGGCATCACTCGATGCGGGTGGGGCCGGGGTTTTGGGCGTTTCGGCTGTAAAGGGATTGAGTTGGCTGCGGGGTAGGGGTGGGAGAGCGAGTAGGTTAGCGGCGAAGAGCCGATGACGGATAACAGATAACAGTGATCGGATAGCAGGAGGCAAGAGGGACTGAGCGTTTGGTCTGTGCGGGTTGGACGGGTTGCTTGGGTGAGGTGGGGTAGACCGTAAAAGCGGAAGCTTTGCTTCCGCACTCAAAAAGGAGCGCCCCCTCCCGGGACGCCAGGATACGCGGGTTTCGGTGGAAGATTGGTCGTGGCAAAGGTTGCTTTTGGAACGAGTTAGGTTGTTTCGGCTGGACTTCCCTTCTCTTCCTCGCTCTACTCCATATAGGTCTATATAAGGTTGGAACTTTTGGGCACTCCTTGGCGTATTGGTAGACAAGGAGTGTGCCATGAAGACTTTCAGGCGTTTCCTCGGTTTCGGTATTGCGGCGGCATTTGCCGCTGCCACTTTCCTGCCAGTGCGGACGATTGCGCAAGACACCACAACTACAACGGCTTCCAGCAGCAAAGCGGAGCAGTGGATCCATGTGCGCGTAGAGAGCAAAGAGGACCGTGGGGAGACGGTGCGGGTAAATGTGCCGGTGGAGATGGCGGCAAAGGTTTTGCCGGCGATCAACAAGAACAATTTGCATGACAGGAAAGTGCACATTGATTCGATGCACACGAATGATGTGGACCTGCGGGTGATTTTGGATGCGGTGCGGACTTCGCGCGACGGCGAGTACGTGACTGTGCAGGGGCACGACAACGATGTGCGGGTGGCGAAGAGCGCGGGATATTTGTACATCCATGTGACGGACAAGTCCGAGGGGAAGAAAGCGGCTGCGAAGGACGGGAAGACGGAAGCGAAGGCTGCTGCGGGGCATGAATCGAAAGTGGAGATCAAAGTGCCGATGAAGGTGGTGGATGCGCTGCTTTCGGCGGGCAAGGATGAGTTGGACATCGTGGCCGCGCTGAAAGCTCTTTCGGCGCACGGGGATACGGAACTGGTGACGGTAAAGGACGAAGAAAATACGGTGCGGATCTGGGTGGATTCGAAAAACATAGCGGACTGAAAAGCAGAAAATTGAAATTAGAGAATTGAAAATGGTTTAGGTCGAGGCGGGGAGCATGGCCACCTGAAGGTGGCCGCTACGTAGATTGAGAGGCAAATATGCTGATACTGGCTAAGGCTGCACTGGGGTTGGGCGCGACGATGGCGATGGCTGGCGTTTACGTGTTTCATGAGGGCGTGATTCGCGTGGACGTGGACGAACACCGCGCGGGCGGATCGCATGTGCATGTCTGGGTGCCGGCGACGGTGGTGTCGTTGGGAATGCATTTTATGCCGAAGGATCAGCTGAATCATACGACGGTCGAGGTGCGGCCGCTGCTTCCGGCGTTGCGGGAAGTGGCGAAGGAGTTGGAGAGGTATCCGAATGTGGAGCTGGTGGATGTTGCGGACGCGCGGGATCACGTGCGGGTGGCGATGGTGGATGGAAAATTGCGAATTGACGCGGTGAGCGCGGATGGAGATGTGGTTCATGTGAGTGTGCCGGCGCGAGTGCTGCGGGATTTGGCGGATGAGTTGGAGGAGAGGGCGCCGGGGGTGTGAATACGCGAGCGAAAATAGAAAATAGAAAGTAGAAACTTGGGAAAGTTGCGGCGGCACGGTTTCGGCTGTGCCGTTTTTTTTTGGAGGAGAAGAAAGAGGGGACTTAACGCAGAGGACACAGAGTTAAGAACCCAGAGTTCGCGGAGAAGAGTAACCCAAGAGCACAGCCAGGAATCATACCGCAAAAAACGCGGGATGGGGCGGCGGTGGCTGCGCCACAAGAGAAGAAAACGCAAGAGCACAGTCAGGAGTGACTGTGCCACAAGATTTGATACCCAAAAGATGGATCAGGCTGAGGGTGAGCTGCCTGGTTGGAAGTAGACTTCGTCCTGGATGGCGTCTTTTTTCCAGCCGGCACGGGAGAGCATGCCGCGGCCGGTTTCGACCATGCCGGGATGGCCGCAGAGATAGGCGGTGGTGTCGGCGGGCGTGAGATTCCAGACTTCGATGTATTTGCGGATGAGGTCGTCGACGCGGCCCAGTTCGCCATGCCAGTCAGGGTTGTCCCAGGGGCGGCTGATGGACGGGACGTATTTCAGCCAGGGAGCTTCGGCGGCGATTTTTTCGAGTTCATCGCGATATCCAAATTCGTGGACGTGGCTGGAGCCCTGCACGCAGAAGAGGCGATGCTCACCGGGCATGGGTGTACCGCCCTTTTTCCAATCTTGATAGAGCGTGCGAACGTAGCTGACGTAGGGAGCGACTCCTGTGACGGTGGCGAGGAGAAGATGATTCTTGCGGCCGCTTCGGAGGTCGAGGGTGAAGCGGCCTTTGGCGAAACGGCGGAGGAGGAGCGGAGTGTCTTTCTTCATTTCGTAGAGGATCGGGGAAAGCTTTCCCTCAGGGACGCGCTCGACGAAGAATTCGAGGACGGGTTCGTAAGGAGAGGAGGCGATGGAGTAGGCGCGTTCGAGGCGCTTGTCGTCGCTCATTTCGACGCCGAGGGTGGCGTACTGGCCGGCGAGATACGTGTAGGGTGCGCCGGGATCGATTTTCAGGATGAAGAGGTCTTCGGCGATGTCGCGGCGATCGAGGATGCGGGCGGGAAGGAATTTTTCTGGATTGGCGACCAAGAGAGCCCCCGAGGGATAGGATGCGCGAATTGGAGAAACGTCACGGGCGGAGGGATGAGGCGTTCCGCTTGTGAAGAGATAAAGAGTATGAACCAAGAAAGGGTATTCAGGACAGCCCGCAACAAGCGCGAGCACGGCCAGAACGGCGAAGAAGAACCAACAGCGGTTCATTTATTCCCCTTCGAGGATGACGAGTAGACCCGAGAGATGGGTTCGGGTGGCTCCGGTTGCTTCTCTCATATCAGTTTCAACGTGCGGAAGCAATTCTGGGGTTGTGGAAGAATGTGCAAAAGAGCGGAGGGGATTTTTAACACAGAGTGCACAGAGTAAGAGCGCGGAGGGCACTGAGAAGAGCAAGAGAAAGCTAAGAACACAGGCTAAAGCCTGTGCTACCGCTTATTCGTAGGCGAGGGCTTCGACGGGGTCGACGCTGGAGGCGCGAAGGGCGGGGATGGTGGCGCCGAGGGACGCGCCGATTAAGGCCAGGCCGATGGAGCCGAATACCCAGCCCGGTGTGAGGAGAATGGAGAGGCCGGGGTCGGTCTGTTTCAGAATGGCCTCGGTGAGGAAGGTGATGCCGATGCCGAGGAGGCTGCCGGCGATGGTGAGGAAGAGGGTTTCGCCGAGGAGCATTTTGACGACGTCGAAGCGGGAGAACCCGAGAGCTTTGAGGATGCCGATTTCGCGTGTGCGCTCGAGAATCATGGTGTGCATGTTCATCAAGACGACGAGGAAGCTGATGACGATGCCGAGGCCGACCATTGTCTTGATAAATGGTTTTAGCTCGGGAAGATTGGAAGAGTTCATGAGCGAAACATATTCGGACATGGAGCGGATGCGGTTTTGCGGATCGAGTTTGAGAATTTCGGCGCGGGCGGCTTCGGTGTCACCTTTGCTGCGGACGAAAACCATGGAGATGCGATTTTCGGCGCCGATGATATCCTGCCCGGTTTTTAGAGGGATGAAGAAACGCGCGCCTTTGCCGTGGGCGACGATGCCGGAAATGGTGAAGGAGTGATTGACGAGAGTGACGGTGTCGCCGACTTTGATGCTGCGGGTCTGGGCGATGATGTCGTCGGCAAGCGCTTCGTCGGAAGCCTGGAAGGGGCGCCCGGCACGAAAGATGAAACCCTGACTGAGTGCATTGAAGCGTTTGTAATCAATGCCATAGACGATGATGAGGCTCTTGGGATCGGAGAGGATGAGCGTGGGGGCGGATTCGTCGACGTCGGGCAGCTTGGCGATTTGGTCGCCGAGGGATTCGGGCATCACGGCGCTGGAGAAGGCGAAGAAGATGGAGGAGTTGGGCGGCTGAACGAGCAGATCGGCGCCGACACCTTCGACGCGCTTGCCCCACTCGGCAACGATACCACTGGTGAGGCCGACGATCATCAGCACCAGGACTACCTGGATGGCGATGGCCACAATGCTGAGGGCGCAACGAAGAGGGCGCGCGGCGAGATTGCCCCAGAACATGCGCAAGAGAGAAAAGGGACCGTCGTAAGAGTCTGGCATAGAGGATTCGGCAATTAGGAATGTAGCATCGGGAATGGAACGGGTCAAAAGCGAAACGGGCGGAGTTGTAGCACGAAGAATGCCGAAGTGCCGCAAGAATTATTTCTGTGCGATGAAGTTTTGCACATGAATGTTGATAACCTTGTGGAAAGAAGAGCCGGTGCAAGGGTTAACTCCGCAAAATTCAACACGATGATACGGATTGCACACTTTTGGTGCAATGCGCAGGAATTGAGATGGGAGCGAGGAAAAATTTCCGCGCTTTGTGACGAAAATCACGGCGCTGTTGGCTGAAAAGCACAGATTTCTTTGGCGACAAGAGCTTTGAAATGGAAAAGTTTTGCAGGAAAGCGGATGGGAAGAAAGAAAACCCGTGGAACATTCCCGTGAAACATTTTTGCTGGCAAGTTCAGCGAACTCTAATACCACTTCGGCGGGCGATCAAGATGAATCTTGACGACTTGCTTGGAGTCGGTGATGTCGTACCAGTGGCCGTATGGTTTCCAGCCTTCTGCGACAACCTGGATGAGGACGCGTCCGACGGGCGGCTGCGGAATGTGGGCGACGCCCTGGATGTTGGTCTTGACGTTGACTTCCGTCTTTTTGTCTTTGATTAAACGATCTTCCTGCGTTTTGAGATAGACGCTGGCGTTTTCGACGGGCTTGTCCGCGTCGCCGCCAGTGATTTCGATGGTGAGGCGAGGAATGGGCGCAGGCGCCGGCGTTTCTTTTGGAGGCAGGGCTTGTTGCGCGGCTGCAGAAGCGCATGTGGTGAAGCAGAGAAATGCGAGGCAAGCCGAGCGGGAGAACTTGGGAAGTTGCATGGTTGTTTCCTGAATATGTTGGCTGGAAAATGCGCGGGGGTCAAGTTGGTTGGGGAATTGGAAAAGTGAAGGGGACAATTGGGGTAAGTTGTTGAATTGATTCGCGCGCGAGCCGAGGGAAAATTTGACTCGCCGCGCGGGGTCTTGTAAGTATGGTGGGCTACGGAGCGCGGTATAGATCGAGGAGAAGACATGGGATTTGCCACGAACGCGATACATGTTGGCCAGGAACCGGATCCTTCTACGGGCGCGGTGGTCGCGCCGATTTATCAGACGTCGACGTATGTGTATGAAGAGCTGGGGAAATCGAAGGGCGGATACGATTATGCGCGGACGAATCATCCGAACCGCAAGGCGCTGGAGCGCACGGTAGCGAAACTGGAAGGCGGGCACGCCGCGTACGTGTTCACTTCTGGAATGGCTGGGATTGATGCGGTGTTCCGGTTGTTGCGGCCGGGAGATCACGTGGTGCTTTCGGAAGCGGTGTACGGCGGCGTGTACCGGATTTCGACGCAGTTGCTGGTTCATTTTGGATTGGAATTCAGTTTTGTGGACACGACGGACCCGGCGATCGTGCTGGGGGCGATGCGGCCGAACACGAAGATGCTGTACATCGAGACACCGACGAACCCGACGCTGAGGATTACAGACATCGCGGCGATGGCGAAGCTGGCAAACGAGCGGCGAACGACCTTGGTGGTGGACAACACGTTTATGACGCCGTATTTGCAGAGGCCGATCGAACTGGGCGCGCACATTGTGGTGCACTCGATGACGAAGTATATGAACGGGCATAGCGACGCGACGGGCGGGGCGGTGGTGCTGACGCGGCCGGACGATGCGGAGAGGATTTATTTTCTGCAGCGCTCAGCGGGAGCGGGGCTCGCGCCGATGGATTGCTTTTTGGTTTCGCGCGGGTTGAAGACTTTGGCGGTGCGGATGCTGCAGCACAATGCGAATGGGTTGGCGGTGGCCCGGCATCTGGATGCGCATCCGAAAGTGAGGAAGGTATTTTACCCGGGGCTGGCTACCCACCCGCAGCATGAGTTGGCGCGGAAGCAGCAGAAGGGCCCGGGGGCGATGATCGCGTTTGATTTGGGGGATGAGGGGGCGGCGCGGCGGTTTTTGAACCAGGTGAAGATCTGCGCGCTGGCGGAGAGTCTAGGCGGGGTGGAGTCGTTAATTTCGCTGCCGGCACAGATGACGCACGCTTCGATGCCGAAGGAAGTGCGAGAGCGAGTGGGGATTACGGATAGCTTGGTGCGGTTGAGCGTGGGGATCGAGGACGTGGAGGATATTATTGCGGATTTGGATCAGGCGTTGTTGTATGTGTGAGGAAGAAGGAAGCAATGAAGCAAAGAAGCAAAGAAGTAATGAAGCAAAGACGAACGAAATGGAGAGTGGATCGTCTTGGAAGACGATCCCTATCGCTTCGTGACCTCAATCCAGATAGAGTTTGTTTCCACCCGTCCTGTCCACAACGGATAGGGAAGCTTAGCTAGTTCTTCGGCGGAATAGTCTCCCTCGCAGTCCACTCCTAGAGTCGTGGATGTGTAGTCCCCTCCAATCAAATATCTACCAGGCTTACCCAGGGCTTGTGACTCGATCTCCCGTGAGTAGGTGTAACCGGGAGGAAGAGGCACCCAGTCCCGGATGACCACGCTGGCGATCGGAGACAGTTTAGAATCCTTCAGTAATGGCGTCCAACAATCTGTTGCGCAACCTTCGTCCGGGCCAGGAAATGCAGATCCCTTCAAAGAAAATATTCTCAGACTTCCCCTGGCGCAGGGTGACAGATCAATGTCTTTGCGCACAAAAATGGTTTCATGACCCGTGTTCCTGAGCTCAACGCGCAGCCTCATAGTCTGCCCCGGATGGAAGGTCGTTCCTTTTGGCAAGATTCTGAGACTTAGGCTGCCGTGTGCAGGCTCGGTCTTGTCCGGTGGGGTCTGGGCCGCCTTTAGTTCTTGAGGCAAGGACAAGGTCACCGAGGCGAAGAAAGCACCGAGTAACCAAATTCGTCGAAGCAGCTTCAGGTCTGACCAAATGGCGTTCATTTCAGTCTACCCCCTAATTGCGTTTGCTATTTCCGCGGGCGGGATATCTCTTCGTCTGATTTCAGTTTAGAGCGAAGGGTCTGCTCTTTGGATGCATCCCGAAATATCGAAGAGTTCCTAAGTTTGATCCGCCAGCCAGCGGAGGTACGGCTTGGAGCCGGAAAAGATGGGGAGGACCAGGAATTCGGGAGTGTCGTAAGAGTGGAGGCGGAGGACTTCCCTTTCGAGGGATTTCAGGCGGCGGGCGGTGGTTTTGATGAGGAGGAGATGTTCGCGGGCGGTTTCGATTTTTCCTTTCCACCGGTAGACGGATTCGACGGGAGTGCTGTGGATGTTGACGCAGGCGGCTAGGTGTTTTTGGAGGAGGGAGCGGGAGATTTTGCGGGCTTCGGGGAGGGAGGGGCAGGTTACGAGGACTAGGCGGAATTGGATGCGCATGGTTTTCTCGGGGATATTGTAGTGGATTTGGGGTGGGATGAAGGCATAACCCAGAGGCGCGGAGGACGCAGAGAAGATCAAATCGAGAAGCAGATTCGGAAGGTTGTGGCTGTAGATCGTAAGAACCCACCGTTTCATCCCGCAAAAGGCGCGGGATGGAGCAGAGTTCGCAAAGGACGCGAAAGATGGGGCACCCTCAAGTTCAGGTGGGCCGGGCCTTACAACAGATACAAGAGTGACGGTAGAATGTGGGGACTATGGCTACTACACAGATGGCGTCGCCGATTAAGTTTGGGACCAGCGGGTGGCGGGGGTTGATCGCGGACGATTTTACGTTTGCGAATGTGCGGCTGGCGGTGCGGGCGATTGCGGAGCATTTGACGGAGAAGAAGAAGCGGCCGACGGTGCTGGTGGGTTACGATACGCGGTTTTATTCGGAGGAGTTTTCGGCGCTGGCGGTGGGGATTTTGCAGGAGCATGGGATTCACACGCTTTTGTGCGAGACGTTTACGCCGACACCTGCGATTGCGTATGAGGTTCAGCGGCGGAAACTGGATGGGGCGATCAATTTTACGGCTAGCCATAATCCCGCGCAGTATCACGGGCTGAAATTTTCGAGCGCGGATGCGGGGCCGGCGCTGCCGGAAGTAACGAAGGACATTGAAGCGCGGGTGGCGCGGATTCTGGCGAAAGAAGGACTGAGCGCGGGCGACGCGAAGCACGATGGGCACGCGAAGAAGGAAGCGGGCGAGACGGTCAATCTGAAGGCGGAGTATTTGAAACGGCTGAAGGAGTTGGTGCGCTTTGAGGTGATTCAGAAGGCGAAGATCAAGGTCGTCACCGACGCGCTGCATGGGGCGGGCGCGGGGTATCTGGACAAGGCGCTGGCGGATCACGGGATCGCGGTGACGGCGCGGCGGGCGGAGAGGGATTGCCTGTTTGGCGGGAGTGGGCCGGACGTGGATGAGAAGAATCTGGCGCCGCTATGCCAAGCGGTGAAGGAAGGCCGCGCGAAGGTTGGGCTGGCCACGGACGGAGATGCGGACCGGTTTGGGATTGTGGATGGCGATGGGACTTGGATCCAGCCGAATTTGATCCTGGCGCTGGTGTACGACTACCTGGTGGAAACGCGCGGGTGGAAGATGCCAGCGGCGCGGAGCGTGGCGACGACACAGATGGTGGATGCGGCGGCGAAGGCGCACGGGCAGACGACGTATCAGACGCCGGTGGGATTCAAGTACATCGGGCAATTGATTCGCGAGGATAAGATTGCATTGGGAGGCGAAGAGAGCGCAGGGTTGACGATTCGCGGGCATGTACCGGAGAAAGACGGGATCCTGGCGTGCCTGCTGGTGGCGGAGATGACGGCGGCGCGGGGCGCTTCGATCGGCGAGCAGGTTCGGGCGTTGTTCAAAAAACTGGGGCGTGAATTCCATCCGGTGCGGGAGAATCTGCATTTGTCCGACGAACAGAAGGCAAATGCGATTCGGAAGGCGGCGGTGGACGCTACGACACTACTGGGAAGGAAAGTTGTATCGGTGGACCGCACGGATGGAGCAAAATTCGTGTTTGGAGATGGATCCTGGATGTTGTTGCGGTTGAGCGGCACGGAACCGCTGCTGCGTTTGTATGTGGAAGCGGAGAGTGAGGCGGCGACGGCGAAGCTGATGCAAGAAGCATCGGACTGGATCCTTAAGGATCGATGAGCGAATTGCGGAAAAATTCGAAGAAAAGTTTGCTGCACTATGCGCCGTACCTGATGGGCGTGTTCGTGGCGGTGCTGCTGGTGCACGATATTTTCGGGACGCACGGCTACCTGGCGATGCGGCAGAAGCGGCTGGAGATTCAGAAGATCAGCCAGGAACTGGAAAAGCTCAACAAGGAAAATTTGGAACTGCAACAGGACATGCAGGATTTGAAGAGCGATCCGGAGACGATCCGGAAGATTGCGCGCGAAGAATACGGCCTGGCGAGGCCGAATGAGAAGATCATCAAGTTGCCGGCACCGAAGCCGGTTGTGCCACCGGTTGCGAAGCCTTGATAGTTCCCTTCTTATAGCGCGTGCGCAGGATTGACAGCGCCAGCATCGCCAGGAAAATCACAAACAAACCGAACGTGGCTTTGGGGATGGAACACCCGCGCTTGGGCAGGATGGAGAGGCGTCCGTAGACGAATTCGATGTGCACCCAGTAGATAAGGAGCGAGGTTTTGCCTAATTGAATGACTGGGCTGAAGCCAAGTTGTGCGAGGCCCCAGCGGCACCAGGCGTAGACGAGGAACGTGATGATGAGGAGAATGCCGCAACGCATCAGGAGGAAATTGGGATTGGAGTGCCAGTAGTCGTAAACGGCGTAGATATGGATGGACGATTCGTCGAGGAAACGGGAGACGTAGCAGGCGCTGACCCCGGCTAGGCCGAGGAGGAAGAAAAAGAGGGCTTCGTTGCGGCGAGCGAAGGAAGTGTAGACGAGGAAGCCTACGGCTAGGCCTGCGAAGGCGAAGGCGGCCCAGGGGAATAGCGGGAAGAGCCAGTGCTGTGGCTCGGGGAAGACGTGGACGCCGTTGATGTAAGACTCGAGGGGCCAGGGGAGGAAGCGCGGACGATGGGTGGTCCAGAGTGGGGGCGTGAGCATGGCGATGAGCGTGGCGACGAAGAGGGCGCCGGTGACGCTGCGAGCGCGGGCAGCGGCGATTTGCTCGGCCGAGGTGAGCCAGCAGAGAAGGGCCATCAGGACCATGCAGAGACCGAGGATATTGAGGACGTCGACGCGGAGGATGTCGGTCCAAGGAACCCATTTGTAGCCGAGGGCGTATTCCTGGAGGCGGAAGAGAAGACCGAGGACGAAAATTTCGGCGCCGCGGAGCGCGGTTTGTTTCGCGATGGTGTTGCGGGCGATTCCCTTTTCGCGGAGACGTTCGGTGACCAGCGCCATCGAGATGCCGGCGAGGAAAATGAAAAGGGGCGCGGGGAGTGTGCCGCCTAGTTGTGACCAGTGGTAGAGGGCGGAGTCGCGGAGGTCGGGACGAAGCCAGGAGTCGTAGCAGTGGGTCTGGAACATGAGGAGGCAGGCGAGGCCGCGCATCCAGTCGATGTAGGAGAGGCGGGAGGATTGAGTTGGGAGCATGTTGAGCGCGGAGAGATTGTAGCGGATTTTAGATTTTGAGAGGAGAAGACGGGATTAGGAATAACGCAGAGGCCGCAGAGAACGCAGAGTACGCTGAGAAGCGAAACCCAAGAGCACAGGCAAGAGTGCCTGTGCCACACGAATGAAAGGAGAATTTTTTGTTGGAGTCATTGGGAGTTGAGGACGGAGAGCGATTAGAATTGGCGTGGCGTAGGTGAGCGAGATTGGAGATTCGTGCTTGATGACAGAGGAGCGGATGGCGGGATGAGGCAACTAAATGTTTGGGCGATGCTGGGGATTTGGGCGGGGTTGAGCCTGGGGGCGGCGCTGTATGCGGTCTGGGAGGGGTATGGTGGTCGGGCGTTTGCGGCGACGGTGGCAACGTTTTCGATTTTGCTGCTGGTGATGCTGGCGTTTGCAGCGCGCGGCGTGGCGGAGGGACTGGCGGGAAAATTTGGCCCGGCGGGAGGATTTTTGCTGGGGGCCTGTTTGTTTGTGGCGTTTGTGATCTATCTCGTGGGGACTGGATCGTTTGCGGTGGAGCGCGCGGGAGCGATGGCGGGGTTCGTGTTTGTGCCGCTGGGGCTGGCGGTTTCGTCGAAGGGTGCGGCGGCGGGAAGTTGGCAGGATTTTTTGACGGTCGGTGGCGTGTGGGTGTTTGTGAAATTTGGGCCGACGCACTGGATGTGGCCGTATCCAGGCGGACGGCTGGCGTATGTGTTTACAGTGTTGATGGCGGTGAATGTGGCGCTGGCGTGTTTTCTGTTGGTGCGGCGGGCGAAGGGCGTTGGTTACTCGATGGGTTGGGGGAAGAACTGGGGATTGTATGTGCTGGGGAGTTTCGTTTTGTTCGGATGCGTGGCGATACCGCTGGGGATACGGATGCGGTTCATTGCGTTTGATCCGCAGTGGGGAAATTGGCGCGGACTGATTTTGGGTTCGTTGGGGATTTTATTTTTGACGGCTTGGCCGGAGGAGCTGTTGTTTCGTGGGTTGCTGCAGAATTTTCTGGCGCGGGCTTCGAAGAGCGAGTTTGCGGGGTGGTGGACGGCTTCGATGCTGTTCGGGCTTTCGCATATTACGAATTTGGGATTTCCGAATTGGCGGTATGTGATTCTGGCGGCGATTGCGGGGCTGTTTTATGGGTGGACGTGGAAGAGGACGGGATCGATTTTTGCTTCGGCGCTGGTGCATGCGGGGGTGGATGTAACTTGGCATTTTTTGTTTCGGACGGTGTGAGGGGATCGTGGTGCAGGTTGCCGGCGGTGGAGATGGGCGATTGGGTTTGAGCCGCAAAAGCGGTAGCTGCTCTTCCGCACTCAAAATTAGTCGGGGAACCAGTTGCTGCGGTAGGCGATCCACCAGCTTAGGGCGAGGATGGGGAAGGTGGCGATAACAGCCCAGACGAAGGGGAGGGTGAAGTCGGTGATCAGGCCTAGAACGGCGAAGAGGAGCCAGAAGATTTTGCGCTGCATGGTGTGAGTTTAGCGCAGATGGTTAGTGCGAAGAACACAGCCAGGAATGGTTGTGCCACAAGAGTTCTGGGCGACCTGAAGGTCGCCGCTACAAACGCAAGAGCGGGCCGGCTGGAAGCCGGCGCGACATCGAGAAAGTTGTGTGGAGGGCGCTAGGCAAAGCGGGGGAAATGAGGTACAACGCGAGGCACAGTTGAGGGAGAGATGCGCGGTTACGGAGGGTGGAGATGCCTGGGAATGACGGGGCGAGTTCTGCGCGGGGATTTCGGGTGGAGCGGCGGGAGGTGGAAGACGGTTGGGTGGTGGAGTGCTTTGGGAGATTGACTACGGAAAATGTGCCGTTGCTGAAAATGGAGATGCTGGAGGCGTGCGGGAAGAAGGGGCGCATTGTTTTGGATTTGAAGGAAGTGCCGATGATGGATAGTTCGGGGTTGGGGGCGGTGGTGACTTTGCATGTTTCGGCGCGGAGGCGGGGATGCCGGCTGGAGGTGGTGAATGCGAGCAAGCAGATTCGGGAATTGTTCAGCATGACGAATGTGCTGGGGCTGTTTGAGGAGACGGGTCGGCATGGGCGGAGGATGATGTAGAAGCAAGCCGGATCGTGAAAAGAGTTGGGTTGTCCACCTGAAGGTGGACGCTACTTAGGCGCGGGAGGGCGGCGTACCCTTCACAAGAATTGTTCAGGGTAAAAAGCCGCTCCTACACGGAGAAAAGCGTGAGTGACGCGGAGCGGGAGTTGATGACGGAGCGAGTGGGGTACGCGTGGAGGAATTTTGAGGACCAGCAGGCGACTATCCGGGCTGCGGATTTGAAGGCCGGATACCTGGTGACGTTTCTTTTGTTCTTTGGTGCGAGCACGATTCCGTTGGGGAAAGAAGTGTTGCCGGCGCTGCGGTGGGTGAGCGCGGGAGAGATTGCGGCTAGCGGGCTTTATGCGGCGAGTTATGTGGCGTTCGCTTTGGGATTTGTGCGGGCTCTTTATTTGATTTCGCATGTGCTGACGCCGCGGATTGCGCGGCACCATGCGCGGCCGGCGGATGGAAGAGAGTTGCTTTATTACGAGCATGTTGTGCGGTATGAGAGCAGCGCGGCTTATTTCGAGGCGATGGCGAAGGTGAGTCCGGAGGAGATGCTGCGGAATGTGACCGACCAGGTGTATGAGCTGGCGATGATTTGCAAGGCGAAGGTGGATAGTTTGCGGGCGTTTTCACAGGCGTTCAAGGTTACGCTGGTGGCGTGGTTTATCAGCACGGGTGTGGGATTTTGGATTATGACGTGGATGAAGTAGGGGAGGTAAGGGAGGTAGAGGAAATAGAGGAAATAGAGGAAGTATAGGAAGTAAAGGAGATAAAGGATTTTAGCGGAAAGTCATTCCTGGGGGAGCAGGACAATTTTTCCGGTGATCTGGGCGCGTTCAAGCAATTCGTTAGCGTGCGCGGCTTCGCGAAGAGGAAGTTTTGCGGCGATGACCGGCTGGATTTTCCTTTCGGCAAGCAGGCCGAAAAGTTTCGCGAGATCTTCGCGGAACCAGTCGGAGTGGGAGTCGCGAAGAGTTTTGATGTTGTACCAGAAGGCGCGCTTGCTATCAGGGACGAGTTTGAGTAGACCGAGCATCGCGAAACCGAGACCAGCGGACAACTTCCCTTCTGTGACGGCGGAACTGGCGCCGTAGCAGGCGAGCGTGCCGCCGGCGCGCAAGCAATGGTAGGAAGCCAGCCAGTTTTTTCCGCCGATGGGGTCGAGGACGCAATCCACTCCGCCGGGAGCGAATTGCGCGATGCGTTCAACGAAATTTTCTGCGCGGTAATCGATGGGTGTTGCACCGAGCGAGGAGACGAGTTCGTGCTTCGGCTTCGAGGCAGTACCGAACATCACGAGGCCGGCGATTTTCCCGAGTTGCAGGGCGGCGGTGCCAACTCCACCGGCTGCGCCGTGGACCAGGAGGCGTTGTCTTTCACGGAGGTCGGCGAAACGGTGAAGCATCTGGTAGGCGGTGACGTAATTGAGGACGAGGCTGACGGCTTCGGCTGGGTCGAGTTGAACAGGAACGGGGACGAGGTACGCGGCGGGAACGAGCGTATATTGCGCATAACCGCCGATCATGGTGAGAGCGGCGACGCGCTGGCCGAGAGAGAATTGCGTTACTCCCGCGCCGAGGGCGTCGATGTCGCCCACGATGTCGTAGCCGGGAGCGAAGGGGAATGGCGGAGTTTTGGGATACAGGCCATGGCGCATGAGGACATCGGCGTAGGCGACGCCTGCGGCGAGCACCTTGACTCGGACCTGTCCCAGGCTGGGCTGCGGGAGATCTTCTTCAACCCTTTTCAGAACTTCCGGCCCACCTTGGGAAGTGATGACCACGCGTGCATTCTTGAACGCTAAACCCAATTCGTCCACCCCGCATTCCTGACCGAGTCTTGCTTGAATCTCCTGTTCGATGCAAGTGGACGGGAGGGATTTACATTTGGGCGCAGTCCGAAATGGTTTGGCTGGGCCGCAAACGGAAACTCGTCTGGTATCTAGGCAAGTATCAGGAGGCGAACAATGAAACACATTTTGCTGACGGTGGCGCTGTGTCTAGGAATGTGCGGATCCGTTGCGGCGCAGCAAACTCCCGCGGACGCGCCGGCGACGAAGGAAGACATCCAGAAGTATCTGCAAATCATGCATTCGCGGGACATGATGACGAAAATGGTGGAGGCGATGTCCAAGCCGATGCACCAGATGATGCACGAACAATATTTAAAGGATAAGGAAAAGCTGCCGGCGGATTTCGAGGCTCGAATGAGCAAAATGATGGACGACATGTTGAAGTCGTTCCCGTGGGACGAGATGCTGGACGCCATGGTGCCGGTGTATCAGAAACACCTGACGAAGGGCGACGTGAACGCCCTGGCGGCGTTCTATTCGACGGCTACAGGCCAGAAGCTGATCAAGGAGATGCCGCAGATCACGGCGGAAGCGATGCAGGAGATGCTGCCGTGGATGCGAAAGAGCATGGATGCGATGACCCAGCGCATGCAGGAAGAGATTGCGGTGATGGTGAGGGAGTCTGAGAGCAAGGGCGGAAAGACAGGCGCGCAGATAAATAATTGAGGTTGCCCACGCGGTAGACGAACTATCTGTCACGGTGGCCGATCGGCTAGTAGCTTCCGAAGACCGCCCGCCTCAGAAGGCGGCCGCTACAAATACAAGAAAAACCTTAAGTGAGGCTGTGGCTTAGCGGACTACGCCTGTGAGAGGGCTGGAGGCGGAGGCGTAGAGGCGCTTGGGCATGCGGCCGGCGAGGAAGGCTTTGTGGCCGGCGATTACGGCATCGCGCATGGCTTCGGCCATGAGGGGAGCGTCGGAGGCTTCGGCGATAGCAGTGTTCATGAGGAGGCCGTCGGCGCCGAGTTCCATGGCGATGGCGGCGTCGGAGGCGGTGCCTACGCCGGCGTCGACGACCATGGGGACTTCGGTGATGCGTTCGCGGAGGATACGGAGATTGGCGGGATTCTGGATGCCAAGGCCGGAGCCGATGGGGGCGGCGAGCGGCATGACGGCGGCGGCGCCTGCGTCGATGAGTTTGCGGGCGGCGATGAGGTCGTCGTTGGTGTAGGGGAGGACGACGAAACCTTCTTTGACGAGAACCTTTGTGGCTTGGATGAGTTGTTCGGTGTCGGGGAAGAGGGTTTTTTCGTCGCCGATTACTTCGAGCTTGATCCAGTTGGAGAGGCCGACTTCGCGGGCGAGGCGCGCGGTGCGGATGGCTTCGTCGGCGGAATAGCAGGCGGCGGTGTTGGGGAGGATGAAGATTTTTTCGCGATCGATGAAGTCAAGGAGGGATTCCTTGGTTTTGTCGGTGAGATTGACGCGACGGACGGCTACGGTGACCATGTCGGCGCCGGAAGCGGCGTGGGCGCGGGCCATTTCCTGGAAGCTGCGGTATTTGCCTGTGCCGACGATGAGGCGGGAATTGAAGGCACGGCCGGCGATTACGAGTTGATCGGGCATTGGGGGTCTCCGTGGGGAATTGTATTCCTTGGGGTGGGGGCAGGACAAATGGTTGTGGCGTTCGCGAGCGGTGAATAGATAGCAGGGAAAGAGAAAAGATTTAACACAGAGGACACGGAGGTCGGAACACAGAGGTCGCAGAGAATAGAACCCAAGAGCACAGGCAAGAGTGCCTGTGCCACAAAGAAAAACGAAGAGGGCGGCCTAAAGCCGCCCCTACACGTGCCGCAGGGCAGGAATTGTTAGAAGGATAGGATTAAATGCAACAAGGTGCGGAGGGCTACGCCGGTGGGGCCTTTGGCTAGCCAGGGTTTGGCGTCGTCGTTCCAGGCGGTGCCGGCGATGTCAAGGTGGATCCATGGGGTGTCGCCGGCGAATTCGCGGATGAACCAAGCGCCGGTGATGGACCCGCCACCTTTGCCGCTGCCGATGTTTTGAATGTCGGCGAAGCTGCCCTTGATGAATTCGCGGTATTCGTCGTCCATGGGCATCTGCCACATTTTTTCGCCGGCGGCTTTGGCGCTGGCGAGGAGCTTGTCGGTCCAGGCCTGGTCGGAGCCGAAAACGCCGACGTTGATGTTGGCGAGGGCGACGACGATTGCGCCGGTCAGCGTGGCTGCATCCACCAGATGCGTGGCGCCCAACTGTTTCGCGTAGTGAACACCGTCGGCGAGGATCAGGCGGCCTTCGGCGTCGGTGTTGAGGACTTCGATCGTTTTTCCGGACATGGCGGTTTGGATGTCGCCGGGTTTCTGGGCTTTTCCGCCGGGCATATTTTCCGTTGAGGGGACGACGCAAATCACTTTTACGTTGGGCTTCAGGCCCGCAACGGCGCGCATGATGCCGAGCATCGTTGCGCCGCCGGCCATGTCGTATTTCATTTTTTCCATGCCGTCGGCGGGCTTGATGGAGATGCCGCCGGTGTCGAAGGTGACGGCTTTGCCGACTAATCCTATGACGGGAGCGCCGGGCTTGGGATTTGCGGGCGTGTAAGTGATGACGATCATACGCGGCGGTTCGACGCTGCCCTGCGCGACGCTGAGCAGAGCACCCATTTTCAGGTCGGCGATTTTCTTTTCGTCGAGTATCTCGACGGCGAGGCCAGCTTCCTTGGCCATGACTTCGGCTTTTTCTGCAAGGATTTTTGGCGTCAGTTTGTTGGAAGGTTCATTGACGAGGTCGCGGGTGAAATTCTGCGCGTCGCCGATGATGCGGCCACGAGCGATTCCCTTTTCACCGGCGGCTTTTTCCGCATCGGTGAATCCCGCAATTGTAAATGTTTCGATAAATTTGTCATTTTTCTTGTCGGTCTTGTACTTGTCAGTCTCGAAATCGGCGACAATGGCGCTTTCGGTGACGGCCTGGGCGATTGCGTCAGTCGAGTCGCCTTCGCGGACGAGGAAGACAACCTTGTGGACGCTGCGGGCCTTCAAATAGCGCAGGGCGACGCCAGCAACTTTACGGAGGGTGGCGGGGTTAAATTGCTCGCGCTTCCCTGCCCCGACGAGGAGCAGGCGCGCAGCTTTGAAGCCCGCGGGGGCGTGCAAGAGGGTGGTTTCGAGGGATTTGCCGGTGAGCTCGCCGCTTTTGGAGAGACGCGAGAGCATGCCGCCGGTGAGCTTGTCGAGTTCGGCGGGGCGGCCCTGGGCTACATCGCCATTTTCGAAAACGTAGGTAACTAGCGCATCGGTTTCGAGTGTTGCAAACGGTTTTGAATCGAGTGTGATTTGCATGATGAGATTATCGCCTCCGGTTGCGATAGAGAGCTTGATCCGCTTCCCTGCGGGCATCCTTGTCGCGCTCGTCCTGGCGGCGGTCCCAGGATTTCTTGCCCTGGGCCAGCGCGATTTCGACCTTGGCGAGGCCATTGCGGAAATAGATGCGCAGAGGAATGACGGTTAAACCTTTGGATTCGATGCGGCCAGAAAATTTATGAATCTCGCGTTTATGAAGAAGCAGTTTGCGTTCGCCGAGCGGTTCGTGGTTCCACGGGCCGCCAGGCATGTATTGCGCGATGTGGGCGTTGACGAGAAACGGGCCGCTGGGCTTGAAGTCCACGTAGGCGTCGCGGATGTTGGCCTTGCCTTCGCGCAAGGCTTTCACTTCGGTGCCGTGAAGGACGAGTCCCGCTTCCATCTTTTCGAGGATGTGATAGTTGTACGAAGCCGCGCGATTCTGCGCGACTATTTTTTCGCGCGGCTCCTTGGAGTCCTTGCTTTTCTGAGGGCCCTTCTGGGGACCACCCCTCACGGGTTTACTAGTAGGCTTGGTCACAATCTTTCATTTTACCTGATGATGCGTCTAATAAGGATGTCCGGAACAGCTGCCCAACCAGAGGTGCTCCTTCCCAGCTACCGGCCACCCGTTGGAGGAAAGGCTGCGGAACTGGCAAATGGGACCGTTTGAAGAGCGGCAGATACAGAATCCACCTGCTTGCCGGGCCGATGAGGCCGATGCTAGACTCCATGAGATAGTGAGTGCTCGGCTTGCCCCGCGTCGAGATTCCGGAGAGTTCATGCGCCGATGGTGTCAGTTTATGGTCGTGGTATGCGTCGCGGTGTTTGCGGCGGGATGTCCAAAGGACAAGCACGACTACAAAGAGGCGCGCCATGCGGTTGATCTGAAGGACTATGACGCCGCGGTTGATTATTACCTCAAAGCCACGAAATCCGACCCCCACAACGTGAATTACAAGATTGGATTAGATCAAGCGCGCTTCGAAGCTGGGGCGTCGCACGTCCAAAAAGGGGTAAAGCTGCGGGAAAAGGGAGATCTGCAGGGCGCGGTTTCGGAGTTCCAACGCGCACAGATCATGGACCCTTCCAGCACGTCTGCGGACCAGGAATTAAACCGCACCTTGAAGATGCTTGGCGAACAGGCCAAGTCGACGCAGGGGCAGGATCAGCCACTGATGGAAGAGGGGCAGCCCGGACTTGCTTCCGAGCCGCCGGAATTAAAGCCGCTTTCGCGCGCTCCGATCAATTTGAGGATGTCCAACGACATCAAGGTGGTGTTCGACACGATTGGAAAGCTGGCTGGGCTGACGGTGATTTACGACCCGGACCTGCAGGCGCGGCGGATCTCGGTGGATTTGAGCAATGTGACGCTGGAACAGGCGCTGGACATCGTTTCGCTGCAGAGCAAGGGTTTCTGGAAGCCGGTGACCGAGAACATCATTATGATCGTTCCGGATAACACGCAGAAGCGCCGGGACTATGAAGAGCAGGTGGTGCGGACGTTTTATCTGAGCAACGTGGCCATCGCGCAGGACCTGACGGAGATCACTACCGGCCTGAGGCAGTTGCTGGACCTGAAGCGAATCCAGCAGGTGAACGCGCAGAACGCCATCATCATCCGCGATACGCCGGACAAGATCGCGCTGGCCGAAAAAATCATCCGTGATATCGATAAAGCGAAGCCCGAGGTCATGATTCAGGTGGAAGTCCTGCAGGCGCGGACTGACAGGCTCCGAAATCTGGGAATTCTGCCGGGGCAGAGCGCTTCGATCGCCATCAGCCCGAATGCTGCTTCGACCACGACCTCGACTTCGACCACGACAACTTCATCCACCTCCACTCCCGGAACCATTGCCCTGAGCCAGCTGACGCATCTCACTCAGAATGATGTGGCCCTGACACTGCCAGGGGCCACCGCCAATTTTTTGCTCACCGACACCGCCACAAAAATTATCGACAACCCCGAAATCCGGGCTATCGACGGCCAACCGGCAAAACTTCGCGTGGGTGACCGCGTGCCAGTGGCCACCGGCAGCTTCCAGGCAGGCGTAGGCGTGGGCTCCACGGCCGGCGCGGGTTTCGTGAATCCGCTCGTTAATACGCAATTCCAGTACATCGACGTCGGTGTGAATGTGGACATCACCCCGCACGTTCACGCAAACCGTGACATAAGCTTGAAGGTTTCGGTGGAAGTATCTTCGGTGACCGGCCAGCAGCCCATCGGCGGTATTTCGCAGCCGATCATCAGCCAGCGAAAAATTGAGCACGAAGTCCGGCTGAAAGAGGGTGAGGTAAGTATCCTGGCCGGATTATTCGAGCGTACTGACACCAAGCAGCTGAACGGCTGGCCGGGGCTGGCAAACGTGCCCATCATGCGCTACCTCTTTTCGACCGACAACGTAGAGCATCAGGAGAATGAGAACCTGATCGTGCTGATTCCGCGCATCGTGCGGATGCCCGATTGGACGAAGGCGAATCTCCGCGCGATTTACTCCGGAACCGAAACATATCCCGGTGTGAAGCGCGAGATGGAGATCAAGACACCCGCGGCGAATCCGAATCCCGTTGCGACTCCTGCCGCGCCTCCGACGCAGAACCCGGTTGCGCCCGGTGCGATTCCTCCCGCAACGCCGCAGGGACCGACGAGTACCCCGGCCGTGCCAGAGGCACAAAGCAACGGCCCGCGGATTCGTTTTGAGCCCGCGACGCTGAACCTGGCGCCGGGGCAAACCGCTACTATTGGCGTGGTAATGGAAAATGTGAGTGACCTTTTCTCTGTTCCGATGCTGCTGCAATACAACCAGGCTATCATCAGCATCGAGGAAGTGCGGCACGGGGGATTCCTTTCCGGCGGAACGCAGGAGATTGCGTTGGTGCAGCGAGTTGACAAGGAACACGGGCAGGCGATCATTTCCGCAACACGCCAGCCGAACACGCCCGGGGTCAACGGAACGGGCACGCTGCTCGGCATAGTGGTCAAGGCGCTGGCCCCAGGCTCCACCAATCTTTCTATTGTTCAGGTGAACGCGAAAGATTCGCAGCAACGGCCCATCCCGCTGGTGACCAGCGAAGCAACGCTCCGCGTGCAATAGAACGGCGTAACTAACGGAGGTTGACACCATTTCCATGCATCGCAAGGACAGAATTACCGCGCAAGCCGGCATGAGTCTGCTGGAGCTGATAGTTGCGTGCACGATTCTGCTGATTCTTTCGTCAATGGCTTTGCCGATCGCAAAATTCACCGTGATTCGCGAGCGCGAGAAGGAATTGCGGCTGGACTTGCGGGAGATGCGGGGCGCGATCGACAAATACAAGGACCTGGCGGACCAGCAGAAGATTCGCGTGGAGCTTGGGAGCGAAGGGTATCCGCCGGACCTGGACACGCTGGTGAAGGGCGTGGCGGTTGGCGGCTCTGGCGCAGCGGGAAAAAATATGCGCTTTCTGCGGCGCGTTCCCAAGGATCCAATGACGGGGCGCACGGAATGGGGATTGCGCTCGGTGCAGGATGATCCGGATTCGACGAGCTGGGGCGGAAAGAATGTTTTCGACGTGTACTCGAAATCCACGGGCATGGCGTTGGACGGAACGAAGTATTCGGACTGGTAAGTTTCTAATAGGACGACGGGGATGGAATGAGGGGATTTTTCAGCGCGGAATTCTTGAAGCGGCCGGGGAAGCCGGTCCGCCTCGGCGCGCGCGGATTCACGCTGATCGAGCTGATGATCGTGATGATGATCATCTCGATTCTGATCGGCATGGCGGCAATCATTTACGACAAGACAATCAAGCGCGCGCGGGAATCCGTGCTGAAGCAGGACCTGCAAACAATGCGCCAGGCAATCGACAATTACACGCTGGACAAGCAGCAGGCACCGCAATCGCTGGACGATCTGGTCGAGGGTCACTACTTGCGGGAGATCCCGATCGATCCGGTGTGCCGGCAGAAAGATTGGGTCACACATATCGGGGACACGGTGCTGAGTCCGGATCAGACCAGCACGGGCGTGGACGACGTGCACTCGGGCTGCGAACAGAACGCGAGCGACGGAACATCGTATACGACGTGGTGAATGCGGCTTTGAGAACGGAAAAACGCGGAAAGGCGGGCGATTGGTTGCGAATTTGACGGAAATTGGCTGCTCCGCTATAGTGGTTGTGCGGGGTGGAGCAGCCTGGTAGCTCGTCGGGCTCATAACCCGAAGGTCGTCAGTTCAAATCTGACCCCCGCAACCAATTTGTGAAGTTCAGGGCCGGTGCCAGGAACCGGCCCTTTTTATTTGTACGATGGCCCCAAAGAGTCGGGGCTGACTTCTTTTTAGCGAATCCCGCAAACGACACGGGATTCGAGGGCCGAAGGTCGTCAGTTCAAATCTGCCCACCCAACGATGGGCGCTTGAGAGGAGAATCCTCTAAGCGCCCTTCTTATTTATGGTTACGAGTTGAACCGTAACAATTCCCTCGCCTAATTCAGCGCCGGAGAGTTGTTCCTGTTCTCGATATTGGGAACAACTGGAAACAAATCGCCATAGATTGCCCGTTCTAGAGCGATTGCAGCGTCGCGTTCCGCTTCCGCAGAAGTATGCGTGTAGATGTCTGTGGCCATCTTGATCGTGGAGTGCCCGAGGAACTTTTGCGCCAGCGTCAGGTTTCCAGTCCGCTCGTTGACGATGCTTGCAGCTGAATGCCTGAATGTATGAAAGCCTGACGCGCCCCAGGCCCATCTACCCTCTTGCGAAACGCGTTCACCAATTCTGTGGAGAGAAGCCGCTTGGGCGTCCGTGCCAACTGGGCCATCCCACATACACACTATAGCGGGATGGAGTTCCGCTGGTCTTTGCAATTCAATATGTTTGGCCGACCCAATCGAAGTGTTGATCAGCAAATTTCTCCAAGGCGTTTCTTCGACAGCGCGATATGAGGCTAGGCTTAATGTGAGTTCCTCAGAGAGTCTGCCGCCCGTCTGTTCTAATTAAGTGCCCCGAAAATGATGTAGAACAGCCACCCAATGCAGGCGATCACCACGCCCGCTGCGTACCAGAGCAAAACATTGGGGTCCATATGGTGTGGTTTGAATCGTATTGCGGCTCCCCATCCGATAGCCTGACGCACTCCCGAGTGCATGTTTCTCTGCTCGCGGGAGTTGGCTGCCGATTTGCTTTCGAATTTGATCATGGAGGGACTCCTTACTGTTTCGAACATTCGCCGGTCGGACGCTTCGCGTCCATTGTCACGAACGCTGCAGCTAGCTGACAGGTTTTAGCCATGCCCCCCGCAGCGTTGGCTTGCCAGGCTTGTCAAGCAGTAGCTTGCGCAAACGTCCGCGAGCTTTATGCAACTGGGATTTCGAATTCCCGACCGAATATCCAAAGTGCTCGGCTATTTCCTTGTGACCGTAACCTTGAATTTCGTGAAGAACGAATACTGCGCGGGTACCATCCGGCAACAGGTCGATAGCTGCTTGAAGGTCGACACGGTCCGCCGCCCCGTTCAGATACAAGTCCGGCTGGGAGATTTGTCTGCGCGGTTCGCTATCATCGTCCAGGAACATGCGCCGCGAAGCCTGCTCGTGACTATTTTTCCGAAAACGCATCAGGACGAGGTTGGTCGTCAACCGATATAGCCACGAGGAGAGAGCGGATTCGCCTCGAAACGTGTGCAGTTTCAGAAGTACGCGGAGGAACACGTCTTGTGCAGCGTCCTCGGCTTCGGTCGGATCCCGCAGCATGCGCAAGCAAAGGCGGCGCACGAGCTTGCGATTGGCCTTGTAGACGTCCTCAAACGCCACGGTATTGTCTTGGTGATTCGAGCCTCTAGCGGCACCCAGAGGTGCTCGACTCGCCAGATTGGGATCAGATGCTCGCATGTCCTCCCGCCGCTTACACGTTATTCCGTGCGAGATGTGATGGACACTAGGAGAAATGACAGGGCAGCTGGAGAAAAGGAAGCAGGTGGAATCACTGGAGCGGCGGCTCAGGGGGTGGGGGTCGGGGTCGGATTGACACCGGGGGTAGCACTGGTGCTGCTGGTCCACTGAGAATCGCTGAGATTCCAACCGCCTCCAAGCGCACGATAGAGATCGACCAATGCCAACTTGCGGCCGAGATCATACGTCACCATGGCACTCTCGGAGGGATACATTTGAATTTGAGCATCGATGATGTCGAGATAGCTGGCGAGTCCGCTGTCGTAGCGGGTCGTGGAAAGACGAACGGACTCGCGATACGCCTCAACGGAGGCGATTTGCTCACGGTAAGCCCTGGCGAGTTGCTGATGAGCTGAGAGCGAGGTGGACACCTCGCCAAATGCCTGTGTTACTGCCTTCTCGAAGGAGATTTTAGCCTGGTCACGTTGAGCCATGGAAGCGTTATATTGGCCCTTCAAGCGGCCGGCCGTGAAGATAGGCCCGGCAAAGTCACCGGCAAGGGTCCACGCTTTGCCGGCGCCTGTGAGGTTCGACAATTGGGGACTGAGACCACCGAACAATCCGGACAAGGAGATGGTCGGGAAGAAGTTCGCCTTGGCTACCCCCACGTTGGCATTGGCTGTAATCAGGTTCTGCTCCGCTTCACGTAAATCGGGGCGCCGCTCCAAGAGAGAAGCCGGCAATCCTGCGGGCACATCGGGCGGGTCATTCTGTTCGGCGAGCGCCGCGCCGCGATCGACCGGACCAGGATTGCGCCCCAGTAGCAGGTCCAGCGCGTTTTCCTGCGCAACGATCTGGCGCTCTAGATCCGGGATTGTTGCCGCTACATTTGAGAGAGCGGCTTGAGCCCGAGAAGTTTCGAGTCCCGAGGCGTAGCCACCTTCCAGCCTGTGCTGAAAGATCTCAAGAGTGTCCTGAAAACTCTTGACTGTTCGATGGGATATCTCCAACTGCGCGTCCAAGGCCCTCAACCGAAAGTACGCTTGGGCGACTTCCGCCATAATCAAAAGCCGCACATCCCGCTTGGCTTCTTCGCTGGAAAAGTACACGGCTCGCTGGGCTTCATTCAATTTTCGGATACGCCCGAAGACATCAATCTCCCACAGGGTGCTGAAGCTATAACGATAGTAAGTGTGATTCGAGATGATCGGCGACGGCAACTTCTCTCCGTAAATACTCGCGTCGTATCCCACTTGCGGATAGTACTGTGATCGACTGACACCGACGAGGGCGCGCTCCTGGTCGACTCGCGCCACTGCCAATTGAAGGTCGTAGTTGTTTTTCAGGGCATCGCGGATGAGGCCCTGGAGAACGGGATCTTTAAACAAATCCCACCAACCGAAATCGGCAATCGAGATCTGTCTTGTCTGTTCCTCGGAATAGAAGTTTGCGGGAGGCTGGAACGCCGGGCGTTTGTACTTGGGACCGACGGTACATCCGATCAACGAGAGAAGTGGAAGCAGAGCGACTGCCGCGAATTTTCGCATTAGTCGTGCCCCCCTTCCAAGACCGCCGGTTGGGCCACAATCACAGGAGCTTTCTTTTTGGCGATGCGCTCAACGATTACGAATAGGACAGGCACGAAGAAAATCCCCAGGGCGCTGGCAGCGGACATGCCCGTGATCACCGAGCTTCCCAATACCTTTCGACCAATGGCACCTGCGCCTTTCGCAGTCCACAGGGGAACGCACCCAAGAATGAATGCGAAGGAGGTCATCAAGATGGGGCGAAGCCGGAGTTTGGCACCTTCCAGGGCTGCCTGAACGAGTTCTTTTCCTTTCGAATGTTCCAGAACGGCGAACTCGACGATCAGGATGGCATTCTTGGCGGTCAGACCGATCAGCATGACGAGCCCAATCTGGGCAAACACATTGTTATCGAACTTGCGCAAAAGCAGTCCGCCATAGGCGCCGAGGACGGCCACGGGAACTGACAAAAGAACGCTGAAGGGGAGCGACCAACTCTCGTAGAGGGCCGCCAAGATCAGAAAGACAAACAGGAATGACATGGCGAAGACCATCGCCTGCCCGCCCTCTGCTTTCTTTTCTTGGAATGACATGTCACTCCAGGAATAACCAAATCCGGCGGGCAGCACCTCCTTGGAAACCTGCTCCATTGCGGCCATCGCTTGCCCGGAGCTATAGCCAGGAGCGGGTGAACCGTTAATCTGGATGCTCCGGAACAAGTTGAAGCGGTTTGTATACTCGGGCCCCGAGACGCGCTTCACGGTGACGAGCGAAGTAAGCGGCGTCATCTCACCCTTGGAGTTTCGGACGTAGAAACTGTTTATCTTATCTATGCTGGTGCGGTAGCTCGGTTCCGCTTGAAGATAGACCTTCCACTGCCGACCGAAACGATTGAACTGGTTGACATAGGCACCTCCAAGGAATGCCTGAAGCGTTTGATAAACTTCCGCGAACTGGAGTCCTTGCTTCAGTACGCGGTCTTGGTCCACGTCGACGAAAAGCTGAGGCACCGTAGGACGGAAGGTGGAAACCAACGAAGCGAGTTCCGGACGTTTCCGCGCCGCCAGAGTCAACTTGTCCAGAGTCTCCGACAGTTGCTGAACTGTTCCGCCGGTCCGGTCCTGTAACATAAACGTGAACCCACCTGCGGTGCCAAGGCCGGGGATGGCGGGCGGGCCAAAGGCGAAGGCAATGGCTTCGGGAATCTCGCTACGGAGTTTCTGATTCAGTTGTTTCACGAGCCCTTCAGCGGAAAGCTCCGCCGTTCGGCGCTCTTCCCAGGGTTCCAGCTGAAGGAAGTAGAAACCTGTATAGGAGGCGGAGGTGTTGGAGAGCAGGCTGAATCCGGAAATCCCGCTGAAGCTCAGAACACCGTGCGTGTGAGCCAGCATTTCATCAATCTTGCGCATGACCGCATCCGTGCGTTGCAGAGAGGCGGCATCAGGCAGCTGAATCTGGAGAAATGCGTAACCCTGATCTTCCTCGGGGATGAAGCTGGTGGGGAGACTCTTGCCCATGAGTCCAGCGGCAACAGCGATCCCCCCGAGCATAAGCAATGCGACCGCCCACCGGCGAATGAGGAAATGGCTCCAATTCACGTATCCACCTGTGATTTTGTCGAACCAACGGTTAAACCAACCGAAGAATTTCCCGAGCGGCCCACGGGACTCCTTGCGGGGACGCAGCAAAAGGGCGGAGAGTGCTGGGGACAGAGTCAGCGCGTTGAAGGCGGAGATCAACACCGAGATAGCAATGGTGATTGCGAATTGCTGGTTCAGCAGCCCCTTAATGCCACCGAGAGCAGCCATGGGCACAAAGACTGAAGAAAGAATCAGGGCGATCCCAATTACCGGTCCGGAAACCTCTTCCATGGCCTTAAGGGTCGCGTCTTTGGGCGAGAGACCATGCTGAATGTGATGTTCAACTGCCTCCACCACGACGATGGCATCGTCGACCACGAGTCCGATCGCCAGGATGAGCCCGAAGAGAGATAGCGTGTTGATCGTAAAACCCAGCATAGGGAAGATGGCGAAAGTGCCGATGAGCGAAACGGGTACAGCAAGAAGCGGGATCAGGGTGGCACGCCAGTTCTGAAGGAACAGAAAAACCACAATGATGACAAGGACAATGGCTTCCACTAGGGTTGTGACGATTTCTTTCATACCTTCCGTGATCGGAAGGGTGGTGTCCATGGCAATCTTGTAGTCGAGATCTTGGGGAAATCGGGACTTTAACTCCACCATCTGCGCCTTCACCTGTTCCGCTACGGCCAATGCATTGGAGCCGGGGGCCTGGTAGACACAAATGATCACTGCGGACTTTGCGTTGTACCGGCCGATCTGTTGATAGACCAGCGATCCCAACTCGATACGCGCAACGTCTTTCAGCCGCACGGTAGAGCCGTCCGGATTCTGCCGAACGATTACATTGCCGAAGTCTTCCGCATTTATGAGCCTGCCCGGCGCGCGAACAGCATAAGTAAATTGTTGACCCTTTGGGGCAGGTTCCGCACCAATCTGACCGGCGGGGTTGACGGCACTCTGCTGCTGGACGGCGTTCGTCAAGTCCGATACGGTCAGGCCGAGCTTGGTTAGCTGATCCGGTTTTACCCAGATACGCATCGCATAGTCGGCGGCGCCAAAGTTGGTAACTTGTCCAACCCCGGGGACACGCAGAAGCGCGTCGTTAATATTGATTGTCGCGTAGTTACCCAGGAACTGCCCGCTGTAGGACTCGTTGGGTGAGTAGACTGAAAGGACAAGGAGGGGGAGACCCATCAATTTTTTAACGGTTACGCCGTACTGGTTGACGGAGGTCGGGAGGTTCGGACTGGCCTGGGAAACTCGATTCTGCGTGTTCACCTGGTCGATATCCACATTGGTACCGACGTCATAAGTAACCTTCAGAGTCATGGTGCCGTCATTGGCGTTGGTGGACATCATGTAGAGCATGTTGTCCACACCATTCATCTGCTGCTCGAGCGGTGTGGCGACAGACTGCTCAATCGTCAACGCGTCCGCTCCGGTGTATGTGGCAGAGACATTGATTTGGGGGGGCACGATGTCCGGAAGTTGTGCGACAGGCAGCTTGGACATCGCAACCACACCAGCGATGACGGTAAGGATCGAAATAACGATGGCAACAATGGGACGGCTGATGAAGAATTTGGACATGACTAAATTCCGCTACCCGGTGCGTTTGATTGAGTATCTTTGTAATGTGCCGGCGCGACGACCATGCCGCTCTTAACGCGTTGCAGGCCGTCCACGACCACGTTTTCACCCACCTGTAAACCGGATTCGACGATCCACATGTCGCCGAACTGGGGGCCGAGTGTTACGGTTTTAATGTTGACCTTGTTGTCGCCAGCAACCACTCCGACCTGGTAAACGCCCTGTAATTCGGAAACTGATTGTTGCGGGATCAGCAGAGCACCTTTGCGCAACTCCGTGGCGACACGAATTCGCGCGTACTGCCCGGGCCGGAGCACGTTTCCTGGATTTGGGAATTCTCCCCGTACCTGAATCGTTCCCGTTCGCGAATCCACCTCGCGATTCACAAAAAGTGGGCGTCCGGCATGGGGAAAAACCGTGCCGTCTCCAAGAATCAACTGCAGACCTGTGCGTCCCATCCGGCTTGATTTTTCGCGGGTAAGCCTGAGGTAATCCTGCTCCCCGATATTAACGTCAACGTAGATTGGATTCACGCTGGAAACGGTGGTCATTACCGTTATTGGGGTAATGAGATCGCCGATGCCAACCTTGGCCACTCCCGCAATTCCTGTAATGGGAGAGGTCACCGTGGCCCAGCCAAGATTCAACCTGGCATTGTCCAGAACCGCCTGGTCAGCGGCAACGGTTGCAAGGCCGGCTCTTTCCGAGCTCTGCGCCTTGTCGAGTTCGGCTTGACTGACGGCCCGCTGGGCCACTAGAGGGGTGAACCTGCGAACATCAATCTGTGCTTGTGCTAAGGCAGCGCGGGCACGCTCCAGAGTTCCGGTCGCCTGCTCCACTGCAGCTTCGGCTTGCCGTTTGTCTAGTTGAAACATCGGCTGCCCTTTCTCGACGAAGGAGCCTTCCATATAGAGGCGAGCGAGCAAAAATCCCTCAACCTTAGGCCGGATGTCCGCGTCCACGTTACCGGCCATCGTTCCGACCCATTCCTGCTGAAGGGACACATCTTTCTGAATGACGGGGGCGATGGTGACCCCTGGAGGCGGAGGGGGTGCTTGTTCCTTCTTGGAAGAACAGCCGGCACAAATTACTAGCGCCATCGCAAAAAGGATCAGGAAAGAGGATTGTGTAAATGCGAACCGGAGGTTTGCCAACGTAAGCAGAGCTCGGCGGTTCTCGGCAGATTTTTCTTGCGCCCATGGAGCGACGCGAAAATCATGATCTTTTCTCATTCGAACCGCCTCCAAATTTCCATCGCCGGCGTACGCCAATGCAACCTCGATGACGTCAATTCCTACCAAACCGCTGGTTTTATCGTCGTCGGCTCGACGCGCCACAGATCTCCAAGTGTCGGTGAGAAGCTCCTCGCTAGAGGGACTCTGACTTTGGTAAATCCATTCAGTGTGCCGAGCCATTCTCTTGTGATTGGGGGCATCATCTTGGATGAACTCGCTGAATCTTTGCGGCTCAGACTGCAAGAACTGCCGTGCGGCGCCGCCTGCGAGTCCCGCCATGCAATTGCAGGGGCTCACACTGCGACGATGCTAGGACCTGACTTTGGAATGCAGAACTGTCAAAAATAGCAGGTACGCGCTGCTCCAATCGAAACGTTTAACAGTTGCTTGGCACTTTATGTCCTCAAAAAAAAATGAACTTACCTGCCTTCAAGCAAGGCGGAATGGGGGATGAAAGATTGGCCGCGGGCATTCGTGACGAGTCTTTGAATTGGGCACCATAAGAGCAGCACCCGACTGAAGATTCAAGTTCCAATTTTCTCGCCGATGACTTCGCCTGACACGACGATCTCCACCCGGCGGTTTTTCTGCCTCCCGGCAGCCGTGTCGTTGTCGGCTACTGGGGTGGTCTTGCCGAACCCCAGGGCGGATACGCTGGCGTCCTGCAGCCCTTGCTCGATCAAGTAGCTGCGCACCGTGTCCGCACGCTGCTGCGAGAGTTTCTGGTTCGCCTCATCGCCGCCGACACTGTCCGTATGACCCTCAACGGCTAGCTTCAAACTCGGGTGGGCAAGGATAATCCCAGTGAGTTTCGCCAGCTTTTCACGGGCTTCGGGGCGCAACTCATACTTGCCAAAGTCAAACAGCACGTCGCCCATGTTGACCACCAGCCCGCGTGGGGTATCACGGGTTTCCAGAACGCGATTGAATTGATCGAGGAGTTGGGCTCGCAATTCAGCCGCAGCCTTACGCGCCCGTTCCGCTTCTGCCTGCGCTGCCTCTTCTTTTGCTTTTAAGGCATCGGCCTCCGCTTTGGCCTTGACTGCGGCCGCATCAGCTTCCGCCTTCATTTGAGCTTGCTTCGCAGCGGCCAGCTCGGCCTGTCGTTTGGCCTCCTCGGCAGCTTTCGCTTCCGCTTCTGATTTGGCTTTGGCTGCGGCAGCCTCACGCTCCGCTGCGATGCGTGCTTCGTTCTGGCGTTGCGCTGCCAGTGCGCGGGCGTCCTCGGCGAATTGGATGGCCTGGCCGGCTTTCGAAAGGATGTCTTTCTTGTCGGCCTTGCTGGAAAGAGCGTTCTCTGTCATTTGCAAGCTGCTCGTAGCCTTCGAGAAAATCTCCGGCGCATCCTTGTCCGCCGCGCGTGACTTGGCAATATCGACGGCGTTGCGCGCTTCGTAGACTTGCAAAGGGATACGCTCCAGATCCGGGGTCATTGCCAGGGGGTTCCCCAGTTTTTCGTATTGAGCCCGCCTCATCAACTTAAAGTCATTGACAGGGAATATCTGACCCTTCGTGTTTTTGCGCGTATCATTTTCCAGGACGATCATCTCGCTGGGAAAGCGTATGGCGAAATATGGTTCGGCGGTAACGAGGAGAGCGAAAGCCTGGGCGGGCGTGGTGACCTTGAGCTTCCCTTCTCCGTTCTTGTTGATGATGATCTCGCCGGTGTTTCCGGAGCGGCCATCCGGCGTGACCACCCAAAGGACGTAGGTCAGAAATTCCGCACCTAGAGTCGAGGGCTGCGTCATGCCGATGAGGCTGAGTTCGATCATTGTGGCGCCCGGCTTGGCCTCGATCTTGGCCTCTCCACTAGCTGCCGGCAGTAGCTCTGTACCTTTCAAGTCGACCTTCGTGCTTCCACCGCCGACCTTATATCCAATTGCCTTGACTGACTTGGTGGTCAGATTGGAATCCGGCACGCTTGGCTGCGCTTGCGCCGCGGCCATACAGACCGAAAGAGATATTGCAATCGAACAGAGGAAAACTTTGTTGAGGCAACTCATCGGTAGCTCCACACGGACTCGCAATGAGCCCACACACCACCAATCGTGATGATCAGTGGTGGAAGGTACCACTGTCAGGTTTGACAGCAGGTAGCGAGCCGGAGCAAACTCTCGGATCGGGAAGCGATCTCGCAACCAGGAAGGTCCGGCGGATACACCTAAGGCCCAGTTCGCGGACGAATCCAAGTGAACACCAATCTTCTTTGTTGGCCTTCGTCAGGGATCGTGGGTGGAGGTAGTCATTTTGTGAAGCGACCTATTCCGACCCATTCGGTCCTTCGCGGACTAATCGTTTAGCTTTCACGAAACCTGTCTCGTCAGGAGCCGGCAGCTTTGGCTTCGGCCGCACGCGACTTCAAATCAATTTCCGTGAATGCGGCCCGTCTGCCTACTTCCAAGCTCCGCTTGGCATCGAGGAAGCCATGAAGCTCGATGAGTTTGGCCACGAGTCCTGTCCAGCCGGTCTGGTGACTGGCGCCCAGCCCGGCACCACTGTCGCCATGGAAGTATTCATAGAAGCAGATGTTGTCGCGCCAGAACGGATCGTTCTGGAACTTTTCCGAGTCGCCGTAGACGGGTCGTCGGCCATCTGCGTCGCGCAAGAAAATCCGGGTGAGCCGGTTCGAGATCTCCCTGCTGACTTCGAAGAGGTTCATGAGGTTGCCGGATCCCGTGGGGCATTCGATTTTGAAGTTGTCGCCGTAATATAAGTAGAAGTTCAGCAGCGCACGGAGAATGAGCGCGTTCACCGGCATCCAGACGGGTCCCCGCCAATTGGAGTTCCCGCCGAACATGCCCGTGTTCGACTCCGCGGGCAGGTAGTCCACTCGGTGCTCCTGGCCATCCACGCGAAAAATGTACGGGTGCTGCTCGTGGAACTTGGAAAGCGAGCGGATGCCATACGGGCCGAGGAACTCGTTTTCGTCGAGCATCTTGGTCAAGATCCTGCGTAGCCGTTCCGGGTTGACCAAAGCCATAATTCCTCGCTCAGCGAATCCAAAGTGTCCCGGGCCCGTGGGATGGATGGTCTGCTTGAGTTCGGGTATCCGGCGCAGGCGTTCCTGCACCTTAGCCATTGTCTGCGGAATTTTCTCGCGCATCGACTTTTCGTTTACCGTCGTGGCGCATAGGGGCAAGAGCCCCACCATGGAGCGCACCTTGAGCCTCTGAGAACTACCGTTGGGGAGCCGCAGCAGGTCGTAGTAGAAGCCGTCCTCCTCGTCCCACATCCCGTCCGATCCTGGCTTGTTCATGGCCGAGCCGATGTAGAAGAAGTGCTCGGCGAACTTCATAATCATAGGTTCGTAGGTGGGGTCGAGGGTGGTGATCTCGAAGGCGAGTTCCAGCATGTTCTGGCTGAACAGAGCCATCCAAGCCGTGCCGTCCGCCTGCTCCAAGTGGCCACCAGTGGGAAGCGGGGCGCTGCGGTCGAACACGCCGATGTTGTCAAGGCCGAGGAAGCCTCCTTCAAACACGTTCTTACCGAATCGGTCCTTTCGGTTCACCCACCAAGTGAAGTTCAGCAGCAGCTTGTTGAACGTCCCCTTCAGAAAATCCAAGTCTGTCTCGCCTCGCAGAGCCTGTTCAGTCCTGGTCAGAAACAGAGTCGCCCAAGCATGGACGGGAGGGTTGACGTCGCTGAAGTTCCACTCATACGCAGGCATTTGGCCGTTCGGATGTAAGTAGGAAGCGTGGAGCATCAGCTCCATCTGCTCCTTGGCGAAGTCGGGGTCCACGATTGCGAGAGGGATCGTGTGGAAAGCCAAGTCCCAGGCGGCGTACCAGGGGTATTCCCACTTGTCGGGCATGGAGATGATGTCGTGATTCAGCATGTGGAACCACTCCGAGTTCCGGGCATTTCGATATCCGGAATGGAGCGGGTTGGACTTGTGCTCGTCCAGCCAGTTGTCACCGTCGAAAAAGAAGAACTGCTTGCTCCACAACATGCCGGCGAGGGCCTGGCGCATCACCCTGGCTGCGTCTTCACTCACCGATGGCGGCGTGACCGACTTATAAAACTCATCGGCTTCACGAAGCCGGTTCGTGAAGATTTCATCAAATTGCTTCCCGAACTGCTCGCTCTTCCGGTCTGGAGAACTCTTGGAGAGCCGCAGGCGAATTACTTTAGTTTGACCAGCTTCAATTTTGACCCGGTAGTGCGCCGCGACCTTGGTGCCTTGCTTTCCAGGGTTCACCGCTCCGTGTTTGCCCTGCACGATATAGTCGTTGATGCCGTCCTTGACGTAGAGACTCTCGTTCTTTTGCCCCCGGAAAAGCCGTTCGTGGTTTGTTTCATTCTCGGTGAAGAGCAGCGGCACATTGCCTTCGCAGCAAAAGATCAAATCACCCAACAATGGATGGTTCACCGCAACCGCAGTCGTGCCCGCGGCTGCCTCGACCTGCTTGAGTACTGGTTTCGTGGAGGCCCTGTTTGATTCGGCGATCCATTTCGACCAGTTGTTGCGGAACCACACGGTCGGCAACACATGCAGTTCTGCAGCTTCCGGTCCGCGGTTGGCTGCCGTGATTCGGACCAGGATGTCTTCCGGGCCTTCCTTCGCATATTCCACCAAGACGTCGAAGTAGCGGTCTTCGTTGAAGACACCAGTGTCAAGGAGTTCATACTCCATGTCATCCTTCGTTCGGCGTCGGTTCGTCTCTACCAAGTCGGAGTAGGGATACGCTGCCTGCGGGTACTTGTAGAGGTATTTCATATACGAGTGCGTCGGCGTGCTGTCGAGGTAGAAGTAGTACTCCTTCACATCCTCACCGTGGTTGCCCTCGCTGTTGGTCAAACCGAAGAGTCGCTCCTTGAGGATCGGATCCTTGCCGTTCCACAAGGCCAGCGCGAAGCAGAGGTCCTGCTTGTCATCGGAAATGCCGGCGATGCCGTCCTCGCCCCAGCGGTAGGCGCGCGAACGGGCCTGATCGTGGGTGAAAAAATTCCAGGCATCACCATTTTCGCTATAGTCCTCGCGAACTGTGCCCCATTGGCGTTCGCTCAGATAGGGTCCCCATTTCTTCCACGCTCCGCTTTGACTGCGCGATGCTTCCAGACGATCCACTTCGGCTGTCTTTTTGCTCATCGTGGTGTACCTCTCATTACTCGTGGCAGACTTTCCCCCGTTGAACTCTTTACGGAGTATCCAACCTAGATACGAGGTAGCCGCAAGGGGGGCATGTCCAGGAAATTGCCCCGAGGGACGAGTCCGCCGCTATCGCCGTTTCCAAGCAGACCACCATTCAGGGTTGTGGCTTGCAACCGTACATTCGCACCGCGGGTTGCATTCAACTGCGAAGTCTATTAATCCGGTGCTAGTCTGCGTCGCAAATCGTGAGGGTGACACTGTGTGTTTTTACAGGGGTTGATGGAACTTCTCACATGGACCTCCGACATTGCAGACACGTCGTTCCTTACTCTGCTCCTTGATTTGGACCCAAGACGGAGTGCGATCTTCGCACTGTTAAAACCCACAGAGGCGCCCACCCGTTCGCCAATGCTGGCTTGACGTCATTTTCAGGAGAGGGATCCAGGTGAGGGGGGACCTACGGTCGGGTGTGCCGATCCTTGTTGGTGTCTCGGCCTGGACCCCTTTTGTCGAATTGCGCCCAGGGTATGATTCTCAGAGCGTCATTTGAACTGTCAAAAGTGTCAGTGAAGAAGAACGGTGGAGTTTGGGCCCCTGGTTTTCGCTTTCGCGCGAAAAATAATGTCTGTTTGGATGTCTGGAGTGTTCAGAAACGAAGACCGCCTCCATAGGATTTTACCGAATCAAGAGTTTTGATTTGATAGCGTACTGAATCAACTCAGCGGTAGTCCCGATATTCAGCTCATCCATAACCCGGTATTTGTGGAATGCCACGGTCCGTGCCGTAACCTTCAAGACGCCGGCTACCTCTTTCATGGATTTCCCCTCCGCCAGCAACTGCACCACCTCGCGCTGCCGGGGAGTAAGGATCTTCGACTGCCCTTTAGCTCGGGGATTCTTGATAAAGGATTTCTGCATGCCGCGCCGAATCTGCGGTGTTACGTAGGTTTTTCCCTTTAGCGTCAGTTGGATGGCACAAAGCATTTCTTCCACCGCCGAAGTCTTCAAAAGATAGCCAGACGCTCCGCAGCGCATCGCTTCCACGGCCAGGTCGGGATCCTCGTTCATAGTGAGGAAAATCAACTTCACGGCGGGCATCTGTTCCTTTAATCGCAGCCCAGCCTCCAAACCATTCATCAGTGGCATACCGATGTCAGCTACGATCACATCGGGATTGAGCTGCGGGGCGGTCTCCAGTAATGCGCGTCCGTCCGAAACGGTACCGACTATTTCGTAGTGGGGTTCCAAAAGTTTGCGGAATGCCTCGACCAGAATCGTGTGGTCATCAGCCAACATAAGCCGCGGTAGTGTCATGAGAGCTCCACTTGCCGGTCTGATGTTATGAATCGTAGCACACTACCGGATACTGTCATTCTTGACAGGCTTTTGCTATTGGATGAGACGTCCGATAGGTGCGTCACGCTAGAACTTGGACAAAATGTCCTCCGAAAAAACCCTGCCGTGCGCTTCATTCAGGACGGTTCCTAATTTCCTCACCTTGCAAAGACCCGACGTCGCTTTCTTACAGCTTTCGACATATCTTCCATGCATATAGCGAAACGCCCAGGTCTGAAAAAAGTTGTTATTTTTGCCGCGGCGCAGTCATGTGGGCCAGGGGGGATGGGCGCGCGCTATCGTCGGCGAAGTTTGCTCTCACAGAGGCGTCGACGCTGCGAACATGCAAGTCCTGCTGCGGGAACGGTATTTCAATGCCGGCCTTTTGCAGTGCCTTAGCAATCGCCGTGACAACCTCGCTTTGCAGTTGAAACCACGTATCCTGGTGAGCAGACCAAAAGCGAAGCTCAAAATTCAATGCGCTATCGCCAAAACCGAGAAAGAAAGCTGTTGGCGGCCGCTGACGCAAAACTTCGGGATTTGATTCAGCGACCTCGACAAGCAGTCTCATAAGGAGTTCCGGATCCGTGCCGTAGGCAACGTGGATAGGTATGTCGACACGCCGCCATTGTGAGGATAGCGTCCAGTTGATTACTTGATTCGCAAGTAGGTTACTATTAGGCACGATGACTTCGGCCCCCTGGAAAGTGAGAATGGTGCTCGATCGAGCACCGATGCGTCGCACTGCCCCAACCAATCCACCAACCTCGATGGTGTCGCCCAAATGAATCGGTCGCTCGAAAAGAAGGATCAGCCCGGAAACAAAGTTGTTCACGACATTCTGTAAGCCGAACCCAAGCCCAACTCCGAGGGCACCTGTAAGCACCGTAAATTTGTTCAGCTCAACTCCTGCCTCGGCCAGAGTCACAATCGCGACCAATACCAAAAGCACGTAATATGTCACCGTAGAAACGGCAAATGCCACACCGCGCTGAAGTGGCATTCTGGGAAGTAGGAACCTCTTCAGTATGAACGTGAGAGCTCTTGCGACGACATAACCAACGAGCATGGTCAAACTGACACTTAGTAAGCCGCCGAGGGTAAGTTTTTCATAAGCAAACGGGTAGTCTAGTACGCCAGAAATTGTGCTTATGATCATGTCGTGGATAGTGAAGATTTGTGACAAGCCGTTGAGCCAAACAAGAGTTGCACCACAAGCAAGGACGCGGCCAGTCCAGCGCTCAAAGAGGGCGAGGCGGACATTAAGCAAGGATCGGGCCCATTCAGTTCGCAGGAGTATCGCGAGAATCAGAGTCAAGACACGAGCAACGCCGTAAAGAGCCGCCCCGCCGAAAAAACCGAAGAGCACGCTGATGCCCAGAACCTGCGAAAGCGAGAGGAAGCCGAAAAAGTTACTAGCGAGAGAAGCGGCGAGCAGTACTATTCCGGCTCGCACTCCGAGTTTTAAGAGACGAGAACTGCGATCCTCCATTCCCAATTGACGGAGCCGCGTGGGACGAATTAACCAGGCCAGAAGAATCAGCGCCAATAGCATGTTCAAAACGAAGACTTCTCTTTTCAGGACAGGGGAGAACGGAATCAGTATTCGAGCCCCCTCCAGCAAGAGAACAGGGAGGAAGGCATAGAACAAAGAGCGAGGTCCCGGCCCGATTAACGTGGGAAGCAAACGCAGTGTCGGAATCAGCCAGAGTAGTGCAAAAGGGATGGCTATGTCGGACGTGGTGGATTGGAATCGGCCAATAGTACCCAGCAATGCGACAGCCAAAGCCACAGAATAGGGACGTGAGCAAATCATCTGACTTTGTAGCGGCAGTTCGGTTTGATCTCGGGATCTGATATAAACTTTGAGTCTAAAGATACAGAAGAGGGACAGTCCGTAGAGGGCGAGCGCGAAAAACGCCCGCACCTTATGCGAACCGAGGAAGTCACCCGTTCCTTTTAGCTCTCGGACAACGGCCCCATGGACCGATAGGGTCATTGGTCGGTCGAGCTTACGCAATTCGCGAGTTTGCCAAAGGGGGTGACCATCTCTCTCGAAGAGATGGCCGCGCAACTGCTCGCGGGCTTGACTGAGCTCGTTCAAAACCTCGGTAATCTGCTGGTCCTGCTGCGAAATCTGGTTCTGCAGCGTTAAAACCAAATTTAGCTGCTCTTGAACCTTGGTTCGCGTGGCTTTTATCGAATTCACTTCTTGCTGAACGCGTTCCACTACGCCCTGGATACCGCGCGTTTGGCGGATCTGCTCGAGCGTAGCTTGCCAGACCGCTTGTTGGGCGTCGAGGAATTGAATCCGATCGCCAAGAGAGGTGGCGCGTGAGGTCAACAATTTACGTTCAGAGGTGAACTGGTGATTCAGCGAGACCCAGTATTGGTCTTCGTCCCGCAAATCCAGTGAAGTCGGCATACCCTTAATCATCGCGTCCACGAAAAGCGCCCGTTCGCGAATATCCTCGGCTCGCGCCTGGGTGGCATTTTCGGATGGTAGAGCCTGCTGTGTGGAACTCAACTGTTGATAAATCTCCCCCAAGTGGTTATCCAATTCCCTTGCTCGGTCGGCAATCTGGGGCAACGGAATGGCTTGTACACCTGGGGCAGGAAGCGGAGTTGTTTCGGGCCCATGGGAGATTCCAGAATTTGCCGCCGGCGTGGGCGCAGCCGGGAGCTTCTGGGCTTTGGCCACACCAGGCGGGGCTGAGGAAAGAGCGAACAAAACCACCGTCAGCACGGAGGAGCGTCGGCGTCCACTCCTGATGGGGGTGTGCAAAACGACCTTCGTGGCTTGCCAATAAGATGGCTCTCCGTAGCCCAAAGTCATTACCTTCTTCGGCAATCAAGAATCCAGGTGCGTTGCCACTTAAAAAGTATTTCCGGAAATGATTTATCGGAACTGTCAGAAGTGGCAGGTGAGAGCAGGGACCGCCGACGCCTTTTTCCATCGACCTTTCGCCACGAATCGGCGCATGGCTCGGACTGTAAGTTTTGACAGTTAGAGGCACCGAAGCGTTCTGTGAGTTTGTGTGCTGATGGGATTTGCGACGCCAGGCCCGGTCACAATCAATGGCATGGTTCACATCTCCCAGTTTCCTTGCACGATGATCATTAGCCGCTCGCGGCAGTAGCTTAGAAGAGGAAGGCTGAAACCATATGAAATTCTTGAATCGACTGTTGCTGGCAATTCTGTTTGCATCATGTGTGATTACTTCAAATCCGGCATACCCGCAAACCAAGACGCAACAACCTGAAGGCAACGCTGCAGTCTCGGACCAATCCGATGCACAGAAGAAAAACATGCAAGCTTACATTGATCTCCTGCGCAGGAATGTGCGCCAGGAAAAGGCCGAAATCATGGGTGCGGTTATGGTGTTGAGCGCCGGTGACGCCGCGAAATTTTGGCCAATCTACAGTGAATATGACGCAGAACTGACCAAATTGAATGACCAGCGAATCGAGAATATCAAGGAGTACGCTCGCGTCTACAACGAGATAACCGATGAACAGGCAGACGGCTTGATTCAGAAGTCGTTGGCATACCAAAAGCAACGCGCGGAGCTCTTGGCGAAAGCGTACGATCGGGTCAAACAGGCCGCCGGGGCAATCACAGCCGCGCGTTTCGCCCAAGTTGAACATCAATTGCTGTTGATTATTGATTTACAAATCGCTTCGTCGTTGCCGGTAGTCGGACAAGATAAGTGAATTCAAGGAAAAGGAGTTACTCGAATGCGTAAATCGTTCATGGTGACGGCCGTCCTGCTGGTGGGGATGATGATCGGTTATTCTTCGATGGTGGGCAGTGCTGCCGCGCAATCCAGAAAAAAAGTTTCTGTTCCCGCAGGAACGCGAATTCTAATCCGAACCATCGATCCGATAGACTCTAGCAAGCAGAAGACCGGTTACCGTTTCACGGCGAGCCTCGAAACAAACTTGCAGGTGGAAAACACAGTCGTGGCGGAAAGAGGAACCACCGTCTACGGGCGATTGGCGCAAGCTTCTTCCGCGGGCAGGATGTCCGGAAGCTCTCAACTCACACTCGAATTGACAGACATAGTCATCAACGGCACAACCTACCCGCTCATGACCAGCACTTACGAGATTAAGGGAAAAGGAGAAGGCAAAAAGACGGCTGGAAAGGTGCTGGGCGGCGCCGGGCTTGGCGCACTCATTGGCGGGATCGCGGGGGGAGGAACGGGAGCACTAATTGGAGTCGTAGCAGGGGCTGCAGGTGGAACGGCGCTTGCGGCTTCCAAGAAAGGCGAGCAGTTGCAGATCCCGAGTGAATCGCTACTTGAGTTCCGAATCGAGCAGCCTGTATCCCTCCCAGTCGGAGGGTAGTGTAATCGCGGCAAACATTCCTGCGGGCGGGCGCAAAGCTAACTGCAGGCGCTAGCGACAGGTTCAGCCTCACGACAGGTCCAGGAGGCACAAAAGTAGCGATCGACCAAAGAGCATATCTGACCTAAGAGGGAGGATGCACTGTGACCGCTGACCGACCGACGCCCGAAAAGTCACATCTGAAACGGGCCGTCGAAGTCTCCATTCACCTCGGGCTTGTCTTCCTGCTTGCTGCCGCCTGCCTTAGTATCCTGAAACCCTTCATCGGTGTGGTGGCATGGGGACTGATTATCGCCATTGCCGGTTACCCAGGATACTGCTGGCTGCAGAAGCTGCTGGGCGGACGAGGCGGATTTGCGTCCATCTTGTTTACCATCGTGCTCCTCGGCGTCTTGATCGTGCCCATTGCGCTGCTCGCTCAAACCCTTGTCGATGGCTTCCAGTCTCTCGGGGTCCGACTTCACAGTGAAACCCTAACGATTCCGCCGCCCCCACCGACAATCGCAACCTGGCCCATCGTTGGCAAGCCGTTGAGCGACCTCTGGAGGCTAGCTTCCAACAATCTTCCCGCCGCACTTCGGAGCCTAGCTCCACAACTTAAAGAGACTGCCAATGGGCTACTCTCTGCGGCTGCCGGAGTTGGCCTGAGCGTGCTGCAGTTTTTGGTCTCGATTCTGGTTGCGGGATTCCTTCTTGCCAACTCTGGCCAGGGTGCGCAAGTTTCGAGAAAGTTTGCAATTCATGTTTTCGGCAATAAGGGCGCGGAGTTTGAAGCGCTCGCCGGGGCGACTGTACGCAGCGTTACCACCGGCATCCTTGGTGTAGCTTTAATCCAATCTCTACTCGCCGGTCTCGGTTTTCTGGTGGTTCGGCTCCCAGGAGCCGGCCTGTGGGCATTACTGTTCCTCATTTCCGCTGTGCTTCAAGTAGGGACCTTGACGCTGATCCCCGCTGTTATCTACGTTTTTGCGGCCAGGAGCACTGCCACGGCCGTGGCCTTTTTGATTTGGTGTATTGTCGTCGCCCTTATGGACAACGTTTTGAAGCCGTTGCTGCTCGGGCGGGGCGTCCCCGTTCCCATCGTCGTTGTCTTCTTGGGAGCGATCGGCGGTTTCATGGCGATAGGTATTATCGGCCTTTTCGTCGGCCCCATTGTTTTGTCGGTTGGGTACAAGCTGTTCCTAGCCTGGTTGGACGAAGACATCGAGCCAGCACCAGACGCGGCCTGAGGCGATTGCCACTTTGATGAACTCGAGCGGCAGGCCAAAGACTGCATCTCAAGAGAGGAACCGGACCTGCCCTGTGGCAATGTTGTAGAAATTTGCTCTTACGATATTCATGCCGCCCAAGCGACGGGAAATTCAACAGTAATCTACTCCCTGACTCGACAACCAATTTCCCAGTCACGGAGTAGGAGAGTTGCCCCGATGAATCTCCAGACAAAGCACAATCCTCGAGCACTGCAAGTCTTGGCGTCTTGATGCGGCATTCGTCGCAAGCATGGCGGGATCTCTTCCTCCTCTTGTCCCTGCTGCTGGTCATTCTGCTTTACCCCTTTTTGGACCGTGGCGAAGTTCGGAGGCTGGTTCTCGGAGGACTGATGTTTGCACCGCTCCTTTTGGCGACCGTCAGAATGGCACAGATCAAGGTATGGGTGTGGCCCACAATTCTGTTGATGGGTGCCGTTGTAATCTCCACAGTAGTTAGCACTCTCTTCCCCAGTCGAATGTCCCTGGGATTGAAATGGGGAATTCTAGCGGCCTTCTTCGGCCTGAGCGCCATTGCCCTGTTTAGTTACATCAAAAATGCTCGCACCATCGACGATGGTCATCTCTATACGGCGGTGAGCATTTACCTATTGCTCGGAATGCAGTGGTTTGCGATTTACAGCGCCATCGACTTCCTGAGTCCCGGGTCGATCCAGCGCAGCGCTTCAGCGGCAGCCGATCGCCACGCTGAACTCTTGTACTTCAGTTTGGTAACTCTCTCAACGATCGGCTACGGTGACGTTGTCCCCCTGCATGGTGAAGTGCGCATGTTGGCAGCACTTGAGGGGATCACCGGAGTTCTTTACATTGCGATTACAGTTGCACTGCTGGTCGGTGCTTACAGGCCACGGGGTGATTCAGCCTGAACTCGGTGCTCATGGGCAGACTTGACGGCGTTTGCCCGGCTTCACATCGGTCGATCGGAAAGCCTGGCGAATTAAGACGGGCATCAACCGGAAACCTCTGCGGAAGGAGTTGGGAGTTTGCTGAGAGAGCTAACAGTCAACGAGAATAGACCATTTAACTCAAATTGCCGTCGTGAGCGCCACATTTCAATACGACAGGCCAGATTGGACAGACCGCGTAGATCCGGATAGCTTCAAAACACGGTCTTGATGATGCGAAGGATGAGTTCCTCCGGTGAGAAAATCGTGAGCAAAAGAGGCAAGAGAGGAGCTGCGGTGGCAACGGCTAGACGGGTGATGTCCTCGAGTCCGAAGGGGACCGAACGCATATCGCGCACCAGGGCATAGCTGTTGCCGAGATCGGCGAGCGACTGGATATCGGCAGCTCCAAGAAGTCCCTCAGAAGGAGCGGGATTGCCGAGCACCCATTTCTGTTCGAAGCTCTCGACGTAGCGCTGAGCGAGCAGGCCGTAGTCGGCCAATCCCTTCCTTTTTGCGCGCGCCATCTGGGGGGTAAACATCAAGAGAGGACCGAGAATAGCCAAGACGAAAAAGGCTACAAAGCCGCCGGCCTGTAACTTGAAGGACAGTAAGCTCTCCCCCCGATAAAGGACTCGGCTGGCAACGAGGCCAGCGAGCATGGTGCCCTGCGCGAAAAGAATCGGACCGAAGGCATAAGCACTCTTGCCCAGGTAGGCAAGGCCGGCAGAGCGATCCGGGTGAGTAGGAATGAGTTTCAGGTTGAGCCTGGAAACCTGCCAAAGAAAGCGAAACCAGATGAAGAGCCTCAAATACCAGCGCAACAGGAGGAACTGTACGAGAGGGATGCTGACGAACACGTACCAAAACCCAGCAGGGGTCAGGTTCCAGGGCCCGCCGGGAATAACATACCAGGTTGAGGCCTCGACTCGGATCCGACCGTGCCAGAACCACAGGCCGAAAGTGTAGACAACAAGCAAGAGCCCAACCTCGGTCGAGACGGAATTGCGCAGCTTGATGGCCGACTCGATCGCGCGGTGAAAGCGAGGCAGGTCCAGGGGCAAAACAATATGCCGCTCGACAAAGTTGCGCACAACGGGACGGATCCGTGCATGAACAATCAGCTCGGCAGCGACGAGAATCGGAAGTGCAATGAGGAATCGCACATGCACTTCAACGTCATGAAGAAAGGAGAGCCGGCCCGCGTTCCCAGCCGAGGAGGCGAGGGTAGCGAGGAGCAGCAGCGGCAGCCATGCAATCAGCGTGATAATAAGCAGCCGGCGATAAACGAGGTCCAAGGTATCTCCGGTAAGATGCGCCCTCCGAAAAAGCTGGAAGAGAGGCCCGCCCAGTACCAAGGAGAAATCGTTAGGGTCCTCGAGCGAGTTGATTTCCGTCATCGTGGGTAACCCTCACTCCGCGCAGATTGACCAAGTCTGATGTTTTCGTTCGCGTATGTCTAAGGACAGCCCAAGTGCTTCTCCGCGAGTCGAATCACGTCTCGCTGTGGCTTCTGTTACAGCACAAAAGCGGAGCCCGAGCTCGGAATCTCGACAATCATGTGCAAGGTAAACCGAGCAGAAGTAAGAATATGTGCTGCCCGCAAGCCTGCGACCTGTTCGTTTTAACAGTTCTCCAGTGGAGCGGGCGGGTCTAGTGTGCCTTGCGAACACCAGGGATTTTTGGATCTAACGATCCCCCACATTTAATGATCATCGGCGACGGGCTGCCTCTAATGGCCAAGGCTCTGGCAGCGAGCCACGCCTGTTGGATCCGACTCAAGCGATTGACGGAGTTGATGGATGAGCAAAAAAGTGAAAGACGATGGTGAGCCGAAAAAATTGAAGAACAAAACTTACCTGAAGGAGCTGCGCAAGCTTCAAGAGAAGCTGTGTTATCTGCAGGAGTGGGTGAAGTTCAAGGGACTGCGCGTCATCATCGTCTTCGAAGGACGGGACGCTGCCGGCAAGGGCGGAACGATAAGAGCGCTCACCGAAAAAGTCAGTCCGCGCGTTTTCAGGGTGGTGGCTTTGCCGGCGCCGTCCGACCGCGAGAAGTCGCAAATGTACATGCAACGCTACATGCAGCATTTTCCGGCCAAAGGCGAGATCGTGATTTTTGACCGGAGTTGGTACAACCGCGCCGGCGTCGAGTACGTCATGGGCTTCTGCACTCCGGAACAACACGCTCGTTTCCTCGAGGTCTGCCCCGATGTGGAGCAATTCGTTATCGACGGCGGGGTCCAACTCATCAAGATCTGGCTTGAGTCTAGTGACAAGGAGCAGAAGCGCCGATTTGAAGCGCGCATCGATGATCCGCTCCGCCAGTGGAAGCTCAGTCCGATGGATCTGCCCTCGCGTAAGCGCTGGTTTGATTACTCCCGTGCCCGCGACATGATGCTCAAGGCCACAGACACAAAGCAGGCGCCGTGGTACATCCTGCGTTCCGACGACAAGAAGCGCGCGCGGCTGAACTGTCTCGCCCACATTCTTAAGCTGATCCCGTACAAGAAGATGCCGCACGAGAAGGTGAAGCTGCAAGAGCGCTCGATGAAACACGCCTACGATGACCAGAAGCCGCTCCAAGGCCGAAAGTTCGTGGAGGAGAAATACTAATTGACATGGTGGAGGAGAAAGACGTGTGAATCCAATAACATAGCCTCGGTGGAGAATCGGCAGGCTCAGGAGCCGTGGGCTTGCTGGTTCTTTTTCAACAACATCAATTCAGTTGGTGGAACGCGAAGCTCTGCAAACCCACAGTCCAAGCAGACCAAAAGCTGCTGACAAAAATAGACAGGGGGGGCTTTTATCCCTTGAATATTCGTAGGATTGGCAGTCAAATCAGCATCGAATTTTCGCAAATTGTCTGTTCCACAGACTCTGCACGGCATCTTGCCTCCCACACATGTTCGTTATCATCAACAACCGCGTATCGGTGCGCGCTCTTTTCGCGGGTCGAGAATGGCTATGATATTAGCACAGCAGCCATCGCCCTGCGCTGAACACCCTTTCTGCCAGGGCGCTGGCAAAGTTAACAGTGTTTAAACCTCTGCGATTGTATTTAGATAAGTTTGGTAGGGGGTTGTGAAGCATATCACCACTACATTTGGGCCGAATTACTATGTACTTCTTCCCACGCGCAGTCAGCGGGTGGGTCAAATGAACAAAGTACGAATTCTGTTGGCCGATGATCACCCGCACTTTCCAGAGCTCGTGGAGAGTCTTCTTGGAGTAACGTTTGAAGTCGTTGGAATAGTGGGGGATGGTCGAGCCTTAGTTGACGCCGGCCTGAAACTCAATCCGGACGTCATCGTCACCGACATCTCGATGCCCGTGGTCAATGGCATCGAAGCGGTCGAAGAACTGCGAAAAGCCGGTTGCACCTCGAAAGTCATCTTTTTGACGGTTCATTCGGATCCTGACTTTGTCCGGGCATGTCTTGCTACTGGGGCCTTGGGGTACATTCTTAAGCCCCGCGTCGCTCTTGATCTGCTCGCCGCGATCCATGAAGCACTGGCCGGCCATCTATTTGTTTCTCGCTCTGACAGCGAGGAGAACTACGCCTAGCGCTGCGAGGATCATTGGTGCCCGGCTGGTTTATTGAGCTGGAGACGCGAAGCTGGATCCTGTGTGTCGGACAACGCTGGGCGGGATCACCCGCTTCAGGGCCCTTACAGGAGTCCCTCATCTACAAGCGTTTGATGACAATCGCTGTCAGATCATCTTGCTGTTCAGTTCCTTCAGAAAATTCAACTGCCGTTCGATAGAGGGCGGAAATAAGTTCACGGGGAGATTTCTCTTTCGATTGCCGAATCACTTCTCAGATCGACTGACTCCAAATTCTCGCCTCTGGGGGTCGCCCACTCAAAGGGCGGCTTCTTCGACAAGAGCAAAGACATTCGCTCCGCTTTACTGGAAGATCGAAAGAAGGGGCGGGATGGCACACCCCTTCCTCTGTCGTTGCAGTTGGTTACGAACTGAGACTGGGCTGAACGAGTGCCGTTCGGCCTGGTGCGATCAGGCCGACAACTTCCGGATCGCAAGCGCCATCAGAGAAATTCCGCAGAGGAGCGCTGCCAAGAGTCCGATGAGCGGCAGCTGGGTGGCTGTTTTGGGCAGTGTTGCAGGTGCAGGCTCCGCCTTGGCTTCCTCCACGGGAGCTGATGCTGCCGGCGCCGTGGCGATGAGGATTGGCACATCCTGCCTGGGTGCAGGCGGCGGGGGAGGCATCGTTCCGCTTCTCTTCACTTCCTGAGTGACCACGGTTTCCGGAACTTCCGTGATCCTTTGTGCGGACACTATCATCCCTTTCTTCAGGCCAAAGGCGTCCGTTTCTTCCCCGTTTATCGTAAACTTCTGCCCCTTGGGAATTTTGAAGGTCTGGTTCGTGCCGTCCTCTAAGGTCAAAGTAACGGAGTTGGGCGGTGACACATGCCACACCTTGCCGGTCACTGTTTCGACCTTCGTGATCGTCCTCGGTGTGCTTGTGGTGATGGTCTGCCTCTCGACCTTCATGCCAGGCTTAAGCTGGTGGACATTGAGTTGCTTGCCTTCGACAGAAATGGTTGTACTATCCGGAACATTGAAAAAGTTCCGCAGCGAACCGTCTTCCATCTTTACGACCAGATCATTGCCGGAAACATAGACAATTTCTCCGCGTTCAACTTTGACCTCCTTAGCTGCAGTGCCATGCTCTACTGTCTCGGTGCTTTTCACCTGCGCCGCCGCTGGCAGAGAGAACGCAGCACAAAGAGCGCCTCCCGCCAGCAGGCATTGCAAGGTCGACTTTGAAGACATAATTGAAAACATCGTTTTTTCTCCTTGTTGGTTATGTTCGTGCCTGGGGTACTCGAAAACCTCGCTTGTCCCTATTCCTGCTGGCTGGAATCCTGAATCACCGCCGTAACGATGTACCTTTGAGGCGCGCTGCCCACGTAATAGAAGGGGAAGCATGTGACTAATGTCAAAGTTGGGGTTGACGTAGAACTTAAAACGGAGGTGTCGTCGGGTTTAACAACTTGAATTTGTTTAATCACGTAATGATTCGTTCCTCCTGCCGTCTCGAGTTCGACGATGTCTCCCGGCGCAATGTCTTTAAGGCCCCGAAAAAAACCATCCCGATGTCCCGCTATGCCGACATTTCCTATTTGCCCGATCTGTTTCGTTCCTCGGATTCTCCCGACCCCGCGATTCAACGTGAGATCATCGGTATCATCGAAAACCGGCACCTCAAGACTGATCCTGGGGATCCGAAGAATCGCCAGAGGCCGGTCTTTTTTCTGCACCAGGCTCGCTTCGTACGCTGCAATTCGATTCGTTGCCCATAGCGTAAAGTCAACCTTGGATTTCAAAATTGGATCCGCAGAGAACATGCCGGCTTCTTCTGCCTTGAACCTCGCGATCGCCCCCCGCGATGCCAGGGTCCGGTGCACTCGCGCGGCTCCCCAAAAAGTCAAGAGCGTGAGACCAATTGCGAAAATAATGCCCTCGACTCTTGGAATGTTCATGTCGTGGGGATCCTTCACCTTTCCTTAGGTTCCCATTTGTATCAACCGCACGAACTCGCACCCAGATTCCGTAGCCTATAGGGCCGCAAGCCTTGCCTTTCTTGCACCCAAGCCGAGTGGCATCAGATCGGCTGCCTAACCCACACACGGACTGAATCGTGTGGGAAGCCCTGCTACATGGTTCGCACGGTAGGGCCGATAGTGATTCCAGCAAACTGTCAATACTGACAGTGAGAGCAGGCTTGTGCGACGAGGAGCTGGGATGTCTTTCTGATTTTCCAGATTACGAATCTCCGGTTCCCGCAATTACCGGCAGCCGCTGTCATTTTTGCCAGTGTCCCAAGCAGGGCGGTGGAGCTATTCCTGATTGGCGATGAACCTTAGAGGTGAAACATGAAATTCCGCACCGTGTGGAGTCAACTGACCGCAGTGATGTGCTCCATTGTGCTGCTTCCTGGGACTCTGCCATCAACCAAGTCACAACCGGTTTCGCAGCAAGCCAGCGCCCCCACAGAGGAAGCCCCAAAAATTCCGAATGACCAACTGGACTCTTTGGTTGCGCCTATCGCTCTGTATCCCGACCCGCTCTTGGCTCAAGTCCTAGCGGCTTCGACGTACCCACTGGAAATCATCCAACTTCAGCAGTGGCTCACAAAAAACAAGGATCTGAAGGACAAGGCCCTTGCCGATGCAGTTGCCAAGCAACCTTGGGACTCCAGTGTCCAAGCCATGGCTGCACTTCCGGATCTCGTCAAGCGCTTGGCGGATGACATCCAGTGGGCGACAGATCTGGGGAACGCATTTTTGGCGCAGCAATCCGACGTGATGGATGCAGTCCAACGCATGCGCGCAAAAGCAAAAGATGCGGGAAACCTGAAATCGAGTGAGCAGGTGAAAGTAGAGACGAAGGTTATCGAGAGCAAGTCCGTTGTGGTTATCGAACAGTCCAATCCGGAAGTTGTCTATGTTCCCAGCTACAACCCGACCGTGGTGTACGGTCCGCCTGTTTACCCATATCCACCGATTTCCTATCCGCCGCCTGGCTACTACGCAGCGGGCATGGCGATTTCGTTTGGAATCGGAGTGGCCATGGGTGCCGCCTGGGGCGGCGGCTGGGGAAACTGTGGGTGGGGCGGCAACAACAACGTCACCATCAACAACAATAATAATTTCAACCGAAACACGAATGTCAGCGGTGGTAACCGTAACACCAGCGTAGGCAGCGGCAATCGTGGCGGCGGTGGAGGCGGTAACTGGCAACATAATCCGCAACACCGCGGAGGTGCTCCTTACTCAAACAAGTCGACGGCAAACAAATTCGGCGGCACGGCTCGAGGAGATTCAATGGGCAATCGCCAGGCAGATGCACGCCAGCGGCAGCAGCAGGGCGCGGGCAACCGTGCGTCCGGCGGGGCCGGCGATCGGGGTTCATCAAACCGTGGAGGAGCTTCAGGTGGAGGCGGCGATCGCGGTGGCAACCGCGCAAGTGCGGGCGGCATGGATTCAAAAAGGGGCGGGGGTGGGGGTGGTGATCGAGTCGGAAACGGGAGCGTATCCAAGGGCTCGAATGCGGGATCGAAGGGCGGGGCGTTTGGCGGTTCATCGGGCGGCGGAAGCAGCGCGCGCGCCAGCAGTTCGAGGGGTTCGTCAAGCATGAGCAGTTCTCGTGGTGGTGGCGGTGGCGGGTCCCGTGGTGGTGGTGGTGGCGGCGGGCGACGGAGGTAATCGATCCATGAACAAGGACAATCACATGAACTCAAGAACAGCAGTTGTTGGATGGAACAAGCTCTGCGCCTCCTTACTTGTCGCTTTGTTTGGTGCGGTGACGGCCTTCGGGCAAGCATCGTCCGGCGCTCCACGGGCAGCCCAGAAAACATTCGCCACGCCGCAACAAGCGGCCGATGGTTTAATTCAGGCCGCAGGGAGCTACGATTTATCGTCCCTAGAGGAGATCCTAGGTCCAGGATCCGAGGATATTTTATCTTCCGAAGATCCGGTGCAGGATAAGAACAATGCCGCTGAGTTTGCTGCCAAAGCACGGCAGAAGAACGAGGTCAAGGTAAACCCAAAGAATCCGAAACTTGCCACGGTTTTGGTTGGCGATGATTCTTGGCCTCTTCCCATCCCGCTCGTTCAGAAGGGTGGAAAGTGGCTGTTCGACACCAAAGCTGGCCGAGCAGAAGTTTTGCGCCGCCGCATTGGTTCCAACGAACTGGACGCCATTCAAATTTGCCGCGGGTATGTGGAGGCCCAACACGAATACGCGATGGAAAAACACGACGACGCCAAAGTGAACCAATACGCCCAGCGCGTCATCAGTTCACCCGGAAAGCATGACGGCCTAGTCTGGAGGGAGCCGGATGGAAGCCTGGGAGGACCCGTCTCAGAAGGAATAGCCAAGGCTCTAGAACAAGGCTACACGGACAAGAGTCAGCCATATCACGGCTACTACTTCAAGATCTTGAAGGGCCAGGGACCCGCGGCATCCTTGGGCCAGATCGACTTTGTCTTTGAGGGAGCAATGATCGGAGGGTTCGCCCTCGCCGCGGCACCGGCGGACTATCGCGTCACAGGCGTGCAGACTTTTGTCGTTAGTCATGAGGGAATCGTGTACCAGAAGGATCTGGGCCCCGACACCCTCAAACAGTTCCGCGAGATGGAGCTTTACAACCCAGACAAGACGTGGCGCTCGACCAATGATAGCTGGTGAGTCCGTTTTTGGTTCCTGATTGAGCTGGGAATTCATCCAAGAAAAGGAGAGTTTAGTAATGAAAAAGCTGGCGTTTCTGGCGTCCATTTTACTAGCGGTGGTCCTGCTTATGTTTGGTGTAGTTGGGGTCGTGGTTGCCCAAGATGTTCGCTACGATTTCGATAAGAACCAGGATTTCTCCAAATATAAAACCTACAAGTGGGTACCCATCAAGGGAGCCGACCAGCCGGATGAATTAACAGGCAAGAAGGTGACGGCCGCAGTTGATGCTGAACTTGCCACAAAAGGCTTAACAAAAACTGATGCCGACACGGCCGACCTCTATATCGGCTTTCAGACTGCCATCGGTACAGAAAAACAGTTCACTTCCTACAACACAGGTTGGGGCTACGGTGGCGGCTGGGGCGGTGGTTGGTATGGATACGGCGGAATGGCCACCAGCACGACGTATAGTTCAACCTCGACTGTCTATATTGGTCAGCTCGATCTGAGCATATACGACCCAGCACAAAAACAGATGGTATGGCGGGGAAATGTGTCAAAGACATTAGACCCCAAGGCCAAGCCAGAGAAGAAAGAAAAGAACATCGCCAAGGCAGTCAATAAGCTGCTGAAAAATTTTCCGCCCACCCCCAAGAATTAGCTCCTTGGCGTTCGCACAAGGCGCCATTGAAAGAGATCTCTCCAGCTGAAGTTTAGACTGAGTTCAAGGACGTCAGGCTGCCATGACAAGGCACCACTCTCTTCGTGTGCCGCTCGTGGTCCCACTTGCCGGGTGCGACAATTCGCGTTTCGCCTTTGTTTCAAATCCGCCGAACGAAACCATCGGCATCTCAGTCGGGAGTCGTTGCTGGAGGGCCCAGGGCGGAGTTGCTGATTCATTGAGGGGCTTCAGGGAATAGCTCTCTAGTTGTCACGCCCGACGGGTGATCATGAACTATTCATCGAGCCAAATCTCATCTGGGCCGCGCAGCTAAGTGTCGAAGGCGTGCGGTTTTTGCCCTTGCTCACGGGCTGGGCGAAGCAGGAACGAGCATTCTCCTCAAACAAAACAGCCATTTTCCCGTAGGGCCTCGATGAGAAATTGACCCAGGGCGGAACGGAGTCAATTTCTCGTACTAGTAAGGCCTTGATTGTGCTATGTTGACTAGGTTTCCCGCCTATAACAGTTCCCTTTCTAGAGTTTTGCGGATGAATCTATGCGCCCGCCTTTTCGATCAATCCGTGGTATTGCCTCGTTTATCCCGGGAAACCTGGTTAATCGCACAGTTCAGCTCGGCAGTTTGACCCTGTGCCTTCTTCTGGGATTTCTTCTATCGCCCGCAATTACCTGCGCACAGACAAAACCGGTGAAGCGAGTCCTGGTTTTCTACGAGCTGGGCCTGTCCTCACCGGCCGTTGCGATTGTCGATCAAGAGTTGCGTGAGGGTTTGGCCAACACGCCATACCAGATCGAGCTCTATCACGAATACTTCGAAACCATTCTGTTTCCTGATCCACTTATGCAGCAGGAATTTCGTGATTGGTACATTCGCAAATATCGCGATCGCAGGCCGGACCTCATCATTGCGCTCGGGCCATCCCCGCTCCAATTCCTGCTCGAGTCCCACGAGAAATTCTTCACAGACATACCTGTTGTATTCGGAGGCGCTGCCGAGGAAGAGGTCGACAATCCCAAACTCGATGCGCATTTTGCCGGGGTCTGGGAGCGGTTCGAGCCAGCCAAAACGCTGGAGGGCGCTTTGCTCCTTCAGCCAGGTACCCAACACGTGGTGGTGGTCGGAGGAATGTCACCGTTCGATAAGCGGCTCCAGGCGCTCTTCAAGGAGCGCCTTCACAGCTATGAAACCAAACTGGATTTTAAGTATTTGACAGATCTCGATATGACCAGTCTGCTCGAGCAACTAAAGCATTTGCCACCCCATACGGTTGTCCTCTATACCCATCTCGCGCAGGACGCGAAAGGGACTCAATACATTGGCCTATCCCAGGCAGGTCCTCTGATTAGCGCTGCTTCCAACGCCCCGGTCTTCAGCCCATCCGATTCGGACTTCGGAGAAGGCGAAGTGGGAGGGTACCTCGAAAATCTTCCCACTGAAGCCAAGGTCGTCGGTGAGATTGCCGCGAGGATTCTGAACGGCGAGACACCCCGGAACATTCCTGCAATGACAGCCACCGACGCATACACCTTTGATTGGCGGGCACTACAGCGCTGGGGGCTGAAGGAGAGCAGGCTTCCGCCCGGCAGCATCGTGCTCAACCGACAGGTGACGTTTTGGGAAGCCTATCGCCAGTATGTTCTTTCTGGAATTCTTCTGTTGTTGGCGCAAACCACAATCATTGTTGCGCTTGTATTGCAATGGAGGAAAAAGAAGAAAGCGCAAGATGCTTTAGTCATCGCCAACGAGCGGCTGCGTCTCGCAATGGAAACTGCCAAGGCGGTCAGTTGGGACGTGGATCTGAAGAGGAGACATACCACCTGGTTCGGTGGCTTGCAGGACATGTTCGGAGTGTCATCTGGGACGTTGTCCGGAAAGTTCGGCGATCTTTCTGATCACGTACATCCAGAGGATCGGCAGCGGTTTTCTGAATTCTTGAAAAATTCGAAAGAGGAACGTAAGCCGTTTGCCGCTGAGTTCCGCCTGGTTGGCGCGGATGACGTTACACGCTGGGTTTCGGCTCGAGGGAAGTTTGATTACCTATCGAATGGCGATGCGACGCGCATGCTGGGCATGGCCATCGACATCACCGAACGCAAACTGATCGAGGAGGCTTTGCAAAAATCGGAGGAGAAGTTCTCCAAGGCTTTTCGCGAGAGCCCTCTCGCGTTCACTCTAACGAGCCTCCATGACGATCGGTACGTCGAGGTGAATGAAACTTTCAATCAGCTGACCGGTTGGCGCCGTGACGAGGTTATTGGCAGAACTCCAGGCGAACTTGGTGTCTGGGTCGATCCTGAGGGAAGAGCGCGATACATTGAACGACTTTTGGCCGATGGCCATGTCCGGAATTTTGAAGTTAGCTACCGTACCAAAGACGGACAAGTGCGCACTGGTTTAGGATCCGGTGAATTGATTGAAATCAGTGGAGAGCAATGTGCCCTCTCGGCGATCGCCGACATTACCGACCTTAAACGGGCCCAAGAAAAGGCGAGAGAGAGCCAGGACCGTCTGGAGGGCATCGTCGCGTCGGCCATGGATGCCATTATCGCCGTCGACAGCGAACAACGAATTGTTGTCTTTAATGCCGCCGCCGAAGCTATGTTCGGTTGCTCTGCTCAGGATGCTCTTCTGACTCCCATCGAGCGGTTCATCCCACCTCGCTTTCGCCCAGAAAGCCAGCAGTATATTCGCTATTTCGATCAATCCAGGAGCACGAGTCGCACCATGGGGGTTCTTGACGGATTATTCGGCTTGAGGAGCAACGGCGAAGAGTTCCCCCTTGAGGCCTCCATTTCCCAGGTCAATACCGACCACGGCAGATTGATTACAGGCATCATCCGTGACGTCACCCAACGCAAGAAGGCAGAGGACGCTGTGCACGAAAGCGAGCGGCGCTTCCGTCTTGTTGCGAACACCGCGCCGGTAATGATCTGGATGTCTGACCCAGACAAACAATGCACCTACTGCAATCGCCCCTGGCTTGCATTCACTGGGCGGCCTCTGGAAGCAGAATTGGGGAATGGTTGGGCGGAAGGGATCCACTCCGAAGACCGGGAGCGCTGCTGGAATACGTACACCACATCGTTCGATCGACGCGAGGTTTTTGAAATGGAATATCGCTTTCGCCGCCACGACGGAGAATACCGATGGATCACTGACCTGGGCGTCCCCAGATTCAACCCCGATGGTTCCTTTGCGGGCTATATCGGCTCTTGCCTTGATATTACGGAACGTAGACGCGCTGAAGACGCCCTATCCACCGTGAGTCGCAGGCTGATTGAAGCGCACGAGGAGGAACGCGCCTGGCTTGCGCGAGAGCTTCACGACGACATCAACCAGCGCCTCGCACTGCTGGCGGTAACACTGGATGTTGTGAAGCGTGGCCTTCCTCCGGACGCGGCCGTGGCCCGCCGGTCCGTAGGTGAAATCAAGGAACAGGTCAAAGACCTGGGGAACGACATTCAGGCCTTGTCACACCGCTTGCATTCTTCGAAGCTTGACTACCTGGGCCTCGTGTCTGCGGCGGGAGCTTTCTGCGGAGAGTTCTCTGAGCGGCAAGGAGTACAGGTTGATTTTCAGAACGAAGGCGTCCCTAAGAACTTGCCCAACGAGGTCTCACTCTGTCTCTTTCGGGTGTTGCAGGAAGCCCTTCAGAATGCCTCGAAACATAGCGGTTCTCGGCAGTTCCAGGTATCTCTCACTTGCACATCGGATAGGATCAACCTGACCGTGAGGGACTCAGGGGTGGGATTTGATGTTGATGAAGCAATGAAGGGACACGGTCTCGGTATTGCAAGCATGCGGGAGCGGCTGAAACTCGTGGCTGGCGAACTTTCCATCGATTCACGGGATCGGAAAGGAACTGAAGTTCGCGCCAGCATCCCTCTCAATCCTTTTGGCAAGTCCGCAAGTGCCGGAAAAATCTGAGATAAGGAACGTTCGTGCAGGCGGGGTGCTGTCTTGTGACCCGTAGCCAGTGGCGTTAGCGGTCGTGGCCGCCTGTGCCATCGTTGAAAAACTGCTTGCCCTGAAGAACCATTTGCACTGCCGTTAACAGATCAGTTTCTGCATCTATTTTCAAGACATATCCGGATGCTCCGAGACTCTTCGCTTCTTGTACTGCTTCAGGAGAAGACTCTTGGGTCAGAAAGATGATCTTCGATTTGGGAGCCAGTGTGCGGATTCGTCGCGCAGCCTCGATCCCGTTAATCCCAGGCAGGCCGATATCCATCAAGATCAAGTCTGGTTGCAGCTCTTGCGCCTTCTCCACTGCTTGCAGGCCGTCTGAGACACCGCAGATCACCTGCAAGTCCGGCCGTTCGTGCAGCAAGGAAGAGACGAACTCACGGTACGGCACAAAATCATCCACCGCGAGGATCCGTGTGGTCGCGCGCGGGAAATGGGATTCGTTGGTAATTGGGTCTCCTGGACAATGCGCGCGGGGAGAATACTGCACGAACTTTTTGTGTCTTTTACGCGGAGTTCAGCTCGGTTCCAGGGGGCTTGGAACCTCAGCAACGCTTGATAAGAGTTTGCTCGTTTCTGCAATACGAATCAAGTGTCCCGCCACGGCCAATACCCAATTAGTTCACTTGCCAAGAGGAGCAGCGGCCCGGCCAAGGTGCTCCGTCGCTGTCCACGATCGAGAGCGGCAGGTGCACGAACGATCGAACGCTTGGCGCGCCGACGATAGGGAAAGCATCGTTGGAAATTTCCGAAGCCAGTCTTCAAAGGTCGGCTGTCAAAAGTGACAGTGTCACTTGATGGTTGTTTCCCTAACACTGAAACGGTTCGCTGAGGAATTCCAGTAGCCCTTAAGCTCGATTCCCTGCCGACTGCGGTTTCTTCACTATTGTTATACAAGAGGTTATATGACAAAGATGAATACTACAACCACTCTGATATTGAGCGGGCTTCTTTTCGCCGCCGGGCCGTCGTTCGCTCAGAATGGAGCAGCTAAGCCCACACACCTCCTGGCCGCGTACGAGGGCGTATCATCCATGCCGCGTCCGGAGGATTCTGGGGCCATGCCTGTTTTCAAGATCACGCCGGCGGAAAGCAAGATTAAGTTCGATGTGGAAGCGTCCGTGTCTATCGTGGGTACCTTCGACAAGTGGGACGCCACTCTGACATTTACGTCCACTGACGTCTCGACTGGCGTTCTGGACATCAAGATACAGGCAGACAGCGTGGATACCGGGAGCGGTATGAAGAACGGGAAGTTGAAAGGGAAGGATTTCTTCAACGTGAAGGAGAATCCGGTGATCACTTTTAAGTCAACGAAGATTGAACAAACCGGACCCGATACATTTTCCGTAGACGGCGACTTCACGATTCGGGGCGTGACCCGGCATGAAAAACTGAACCTTACTGTTACCGGCAAAGGGACTGGCTCAGGCACGATTGCCGGGATCATGGCCTTCGACCGGAAGGAGTATGGAATGAACAGCGGCATTCCCTTCATCAAGATCGCCAACCGCGTGGAGGTGAATGTCAATCTTAAGGCAGAACGAATCAGCGGGCCTCCAATCGCCCTCAAGTAATAACCAACCCACTTCATGATTGCCCCTGCATTTCATTCGTCGAGAATGCGATTGCGTTCCGCACTGCGCTGAAGCGTCTGTCACAAGTAACAGTAGTTCACAATTGGCGTTCCCGGGAACCTGATGCAAGTCAGATAGCATGCCCGGCCGAGCGATACGGGTTGGCAGGGTAAATCTGCGTGGGCCACAACTGTAGACGCGCTTCTCAGCTTGTGCCTTTGAAACGGAAAACTTTCATCAGCTTCACGGAGCCATCTCCAAGCCGTGAAGCCGCAAGGAGAATTTCCATGAGTTATCGACGAGGTATTTTGTTCGTTGCCGCAGTTCTGCTGTCAGCCTCTATACCTTGTCGCGTCGCCGCCCAGTCGGACAGCTCCAGTCAAGCGGTAGATCAGTTAAGCAAGCGCCTGGATGAACTGCGCGCAGAAATGAACAAGATAGAGGCTCAGCTCGGCGAGCTAAAAAGTGCGAAGGGCATTCCAGCAGCAAATGCAGTCGCGGCTCCCTCCGCCGCTGCAGTTTCCGGCCAGGAAGGAACGATTCAGACCGCTCAGCCCCCCGCTCAAGGTCCGAGCTCCAAGCAGGTGGGCGAAGCTACCGCGACGTACAACACATTCTCCGAGGACACTCTCGCCGCAGCCCGCTACAACAACGTCCCGCTGGATCCGAAGTATCACGGCTTCTTCGTACTGCCTGGCACGCAGACTCTTCTCAAGATCGGCGGATATTTCAAGACAGACTTCATCAACGACTTAAAGCCGGCCGGGAACACCGACTCGTTCATACCGTCTTCTTTTCCCGTTCCCCAAGCAACCGCTGCCAACAACGCAACCGTTTCTATCCGACCCACGCGTCTCAGTCTCGATTTTCGGGTGCCCAGCACCAGACTCGGCGAGGTGCGCTTTTACGTGGAGGGCGACTTCTTTGGAACCAACTCGACAACACCGCGCTTGCGTCACGCTTACGCACAGTTGCGAAATTTCCTGATTGGCCAGACCTTCTCAAACTTTATGGACCCGGATGCATTCCCGGACACTTTGGATTTCCAGGGACCCAACGGTATGGTCAGCCTTCGCAATCCACAGTTTCGCTACGGCTTCGCTTTGAGTCCAAGCACGACTCTGTACATTTCTCTCGAAAAGCCGAGTTCCGACGTGATCTTCAAGACACCAGGATTCTCCGCTCAGTCCAACTCGCCGACTAGAGACGGAGCGATTCGCCTGCGCCAGGAATTCGAGCGTGGGCACTTCCAGGTTGCAGGAATCTTTCGCGATATTGCCGTGTCTCTGCCCGATGGAAGCAATGATTCCGTATTCGGTTGGGGTATAAACGCTTCGCTTGGAGTAAAAACCTTCGGAAAGGACAATCTGATTGTCGCGGTCGCGGCTGGGCACGGGATTTCGCGCTATCTCCAGGACACTTCAGGACTGGGCATCGATGCCGAGGTCGCCTCAGGTGTCAGCAATCACTTGGAAGCCACTCCGGCGGTGGGAGTCGAGGCGTCCTATCAACATTATTGGCGAAAGACACTGCGGTCCAGCACGTTCTATTCCTACGCCGGCGTGAACAATACTAACCTCGCGGCTGCTACCACCTATAACCACGGAACTTACAGCGGTGCCAACCTGATCTGGAATCCCTATGGCTCGCTCAATGTCGGTGCTGAGTTCCTTTACGGTTGGGTCGTGGATCAAAACGGGTTAAAGGCAAATGCACCTCGCATTCAGTTCAGCGCCAAGTACAGTTTCGTGAAAGTGGATGCGGACGGGAAGTAACGCGGTGCGGAGCTTTCAATTGGTCCTAGGAGGCAAACTAAAGGCGCGCCACAAGAGGGAGCAGAGTGTCGAGCGAGAAAGGTCAACTAAGGGCTTTGACGAGATTTGCTCCTGGTCTGGCAAACTTGCTGAACTACCAAAGAAGCAGTTTGCCGCATGATTTTCTGTGGCGGCTGTACCAAGCACGCGCCATGGTACGTCGTTCGTTCTGACGACAAGAAAAAAAGCCCGACTCAATTGCATCAGACGTCTGCTAAGTATGATTTCTTACGAAAGAGTTCCATATGAAAAAGTGAAACTGCCCAAACGCAAGGCCACGGACAGCTATAACGACCGAGCCCCGCTGAAGGGTCGCCATTTTATCCCGGACAAATACTGACGCATTTCTCCATCGGAAGCTCCGTAATGACCCTCCCAAGACTGTCACTATTGCCAGTCGGCGTGAACATGATTCCCCTAGATTATGGTTTTGAAGACCTTTAGCCGGAAAAGTGGCCGGTATTTTAGATTTTCAACAAGCCCCTTATAACAAAAAGGAGGCAGTCTGCATTGCGGAGGACATTTCCTGGCCCGAGTGGAACGTGCAAGAAGATGCGGCGTATCCTTTTGCTGCTCAGCCTTTTTTCTGCTCGACAGATATCTGCGCAAGACCTTGCCCCGCGCGCTTATGTCATTACCCCGCTTCATTCCAACGCGGTCACTTTGACCTATTCCCTTTTCGACGGGAGCCTCACTTTTGACGGAGAAGCGCCGATCACAGGCGCTTCCGCTCGCATTAACGTTTCTATATTTAGCGCTTACCACTCGTTTAATCTCATCGGCCGGACCGCTAGTTTCCTCGTGTCGTTGCCCTACGGGAATGGAAATTTCCACGGGACTGTCGTTGGCGCGGAAACCCTGGCGTACCGGTCCGGCCTGTTGCCAGTAACATTCCGGTTTTCTGTCAATCTGATAGGTGGCCCGTCAATGAGCGTTGACGAATTCCGCAAATGGCGGCAGAAGACCATTCTTGGTGTCAGCCTCAAGCTGGTACCTGCGACAGGTCAATACGACCCCACGAAACTGATCAATTTCGGAACTAACCGCTGGGCTTTCAAACCCGAGCTCGGCTATTCCCGGCGTTGGGGTCATTGGATCGTCGATGCCTATGGAGGCGCATGGTTCTTTACCACGAACTCCGAATTCTTCTCGCGTAACCAGTACTCGCCCGGGATCAACACGCAGTCGCAGAGTCCCATCGGCTCCTTCGAAGGCCATCTCAGCTATGATTTCAAGCCTCGGCTGTGGGTCTCTTTGGATGGCAATTATTGGTTCGGCGGCGTCACCAGCATGAATGGTGTATCAAACCCAGGCACGGTGCAGAGGAATTCTCGCGTCGGTTTGACTGCTTCTATTCCGGTGAGCAAACATCAGTCCATGAAGCTCAGCTATAGTGACGGGGCGTACGTCCTGTATGGCGGGAACTATCACAACATTTCTATCGCCTGGCAATATTCGTGGTTTGGCAGGCCAAACTGACCCACCCTGTGCGAACATGAATTTGCTCACCAAGCCCGCAGTTCTAGAATAACCCGTTGCAGAATTTATGCCGCTTTCTCAGAGCTAGCCCTTCCAGCTACGACGTGTCGCTCCCCAGGCAGCCAAGCTGTAGGGACCAGTTTGCCGTGGTGTTCCATTTTGAACAGACAGACGCCTGTCCCTTTCCTACACTAAACACAAAGCTAGGCGGATGCCTAGTAAATCAAACCGGGATTCCAATAGGCTTAAGACTGGGGGCTGGTTATGTCGTGTCCATCCTGTTTGTCGGCCAAACAGGCCGAATTCTCTGCCGAAATGATCATCCACTTGCCCGGCCCCGACAACCTGAACGATCCTGGCGTATGGGTATTCCCGAAGTTGGTGATGTGTCTGGACTGCGGACTCTCTCGATTTACCGTGCCACTACCAAAAAGGACTCTGCTTACATCAGGTGTTCAGTATGCTGAATCCTCGGCGCGGGGTGAAAGTCTTCGGGACATCGCACGCTCTAGCCAGATCGCGCCTCAATCGGAGCAATGAACTGTTGCTTGCTGAGATTCTATTGACAAACGTCATTCCTAAGAAGGTAATTCCCACGGCGGCTAACAGTCGCCGTTTGGCCGTATCCGTGGCCACGTAACCGGCCAAAGTTAAGTGCTTCCTCCACTGCTTCAGTCGTCACTCACCTAAAGATACGTCAACGGGCTTTTCGGGTTTCGATGGCGACAGTGGCTAGTCGCCATGCACCGAGAGAATGTAGTCGTGCGGGCACAACTACAGACTTTCCGTCGATTCAGGACCCAACCCAGGAGGGGATGATTGGGTCGATCTACCTTTCGCCGCTCAAGTTCATTGCCCTGCAGCAAATTCATGTCTGCCCAAGGACAACGACGGCCCACGCCTAAAGTGAAATCATAATCAAGAAGACAAAATTATGGAAGCTCAGCAGCTCTTTCAGTATGAAAGCCTCCGCAGAATAAGAAGGTTGGGAATGTCTGTCACACGGGTTCTTGTAGTTGATGATTTCGTGCCTTGGCATCACTTTGTTTCACACTTATTTGATTCGGAATCCGATCTCCAAATCGCTTCCGTCGCAATCGATGGGTTGGAAGCGGTTCAGAAAGCCAAAGAACTCCAGCCTGACTTGATTTTGATGGACCTCAGCTTGCCCGGGATGAATGGAATTGCTGCGACACGCCAAATCCTGGCTCACTCTCCGCGTTCCAAGGTCCTCTTCGTGAGCGAGCATCGCGATTCTGAGCTGATCCAGGCTGCGTTCGAAGTCGGTGCTTGTGGCTACGCTCTGAAGTCTGATTCCAGCTCGGATCTTATTTTGGGCATTCGAGCTGTCCTACTCGGGCAGACGTTTGTAAGCCGTAGCTTGAAGAACTGGCGCGAGAATCCTGACCCCACGTATTAAGGGTTTGCACGCTAATGCCAAAAAGATTTGATGCCCTGACGGTCGACAATGGGCAGCCGGGATCGGGACAGCAATCTACACAGCCATATGCGGGAAAGCGGAAGACCCGGATTGCACGACCCGGAGGAAGAATTTTTCAGGGGACGCCAGCAAGATTTTCCCACGGCTCTTCTGGATCGCGCCGATCTTCTGCCATTCGCTTAAAATGCGGCTCGTGGTGTAGGGTGTGATGCCCGCGGAATCGGCCAACTCCTCATTGGTCAGTTCGAGTTCAATGCCGCCGGTCACTTTCTGGCCGATGCTGGATATATATCCTAAAAGCACGCCGGCGAGCCTTTCTCTCGCGGTTTGAGAAGTTAAAGCTGCAAGGGCAACGACATACCAGGAAATATAATTTGCAGCGATAGAAAGTGCATTTTCCAATATTCGCGGGAAACGCCGGGCGAGGGCGCGAATGGTTCGTCCATCCCAAACCAGGACGACACTATCCCGAACGGCTTCCGTACTAACGAGATAAATCGAGGGCCGCGATACCAGGGCCGCTCCACCAAGGATGTGACCCGGCGTCATCCATATCTGGATGAGCTTTTTCCCATCGCGCGTGTCAAAAAAACATCTGGCGCGGCCCTTCCACAACAAAAGCAAATGATCGGCGGGTTCGCCCTGATGAGTTAGCACGCTTTTGGCAGAGAACCGTCGGGTCCTCGCCGCCCCCAAGATCAATCGGAGTTCTTCTGGTTTCAAGTCCTTCAACAGCTCAGTGCCATGCGGGACATCGACGGTGCGAAATTCCAGCACGGTCATATTCCCTCCAATCGTGGCGGCGGCCGGCTAACCGCGCCATTGGCCCGGCCCATTTAGGTGCAGACCACCAGGTTTATTTCGCCTCGGACACGCGTTTTGAGGTGATTTCACTGCGAACTCAATGACACGACCCATCATCCATGAACTGGCCGTTCGCGGCCATCGCTGCCAAGGAATGAGCACAGTTCAGGATTCTTTGGTCCAACGGATGATTGTTGAGGGCATCGGGAGCTATATATGTCATGGTTCGGTTTGCCTCCAGGAATTGATCACTCAACTTGTTCATGTTATTGAACACATTTGTTAGTAACTGGAAAGCACTGCGATCCGAATCGGTTGTGGCCGCCACCCCAACTAACCGCAAACCCGTCCTCGCTTGATCACGAAAGCTACTAATCCAATCATCGGTTATGGGATACCCCCGCTGAACCGCATTCGTCAGTGTGCTTCGCCATTCTCGGACGATAGACATCTCTTCGATGCCCGCCCGTATGAACTCCTTCGACAGCCCCGCCGGAACTGGGTGACCACCCGAAGAAGTTTCATTGGGCAGCCCCGCCGGAGCAGGTTGGCCACCCGAGGGCGCCGATGAGTCTGTGTGCGCGGACGATTCCGGCAGTGTCAACACTATCCGGTTCCCGCTGAAGCTGAGAGAAGAGTTCGTCAGCTGGGCCAACGCTTTCAATTCAACATAAGAGTGCCCGCCCATCTCGACAACTGGTAGCTCACCGGTGCGTCCAGTCACGAGAAGTGTGCGTTGCTGCGCTGCTCGTCCTATCACGATAAACAGAGGACACAAGAGCAAAACGAATATCAGCCGCGTGTGCAATCGTTTGTCTTGCATAGTTCACCCTCCGGAAACTACATTGGGCTAACATCGGCGCGTGTAGGCTACGAATTCGATCAGCGATCTTCCTAGCCATTCCTGATTAGCTCATGAGAGCGACAATAACGGTTCCCCAGGTCGTCAGAAAGATGTGGCCGAATGCAGCCGTGTATGAATAGCCCAATGTGGCTATTGGACTTTCTGATTTTTCTTGAACCGCAGCAGCTCCAGCGATCATCGTTTGAGCGCCTGCGAGGCCTCCCAACAAAAGTGCCGGATTAAGCCTGAGAACGTAGCGGCCGAAGTAAAGACCTGCGATGAGCGGTACAAGCGTTACTACGATGCCGCCCAAGAAGAGGACGTAGCCAAAGTCTCTGACTGCCTGCACAAAAATCGGGCCCGCTTTCAGCCCAATCATGGCCACGAACGCTGCCAAACCAAGCGACCTCATAAAAAGTATGGCGGCATCCGGGAATATTCCGAACCACGGACGCACCGACCGCATCCACCCTACAATCACACCCGCGAGGAGAGTCCCAACGCTCGTCCCCAACGCGATCCTCAGGTGTCCTACGGGTATTGTGAGAACGGCGCCGACCAATATTCCAATGGCTATGGCTACCCCCAGCACGGCAAAATCGCTCTGTTCGGTTGGCTGAATCACCCGGCCGGCAACAAGGGCCAGTTTCTCGACTGCAGATTCAGATCCGGTTACATGAATTGCATCGCCGCGCTTGATCACCGTATTTGTTCCGATTGGAATCGCATGGCCACCGCGCGTGATGCCCCTGAGCAGAACACCGCGGGCTTCCTCGACATCATCTACAATCTCCTGGAGAGTCTTGCCGGCGATTCTCTTGCTGGTGATATACAGATCGACGGCTGTTACCGGGATTTCCAACAATTCAGGATCAGCGACCTCCCTCACCGACGCTCCAAGAGCTTTAATCATGATTTCGGTACGCCCGAGTAAAGCGACCGTATCATTTGCCTCAAGGACTGTGGTGCCGGCGTGAGAGAAGATCTTTCCGTTACGTCGAATCCGCTCAATAAAGAGGCGCCCACCGGGCAAGGACTCTTCGGCTTCTACAACTGTTTTTCCAACGACGAGCCCGTCTTGAGAAATTGTATAAGCGCGAAAGCCAATGGGTTGCCACGCCGAATATACGCCAGGCTTCGAGCGCTGTATTCCCAGGTCCGCTTCCACTTTTTTCGATTCCGCACGCAGGTCGAAGCGAAGGAGCTTTGGTCCGAGGCTGCTGCAGCACCAGATGACACCCAAGGTTCCGAAGATGTAGCAGATCGCGTCTGCGACAGCTATGTGTCCGATCCATAGCTGCTTTTGTTCGTCGGGCACGGATAGAGAACGTATAGCTTCGCTTGCAGTGCCGATTGCGGGCGACTCCGTCAAGGCTCCAGAAAGCAAACCGGCGGAATACCCTGGATCAAGTTTCAAGAAATGGGCAACTCCATACGCGGTCAAAAGGCCAATGACCGGAACAAACAGACCGAGCACGGCCCAGCGCCAGCCATCTCCCTTGAGGTTCTGAAAAAAACTAGGTCCGACCGAGTAGCCAATTCCGAAAAGAAATAGGAGAAATACGATCGATTTGGCTTGGTCAGCCACGGCCACGTGAAAGAAGTTTCCAATGGCGATCCCTCCCAGCAAGGATCCGGTCACCACACCAAGTCCAACGCCACGAAACTTCAGCCGCCCAATCAAGTACCCAATGCCTACCGCAAGGTAAACTCCCATTTCAGGACACTTTGTAAAGAGTTTTGCCAACCATTCCATACTCACCCCTCTACGATTACCTTGCGAGCGAAAGGCACATCAACGAGGTCCAAATAAGCCTAGAGTCATCGTGGGCCATTTATACGTTGAACGAGTAAAGCCAACCGCGGACACAAAGGCGTTAGACGGTTCTGCGACACCACGAGAACGGATCAGGACAGCGAGCCAACAAACTGCCCGCGCCAATCGGCCATCCATCTCAGCCCGCGGTGAACTATCGCGCGGCCGCTTGTTTAGATTTTTCCCCGCGCTGCGAAGCCTCGAAGGCATCCCGGTAGCCACGCGCGATCGCTCGAACGCCGCGTCCGATGTCGTCGTACACTTCGTCGGGCAGATTGGCGAGGGACACTCGTAGTGACCAGTCTGGCGCTTCGAAACCGCCGCCGTTCAACAGCACGATCCCGTGATCCTCGGCCAGACGGAAGGCGAGGTCGAGGGGGTGGACGTTTTTCTTGAGGTATTCGACGGCGTCCTGTCCGATGTTCTTACGTGCCCAGAATTCGAAGTCAATCAAGCCGTAATAGGCGTTGTAAAGCGTGTTCGGAGTGACTTCGATGCCGAGGCCTTCAATCATGGCCTTGGCGCGGCGGTGCACGATTTCCAGGCATGCTTTCTGATAGAGCTTGGCCTCATCCATCATCTCCGCAAGGGAGAACAGGCTCATCATTACCTGTTGAGGCAGAGCGAGCCCAGCCGTGTGATTGAGGGCCACATCCCGGCTGTCAGCCACGATGCGGTCGATGAACTTGATCTTGCGCGGCTCAAGGACCAGCGTGCCGTACCTTTTGTCGAGCGCTTTCAGATCGGCATCCGGGAGCTTCGCAATCATCTTGTCGAAAATGTTGTCTTCGTGGACCGCGATAACGCCGAGGCGCCACCCCGTGCATCCGACATATTTTGAATAGGAGTAGACCCCGATGGTGTTCTGGGGTAGTTCGCCGAGAAGTGAGCGGAAATCGTGGACGAACGTCCCGTAAACGTCATCGGTCAGGAGCATGAGGTCGGGACGCTTTGTCTTCACAAGATTCGCAATCTTGGCAATCACTTCCTTGCTCATTGCGATGCCCGTTGGATTGCCGGGGTTAACGAGGAAGAACGCCTTGACCTTGGGATCCTCAAGCTTTTTGAGCTCTGCGTCCGTGAACTGGAAGCGGTTCTCCTGCGGGGCCTGAATCGTGACGAACTTCAGCCCGTAGTCTTCGAGATGTGGCAGTTCAAGATAGGGGGTAAAGATAGGCGTGCCCAACGCGATCGTGTCGCCGGGTCGCAGCAGGCGATTGGCTTTCATCGATTTAAAGATGTAGCACATCGCAGCCGTGCCGCCCTCGACCGCGTACAGATCAAATTTGCCTGGCGGCTGAGGTTTCCCGCACATCGCCCACATCAGGTACTCATGTACGATGCGCTCGTTGTGAACCAGCATGCGATCCGGGACCGGATAGTTATCGCCGATGATGGAGTCCACGAGTTCGTGGACGAAGGCGTCTGGCTCAAACCCGAACTTCTTTATTGCAAACGGAACCATTGCCGTCAGGAAGGACGCACCCGGCATGTCGGCATGCTTGGCGAGCCACGCTTCGAAACGGCCTGCGATGCCCTGCGGCTGCGGCATCCCGCCAATACCCGCAGGATGTTCCATCACCCGCTTGCTCTCGGTGACCGCAAACTGGCCGAGCAGAAAGAAACCTTCGCGCGGGGTCGTAGCGATCCAGTTGGGATTTCCACGACCCGCATTCAGGAATGCCGACTGCGTCGTGCGGGAGGTTTTTTTGGCGAGCTTGATCAGCTCGTCTTTAATCTCGAACGGGCCCAATGTTTCGAATTTGCGGAGCTTCATGAGGTCCATGATGTTCACCTTTCACAGAACGTTACGTCAGGAGCAGGATAACGACCATGCCCCAGATCGTGAGAAACGTGTTACCGACCGCATAAGTTACGGTGTATCCGAGAGCGGGAACCTGGCTCTTGCCTATATCGCAGACCAAGCCAAGCGAAGCCGTTGTCGTGCGAGCTCCGGAAACGATGCCGAGCACAAGCGCGTCGTGGAAGCGGAAGAGATACTTGGCAATGAACATGCCAAGAATAAGGGGGCCCGCCGTAGCCAAGGCTCCCCACAGGAACAGTCCGACGCCTTGCGAGCGCAAGCCATCGACGAAGCCTGGACCAGCCGAGATTCCGACTATGGCGATGAAGATGTTGAGGCCGACGGAGTTCATGAACCATACCGTCGATGTCGGGATACGGCCGAACTTGGGATGCACCGAGCGTAACCACCCGCAAATGAGTCCCGAGATCAGCGCGCCGCCGGCGGTTGAAAGCGTCAGCGGCACACCGGCTACCTTCCAGACCAACGCGCCGATGAGCGCTCCCACCGTGATTCCGGCGCCGATGAACGCCACGTCAGCGACGTCGGTTGCGCGATCCGGGACGCCCAACAACTTGACGGCGATGTTTGTGTCTTGGGTGCGGCCCGCCACGGTAACGATGTCGCCGCGGAAAATCTTGGTATTGGGCAGAATAGGAATCGAAGTGGCAACCGCGCCTCGCGTGATTTTCCGCAGGAAGACGCCGCGAGCGCTGGGGAGCTCGGCAAGCTCAGCAAGGGTCTTGCCGTCTACCTCTTTGTTTGTCACATAAACGTCGACGCCCTCCACGGAAACGCTAAGCAATTCAGGATCGTCAACCTCTATGGCCACTCCGGTAGCAACATTCGCGAGTGTCTCTCGAGAACCCACAGCCGCGACCATCTTTGCGCGTTCGCCGATAATACTCACGAGCGCATCGCGGGCACCCGCGACGGCCACCACGTCTCCCTCACGCAACACGGTGTCCGCGTTCGCCTCCTCGATCACCCCATTACGACGAATACGCTGGACAAAGATGCGGGCTTGCGGGACCAGTGCCTCGGCCTCGATGGCACGGAGACCGATAACTCTGGCGCCGGGCTGCACTCGGAAAGCACGCACTTCCCAGCGACGCCAAGCCGTCCCCGGCCCGCCAAGTTCCTTGCTGCCTCCGTGCTTGTCCTCGTAGTCTTTGCACGCGGCAGGCAGATTGATGCGGAGCAGAACCGGACCGAGCAATGCGATTACGAGCGCCGACCCCATGGTGCCAAACATATAGGTCACCGCGTAAGCAACCGGCATCGAATCGAGTAGCCTTTTAGTCTCGTCGGCAGCGAGCCCTAATCGGTTGATCGCGTCGGTTGATAGGCCCATAGCCGCGGAAATGGTTTGCGACCCCGAGTACAACCCGGCCGCGTAGCCGAGGTTGTAGCCGGCGATCTTGAAGATTGCGAAAGGCACTAACAAGCAGAGGACGCTTTGGACCACTGCAAAGATTGCTTGCGGGACCCCATCCTTGGCGACGCCCCGAACGAACTGAGGCCCAACTGCATATCCGACGGCAAAAAGAAACAGAAGGAAGACAGTCGCCTTGAGGGGCGGCGAGATGGTGATCCCGATCTGTCCGATCAAAACACCGGCTAGCAGAGTGGCAGTCACCGCCCCCAAGCCAATGCCCTTGAACGTGAACTTCCCGAAGTAGTACCCGATGGCAAGGGTAAGGAAAATAGCAATCTCTGGGTAATGCCGGAGAGTGTCAAAAAACCATGTCACTATAAACATCGTCTATCTCCTTGATCCCGGTTTCTTGCCCTCGCTCCAGGATGACAACAACAATTCCCTACCCGCCTCTAAGTCAGCGTTAATCAGCGGCGTGTGCCCGTGCCGACTTCCGTTTCGCATTCTTTGCATCGTTTGCCGCTGGTGTCTTGGCCGATTGCAGGAAGGCCGGGTTCAGCAGCTTCAACCCCAGCGTTGCGCTGAAACCGTGAATTTCCTTTACATCGAGTTTGCGCATGAATTCGATCGTCTGTGCGTCGATCACCTGACCCGGAACCATAATCGGGAAACCCGGTGGGTAAGGGATCACGAAATTTGCAGAAACCAGTGCCGGGCCATCCTTCAAACGTTTATCAATTTCCGGACTGGACAACTTCAAGTGCTCGCATTGCTCTTCGCGATATGCCGAGTAGAACGCCGAACGCATGTCGCCCTCGCTGGTAATGCTCGAAGGATCTTCCCGGAAGGTGTTGAAGAAGGAGCTGAAATTGGGGAGGTTCGGTACATCTGTCATCAGAGATTTCACGCGGGCAGCAAATGCCTGTTTAGCCGTTGTACCGCCATCCGCAAGTTTCTTGTCAATGGCCTGTGAAATCTGGACGAGCACCTTTATCAGTTGGGCGATGTCGCTGCGCGTGTTGTTAATGTTTGTCTGGAGCAGAACGCTATTGCGAGATGTTTTGTTGAGTTGAATGTCGTACTCCGCGGCCAGCAGATTCTTGAATTGCGTCCCGTCGAAGCCTGCGTCCCCGCAGACCAGCGTGAGGCGCGTGACATCCAGCGCGATTTCGTCCTCCTTGAACGCCTTTATTGCGGTTGCCCAGTTGGCTCCCGGCGTCAGGTAGTCCACAAATCCCGAATTCCGGAACTCGGCGGGAATCATTTCGTCGGCGCCGAGGATCCGGAAATACTTCGAGATGAGCGAATGCGAATTTACTTCGCGGCGCAGGTCCAATGCCAACTGGATGGCTCGGTTCACCAGTTCGTAGCCCTCCAGCTCCATCTGCCGCCGCGCTACGTCCAAAGACGCAATGATCTGCAAATTGGGTGACGTGGAGGCGTGCGTAAAGACCGCCTCGTGAAATTGCTCTTCGACTTTGTGGTAATCCGGGTCCTTGACCAGCACCATCGAGCCTTGCCGCAGGCAAGACATGGATTTGTGAGTTGAATTGGTCTGGTACACGCGCAGACGCGCTTCGTCAGGGTTAGCCAGTAAGCGTGTTTCCAGCAGCCGCTTATCGTCTGGGCGGAGATCCGTTCCCAGCTTCTTTTCCTGCTCCTTGTAAGCTGCGCGGTACGCTGGGTCCTGAAATTTCTTCTCCAGTAACGCTGCGGCTCCCATCGCGGTGCGCCGGCGATAGAAGGGGCTAAATGCTGCGAAGCCAAACCACGCCTCATCCCACAAGAAGATAAGATCGGGTTTGATCGCCAGGCATTCCTCCATCACTCGCTCGGTGTTGTAGATGTGTCCGTCGAAAGTGCAATTCGTGAGCACCAGGAGGCATGCTCGATCCAGCCGGCCCTCCGCTTTTAGATCGAGCAGGGCTTTCTTGATCGTGCGCAGAGGCACCGCACCGTACATCGAGTATTGCGTTAACGGGTAGGCCTCTACGTACAACGGGAAGGCGCCCGAAATCACCGCGCCGTAGTGGTGGGATTTATGGCAGTTGCGATCAACCAGCATGATGTCGCCGGGGGCCAGCAACGCTTGTTCCACCATTTTATTGGAGGTGGACGTTCCGTTGGTCACGAAGAACACATGGTCCGCGCCAAAAGCTCGCGCGGCCTTTTCTTGTGCGATCTTGATGTTTCCTGTTGGCTCCAGCAGGCTGTCGAGGCCCCCAGTCGTGGCCGATGATTCCGCCAAAAACAGATTCAGTCCATAAAACTCTCCCATGTCGCGAATCCAGTTCGATTTGAAGATCGATTTTCCTCTTGCAATCGGTAACGCGTGGAATGTACCTATCGGCCGTTGTGCGTACTTCTGTAAATTGTCGAAGTAGGGCGTGTCGTAACGGTCTGCGATGCCGTCGAGGATGCTCAGATGTAATTCCAGAGGTTCCTCTACTTGATAGAAAATGCGCCGGACGCACGCCGCGCTAAGGTCGCCCGCAATTTTTTCCGTTTGGCGATCGCTCAGGAAGTAAACGTCCAATTCCGGCCTCATCTGCTTCAATCCGCGCGCGAGAGCCAGGCCGTATTCTCCCGAACTGCTCTCAATCCCGCTGGCCGCTAGATGGTTGGTCAGAAATTCTCGTAAAATGGGATTGTTGTGAGACGATGCGAACGGAATGCCCTCGTAGATGATCACGGCTTCGATGCTGCCGTTTAGGATTGCCCCAATTACCGCATCCTCGAAATTCCCCGCGAACACCGACTCATAGACAAACTTGTCCTCTGACCTGCGCAGCTTGCGCAATTCTCGCGCCAACTCGGACCACGCCGAGGGGCGGGCTGGACTTACCACCAGAACCTCGAAATACGGTCGATACTTGGAGGCTTCACCCGTCCCTGGCAGCCGGTCGGTGAGGCTCATCGACTGCTCCTCGTTCTCCCATTCGGCTACATTGGTGCGGTAAGAGTGCGTGAGCAGGGCAGCGCTGATCTTCTGGACCATCCCGACCGTGCCAATTGGGTCACCGGCGGCGACGCGCTCTTGCACCGTCTTCAGCAATACAGGTCCTGGAAATGCAAAGAAATCCTCCCACTGTCGCAGTTCCACAAAAGCTGCCGAGACGATTTCCTTAAGCTTCTCAACTTCGGAACGCGGCTGATTAGCTGCGGCTTCCCAGGAGCGAGCTGCTTGGAGTAATGAACGCCAGCGGTCCAGGCGCGCCTCGGCCAGGGTGAAAAACCGGTCCACTTGAACGTCCGGCATTTTTGTTGAGCCGCTCATCATTGATCTCCTGTTTCGATCTTCAAGACTCAGTGTGTCCGACTGTGCACTCAGGACTCTTTTTCTTATGGTGCTGACCGCATCGTGCAGTTGGGGACGGACTACACGCTCCGGTCTTGGAACGCCTTGCTGAGTCATCGCGTATTGGGTCAGTCGCACACGCCGGAATGAGATTCCCGGCCTTTCGAGGAGAGACTAAGTCAGCTGTGGAGGATCAAAAACTGGCAAATCTGACAGGGAACCTGCAAGACACGCCTCAGTGGATACGCAAGGAGTTCGCAAGATTCTCTAGATTTTGGGGTTTCACCCGAATCACTCCGCGCCCCGGACTATCGATATCCGCGATAAGAAAAAGTGAGATTGCTAGAAAAATCGGTAGAATCCAAAACGGGAATGCTCTTCTGTCGTGTGCCAGATAACCTATGATCACATTGCAAAAGATGCCGATGGTTATCAACAACGTCCACGCCGCAACTGGAATTCGATTCCACCAGGCTGCCTGAGTGTATCCCTGCGAATTCAGGACGTCGTTCATCCCTTGAACAACAAGAGCGGCCACGGGCGTTGGATTCTCTGACGTCGGTCCTTTAATCGCAGACCACATCTCCGTCTGCATCTGTGCGGTCTGGACATTATTCAGTTCGAGTAGATGTGCGTTAGGTGTTGTGTAGTAAAGGATTCTCTGATCAAGATAGCTTTTCAGCAAGGAACGTACTCTCGCTGCACTGGCGGTGGGTAAAAAGTCCGCTCGCGCATACTCCGTTCCGATTGCGTTGGCTTCCTCTTCCTCAAGATTTTTGCGTTGATCGTACCTGCTAACCGCCATCGAAAATGTGAAGCCGATAATAAGTCCCAGTAATGTCAAAGTAGCACCCAGGACGAGCTTGAAATCTTCGAGCGTGATTTCGTCCAGCTCCCCATACCGACTATGGAGGATCGCGCCGATGCGTGCCCCGAGCCAGAATGCGGCGACAGAGACCACAAACATGAAAATTGGGTAGTTCAGTGGATTGAACATTATCGCCATTCGCCAAACTCAGAAGGGGCCGGTCTTCGGAATTAATTGCCACTGGGGAACCCGCCCGACCGTCACGCCGCGATCGCGACAAGGAATCATTACCAAGTGCCGATGCGTAGCACCGCTTGTGTCGTCACCCGCACCCCATCCTGTGGGCGAATCATGTCCACGTCTCCCATCCATGTGTGTGTGTACTGCACGCTGACGAGGCGCCAGGCAAATGCTCTCGTCATTACCACGTCCACTCCTCCGCCCACTGCGATGCTCGGCCCGTTATTGGCCACTTCCACAGACCAGTCGCTTCGCTTCGGGTAGTGGCGGGATGTCCCACTGCCGTCATTCCATTCCTTCATCAGTTTTTTTTTCAACGCCCCGTCATCCGTCTCGAAGGTTACCTTCCGCCCTCCAAACAGCATTTCCACGTAGGGGGAGAATTTCTGCGCTGCTCGGGGCGTCCATCTGAGCCCGCCACCGTAGAACAACGAATCTCCGCTCTGGTTCGATCGGGGCATGTGAAGCATCTGGCACCCGCTCACTTCCGTCACGACCTGAAGCGCCGGGCTCACTCGAGCCGCTCCCGAGCCGCCTCCACCGATGCAACTGCCTCCACCAAGAAAACTTTCATATACAGGGAAAGCCGCCAGTTCTATCGGTGCTGCTTTCGGGTAGGTGTGGCGGAACTCGAGCCCTTGGTCCGACGTGGAGCGGCGTTGGAATGTGAACGGTTTTGGTCCAAGTCCAGCTTTGTAATCGAGCAGCATCTCTCTGCGAATTTCCCCTGCCGCTCCAAACAGTCCAATCCGAGTATCTCGATTCCAGGGGACCCGGAAGGCCATGATGTTCGCAAACGATCGTCCGGGGTTCAAAAAGGACCGCGTCAGAATGATCAGCGTCCGGTTTCCAGTTCGGTTTTCCAGGCCCATGATCAAGTAGCGGTCCGCCACATCCTCTGCAATCATCGTTGCCGCTCCTAATGTTGGAGTGTCCGTCAGTGTGACGAATCCCGGCGAAGCGTGCAGCATAACGTTCCCGTAGGAAGCCTCGCTCAATGGCCCAATTTTCCATTGTGTGTGCCAAACCGCGCTGAACGCCATCGACCGCAACACGCTGATGAAGTAGTCCCGCCCGTCTCCCCATTGCACGTTGCGATATCGCGGATCGTTTTGCCGCAGAATGTACCCGAACACTGACCCCTCAATGGAATGGCCGACGTATGGAGCCATAAACGAATCGCCGTCGCTCCAACCGCGCAACTCAGCCAGCGATTGCTTGTAGTTTTGAAACCAGTGCCCGTTCAATGTGTCGCGTGTACCGGGTTCAGTCACCGTACGAAACGCGTGCATTACGCCCGTGTAATACAAGGACTCCATGAGGGCCGGCATCCAATGAATGCTTAGGTCTGATTTTGGCTTGACTACTGGTTTGACTGCTGCGCTTGGAAGCGCACCTCTTGCAGCCCGTCCCAATTCATCCGGCCGTGGTGGCTTGGTCCTCACCGGAATGTCGAATGGAGTGTCGTGCAGTGGGCGTATGTCTGCCGCGAGTGGGCGCCAGTCTGCAAGTGCTTCATCCAGGACTTGCGACTGCGCATACAACTCAAGAAAGCGTTCATGCGATAGTTCAACACTCGATTGAGCGACCGCAGACAATACGGAAAACCACAAGGCCGCCAGTGCACACAACACGAAAGACATCTTTCTCTTTATCGACACTTTTGTTTCTCCCGCTATCTCCCGAATTGACATTGAAATCTCGGGATTCCGGTTGGCAGAGGATGGAAACTTGGCCCGATCCACGCTGCAAACGTAACGGTGACTCGTGTTGCCATGTACTGTCAGAAATGTCAGGAGTTCACCACGATCTTCTTCGCTTAGATCGACCGCGATAGCTGTTAGTTCTGACAATGGCACCCTCGGATAATCAGCCGATAAATTGGTGGGTGACCCTCGACGAGGGCCCAGGAAGCTCACGCGCCGTTTAAGAATGGCTAAGGAGATTACCGATGAACATGACGACAAACATTCGACGAGTCGGCGGTGTCGCGATTGTGGACATCAGCGGACGGATAGTACTTGGGGAAGAGAGCGCGTCGTTGCGCGACGCAATTTCTGACCTCTTGCGCAAGGGACATAAGCAAATTTTGCTCAATCTTGGCGCTGTCGATTACATCGATAGCATGGGCCTGGGCATATTGGTCGGTGCGTTCGCGAGCGTACGGAAGCAAGGCGCAGAACTGAAACTTCTCAATCTTCCAAGTAAGGTAGCCGACGTAATGCAGATGACAAAACTGTATACCGTCTTCGACATCGTGAATGACGAGGAGGCGGCCGTGAAGTCTTTCACTCAATCGACAACGGCGGCTAAGGCCTAAGTTACCGGTCATCCTCACAAATACTGCCAGCAACGGGATGGTTTTTCCTGATTCCATCCATCGTGACGCGCCTGGGACGAACTTCCAACGGAAGAGAGAATTTCGGCCCCTCACGTCGGCAGGCATGGATCACCGCACAGCTAAGTGCGGCCCGCCTGTCAGATGTGACAGTACCTATCGAACGAAAACCTAAGCTATATCAAGAGTCCTAACCACCAACCTTTTTTGATGTTCCCAGCGGCTATCGCAAATTCACTCTCACCAAGCTTGCCGATGTACTTGCCGGTCTTGGGCAGTGGTAGCGGAGTTCTATTCCTGCTCTTACGCAACCGCCGAGTTCTCGTGACCGCGACTAATTCCCTGCCCGCTTCCTATTGGAAAGGCGGGCACAGGTCGATGCTCGAACTTGGGCCGTCCTTGAGGTCCAGGGGGGCCTGTTAGTTTTGCTAATACCGGGACTCCGGGCCCCGCACCATCATCCTGAAATGTGGAATCAGGGGCCCCGGGAACGACACCTCCCCTCACTCCGAACTTTTCCGGGTCCCCTGCGCTTTTGCTCAGAAGCTGCTTGGGAAATTAGCAAAAAAAACTAAATTAGCCAGGAGATGCTATGAAAATCAGAAGTGCGATCGTTCTAGGGTTTGCTTTGCTGCTTGGATCAATCACGTTTGGGCAGGATCCAAAAGCGGAAATCACAGGTTACTACTCCTATTTTCGCTTCAATCCCGAAAATAGCGGGACCCTTAGCAGCCATTCACTCAATGGAGGCGGCGCGGACGTAACTTTTTTCCTTACCAATATGATAGGAATCAAGGCAGAATTTGGCGGGTATCAGAGCAATAGCATCAAGTTCACAAACGGCATCTCAACAGCCACTGCTTCGGCGAACCTGTTCACTTACAACGTCGGACCAGTGGTCAAGTTCCGCTCGGAACATTTCGAACCGTTTGCTGAAGCATTGTTTGGCGGCGCTCATTCGAGCTTCTACGGCAACCTCTGCAAACAGCTTGCGACCTGCGTCGTCAACAATCCGAGCAACAACGCATTTGACTTCGTGCTCGGCGGCGGCATCGATATTCCACTTTCGCATTCCATCGCCTTCCGCCCTGTGCAGGTCGATTACGTCCTTACCCGGTTTGGCAATGGATTCACTAGTGGAAACCAGAACCAAAGCAATTTCCGGTACCAGGCGGGCATTCAGTTCCGGTTCTAACAAACTGGATTACAGCTAAGCGGGTCATCAATGGACTAGGGTGCAGAGCTCGCAACTGCGCCCTTTCCCCAACTAGAACAATCCAACTCGCACTCGAAGGAAGAAAGTATATGTACAAAAAAATATCTGCTCGACTCTCAGCAGCCATTTCCACGGCCCAGGAAGAAAGAAAGTATGTTTTGGAAGATGTGTTCTGGGTTCCCGAATGTAATTCCAAGGCCAGACATCTTGATGTGCCGGCTCCGCCTGAACCTTGCTCGGAAGGCCGGGCCACCCACAAAACTTCAAACGGGGGAAGACGGAGTTATCGGCATGGGAGCGCAGGATAATCGAATGATCTTTGTGTTCGAGAACGATAAGGTCCTGACACGATTCCTCGACTCCGACTGGTCGGGTTCAGCGCGAACAGACCTTGCGGCCAAGGGGGACGCAGCTCACTCGGGAGCGGCCGAGGTTGCCCCGGGAGTATGGGTCTGCCAGATCACCGAGAATGGCCTCGCCCTCCAGTTAATCCTGCAGGGTACGCAGTTCTAATGATGACTACCTTAATAAAGGCTAACTGAAGATCAGGCTGAATACAGGATGAGAGCGAACCCCCGTGGCCCCTGTCAGAAATCTCAGGAGACCGAACTCTTGAGTGGCCCTTATGCTGGGGCAATCGTGATTGTTCTTGAAACATCGTTCATGGACGAAATTTTTGTTTTTTTGGCGTTCACAGGCTTGCTCTTTTTGGGAACCACTCTTGTGCTGCTCGGAGTTTTGCTTGAGGAGCTCGCCCGAAGCATTTTCCGGCGTAACCGAAAAGCGCGATCGAGAAGTGCACCACAGGAGGAAGTGAAAGCCGAGCGCTCCCCAATGCTACTCGTCCGATAGCAAGCGGGCGCAGGCCGAGCAGAAGGCGCAATGCGCAATGTCCCTGGGGCGTGCCGTTCGACCAGAAGATACCACGCCTCCGCGATGCTTCCAGGTTAACGCATATGGTTTCAACCCACGGAGACGCAGAAGTGTCTTCTCAAAAAGGATCTGTAGTTTCATTCGGACGACAATGGGTGGCGCTCGCCCTACTGCTGTTGACGGCTGGATGCAGTCGGCCGTCAGTTCCCACTGCGGAAATTCCTTCGTCAGGCGAGTGGCGCACGTTCCAAGGTACTTGGTCAGCTTCAGGTACGCGGCAGACGCTCGCCCTGGAGACGAATCACCGTGCTTCGATCTTCGATCTAACTGGGTCGCTGCTATTGGCCGGGGATCAGGGACTGGGAGTCGGCTTCCAGGCACAAGCCATCGGCTTCACGGACAGTCTCACCGGCATGCAGGGCCGGTGCGTCTGGACGGACGAGCGTGGCGACAAGATTTATAGCGAATTGAAGGGCGAGTTCGTGGCAACCGGCAATCACATCGCTGGCACGATCCGCGGAGGGACAGGCCGTTACACCGGGATAACCGGAGAGTATTCCTTTGAGTGGCGGTTCGTCGTCGAGTCCGAGGATGGCAGCGTTAGCGGGCGCGCCGTCGACCTTCAGGGTCGGGCTCGGCTGGGCACCGCGGCTGCCGCGCGGCCCGGAGAACGCAGTCGATGAGCTCAGCTACAATCAACTACCGCGGCCTTCTCAAACAGGTTCTGTCGTTTGCCCTTGCGTTTGGAATTTGGTTCGCGCCGATTCCAGGCGGGCTGACGAAAGAAGCATGGCATCTCTTTGCTATATTTGCGGCGGCTATCTTCGCCGTCATTCTGAACTCATTTCCACTCTTGACGGCATCGCTACTCGCGGTATCGGCTGCGGTGCTTACCCGCACGGTCGATCCCGGCAAGGCTTTCGCTGGCTTCGCCAACGCAAGCGTGCTCCTTGTTGTCGTCGCTTTTCTCGTCGCCAACGCCGTCGTGAAATCGGGACTCGGGCGCCGTATCAGCCTCCTTGTTGTGAGTGTATTCGGACGCTCCACGCTGGGGCTGGGCTACAGCATTTTCCTCACCGACGCCATGATCGCCCCTGCATTTCCAAGCAATACGGCGCGTGGTGGGGTGCTCTATCCCATCATTCTTTCCCTGGCCCAAAGTTCCCGATCCAAGCCGGACGACGAGAAAACCCGCCGGATGGGTGGCTACCTCATGTTCTGCGGCATGGCCAGTCTCAGCGTCTCGTCGGCCCTCTGGCTCACCGCCACTTCCGGGAATCCAATTGCGGTCTCGCTGGCGGAGCATTACGGTGTAAAAATCAACTTCGGCTCTTGGATTGTAGCAGCGTCAATTCCTATCCTGACGATGATCGGATTATTGCCCTTCATCCTTTATAAATTGTTCCCGCCGGGCGTGACCGACACTCCCGATGCACCGCGTACCGCACGCGACGCCCTGCGCAAGATGGGCCCACTCACGAGGGACGAGTGGATTGTAGCGGTGGCTTTTGCATTCATGGTCACTGGATGGGTGATGGCGGGGACACTGAACCTAAGCCTGGCTGCTGTGGCCTTCGCCGGCCTGGGTGCTCTCCTCGCAACCAATGTGCTCACACTCGAGGACATCAACCTCCAGGGAGGTACCCTGGTCACCTTTATCTGGCTGGCAGTGCTCTTTGCATTGAGCAGCCAATTGAACGAGCTCGGTTTCATGGGCTACGTCGGAGGGCGGCTGACATCCCTGCTCGGTGGCATGGCCTGGCCCATAGCTTATGTAGTTCTCCTTGCGCTCTATGTCCTGATGCACTACATGTTCGTCAGTCAGACGGCGCAGATATTGGCACTCTTCGACGTTTTTCTGGGAGTTGGCGTCAAGACCGGTGTTCCCGCGCCCTTAATGGCCTTTGCTCTCCTTTTTGCCAGTAGCTACTTCTCGACGATTACTCCGCAGGGCGGCAGCCAAAACGTTATCTTCGTCGGGAGCGGTTACCTCACTCAGGGCGAGCTTTACCGGCTTGGCCTATTAACGACGGTTTTCTGTCTGCTTGTGTTCCTGGTGGTCGGAACACCGTGGTTGCTCTTCGTCGCTCGTTGACCCGGGAATCAAAAAAGATCCGCAGGGAGCCGCGTGGCCATAGAGTGACCATCCTCACCCCAGCTTTTCCGGCAACGCGGCTTACCAAGCAAGTTGGCCTGGATCATCGCCCCCCTATTGTGTGCATCTCGGTTAACTGGCAGTTTTCCTAGTCGACCCACTGCACCTACAAAAGTAGTGTTTCATGCAGGAACATTTTTCGGGATGAATTACATTTTCGAGGCTCTGTTCGGGGTCGAATGAATTTGCCCGCAGAATTGTCCAGCCTGCATGGATAAGGAAAAAACGATGACACACAACAATCCTGGCAAATCAAAGACTCGTAAATACGGTTTCGGCGGATTGTTACTCGCTGCACTCCTACTGACAGCGATCACCGTGGCGCTCTCTGCAGAAAACAGGAAAGTGAGCACAATTGACGCTACGGCAACGGGCACCAGCACGCAGTTGGGTAAAACAGTCAGCGTGAAGGTAACCATCTACGAGTTCTCCACGGAGGAGGACAGACAGATTCTCATTGACGCCTTCAAGGAAGGACAGAACCAAGGGCTGGTGAATGCGCTTACCAAGATGAAGGCCGTTGGCCGCATTGCTATCACCGGTACACTCGGCTACGACCTCAGTTTCATCCGTTTGATCCCTACACCAACGGGCCGCAAGATTCGCTTCGTTACCAACCGGGTGCTCAGATTCGGTGAAGCCTATTACAACACCCAAACCACTGCCTTCAACTTGACCGCGGGCGAGATCGATCTTAACGATTCCGACAAGGATAAGAGCGCCGGCGTTCTTTTCCCCGCTGCACAGCTGGTCCTTAACAAAGAAGGGCAGCTCGAGTTCCAGCTTAATCAAAATGCTTGGAAGCTCGTCAACATTATCGATTGGGATAAGGCCGGCACCTTGCAGTAGAGGTGGTTGAAACGGCTCGGGAAAGGCCGGTTTTGATGGCCGCGGCTGTCCGGCGGATGAGATTGCGGGAAAAGTTGGTGTGAGATTTCGCTGTGTAAAGTGACTATCAATTGTCCTTCCGGAGGAGGTGTTTAATGAAGGTTGGCCGTTATCTGCCGGTTTTCTTTTGCTTGGCCGCCCTGCCGCTCCTATTCACTCGATATATGGCTGGCCAGGACACCAAAAAGAAGGTTAAGGACGATGCCTGTTCGGCTTCCAATCCCGCAAGCATGTGCGCCGCCGAGAACACGTGTGGTTCCTCTTCCTCTCCGTGTTCCATCAACATCAGACGCAGTGGGGGCTCCTATGCCACCGCGACCCCTAACATAGCCGACGCCAAATCCAACAAAGTTTTCTGCATTAAGGTGGGCACCACCGTCACTTTTGCGAGCAATTCTAAGAATACGGGTTTCGTCATCGACTTCGGAAGTACCGATCCATTTGATCATACGGGCGCAATCATAGGCGGCTCGGATCGCCCAATTACCGTAACCGCCAAGCATGCGGGCTGCTACACTTATTCCGTCGGAGCTTGCACCCCCGGCACTGTCTACGGCATGTGCGGCAATGCCAAGACCCAGCTGATCATTTCTCCCGACTGATTCTCGATTCAATTATCGGCGGGATAACCTAGAAGTGAGCCTTACCATTCTCTAAGAATAAACGGCTGAATGTTCTCCACAGATATTCTGGAAAACGCGCTCATCTTCCTCGTCCTGAAAGCTACTCAATGGATATGCGCACAGGATATCTACTTTATGTGTTTTGGCCAGTTCATTTGAGAGTTGTTCGAGTCGAATAGCCGCATCCACATTGCCTTCCGCTTTCATGAGAGCCACGCCTTCGCCGAACACAACGACCTGAGGCAGTTCTGATTTGGCTGCCTTAGCTGCCACTTCAATCGCGCTCCCAAAACCCGCGAAAAATAGCACCGGGTCGGGCAAACCCTTTACCATGATTCTTGAGAGCGTGTCGGCAGCATCCAATGAAATGTAGCTGCCCGCTTGAAGAGCGCTATCCGTATCCACATCCTCTGCCTTCAATCTCTGAAGAAGACTATCGCGGTGTGACTTCGTAGCGACCACGATTGCAGCGTTGCCACCCTTGAGCGCAGCGGCAATAAAGCGAGTAACCCTGTCTAGAAGACTCGTGTCATCAGAATAGAATTGAACCTCGTGGCGGTGAGGAGCTATCTCTCTTCGGCTGCCGGCGAATTTGCGATCCCTTAAAGCACCGCTTATAAATTGCTTACCAGGAAAAACCGCATCTATTGCAGGCAATAGTTCGCTTTGGGCATCTGACTTATGAACGTAACCCTCAGCGCCAGTGCTCAGAGCTGCTTGCACGATGTCGGGATCATTGTTCTGACTCAGGAAGACTATTTTGGAGCTGGGAGAGAGTTGTCTGATTCGCCGGGCGGCCTCGATCCCATTCAGCTTTGGGAGGCTGATGTCCAGCAAAATTAAGTCCGGCTTCAGAACTTCGGCTTTTCGAACGGCTTCGAATCCGTCCGACGCCTCGGTGATAACTTCCCAATCTGGCCGTGCCCGAAGCAGCAAATGGACCTGGCGTCTCCAACCTTTGAAATCATCAGCTATGAGAATGCGAATTATAAATGACAATCGCGGCTCCGCCACTTTTCTTTCCAATGCGCAAGATAATGCCTCTTTATCGCCCCACCAAGCAATAACACGCCCTGTGCAAAATAGTTGCGCAAATCTCGAGGTCCCTGCCCTCGTCGGGCCGCCCGGGATCCTCGCGCCAAACAATTGCGTCATCCGTTATTCCGGGACTGCGGACCAACGCAAACGTGACTCACTCGCTCCGAGGCCCGGAAGCCAGCTAGAACGCAAACCTCAGCGCCAACTGCCCAACGCGGGCATTCACGGACGTACTATTGATAGCGCCGAACGTTGGAGATGTGAAGTTCGTATCCGGGTTTGCGAACTGCGGATGGTTTAGTGCGTTGTAAAACTCGGCACGAATTTCAAGACTACTCTTCTCAATTAGCCAGCCTAATACCACGGTTTTCATGAATGAGACGTCCAGGTTCGCCTGTCCCGGACCGTTCACGATACCGGTTGCACTGTTCCCAAACGCGGTTCCGATGTCATCAGACCCGATGATTGGTGGGGTGGTAAAACAAATTACGTTGAAGTAGCCGTTAAGTTTCGACTCCACTGACCCCGGTTTCACCAACTGGCTTTTCGTGCAATTGCCGCTGAGTTGGGCACGATCTTCGCTGATTCCGAAGACATTGGTGGAATTTGTCGCGGCGATGGTAAGGGCACTTCCGGACTGAATCGTCGCTATGGCGGCCACGGACCAGTCGCCGAGGACGGCTCGCGGCACACCGTCATGAGGGCTCGGGAGCGCCCACGTGGTGCTGAAGACAAACCTATGAGTGCGGTCGAAGCTTGCCCGTCCCCACCGCTGACTCGGAGAGTTCTGGTCTCCCAGCGTGAGGGCATTACCTGAAGATGTTGAGTTAATGTCGGCGCCATCTGTATCCAGGGTCTTTGAGAAAGTATAGGAAGCGAGGAATTGCAGGCCGTGGCTTAACCGCTTCGTCAGACTGGCTTCGAGCCCGTTGTACCAGGAACTTCCCTCAGATTCCATTTCCTGAAGTGAGTCTGGTGGAATTCCGACAATTGGAACTCGCAAAGAGATATTTGCGAGGGTGTTCTGCGTCGTGCCCCTTATTGGATTGCTCGCAGAGGCCGAAAGTGCCTGATTAAGCGAGCGCTGACGCATCAGGTGAATTCCGCGAGTTCCGACGTATCCAACCTCCAACAACCAACCCTCATGCAATTCAGTCTGGAAATTCAGTGCATACTGCTGAATCATGGCAGGTCGAAAATCGGGCGCGACGGAATATACAGTCGTTGTTGTAGTGGGAGAATACGGGGTGAACAATGGAAACGACTCCACAGTAGGAAACGGTTGTTGAAAAGGCTCCTGGAAGGTGGCCTTTGAGTTTGCCGCCCCGACATTCAGCCGAACCAGAGCAAAAGGGGCTCCTGCGGAAGTTTGGAAAAACGCCTGGCCGCTAGGTCGAGAGTAATACGTGCCATACCCTCCCCGAAGTACGAATCGATTTGTTTGAGGCAGAATCTGCCAGGCAAAACCAATGCGCGGAGAGATTGTGTTTCGACCTTCGCCATAATTCCCGAAGGTGTTATTTGCGCGCAGTACACCCGGTGGCAGAGTACCTGAAAAATTCGAAGCCACAATGTAGCCCGCCAGACTTCCGCCCGGCGGGGGATTTGTATCGGCTTTGGCGAAATCGAAGCTAGAGTTCCTCCCGAGGTTGTCTGCAAATTGACCCATACGCTCGTAACGTAGTCCGAGATTAAGAGTCAGCGACCGGCTAATCCGATAATCATCCTGCGCAAATCCTACGGCTTCCCAGGTTCTATATTCACGATTCCCAAGGCCGTAAATATCAGCCGAGGCAAAAACATTGCTGAAAGTCCCGGTCCCATTTCCGCTTGCGTCGAGGCCAAGTAGAAAATCCGGCCAGCTTAAGAACTGAACGAAGGATCCAACTCCCGCAATGTGAATGTTGTCCTGTAACCTGGTAACGCCTCCTCCCAATCGGACGGCATGGGCTCCACGTACAAAGCTAAGATCGTCAATGAAGGCAAAAGTATTCTGTGTAATCGTCCGGGGGAATCCCGAGGCCATGCTGGTTGAACCGAGAATATTGAGACTCGGTAACTCGTTGTTGTCATTCAGTTCCCCTTCAGACACGCCCACGTCGGACCATTTGAATAGGGCTTCCGCTTTGGAACCAGTCATGGTGCGCACATATCCCATGCGTGCTTCGTTCAACCAGGTATTACTCAGGAAGTAGGTGTAAGCAAGAGAGAAAACTCTGTAGTCGGAATTGCCCGGACTCGTAAACCCGGGAGTGTTTCCCGCCGGGTTCAAACCATTTCCCGGAAAAGTGACGCGCTGATTGCTGTTCGCAAGGAAAAATCGGGCGGCGATGCGGCTCTTTTGCGAAGCGACGTAATCAAGATTGACCAAGAACTGGTCCTCATTGAAAGAGCAAGGCGTGGAAAATGCTGAGAAGCCTTGGCTGGCAAGTGGCTTGGAATGGTCAATGGCTTGAGGCGTCGGAATTAGAAAGTTACCGTCGGGAAGTTTGTCATTTAGGAGAGCAAGGGCCACGGGATTGATGTTCGACCCGTCGGGATTGACCGCTACTCCCCCCAAGCGACCGGTCAGGCCACCGAATAGTCGCCCTAGAGCCGCCGGCGACCTGTCATTGGTCAGAGGTGGCTCGCTTACTGTGGCGGAGCAGGCCGCTCTCGATTGACCAGCCGCAAGGCCGTTGACCTGACGTGTCCCCTGATACGAGCCAAAGAAATATAGCTCGTCTTTCTTTATTGGTCCTCCAAAGGTGAATCCGAACTGATTCTGTTTGAGGTCGGGGCGCCGCTGGCCGGTCTCATTCAGGAAAAAATCATTTGCGTTCATAATATTGTTGCGAACAAACTCAAAGATCGTTGCGTGGAAGGCGTTACTGCCCGTCTTTGTGATCACACTGACGTTGCCACCACCAAAGCGTCCATAGGCGGCATCATAGAGTGCCGTTTGTACTTTGAACTCCTGTAAGGCGTCGGGATTAGGGATGGGGATTCCCCCGCTCGCACCGGCACTCCCCTGCACGTCACTGACGCTAATTCCGTCTAATTGCCAATTGTTGTCGTAGGAGCGGGCTCCGTGTACGTAAATCCCGTCTTCGGATTTCGCGATCTGCGATAGCGCGGTCCCGCCAGGTCCAAGTTCCCCGGCATTAAAGACTCCGGCGACTACCCCGGGCGAGAGGCTGGCAATTTGCGTGAAGTTCCGGTTGACCATCGGCAAGCCGCTGACGGCGCTCTCGTTCACTACTCGTCCGAGAGCAGAGGTTTCCGTCTGAATCATCGGCGGGTTGGAAGACACTTCCGCACGCTCGAAGCGCGACGCAAGCTGCAGACCTACCTCGAGCCGGAGCGTTTCGGTTACATGGATGTTTACCTCGCGGATGCGCAATGGTTCAAAATCTGCTTTGCTCGCTCTGAGCTCGTACCTGCCGGGTAAAAGGGAGAGGAAGGCGAAGAGTCCTTCTTTGTTAGACGTGGTGGACTGTATTTCCGCAGTCTTTTGGTTGACGAGAGTCACGACCACATCGGAAAGAAGGGCACCAGAGGGATCCAAAGTTACGCCGGTGAGTGCGCCCGTTGAGGCAGTCTGGCCATACACACGGGCCGAAATGCCGAGACAAATGGTAATCGTGATAATCCATGCCAGAAGAACACCAGACTGCTTGCCCAGCGATGCGTTGAACTGATTGGACATTTCTTGGAACCGCACGGAACAGGCGACCGAAGCCCACATCATGCTTGGGGCTCCCAGACGTACCAGCAGTAAACTCTTTTCTGAATTTGGGACCCTGTTAGTTTTAACAGGCCACTTTGTCGTAGTATGAGCCAAAATACTGTTAGTATTCCGAGAAGCTCATCAGCTTGGGGTGGCAAAATAGCTATGCAGCCTTCTGCGCAACGTCCACGGGCGCAATTAGTCGGCCTTTGCACGGACTCCTCAAACCGCCACCCGCTTGGAGTCTGCTGCCTAAGTAGGGTCGCGGTACTGTGCTTTTCCTTCACTTGTTTTTTTCAGCCCATCGCCCGCCCGCAGCAGGTCAAAGAAGTCCGTCGCGTCCTCATTTTCTACGAACTAGGGCTTTCCTCTCCGGCGGTGGACCTTGTCGATGAAGGCATCCGGGAAACACTACAAAATTCGCCCTACCAAATTGAGCTTTATCGCGAGTATCTGGAAACCACTCTATTCCCTGCTCCGGCCACTCAGCAGGAATTTCGCCAGTGGTACCTCTACAAATACCGAGACATCAAGCCAGATCTCATCATTTCCGCCGGGCCGTCTCCGCTCAGATTTCTCTTGGATTCGCATGAGAAATACTTTAACGGCGTTCCTATTGTTTTCTGCGGTACTTCCGAGGAGCAAGCGGACCATCCCCAACTTGATTCCCACTTTACTGGTATTTGGGAGAAGTTCGAGGTGGCGAAAACTCTAGAGGCGGCCATGCTCCTCCAGCCCGGCACGAAGCACGTGGTCGTGATTGGAGGTGCCACCTCCCTTGATCGACACCTTGAAGCATTGGTCAAGGGGGAGCTGAGGGGTTACGAGTCGAAGCTCGAAATCACATACCTGACGGACTTGACCATGCCACTGCTCTTGGAAAGGTTGAGGCATTTGCCGGAGCACACGGTTATCTTACTTACGGACATTGCTGAGGATGCCGCAGGAACGCAGTTTGTTGGCTCGACGCAGGCAACTCCAATGGTGACCAGTGCCGCAAGCGCTCCGGTCTTTATTATAGGCGATGTGGATCTTGGTCACGGAGTAGTGGGCGGCAATCTCGCTAGCTTTGCCAAGGAAGGTGAGGTGGTGGGGGATATCGTAGAGAGAATCCTAAAGGGTGAAAAACCGCAGGACATCCCTGTCGTAAATGGCGCGAATGCTTACATGTTCGATTGGCGAGCTGTTAAGCGCTGGGGGCTCGAAGAGAGCGCTCTTCCCCCGGGCAGCATAGTCCTTAACCGCCAGCCAAACGCCTGGGAGTCTTACAAGTCGTATATTGTCGGCAGCGTTTCTCTGATTCTGGTGGAGACGCTCTTGATTCTCGCGCTGGTATGGCAGCGGTCGAGACGGATTGAGGCCGAACTCCAGCTAGCAACTTCATTCGAGAAGGTGCAGGAAAGCGAACAACGTTTTCGACTGGTCGCGAACAAGGCCCCCGTACTGATCTGGATGTCCGACACGGACAAGCTTTGCAACTACTTCAATCAGCCTTGGCTCGAGTTCACCGGCCGCCAACTTGCGGAGGAACTTGGTAACGGTTGGTCCGAGGGAGTGCATCTGGATGACTTGAAGAATTGCATGCAAACCTATACGCGAGCCTTTGATCTTCGTGAATCATTCAAGATGCAGTTCCGGCTGCGGCGGCATGATGGGGAATACCGCTGGGTGGTCGACACAGGCGTGCCCCGACTGAGCCTGGATGGTGCCTTTACTGGCTACATTGGATCGTGCCTAGACGTTACGGATCACAAGGAAGCGGAGCAAGCTCTGGCCAACATGGGGCGCAGGCTAATTGAAGCCCATGAAGAAGAGCGCACTTGGATCGCGAGAGAGCTCCACGATGACATCAATCAACGAATCGCGTTGCTGACGGTCCAGCTGGAACATTGGGCCCAATCTCCGCCAAACTCTCGAGTTGAGATCACCGATCACATTCGTCACGTCCGCAAGGATCTCTCCGAATTGGGGAACGACATTCAGGCCTTATCGCACCGTTTGCACTCCTCAAAACTTGAGTACCTGGGCATTGCGACTGCAGCGGATGGCTTCTGCAAAGAGTTGTCCGAGCGGCAGAAGGTACAGATTGCATTCCATCACGAAGGGATTCCGCACAGCCTGCCCAAAGAGGTCTCGCTTTGTTTGTTCCGTGTATTACAGGAAGCCCTGCAGAATGCAGTTAAGCACAGCGGGGAGCGGCAGTTCAGTGTAGAACTGCACGGAACATCGGAAGAGATAGAGCTGACCGTGAAGGACGAGGGAGTTGGATTTGACCAGCAGGACGCCATCAACCGTCACGGCCTGGGGCTCATTAGCATGAGAGAGAGACTGCAACTAGTCGGCGGCGAGTTTTCCATCAAATCCGAGCAGAGCCATGGCACAACGATCTCGGCGCGGGTGCCACTTAAGGCGAAAGCACAGAGTGCCACCGCGGTTGGATGATCACCTACCGTCACTTCATATGCTCGCGGAGATCGACCAATAGTTTGTCAGCGGATTCGAGGTGAATCAAACCCACGCGCGGATACTCGACGTCGAGCATGACGTATACGATGATGACTGTGAGGACGGTGAAGCCGAGGATGTGAAGCCAACTCCGATGTTGGCCACTTGACATCCGAAAACCAGCCAACAAGGAGCAAATGAGGCCCAAGCTGAACAGAAGCGCATAGACGATCCTTGGAGGGTGAACTTGCAGCGCCATTGTACGGGTGGTAGAGATGTCGATCATGTTGTTTAGCGCGGGAAGCAGCAACAGACCAGAGGAAGGATGAGAATCGGGGAGCCGAGTAGCCGCTATCGCCTCGATCCAGACCTCTTCCTGGATCTGCTTTGATTTGGCCATCTCCATTTCGGCCAACCTCATATTCGGAAGCCTGCGGTAAGTCTCCAGCCGAGAGTCTACATAGCGACGGAACAATTCCTGCAGTGCAGGCTGCGACTCGTGGGACAGCAAATGCAGGCGCAGATAGGCTGTTTCGATGCAATTGACCTCTTCAGCGATCAACATCCGTTTCTCATTAAACCGCGTTGCCGCTCCCGAGAAGGTGAACGCTACCATTAAACCAAACAGCGCGAAAACTGCACCTTCGACAGTACCTAGACCGCCCCGCTCGCCTTCCGACTCTTTTGGCCGGCGCCTGATACCAATGCGACGGCCGGTTTCCAGCAGAACCAGCATCCCGACAAAAAGAAGCAGAGCAAAGAGTAGAGGGGGAACGGGAGGTTCCATGGAGGGCTCCTTTTGCGAATTTACGGCCTAGAAAGTGACGGCACGCGAAAGCTGCAATGTGTGCCAACTGTTATTTCTTACAGAGCAATCGTTCTACTATTGTGGTTGAGACGGCTTCTTAGCGGCGTCATCTTTGGCCCACTGTTGCTTCTTCTCTTCGATCTCCTTTGGAGACGGTAGATAGCGTTTGAAGGCGTTTTTGATATTGCTGTCAGCGGTCTTCCAAATCTTGTCGGGTTCGGTATGAATAATCCACACATTGGCCAACATGCGCCAAGCAAGATCGCGCGAGTGGGGATCAATAAGGTCAATGCCGAGCGTGCCCATGTGCGTCGTGGCAGTTTCCATCGAGTAGTAGATGAAACCCCAGTTGTATCCGTAATATGGGCCGTAGACGCCCCAGTTGGTATTCGTGGCAACATCGAAACTTTTCTGGCTTTCCACGAAGTAACGTACCACTAGGTCCGGATCTTGTTCGGGCGTCACCTCGCGGAGTCCCTTCGATGTCAGTTCACGTGTGACGGCCCGATGGATCTGGTTGTTAAGCTGGTCCGGGTTCAGTTGCATTCTGACGAGCTGCTCGACGCCGCCAATAAATGCAAAGGTTTTGAACCTCGAAAAATCAAGATTGGGATCGAAATCGATAGCGAGTTTGGCTGACGCCGGAAACATCATCAGCAGCGACAACGACCCCGATAACAGGAGCAAGACCTTACGGCGGCGATTCTCAGAGACAGCAGTGATCCAATTCATCAAAGCTCCTGCAACCGTGGACGTGAAGCCAGCCATTGGCATCCGCCCTAGGAAGTCACTGATAGCCCGATTCTACGACCAATAGGTCAGTTGCGTCGATTCGCGCAATTTATGGGAGGCGTAGACGCATTCCCACTGTCAGAAATGGCAGTTCTAGTTCAGCGGGCTCGGCAGCATGAACGGCAACAACAGCATTGCTGGCAAAAGTGACAGTGCACCGAATAAAGGCTGCTGGCCGGGCATAGCGGTGAGAAATGCTTGCACGCGTCGTCAGACGGCACTGTTACTTTTACTAGGAGACCTCGGCACAGTCGCTCGTCATCATCCAAATGTCGATAGGTATGCTCAGAGGATCCGCATAGCGAGTCCAGAGGTGGGGTCCAAAGGAGACATTCGATGGCGCGACCTCTTTTGACAGTTACAGTTGCAGTTTTCTGCTTTGCAACACCTCTTCTGGCATCCCCGCCAGGTGGCAGTACAACATCAGCCCCTACCACGGCCAAACAATCCGATGCCGCATCTTCCCCTGCGAAAAGTATCGGCATGTTTGCCTACCCGAAGAACCAGCAGACTAGTGACCAACAGCTGAAGGATGAAAACGAGTGCTTCGCTTCATCCAAACAACAATCGGGAATTGACCCGCAGGCTCCGCCGCCCGCTGCAAAGACCGAGGAGCAAAAGAAAGCAGAGCAACAAGCTGCTGCGGACAATGCCAAGCAGGCAAAAGGCGGTCGTGTAAAAGGTGCTGCCAAGGGCGCCGCCGGGGTGCGGCTATCGGAGCGGTCGCCGACGATGAAGCAGGCAAAGGAGCAGCCGCTGGAGCCACTGCCGGGACTATGGTGGGGGGCGCAAAGCAAAGAAGAGCCAACAAAGCATCCAAGCAGCAAGCCGCACAGGCCACTGCGCAACAGCAACAGCAGCAGGAAGCGCAAGCGCAGGCCACGTATCAACAGGGTATCGACAAATTTAAGCGAGCATTCTCTGCATGCATGGAAGCTCGCGCATACTCCATTAAATGATGATTCTGGTCAAGGGCAGGATAACCCGCGTTTTTGGAGTCGGGACGAAGTAAACATCCACTGACGTATCGGAGTTGATGACGAGCCCTTCGGCGGGGAAGATGACTTTTCCGCCGCCCGCGAGCGGGAACGTGGTCTGTTCCGTAGACGCAGACGCCACGAACCCCATGTTTGGAGATGCGGCAATTCGCTCGGTGCCTTCACAGACGATGAATCACACTCGGCATGACTCTGAAAGTGACTGCCGGCGCGACCACCGCCAAAGAGTTTGATTTTGTCGGCTGCTCTGAACCGGCGAATCTCGGATCACAGTTGACTACTCAGGCCTCGAATAGAAGAATCCTTACGCGAATCGAATTGTTTGAGATCGCTCCGAGGCCGAATACGGAGCCCGTCACAGTTCGTACAGCGAAGCAGCCAACCGCTTTAGTCCACGATCGCGGGCGATGATGTCGAGGTGAAGCGAAGTCCAATCCGCCAGAAAGAGGGGCTCGCTCCCTTCTCCATTATAAGTTTTGAGATAGGCGCGGCAGGACTGGCAGTAGTCGATACGAAGGTATTTCTCTCCTTCAATGGCTAGGGCGGAGAGCCGGTGACCGTCCGCGCTTTCGCAGAACGGGCACCCAATTCGCCGGTATCGCCAGCGCGTGCTGCAAGAGCCGCAAGAAAGGAGCCGCAAGCGGCCGGGATCGAGACCGACTAACTGGGCCATAGCGGGTGGCGACCCGCAAATTGGACAGTATTCGCGGAGCCAGTGCTCTTCCTCGCGCCAGCTTCCGAACCCATCCGCCAGGGGGCTGAGAAATCGGGTCAACGCAGTCCAACCTAAGTAGCGAATGAGACCAGGGTGCGCCGGTTCGAAACCCTCACTGTCGAGTAACCAAGCGACTACCCGACTCGGCGCATTCAATTCGCTACGCAATTGATTGTGCAAAACGCGGCACTCGCCGACAAAATTCTCCGGCAGGTGTTGTGAAGTCAGATTTTCCAGGAGAGACACAATCATCGCCTCGGCGGGCTCGAAGTCGATTTCTGCTTGGGCGCTCCGCAGTAGAGGGATACCTGCCTTATAGTCGCCGATGTAGTTGTCGAAGTTTGGAGTGTGAGCGCAAGCGATTGGGATGCCTGCTACAGCAGCCGAGACTTGTGCGTAAAAGTCTGCGACGGGTTGCAAGTATGGATGTTTGTCCAGCCACGCATCTTGTGTCATGAAATCGATATTCCTATCCCTGTCCAACCTCTTCCTTAGGCAGTACGGGCATGATCCGTGCGCCGAGCCCGAACAGAAAGATCGTTGCAGCGATGAGCCCAATCGAGATTCCCCACTCGAAGATGGATGGGGTATAGGACGCGGGTGCGATCTGTGGCATTGACCCTTTTAATTCCATCGCCAAAAGAACCACATTCACGCGATTGAAAACCACGCCCGCTGTGGTGAGAAGCGCGCCGAGGAAGAGAACGCCAGGGCGGGCTCGTAGCGGTGCCCGGCCAAGCAGGACCATAGGAAGAATCCCGCCAAGGAGGACTTCGGCCGCGAAAAGAACTCCCAGTCTCCCCGAGAATGCGCCTGAGAACTGGCCTCGAACGGCCATGTCGACAAGCCGAAAGGCCCAATAAAACGAAAGTGACCAGAATGAGATAGCACCCATTGCAGCCAGTTGTGAAATTTGGAGGCGTCGTCCCCACGCCTTTGCCATCCACATCTCGCAGAGGATGACGAGAGACGTGCCAGCGGCAATGGAGGACAGGAAGAAAGAGACAGGAAGCACTGGAGACCACCACTGTGGAGCAAGCTTGTCCGGCATCAGCAGAAACAACGAGCCCAGCGAACTCTGATGCATCGTTGAGAACGTCACCGCGGCAATGGCCAGCATGATCGGTTCAGATTTTTTACCCTTAGCCCGGAACGCCCAGGCAAGAAAAGAAAACAAGACCGCTGTCAGCAACGCGTAAGTTAGTTGGCGCGAGAGCAGGTAAACAAATAATGTAAGCGCACCAGCGACGTAAGCGCCGGACCATCGCTGCCAGATACCCTTCGCCTTCTGCAGTCCCCATCGCTCAAATGGCACCGGCAGGAACTCCAAAAGCAGAATCGTCACATAGAGCCCGACACACCAGGACACTTCGAACATCGCCGATTGCTCAGGAGACTGTAGGCCGAGCTGATAGAAGTGCCACGGCAAGCCAAGGTCGGCGATCAGCGTGACCGTAACAAACGAATAACTCAACAGGCCCATCAGCACGGCTGATCGGCCCATAGAGTAGAGGTCTTTACGCTGGAAGACATAGATTATGCCGGCAGTCGCAAATGCACCCGCAGCCACGGCGATCCAGACCAAATCGAAGACGATCCAGAGTCCCCAGGCGTAAGTGTTCGAAAGATGTGTGCTTCCGCCCAAACCCAAGGCGAAGCGGGCGATGAGCGAAATCAAGCCGAACGCTATGAGGCCGAGAAGAATCCAATTGAACGGTGTCAGCAGCTTTTGTCGCAGAGGCTGGAACTCCGGGTGATGGCTGACAGCACTAGAGGGTACAGCATCCGGCCCATTAGCGATTGCTAAGGCCCTGCGTTTTAAGAAGGCGTAAGTGCCCCCCAATAACGCACCCACAGCCAGAACCGCAGGCGGGACAGAGTGTATCGCTATTTTAGAGACTGCCGGATACGCCTTGGTGCCGACGTCGGGAAAACCCAGCTTCTCGAAAGGCACGGACGACAGATACAACACACTTGTGCCACCAGCCTCTTTTTCGCCGTATATATGGTCTACATATTTTTCAGGTCGATCGGATATTCGAGTGCGCGCCTCCTTAAGAATCTCTTCTCTGGTACCGAACTGCAGCGCGTCTGCCGGGCACGCCTTGACGCAAGCCGGCACGACAACGTTGGCGCGGTACTGTTTGCCCTCCTCTTGGGTAAGCGCTTGCATATTTCGGGCCAGAGGGATGGGCTGCTCGGCGCGGTCCGCGCAGTGGGTACACTTCTGAATCTTGGGAGCGAGGGAGTCCCATTCCGCCGTCGGCACGCCCCAAGGACAAGCCCAAATGCAGTACCGGCAACCGATGCATTTGTCGGCGTTGTATGTTACCGGGCCATCGGGTTGACGGTTTAGAGCGGTTGTAGGACAAGCCGCGGCGCATGCAGGCTCCAGGCAATGCAGGCACCGGCGCATGGTGAACAGGTAATTCAAGCCACCGGGCGCCTGCTCGTCAGGCAACTCGTGAAACGTAATTAAGGTAAGCGTCTTTGCGCTGAGAGTAGCCGGGTTCTGAAAGCCCAGATCCCACTGAAAATCGGTCTCTTCCCCATCGCGATCGTTCCACTGCTTACAGGCAACCTGGCACGCGCGACACCCGATGCACTTCGTGATGTCGACCAGCGTCGTTTTGACAAAGCCCGAGGTCGCAGGCTGGCTCATGCATTACCCCTTTCGCGTCATGGACGATCTTCCGCCGGCCTCGCGGAATTTGATTACATTCACCAGACAAGCCTTGGTTTCTTGGGTACCCGCTCCCGGATCGGCAGCATCGATGGTGAGAAAATTTACGCTGGGACCCCCGGAAAGGCCTTTAAAACCCCAGTTGTACGGCATCCAGACGACAGTGACCTCGCGGTCGCCGATTTTCAGCGCCTTCATGCGCGGCGTGATGAGGGCCTTGACCTCAAGCTCACCGCGCGCCGACGAGACCCGGACCCAATCCCCCGATTTCACCCCGAGCTTCTGGGCGAGGGCGACCGGCATCTCCAGCACCGGCTCGGGGACGAGCTCGTTGAGCCAGGGGATATTCCGCGTCGTCGAGCCGCCGCACCAGTGTTCGGCGACCGTCGACGTCATCAGCACGTAAGGGAACTTGTCGGCGGTGCCAATGGGCTGATGACTCGCGACGCGCGGATACTTGAGCATCGGGTTGCTCTTCACGCGCGGGTGAAGGATGTTTTCCACGGGGCTCTCGACGGGCTCGTACATCTCTGGCAGTGGACCGTCCTTCGGTACGTAGGCCACGTCCCGTGGATACCCCGGATGTTTCTCGTCCGGGTCCGAGTAGACGGCCGCGAACAGGCGCCCGACACCCTCCGCGCCCAAGTGGAAGGCCCGCTGGCCGTTCGGTGTGGCCGGTCCGTCAGTCAGGACGGGGACGTCCGGTACGTCGTATCCCGTCCAGCGCTTAGCGTGCTCGTCCCACCAGACGATGGATTTCGAGCCCGGATAGGGCTTGCCGTTCCGGTCGCACGATGCCCGGTTGTAGAGGACGCGCATGTTGTTGGGCCAGGTCCACCCGAAGCCCGGATAGAGGCCGAGGCCCCCGGGATCCGTTTGCGAGTCGCGGCGCTTCGAGAGGTTCTGGCCGTTGGCGAAGACGCCCGCGTAGATCCACGCTCCAGACGACGTGGAACCGTCGGCTCGAAGATCGCTGACCTTGCGAACGAGATCGCCCGCCTTTAGGCCGGTCTCAGGGTTGTCGCGCAGGGCGTACCCGTTGATCTCGCGCAGGACGTCCTCGGCCGTGGTGTAGTTCCAGAAGGCCTTCCGGATGATCTCGTCTCTCGGCTCCTTCGAGTCCTTGACCAGATCACGTACCGTGCGGAAAACGAGGTCCACGATCTCGCCGTCGGGTTTGGCCTGTCCCGGAGGCTTCACTGCGGCGTGCCGCCATTGCACCATGCCGCCCGAGTTGCTGATGGTTCCGTTCTTTTCCATGAAGAATGCCGCGGGCAGCAGGACTACTTCGGTGGAGATGGACTTCGGGTCAACGCCGGGTCGGCGCCAGAACGCCGCGGTCTCGGTCTCCCAGATCTCTTGAACCACCAGCGTCTCGAGCTTTGCCATCGCGTCGAACGTCAGCCTGAGGTTGGGCACGGTGACCGCGGGATTCTGGCCGACAATCCAGAGGAGCTTTAGCTTCCCGGCGAGGGCATCCTCGAACATCGGCAGGGTTCCGTAGTCCTTGGAGACGTTCCGCTTGGGCAGCCAGGCATAGGCATAATCGTTCTCGGCGGTGGCCGCCTCGCCGAAGAATGCCTTGAGTGTGTTGACGAGATACCGGCTATCGGCGATTCCGTTCTTGCGCACGTAGTCGTGGATGGTCGGCTCGGCGTTCGACGCAGAGTTGAGATAGCCCGGCATGTAATTGTAGAGCACCGCCATGTCGCACGCGCCCTGCACGTTCGGCTCGCCGCGCAGCGCGTTGACGCCGCCGCCCGGCTTGCCGATGTTGCCGAGCAGGAGCTGCAGGATCGTGAATGACCGGATCCCCTGCACACCGGTCGTGTGCTGGGTCATCCCGAGCGCGTAGAGGATGGATCCGGGCCGGTTCTTCGCCATAATCTCCGCGATCTGCTGGATTTGCGCGGCCGGAATGCCGGTGATCTGTTCGCCCGTCTCCAGCGTGTACCGTGAGACGAAGGTCTTCAGGCGCGAGAAGACGCAATGCGGGTCATTCAGGCTCTTGGCGACCCGGGGCTTTCCCTTGGCATCGAGCTGATATCCCCAAGTTTCCGTGTGGTACTTGTGGTTCTCCGCGTCAAACCCGCTGAAAACGCCGTCCTTGAAGCCGAACGCCTCATCGCCCAAGAAGAGGGCGTTGGTGTGGGTCACGACGTAATCCTCGTCGTACAGCTCGTTGACGAGGATGTGGTTGATCATCGCGTTCTGGAATGCCGCGTCTGTTCCAGGCCGGATGCGCGCGTACACGTCCGCTGCCGCGGAAGTCCGAGTGAATCGTGGATCGACATGAATGATCTTCGCCCCGTTCTCCTGTGCCTTCCGGATCCACTTGAAGGCCATGGGGTGGTTCTCGGCCACGTTGCTGCCTTCCACCAGGATTGTCTTGCAGTTCTGGAGGTCGATCCAGTGGTTGGTCATCGCCCCTCTCCCGAACGAGGCCCCCAGACCGGGGACCGTGGGGCTGTGTCAAAGTCGGGCCTGGTGCTCGACATAAGCGAGGCCGAGCAGCCGGGCCGCCTTCTGGAAGAGGTAGCACTCCTCGTTCGTGTTCTGCGCGCCGCCCAGGAAGCCGATCGCATCCGTCCGATTGACCGGAACCTCCTTGTCGCCGACCTTCTCGGTGGCGATCCAGGTCGCGTCGCGCGTCTTCCGAATCTTCTGCGCGACCCGCGCGATCGCGTCGTCCCAGGACATGTCCTCCCAGTGGTCGCTGCCCGGCGCCCGATAACGCGGCGTTGTAAGCCGGTTCGGCGAAGTGTGAGTCGCGAACATGGATATGCCCTTCACGCACAGGGATCCGCGATTCACAATGTGGTCGAAGTCGCCCTCCATGGCGATCAGCTTGCCTTCGCGTACCGAGGCGACCATGCCACAGCCGCACGAACAAAAGTTGCAGGAGGTAGTGAATTCGTTGACGTCGGAAAGCTTCAACTTCTGCGTGCTGGCTCGCACAGCCGACACATCGACAAGGCCACCCAGCGCCAACCCGGCGCAGCCGCCAGCCGCCGTCCTGAACCACTCTCTCCGAGTAACCCCTGTCGGAGTGTTTGATGACTCGCCAGCGGTGTTTCTGATCTGTACAGCAATTCCGTTTTGTTCAGTTTTGTTCGGATCCAAGGTTGGCTCCAAAGTTATTCAACCGAGATCAAATCTCGGTTATGAACTTTTTGTATCGGCGGCAGTAGCATCCTCAACCAGTCACTTCACTTTGTTAAAATCAAAGACCATCGCAATGCAATCGTTCACTCGGTAATCCTGCATGCACGGGCCGGGAATGGACGCACTCTTGCTTGAAATGCCCTTACCCATCCACTTCCTTTCACTTTCTCGCAGTCTTCAGTGACTAATTGTGACCCGAAGGCTAAATCTTCATTCCACCTGAGAGCTACTAGTAAATTTGACAGGCGACCTCAGAAGATCCGCGGGATAGCTTCCCCAACGAGAATGCTTCTCAAGAATATTGGTGGCCCGATTGACCTATTGGCTTGGCCGAGGTTGACACGTCGTTTGCAGCTGTATGGATTCAACCTGAGCGAGATTCGCGTGGACGTAAGAAGTTTGTGCGCAACGCTAGAGGAAACTGTATGAACTATTCGCGAGAGTTCCGCGTCTCCTATCTTATGGTGATGTTGCTGTCGCTGTTGGTAGTCCCTCTGACCCACTCAGACGACAAAAAAACTTCAGAAAAACAGACCGGAACGAAGACAGACCAGACGAAGAAATATGTCCGGCCAACCGATCCGTCGCTTTACGTGGGTTCCGATACCTGCAAGACCTGCCACGAGGACATCTATACGCATTTCGCCAATACGGCCCACTTCGCCACCACCATGGACGCGAAGCTCGACGCGCACAAGGGCGTGGAATGGCATGGCTGCGAGGCTTGCCACGGCCCGGGCAAGGAGCACGTCGACGGCGGCGGCGACAAATCCAAAATCTTCACCTTCAAGGACGCGACGCCCCAGCAGACCAGTGCGCGCTGCCTGGACTGCCATCAAAACAGTCACGAGCAGAACAACTTTGGGCGATCCCTGCACCTACAGAGCGGCGTCTCTTGCATTGACTGCCACTCTCCGCACCACGCAAAAGAAAGCGAATTTTTGCTAAAGGAAGCCTCGCCAAAGCTTTGCTATGGGTGCCATCTAGATGTACGGGCGGATTTCGCACGGCCGTTCCATCACCGGGTCAACGAAGGGCTCCTGCAGTGCGGTGATTGCCACAACCCCCACGGCGGTTTCCTGGCTCACCAGCTCCGCCGGGCCGACGGTAATGACGAGGTCTGCTACAAGTGTCATTTTGACAAGCAGGAGCCCTTCGTCTACCAGCACGAAGCCAAGCTGGAGGGCTGCACCGTTTGCCATTCTCCGCACGGTTCAACGAATCAGCGCATGCTCAAGCAAAACCAGGTCAATCTACTCTGCATCAGCTGCCACTCGCTGAATGGGAACGTTGGCCCCGCGGCCACCCCAAGCTTCCATAACCAATCCACCAAATACCAGGCTTGCACGCTCTGCCACGTCGCGATTCATGGTTCCAACACCAGTCCGGTATTTTTCACACCCTGAGGAAGGAGGAGCACGATCATGCCGAACACAAGCACGAAAGAAACTCTAAATATGAAGAACTTCACACCCCTCGTGACGCGTTTTCTCCTGTCAACCTTCATACTCGCGGCTTTTTGCATTCCCGTGTCGTTTGGTCAGCAAGTCGACGAGCAAAAGGGGATTGACCAGGGCAACTACAACATCAAGCAATCTGTGGAATTCGGTTACCGCATCACGGATGTTGTCGGCAATCAGCAGACTTACGACACCTTCGTTAATTTGCAGCAGGGGCCGCGGTTGCTCGACTTCACCACCGTTATGAACTCCTTGGACCACCACGGCACTTTGTTCGATCATTTCTTCTTCAGCAACTTCGGATATGGCGGCGATCCAAACAACGTTTCCCAGCTGCGCATCAGCAAAAACAAGTGGTACGCTTTCAACGGCATGTTCCGCAAGGACCAGAATCATTGGGACTACTCGCTGCTTGCCAACCCGCTGAACCCTCCAACACTTTTTGCCAACACCCCGCCGAACTTCAATCCGATCGTAAATGCCCCTTCCAACGTCGTGGGTACCGCAGTGATCGGCACAAGTCCGCATCCCTTCTACACCGCCAGGAATATGCAGGATTATGGGCTAACAATTTTGCCCGACTCGAAGATCCGGTTTCGTCTTGGCTACGATCAAAACACCATATACGGCCCGGGATTCAGCACCACCCACGAAGGTACAGACCAATATCTGACGCAGGACTATTCGAACCACAATCGGAGCTATCGCTTGGGCGTGGATTTCCGCTTTCTGCCCCGGACGACCATCAGCTACGACCAGATCTGGAGTTATTACAAGAACGATCTGGGCAGCACCGATACCAACCTGCAATTCTCCCCGGGAGCAGGCTTCCCTCTTGTGGACTTGGGCGTACCCTGGAATGGCACCAGTCAACCGTGCAGCAATGTGTTTGCGCCTGGTGGCATTGTCAATCCCGCTTGCAACGCCTTTTCAAGCTACTTGCTCCACTGGCGAACCCGCTTGAACAGTCCTACTGAAAAAGTTACCGTGCAATCCAGCTACTTCAAGAATGTGGATTTCGCCGGAACGTTTAGTTATACGGGCGGAGACCTCACCGTTGACGACTATCAGCAGAATTTCACGGGTTTGACCCCCAAGGCGAACCTTTCCAACTTCGCGGAAACCGGACCGATCAGCGGACGCCACGTCGCCGCTTTCGCTGATCTTGGCGTCACCTGGCACATCAACGAAACCATCAGCCTGGTCGATTCGGTGCGCTTCAGCAATTGGAAAGAGCCGGCGCAGCTTGCAGCGACGGATTGCTCGTTCTTCAGTCCGAGCCTCATTGTGAACCCCAACGTCTTCTCGCCCACCGCCACGCTTCCCGGGACGTGCGCTGCTCCGGCCAACGGCGTGCCCAACACAATTCCCGTTCATACGACGAGTTCGGGCGGAGACATTGCCCTGAATCTGGACAGCAACTTCCTGAAGCAGCAGGATCTCTCCAACACCATCCAAATTCGCGTACAGATTTCGCCGAAGGGTGGGGCTTATTTCGGCTACGAATATCGCGCTCGCGTGATTTCCGATAACTTCTTCAATAGCTTCGGCGGAATCTATTTCCCCAACAACACAGCTCGTGGAAATTGCACCCTTGTAGATCCGGGACTCCCTCTCAGTCAGGGTAATCTCCCGGCAGGGTGCGCCCTCAATGCCGATGGGTCCATCTCCTATTCCTTCCCCGGCACGTTCGCTCCGCCGAGCGAGACGGATATCAACGAAAATCACTCCGTCTTTGGCCTGTGGATTCGTCCCTCGCCGAAATTCCGCCTCAACGTGGACGGCGATATCATGAGCGCTAACGCTACCTTTACACATCTCAGTCCCCTGACCTCACAAAAGCTGCGCTTTCAGGCTGATTACAAGCCTTCGGAAAAGCTGAACTTGAATGGAATTATCAGCCTTTGGTATGGCCAGAACAATGTGCCCGGTGTGAACAACCTGATGCACAACAATAGCTACGGGGTCACGGCCGAGTTTCTTCCCAACCAGAAAATCAGTCTGGACTTGGGATACTCATACAACGACATTTCCACGTCGCTCCTGGTCTGCTTCACGGCTTCCGGTTCACTTCCCGGACTCCCCGCATGTCCGAACGTTTCCGGTCTTGTGCAGGAGAATTCCCCCTACTCCAGCAAGGTCAACACGGGATTCCTCGATTTATCCTGGAATCCTATGAACCGGTTGACCCTCCACGGGGGCACGAGTATGACCGGCGTAAGCGGCTCACAACTCAACTTAACTCCCGAGAATCCTATCCCGACGAATGTGGATGGCTCCCTGAACTCAAGTTGGTACCAACCTTACGGCGGGTTTGACTACCGCATTGCGAATCACTGGACGGGAAAGGCATTTTGGAGCTACTACAGTTACCACGAGGACTCGACCGCGGCTTTCCAGGATGTTTTTGCGCCGCGGAATTTCCACGGCAACCTTGTCACACTTTCCGTCAGGTACGCGTTCTAATTTGCCAACGAGGTGGCGAGCAAGTGCCGCGTGGTTGAAATCATCTCTGGGAAAAGCGGCTCATGAAGACAACTGGGAAACAACTGAGGACGCTGATCCTGCTCATGGAGCGGACGGCAAAGGGAAGAGGATGAGCATCGACCGCGTGAAAGATATGGTCGCGTTTATTTGCTCGTTCAAGAAGTAACCGTTGCTACTGGGCTTTGGCAAGGAGTGGGGGTTGCTGTGCGCTTCTTGCAGAGGAAGAGACTAAGGAGGAAGTAATGAAGACAGTTCTATCAGTTATCGCAGTCGCCGTATTCTTTTGCCTGACCGCGTCTGTTTCGCACGCTCAAGATGCTGCGAACGGGGAAAAGACCTTTAAGGCAAAGTGCGCTGGTTGCCACGGCGCGGACGCTGCCGGCAAAGCGGCGGTGAAGTCGCCCTCGATCAAGGGCAAGAGTGCCGACGAAATCACCAAGGCACTCTCCACTTCGCCGAAGCACGCTAGCGTAAAAAACCTGTCACCGGCAGATGTGAAGGATCTCGCTGCCTATCTGGCAACTCTGAAGTAGTTAAACACTTTCGCTGATGCTCCTGCCTCTGCAGGCGCAAGACTGGTAATGCCGTACGGGCCCATACAAATTCTTCCCTGGGGCCCTTCTCTTAGTGTGAACGAAGCGAAATTTGCGCTGAAAAAGAGGTACAGGTCGTATGAGCCCGCAAAACACCGTCAAAGACTGGGCCAGGCTGCTTTATTATCTCAGCCAGAACACGCTGAGCCTGATCGGCGTGGTTCTGACCACCAGCAGCGCAATCACCCTCATCGGTTTCTGGATGTACGACTTCATGCTACCCGGCCCTCCCCACCCCTATGTCGGGATTCTGCTTTTCCTCATCCTTCCCGGCGTATTTGTTCTCGGCCTGCTCTTGATTCCCGTTGGAATCAGCCTCCGCCGCAGGCAATTGCGCCTGGACGGCGAGTTGCCCACCGTTTATCCGGCCATCGATTTGAAAACGCAGATGATGCGCAACAGCATCCTCTTTATCGGCTTTGCCACTCTCTTGAACGTCATGATTTTCGGGCTTGCCTCCTACAAAGGCGTGTCGTACATGGATTCCAAAGAGTTCTGCGGCTTGTCGTGCCACACAGTGATGGCACCCGAATACAACGCCTACGAAAATTCGCCACATTCCCGCGTCGAATGCGTGCAGTGCCATATTGGTCCCGGAGCGGGCTGGTTCATACGTTCCAAGGTCTCTGGCTTGCGTCAGGTTCTTGCAGTCACTTTTCATACCTATTCCCGGCCCATTCCTTCACCTGTGAAGTATCTGCGCCCGGCGCGGGACACCTGCGAGCAGTGCCACTGGCCACAACGTTTTTCGGGCGACAAATTCATCGTTAAGACCAATTACAAAGACGATGAGAAAAATACACCCATGACAACAGCGCTAGTTATGAAAATCGGTGGTCGAGTCTCGTCAGGTTCCGTGGGCATCCACGGGACTCATTTGGACGATAGCTCCCGCATTCACTACATTTCGACCGACGAACGTCGCCAGGTGATTCCCGTGGTTTATTACACGGACGACAAGGGCAAAGTCGTGGAATACGTTTCGACGGACATCAAGGTCAGCAAGCGGGAACTCGAAAAGGGCGAGAAGCGCAACATGGACTGCATTGACTGCCATAACCGGCCCACCCACGCATTTGAGTTACCGGCAAATGCAGTTGACCTGCGGATGTCGCGTGGTTTGATCAGCCCGGAGCTTCCGTACATCCACAAAAAAGCCGTGGAATTGCTGAAAGCCGATTATCCGGATCGCGATAGCGCACAGAAGCAGATCGTGGAAGGGATTGAGAACTACTACCGTACGTCGTACCCCGACGTTTATACGAGCAAGCGGGCATTGGTCGAACAATCCGCCGAAAACGTCGCCAAGATTTACCTCCGCAACATTTTTCCGGACATGAAGATGAGCTGGGGTGTGCATCCGAACAATCTTGGTCACAATGACTTTCCAGGCTGCTTCCGATGCCATGACGGGTCGCATACCAGCGCGGACGGCCGGACGATTTCCAACGATTGCGGCGCGTGCCATAACCTGCTGGCGGTACAGGATGAAAATCCCAAAATACTAAGTGACCTCGGCTTGCGGTAGTGGAAATGCAGGTGTGCAGGAAAGGTGCTGTAATTCGCTCATACACTTGACCATTGTCGGATTTTAGTCCAACTCTCTTGCTCCAGAACAGACCGCTCTGCGTGCCGAGACCTCCAGCTGTAATTTTTACCAGTATTGCGGGGAAGCGTTGTGACCTAGCGTGAAGAAGCGGTCGCGCACGCCGTGGTCAGATCGTCAATAAGTGTGCAGGCATGTTCGGTGGACTTTTCTGGTTCGAGAGGGTCGTCAAGAGCAGGGGCAGCCATGAATCCAACGCGAAAGTTTTTGAGTGCAACCTTCCGATACCTGCTGGTGATGGTTTGCGCGATCTCCATCGTACCAGGCGACACATTGGCAGTTATCCCGTCGCCCCATTCGACGCAGTCCGCCGCACAGCAGGACCAGGTTGCAAAGATTCCTCCCGATCAACTGGACTCCCTCGTTGCACCCATTGCGCTCTATCCAGACCCGATGCTAGCCCAGACCCTCGCGGCTTCCACGTATCCTCTCGAACTTATCCAACTCCAGCAATGGTTGGCAAAGAATCCCGGGCTGAAGGATAAAGCACTCGCCGATGCCGTCATGAAACAGCCCTGGGATCCAAGCATTCAAGCTTTGGCCGCCCTGCCCGAAGTGGTAAAGCGCCTCGCAGACGACATTCAGTGGACCACGGATCTCGGTAACGCCTTCCTGGCTCAGCAGAGCGATGTGTTGGATGCCGTGCAGCGCATGCGCAAGAAGGCACAGGACACCGGCAACCTGAAATCGACCGAGCAACAGAAGGTGGAAACCAAGGTCATCGAGAGCAAGACTGTGATCGTGGTCGAACAGGCTAATCCACAGGTTGTGTATGTGCCTTCGTATGACCCTGTCGTGGTGTACGGCCCTCCAATCTATCCGTACCCGCCCATTTACTATCCTCCGGCTGGATACTATGCCGCAGGACTGGCCATTTCTTTTGGGGTTGGCATGATGATGGGAGCGGCCTGGGGAGGTGGCTGGGGCTGGGGCTGCGGCTGGGGCGGGAACAACGACATCAACATCAACAACAACAACAATTTCAACCGCAATTCGAATATTGGCGGGGGCAACCGCAACAATATTGGGAACGGAAACCGTCCATCCCAGCAACCGAGTCGCGGGGGCGGAGGCCGTGGAGATTCCAGCTGGAAGCACAATCCTCAACATCGCGGCGGCGCCCCGTATGGTGACCGCGGTACCGCAAACAAGTTTGGAGGGTCGGCGCGAGGAGACTCTCTTTCCAATCGGCAGGCTAGCGCAAGGCAACAGGTTGGCCGACAGGGAGGAAATTTGGCCAGCAGTCGCGGCGGAGGAGCTGGCGTGAGCAATCGGGCCAGCGGAGCCGGTGCTGGTAACCGAGGTGGCGGTGCAGGCGCGAGCAACAGGGCGGGCGGAGGCGGAGCGGATCGTGTGGGAAGCCGCGATGTCTCACGCGGCGGTGGCGGAAACCGGGATGCCTTCGGAGGAGGTTCCAGGGGCTCCAGCGGCTACAACGGCGCGAGCGCACGCTCCAGCAGCAGCCGCGGTTCCTCGAGTATGGGATCACGCGGAGGAGGTGGTGGTAGTCGCGGTGGCAGTGGTCGTGGCGGCGGGGGACGTAGGTAAGCAGCCTGGGTCACGCAAAGGAATTCATAGGAGAATGAATATGAAATCAACATCGGCGAAGGCAAGCCGCCTGAGGCTTCTTTGGATCGCAGCTGTATTGGCCCTTCTTTCGGTGTCCGGCCACCTGGATGCGCAACAACCTGCCGCAAAGACTGCCCCAGCTTCTGTTGTTGCCGGCGCCAAAACCTTCGATACTCCGCAACAGGCTGGCGATGCGCTAGTCGCGGCGGCCGAGCAGTTTGATGAGCGCGGTCTCAGGGAAATTTTCGGCCCAGGTGGTGAGGATATCGTTTTTTCCGGTGAGTACCCCCAGGACCGTAAGCGGGCCTCTGACTTCGCCGCGGAGGCGCGCGAAAAGAAAAGTATCTCCGTGGATTCAAAAAAAGGGAACCGGGCATTCCTTTTGGTGGGCAACGAGGACTGGCCCTTCCCCGTGCCAATCGTAAAGTTGGGTACCAAATGGGCGTTCGATGCCAAGGCCGGCCGCCAGGAACTCCTCTACCGTCGCATCGGAAGCAATGAACTGGACGCCATTGATATCTGCCGTGGGTACGTGGAAGCGCAGCACGAATACGCACTCCAGAAGCGCGAGGGCTACGATGCAAACCAGTACGCCCAGCGGATTGTAAGTACTCCGGGCAAACAGGACGGCTTGGCATGGCAAAACCCGGACAGTAGCTGGGGTGGACCGATTGGCGAAAAGATTGCCCGTGCGATCGAACAAGGCTACTCCGGCGGTGCGGAGCCATATCATGGCTATTTCTTCAAGATTCTGAAAGGTCAAGGACCCGCTGCCCCCCTCGGCGAAATGGACTTCGTCGTAAAGGGCGTGATGATCGGGGGCTTTGCCCTCGTAGCTGCGCCGGCCGAGTACGACGTTACCGGAGTGAAGAGCTTCATCGTCAGCCACGACGGGGTTGTCTACGAGAAGGATTTGGGGCCGGCCACCCTCAATGAGTTTATAAAGATGGAGCGCTTCAATCCGGATCGTTCCTGGAAACCGGTCTTGGAGGAGTAAGGGAAGATCCGGACAGTTGTTTTTCCCGGGATGCCATCCTGCGAATATTGATAGCGCAAGAGCGCGCGTAGTCGATGATCGGATTCGCCCTAATTCACTTGATTAGGCCTTGTGCAGCGGCTTGCGAAACTGGCGCACACGGCCAGGACCAGCATTGTAAGCAAAAACCACTTCACAGTCTGAGATTGGCACTGTTTTCGGGCGTCTTGGAGGTCCCACACACTGTAATCGATTCTCAGAACCACCATCTTCCCACCTTTTTGTTTTAATTGTCTAACATCACTTTCGCTGAGTTCAGACCGCCATTTGAATAATCGCCTTCTACATAATCGAAGACGTGGTTATGACGAGGCGTCTGAACATTGGGTCTCACTATTACGCAAGGATGACTCTGCGCCTTCGATGCATCGGGTTTGGCAGTTTGTGGGTAACCGAATGATGGGGCCGCCAAGATGCAGCCAAGCAATGTGCTCCGTAGCTTCTTCATTCTGCCCTCGGCAAAGGCGTGTGGGAAGCGTCCAAGAAAACATCAGGTCCAACTCGATGTCCGAGCTCCGAGGGAAATTCCTAATAGCGCAGCGAAGCCAGATTCCCGGCAAATTCGGGTACGGGGACCCACTTCTCTGGTTACCGCGTTTATCAGATCCTAGACCAGGAACGTCATTTAATGGAGTATCCGCGAGCGTCCAAACACGCGGAGAATCCTCGCTTGAAGGTGTCTATTTGTTTGTTGTATGCGGCCTTGGCCTGACTGGATTGCTGTTGCATCTGTACACCAGTTGACTCTGCCGCCTGCTGCTTGGACTGCTCGTTCGCCTGTCGCTGCTGCCTTCCACCGCGCACCGTGCCGACCGTCGCGCCAATTGCCGCACCCCTGCCTGCATCACCAGAGATGCCTCCGATAATTGCTCCCCCGGCAGCACCTCGCGCTGCTCCCCGCGCTCGCCCGCCTTGCTGTTGGGGAGCGTTCGCGGCAGCCTGCTCTTGGGCAGCCTGCACATCGGCCTGGGACGGACCCGAGGGCGCCGAAGCGTCCGGGTTTATTCCGGTCTGCTGCTGTACTTGGGTGTAGCAGTCATACTCATCTCTGAGCTGTTGGTCGTTGCTCTGATTATTCTTCGGGTACGCGAACATCCCGATCTTCTGGGCGGCAGAAAAGGAAGGTGTCGGAGTAGCAGGGACAGCCGGAGCTGACGGCGCCGCGGAAGACGACGAACTACTGCTATCCGATTTTTTGCAAGCCCCGCTGAGCAAAAACAACAATAACAGGCTTAGCACCGGAAGACTTAGGTGCCTCAACGGGCTTTTCATTTCACAGCGACTCAATTTCATGGCAGGAAACTCCTTCGCTCCTTTAACAACTCGATTTCACAAGGGCGCGACACGAAACCACTTTGCCTCCCGGAACAATAGGGTGAGCGTGAATTTCCATTTCCGGCACTGCCGTGGGAAGGGAGGTCGCATACTGTAACCATTTCCAGGGGACTCGGAACAAATAGAGCTAAAGTCTTTTCAGTTGCTGTGCTTTGTGAGTTTGCTGTCAAGCAATGCAACCAGGGACTTACCTTCAGTCGTTGGGTGGACACCGGTTTCGCGCACGATATTGGTTGCGGTCAGCGTCTTGCCGTACAGGCGGTGGTTCGCGTCATTGTCTGGTTCCACTGTTGCGCCTCCCAGGGATACGCCAGCAAACAGTCCCTCGGCCTTTCCGTAGGTCAGAATCTCGGCGTCAGATGCACTGGCCGCTGTGGCGCCGGGGCCCGCCGCTGCCGTCGCATCCGTGCCCATCTTGGTCTTTCCGTTCAGGATCTGATTTACAACTTTCGGGGTCATGAGCAGCAGGACGAAATCAGTGGACGAGCCGCCCACTTGGAAACCAGCGCTCATACCGCCGACTGAATACATCGCAGGGGTGGACCACTTGCCATCGAAGTTTTGGCCACCGCGGCAGAGCAAAGGACCGCGGCCACCGCTGCCCCCGATACCGAAGCCGAACTTCTTTACGTTAGGTAGAATGAGCACGCAATTAGCCTTTGACAACGTAGTTAGCGAGATGTTGTTGCCGTTGAGGAAACCTTGCAACACTAAGTTTGCTTGCCGAAGTGTGTCTTCGTCTTTCTCCTTGTCCCCAGCAAACAAAGGCAGAATCATCAGCAGCATTATGGAAGCGAGGAAGCAAGACAAAGCTTTCCTGTTAATCCGCCCACTTGTTTTTTCAGACGCAGTTCTTAGCATGGGCCCTTCCTTTCCTATTTAAGGTGTTGCCCGGCCGAATCTTGACCGAACCCCCACAGCCTTCTTAGGAAGAGTTACGCAACCTTTGGCATCGAGGAACTGTCAATCCATACAGGGGCGGACTATCTCTCCACCAGCTGCTACAGCAGGGGCGGAAAACAGATTTTTGGCGAATCCCGCAAACGACGCGGGATTCGAGGGCCGAAGGTCGTCAGTTCCCTTCGGCTGGGCTCAGGGCAGGCAAATCTGCCCCCCAACCAATTTGGGATTTACAGGGCACAGGCGCCCGGCCTTTTTTGTTTTTTGAAACAGTAGGAACCGCGGATAGGATTCCTCGCCTGACGAAATGAAAAGTCAAAACCCGCACCCTTGAAGACTACGGGTGCGGCACCCAACTACGCCCACTCGCGAATCTATGCGCCACCCGCCCGATCTTCTGAGAAATCTGAAGTTTTGAAGCGATTCTTGTTGATCTTTAGTGATTTTATCTTCGAGTCCAGGGTAGATCCCGGCAGGCCCAATTTAGCTGCCGCGCCTGACGGTCCTGACACCCGCCCTCCGCAATCGCGGAGGGCAGTCTCAATGATCTCTTTCTCCTGGGTAGCAAGCTTTCCAGATAGATCCACCTGGCTTTTCAGCTCGCTTTGCAGAGGCTGCCGCGAAAGCCAACTCTCGTCCACGGAGAAATTCTCCGAATCGCACACGATTACCGATCGCTCGATGACGTTCTGCAATTCGCGAATGTTGCCCGGCCATGGGTACGATTGAAGCAAATCCAGGCTCTTTTTGGCGACTCCGCGGATACACTTTCCTGCGCTGGTTGCATAACGATCGATGAAGTATTCAACCAGCATCGGAATGTCCTCTTGTCGTTCCCGGAGAGGAGGCACTTTGATTGGAAAAACGTTCAGCCGGTAAAAGAGGTCACTCCGGAAAGTACCCGCAGCGATGGCGGCCTGCAAATCGCGATTCGTGGCGGCAATCACCCGAACATTCGCCCGGATGGATGCGGTTCCGCCAACGCGCTCGAATTCATGTTCCTGCAGAACACGCAACAGAGCGACCTGGGTCTCGGCAGGAAGCTCTCCGACTTCGTCCAGAAAGATCGTGCCTCCTTCGGCCAGCTCAAAGCGCCCTAAACGCCGCTGCGTTGCCCCCGTGAAGGAGCCTTTTTCATGGCCAAAAAGTTCTGAGGCGATCAAATCGCGCGGGATAGCGGCGCAGTTCACGCTCACAAACGCCCGTGAGGAACGCTGCGATCGTTTGTGGACGGCACGCGCGACCAGTTCTTTACCTGTACCCGTTTCGCCGGTGATCAGAACCGTGGAGTCCGTGGGAGCAACCTTTGAGAGAAGAGCGAGCACCGAGTACAGGGCTGGAGAACTGCCCACGATCTCCTCGAACATCGACGCCCTGTCTATTTCTTCGCGCAACGCAACGTTTTCGTTCTGCAACTGTTGCTCAGCCTGCTTGCGATCCTCGATATCGGTCGCCGCGGCATACCAGCGTATGAGACGCCCTTGTTCATCCCGAATCGGATTAAAGCGGAAAACGAACCAGCGATACTGCCCGTCCTTTCTCCGGAACCGCGCTTCAATCTCGTATGGGGATCCGCCTTGGAATTTGCCCGGAACTTCCCTCGCCACGCGTTCCGCATCCTGTGGATGAAGCAGCCTATCCCAAGCG
>Ga0210405_10000107_pt1 | contig 111747 bp, 101 predicted proteins | sample IncBWH11MmetaG_FD_155492 | JGI IMG/M metagenome (GOLD analysis project Ga0210405, IMG submission 155492) | Forest soil microbial communities from Barre Woods Harvard Forest LTER site, Petersham, Massachusetts, United States - Inc-BW-H-11-M | ecosystem: Environmental > Terrestrial > Soil >... | reverse complement strand
GCGGTAGGCGCCGTCACGCTGCGTATCCATCACACCGGCCGCGTTCGCACCTGCAATTACTGATAATCGGCTGAGCGGGATCGGCGCCGCATCAACTCCGCGGCAGATTTCGCTTAAGACATTCTGATCGTGGATCCTGCGTCCGGCACGGGGCCTCATCCACCCCGTGTCGCACCCGACCCGCCCGGCTTGTCCCCCGGGCGGGTCAACTTTTACACCCCGAGCGATGGCGCGATGGCGCTACGTTATCGGCATGCCGCTGTTGAGAAGGTTGGCGACGGCGGTGACAAGCTGAGCCGGCGCGAACGGCTTCTCCAGCATGATGCTGTTGGGGACGCCCTTGGAGGGCCAGTCTGCGGCGCTGGCCCCGCTCATATAGACGACGGGAAATTCCGGGTCGATCTCTCGGGCTTGTCGAGCGACTTCCCAACCATCCATTTTGCCCCGCAGACCGACGTCAGTCACAAGCGCTCGGTATGCGTTCTTCGTTCCCTTCAGCAAGGTGACCGCCTCTTCACCAGATGCGGCGATGGCCGGTTCAAAACCAGCGTCACTGAGAGCGGTGTCAACTACAGTCTGAATCGCTTCGTCATCCTCGATTACAAGGATCACTGGAGCGTTTTGGTTCAAATGCTGCACTCCCCGAGGCGGCTCAACGGGACTTAAGTTACAAAGTGAACATTAGTTCCCGGCCCAGGTGGAAATTTTTGCCCCCGCTGGCGCTGTTTCTTCAGTGCGAATCGCGGCACCATCGGGTGTTTCGAACTCCGAACGCCGCGTGTCAATGTCTCCCATCGCGCCCATCGAACTCCCGCCCTGTCCAAACTGCAAAGAGCGCATGTCGTTGGTGCACTCAGGGCCAGCCAGTTCGGGGTTTGATGTTCGGACGTTCGAATGCGCCAAGTGCGGCCAAGACAAAATTGTCGCGAGAAGAGACCCGATGCAGGATGCCGGCGGATGGCTTACCGTGCGCGACTTGCAACAGCCGGAATAACAGCGCTCTCTGGCATAGCGGGCAACGCGGGGCCGGTCTGTGGAATTTCGTTTGACGATTTAATTCCGATAATAGTCCTTTCGAAGCTAACCCCAATCTGCCCGCCGTGTGTCCACGTTCTCCTGCAACGGCGGAATACGGGATTGCCGAACCCTGTGAACATGAGAAAAAATTCGCTCAGTTCGGCCGCATGTCCCGTTACCTCGATTCGCGCGTCGCGATCGGAAATCTCAATCAGACGGCCCTCGCCACTCCGCGTGCCATCGATAGTCATCACTCTAATATCGAGGGGCCGCTCGAATTTGACGCGGCGCTCGGCGTTTTCTTCGGTTGTCATGACTGGCAGCTTTCTACGCGGCAGTTTCCAGCGCGTCGCATCTCGCCAACGCCGTCGCCATCAGCATCGGCAGTGCTTCGATGTAGGCTTTAATGTAGGCCGCCTCATACATCGCTACGGTAGGCTCCGTCCGGGAGGCGTGGGCGCTGGCTTCCTCGCCTCCCTCGCATGCAATTTCGTCGGCGTCCTTTTCACAGGCCGCTAACAGGCGCTCGAATCTTTGTTGCGCGGCTGGGTCGAGAAATTCGGCCTTGTGCGTTCTGATCACGTCGCGCCGCGCCTTGGCTTTGGCGTGGTCCCGCGCGTATTGCCGCGTCCTCTCCTGTTCTTCGAAAGCTTTAAGCTCCTCTTCAGCTTCGGTCAGCATCGTTGTTTCCTTTTTATTTTTGGAAGTTGAGCATTTAGAAACGCAGATTTCTGTTGTGAACGAATATGCGATTTCGCTCGGGTATTTCTTAATCTTTATCTTTTTGGGGATCTGAAGCGCAGGGAGATTTCCGGCGGGGAAATCTCAGAACGGTCGCGGCTTTTTTCTTAGTTCTATTTTGGGCTTTTGAAGCGGAGAGCGAATGCGACCAAGGGCACGTAGCGCTTTTGCGCTCTGCCTGAATTCCGGTCCCCACCCCCATAGCTCGCGAGCTATGCGCGGAGGTCAGCTGTCTTGAGAGGGCGTTCGCCATCAAGGAACGCGCCAGTTGTGCCAAATTGACTCAACCCCGTGCCGTACCCGACCCGAACCCGCACAGTTGCCCCCGGGCGGGTCAACTTTTTCGGGAGGATTTCGTTGTTCCCCGGCGGCCGGCTTGCCACCCTTTACATAGCATAGGGGGGTATCCTATATTATGCCCCATGGCCCATACGATCAAAGAGAAGAAGAAGCTTTTGGCGCGCGTCGGCCGTATCCGTGGCCAGGTCGAGGCGATCGAGCGCGCCTTGACCGATGAGGTGGAATGCGAGCGCATCATGCATATGATCGCCGGCATCCGCGGCAGCGTCGCCGGCCTGATGGCCGAGGTGGTCGAGGACCACATCCGCACCCATCTTGTGGATCCTGAGAGGAATCCCGGCGCGCTCAACGCCGACGCCGCGGATCAGCTGATCGACGTGGTCCACACTTATCTGAAGTGAGGCGATCATGACCGACACCCAATCGATCTTCCAATTCCCCCCGCACGACCATGTGTTTCTGGGGAAAGATCACGACAAGGCGGAACGCCGCACCTGGGCCGTGATCATCCTCTGCACCGTCATGATGATCGCCGAAATCATCGGGGGTGTTCTGTTCGGCTCGCTGGCGCTGATTGCCGACGGCTTGCATATGTCGACGCATGCCGGCGCGCTGCTGCTGGCGGCGCTTGCCTATACCTATGCGCGCAAATACGCCGGCGATCGCCGTTTCACGTTCGGCACCGGCAAGTTCGGCGATCTGGCGGGCTATTCCAGCGCCATCGTTCTGGCGATGATTGCGCTCCTGATCGGTTATGAAGCCGTGTCGCGCCTGCTCAGCCCGGTTCCGATCAGCTTCAATGAAGCGATCCCGATCGCGGTGCTTGGTCTTGCGGTCAATGTCGCCAGCGCCTGGCTGTTGTCCGGCGGCCATCATCACGGCCATAGCCATGGTCACGCGCATGGTCATGACCATGCGCACGGCGAAGAACCGCGTCGTATTGAATTGGGCCGCAACACCCTTGAAATCGAAGTCTTCGAGGACAACGTGCCGCCGCGGTTTCGCATCAGGGCAGGGTTGGGCGCCTTGCCGGCGGCCTCCGATCTCACCATCGAAACCATCCGGCCGGACGGCAGCCGGCAGCACTTTTCGTTCGAAGAAAGCGATGGATACCTGGAATCCCGCGACGAGATTCCGGAACCGCACGCCTTCCTTGCCAGGGTTCGCCTGATGCAGGCGGGCGAGGTCGAGGTGCGCGAACTGGCGTTCGAAGAGCACGAGCACGGCGATGGCGCGCATCATCGCGACAACAACATGCGGGCCGCGGTCATTCATGTCATGGCGGACGCCGCCGTGTCGGTCCTGGTTATTGCCGGGCTGCTGCTGGCGCGCGCGTTCGGCTGGCTCTGGATGGACCCGCTGGCAGGCTTCATCGGCGCGCTGGTGATCGCCAACTGGTCGATCGGGCTGCTGCGCGATACCGGCGCGATCCTGCTCGATCGCAACCCCGATCCGCGCATGGCGGAGAAGGTCCGCGTCGCGATCGAAAGCGAGGGCGACAAGGTAACCGACCTGCATCTGTGGCGGCTCGGGCCCGGGCATCTCGGCGCCATTGTCTCGGTTGCGACGTCAGGGACGGCCGAGCCGGCGGATTATCGGCAGAGACTGGCGAAATTCGCCGATCTGTCGCATATCACCGTCGAGGTTCAGCGCCTTTCGTCGAGCGCCTGACACGGCGCCGTCCTTGCGGGCTGCGTACGCAGGTGTTTCGTTCCGCGCCGGCCATCGCGCGCTCAACCAAAGCCTCGTTCGGCAGCGCGCTTAAGGCGGGACAGCGAGTCCTCAGGGCCGGAATCGAGCCTTCGACTCAGAAGGCGCCTCAACAAGGCGCCTCGCCACCCGCTCGGAAAGTCGAAATTGCAGCGATAGTCTACCCGGCAGTGGGTGTCGTCGAGCGGCGTGCATCGAATATTCTCGTGGACCGCGAGGCCAAACGGCAAGTTGACATCCATCCGAAGGCGGTATTGATCCGGATCGATCTCGATCATCCGGAACGTCAGCTTCAGATGAAGAATTTCAGGACCGGTCTCGGCCCAGACCTCTCGGCCGGCCGCCGCCGGTCCCGGCGGATCAACGCTCGTAACACGAACGTCGAACACATTTCCCCATCCGGCAGGCGCCATGAGAAGGGCCCAGACAATTTCGACGGGCGCGTAAACGAGGGCCGATGGGCAGCTCGCATACGGCATCGCACACCATCACACCTCACAGATACTTCGCGATCAATCTGAAATCCCGCATCGCCGCGTGGCCTCTTGCGCCGGACGCCTTGAACGATCGTTCGAGGCTGTGGCTGATGTGGTCGTGGATCAAGGCCTTTTTGGCGCTCTCAATCGCGCTTTCCACGGCTTGCAGCTGCTGGGCGATCTGCGCGCACGGCAGGTCCCGCTCGATCATCTCGATAATGGTTTCGAGATGGCCGTTGGCGCGCTTCAGACGTCGGGCAATTGCGGAATGGGCGTGGTCCTGCATTCGAATCTCCTATCCTCCGGGCAGGATAGCAGCGATCCTCCCTGGAGGATAGAAAAATGCGCTTGACAGTGGTACAGGTCAGGCGTACTTGCCAATTGTCGTCTGGGACATTGCGTTCGAGACAAATCTTTCAATCTAACGAAGAGCACATGGGCAGTACCATCTTTGGCAACGTCAACCCGGCGATGACCGGGCCAGCGCTGCCGCAAGACATCAAAATCAATCGCGCCGGCTGCCGCCGCGTGAGGGAGACGGTCGCGCCCCGCTGACTGTCAGCTCACCGGCCTGCCGCGCAAAGCGGACATGGAGGTGAGCGATGTTCACAACACTCGCAAAATCCGGACTTGCAAATTTCAGGCTGGTTCAGCTGCGGCGTATCGCGCCGGGGCCGCACCAGGCCGCATTCTCCGATCACCCGCATCTCAATGACAACCTGCCGGGATTTCGCCGCCCGGCGGCAGCAGGCAAGCGCCGGCCTCCAACCCCGGCGCTCGCCTGTCATTGGGTTGACCGCGACGGCCGGCTGGAATGCTGCTGGCATTTCGAGACCGACGCCACACCAGGCGGCGGGCTCGATGCACCCCGGCATTCCGCGCCAGACAGCGCTTGCGGACGATCGACGCCGCGATCGCGCAACCTTGCGCTGACCGGATGAGCAAGAGACCGACATGGATGACGGAAAGGTATCCGCATGCCCCACGGTTTTCGGAGAAAGCAGATGATCACCCGCCTGCCGGCTTTGGTCCTGGTGGTGCTGCTCTTCTGCATCGCGGTCTTCGTCGCGATTCATCAGGGCGCGCGGTGAGAGGAGCATGTATTGTCGAGCGACAATCGAGCGACGCAGCTGTTGGCGCAGCGAATAGGCAAGTAGGGAGCCAGTAAGGGACCACCATGGACGAAGGACCTAGTCGTCCCGTTGCGAACCAAGCCGGTGAAGCAACGGGAATCCCTTCAGGGGACGGTATCGAATTTGAGACGGCCGCGATCCAGTCCGGCCGAGGTGGCGTGGGTACCTAGTTCCTCCGCTCGCCTCGTGCCGTGGATTGCCGGCATCGAGGTGAGTATCGGAGGCACAGGATGACAGACGCCGTTAAACTTTCCGATCTGAAATATCCCGCCTTGCAGAGCAGTGGGTCTCGCCCGAACGGGCCAAAGCGTCACCGCGGCGGCCCGCCCCAGACCCGTGCCGTGGGTCCGCAAACCTCCGCACCGTCTCCGCGCGAGACCAAAAGCCCGGTGGCGCCGGACTCACTTGCCGACATTGCATCGCCGGCTCTGCAGCCGGGCGAACTCGATCGCCTCTACCGGTCGCTTTCCGAGGTGACGCCGGACAATCATCCGCGCACGGCGCGACTGCTCGCTTCGAGCACCCGCACGAGCGCCCAAAAGGTCATCGAGGAAGCCGGCGAAGTGGCGCTCGAGGCGGTCAAACATCACGCGCGAGGCGTCGTTCGCGAAAGCGCCGATCTGCTCTACCACCTTGTCGCGCTGTGGCATCGCGCGGGAATCGATCCGGCGGATGTCTGGATCGAGATGCGCTGCCGGGCCGACGCCCTCGGCATTGCCGAAAAGTTGCCCAAACCCCGCCGCGACAATCGTCGTCGCTCCACCTGAAACATCAAGCCACTGGCAAAAGCTCAACAGGAATAGATCATGACCGTCATCAACGAAGTGGACGCGCAGGCGGCCGACCGTGCGATAGGCGCACAAACAATCTTCACAGCCGTACTGGACACGGCCCATCTCGGCGACATCCATGGCGCCCTCGGCAGCATTGCGGAAGACGACCATGCGCCGAGGTCAACCTTGAGAGCGCGGTGGAAGACCCTGCTCGCCATTCTGGGACCAGGCCTCATCGTCATGGTCGGCGACAACGACGCCGGTGCCTTCGGTACCTACACCCAGGCTGGCCAGAACTACGGCACGACGCTGCTCTGGACGCTAGTGCTGCTGATCCCGGTTCTTTACGTCAATCAGGAAATGGTACTTCGTCTCGGCGCGGTCACCGGCGTCGGCCATGCCCGGCTGATCTTTGAGCGCTTCGGCAGATTTTGGGGCGCGTTCAGCGTCATCGATCTGTTTCTTCTCAATGCACTGACGATTGTCACCGAGTTCATCGGCATCACGCTGGCGCTCGATTATCTCGGACTGCCGAAGTTCTGGGGCATCGTGGCGGCCGCTGCGCTGGTTATGCTCGCGGCAAGCACCGGCAACTTCCGGCGTTTCGAACGCTTCGCGCTGATGCTCGTCCTTGGCAGCTTTCTGGTCTTTCCCGTCCTCCTCTTCATTCACCCGCCGGTGGGCCAGATGATGCAGGACATGACGGTGCCGAAGATGCCGGAGAGGGCGCCACTGAACGAGGTGATGCTTCTGATCATCGCCATCGTCGGGACCACGGTCGCGCCCTGGCAACTGTTTTTTCAACAGAGCTATGTCGTCGACAAACGGATCAGGCCGCGTTTCATCAAGTATGAGCGCGTCGATCTCATGATGGGCATTGCGATCGTGATCGCCGGTGCGTTGGCGATCATGGCGTTCACTGCTCAGACGTTTGCCGGCCGTCCCGAATTCGGGAATTTCGTCGATGCGGGCGCAGTATCCGCCGGCATGGAGAAGTATTTCGGTAAAGCTCCCGCGATATTCTTCGCCCTTGCGCTGCTCGATGCCTGCATCATCGGTGCATCCACTGTGTCGCTGTCCACCGCCTATGCCCTTGGCGATGTGTTCTCGTGGCGGCATTCCCTCCACCGCAAGCCGAGCGAGGCGAAGGGGTTCTATGCCATCTATTGCGGCCTCATCGCCCTCGCTGTCGTGCTCGTCCTCACGCCGGGGATCCAGCTTGGGCTGCTGACCAGCGCCGTCCAGACGCTCGCCGGTGTCTTGCTGCCAGGCGCCACCGTGTTTCTTCTGCTGCTTTGCAACGACAAGCCGGTACTCGGTCCGTGGGTCAATTCCCGCAGGCTCAACCTCTTTACCGGAGGCGTCGTTGCGGTGCTCGTGATGCTCTCGGTCATTCTCACCGGGTCGGTTCTCTATCCCGGTATTTCCGATACGGTCATCTTGGGCATCCTGATCGGGGGCAGTGCTATCGGGCTTGTGGTGGCTCTGGGTGTCGCGTTCGCGCAGCGCCACTCGCGGAAGCCGGAAGCCGGAAACATCGGGTCGCTATCCAGAAGAATGAGCGTCGCCGACGACAAATGGCGCATGCCACCTCTGGACCAGTTGCCGCCGGCGCGCCTTTCGCTTGCCTCCCGCATCTGGATGATCGTGTTGCGCGGCTATCTCATCGTCGCCGGCAGTCTTGTCCTGTTCCGCATTTTCCAGCTTGCGACGTCGGGCGCGTGATCAGGGCCTCGATCGCAAGCGCGCGACGGTGGGGAGCGGTATGGGCATTTCGGCTGGCGAGCAGATTTCTGCGCTGGGCGATGAACCAGCACCGGCGGGGCAGGATTTCACATAAGGGTCTTCGAACGGTCTTATCGGGAACGAGTTGGCTGGAGCGGTGCGGAGCATGGTTGGCTCTGGGCCGCCGCCGCAAACGCCAAAGCAGTCGAACGGGAGTTTCACCATGAACGCATCGATTGATCAGGCCGCGATCGGCCTTGGCATGGCAACGCTGATGGGCGCATGCATCGGGTTCGAACGACAATGGCGTCAGCGGATGGCCGGCTTGCGGACCAACACACTGGTCGCGATCGGTGCGGCGAGCTTTGTCATCTTCGAGAGCCTGTTCCCCGACGACGGCAGCCCCACGCGCGTAGCGGCGCAGGTCGTGTCGGGGATCGGTTTCCTCGGCGCAGGAATCATCTTCCGCGAGGGGCTTCAGGTGACCGGGCTCAATACCGCGGCGACGCTGTGGTGTTCGGCGGCCGTCGGGCTGCTCGCGGGCAGCGGCCATCCGCTGCATGCGGCGCTGGCGACGATGTTTGTCGTGCTCGTCAATCTCACGCTGCGGCCGCTGGTGCGGATCATCAACCGACAACCGATCGCGCAAACTGAAAGTGATTTCCACTATTGCGTTCGCGTGGTGTGCCGAAGTCCGGAAGAGGCGCATGTCCGCGCGCTGCTGTTGCAGAGCACCGTCAATGGTCACCTTAGTCTGCGGCGACTCGACAGCACCGATCTCGAGGAGAACGGACGCGTCGAAGTCAACGCGCAGCTCACATCCACCGCCAAGAACGACGCTGTTCTTGAACAGGTCGTCGGCCGTCTCAGTCTCGAACCGACCGTTTCGGCCGCAAGCTGGAGCGTCGGGCCAATGCTGGAATAGCTCTCATCCAACAGTCCTCATACTTGCAACTGCGAAGGGGTCGCAACAAGGCTGGGGAACAAGTGTGGATTGGGAATAAATATCGCTTTCTTTGATCTAACATCCAACTTGGGTAATGGGGCGCGTCATGAAGAGGAACTGCAAATTCGGGGGTGGCATCACCACGGTGCTCGCAACGTGCACCGCTGCGATGGCGACCGAGTTGCCTCCGAATTTTCCGGTCAAGGCCCCGGCCGCCTACGTCGCGAAGGCCCCGCAGTCGCCGGCCGCGAGCGGCTATGACTGGAATGGCTGGTATGTTGGCGTGCATTTTGGCGAAACCACCGGCTCTTCGAACTGGTCCGCGACCCCAGGCTTGAACGGGTCGTTCGATCTTCCCTTCAATTTCGATTTCATGGCCGGGACCGGCAGCTACGTCGCCGGGTTGCAGGGCGGGTATAATCACGTCTTTCAGTCCCGGTTGATGTTGGGGTTCGAGGCCGATTTTTCATTCCCGAACTCCGACGTGGTGGTCCCCTTTTCGGTGCGTGGCAGCCAGACCGTGACCTCGCCCTTCACCGGCCAGGTGACCTATGGCGAGGCGGTGGCTTATTACGGCAGTGTTCGCGGGCGCGTCGGCTATGCGTTCGACCATTTCCTGCTCTATGGAACGGGCGGTTTGGCTTTTACCTTCGATCAGGTGACGCGCACGCAAGTTGCCGGTGTACCCTTGGGCGGTTCGGCAACGCCAGGGACCGTGGATCTGGTGCAGCCGTGGCGATCAGGCTGGGCGGCCGGCGCCGGTGTGGAAATTCCGCTCGCCGCCAACTGGACCGCAAAAGGCGAATACCTCTGGACCGGGTTTGGCCGCCAGAGCGTGATGTTCGCAGCCGGCGCGCAAGCGTTCGAGTCCGACCTCACCATGCAGAGCTTCCGGGTCGGCCTGAACTACCGGATTGGCGATACCGCTCAGGGCTCGGACTTCCTGATCAAGGGTCCCTCGGCACTGGAGACGGACCGCTTCGCATTCCACGGCCAGGCTACTTTTCTTGGCCAATATGACGCGCCATTTCGGGCTCCCTATGCAGGCCCGAACAGTCTGACGCCGAACACCGTCCGCGAGACCGCGGATACGACGTTGTATGCGGGCGTCCGGCTCTGGAACGGCGCCGAAGCCTGGATCAATCCGGAAATCGATCAGGGTTTTGGGCTGAACGGAACGCTGGGCGTCGCGGGCTTCACCAGCGGCGAGGCCTACAAGGTCGGCGCGGATTTTCCCTATACGCGCCTGCATCGGGCGTTCGTGCGCCAGACCATCGACCTCGGCGGCGATGTCCAGACGGTCGACGCCGGGCTCAACCAGTTTTCCGGAACGCAAACCTCGGACCGGCTGGTGCTCACCGTCGGAAAGGTCGGCGTGGTCGACATCTTCGACACCAACCGGTACGCCCACGATCCGCGCAGCGATTTCATGAACTGGTCGATTGTCGATACCGGAACGTTCGACTACGCGGCGGATGCCTGGGGCTATACGGTCGGCGCCGCCGCGGAATGGTACCAAGGCCCGTGGGCCTTGCGCGCTGGCGTGTTTGATCTGTCGATCACCCCCAATCAAACGGCGCTGGATCCGACGTTTGGGCAATTCCAGTCGGTCGGCGAAATCGAGCGGCGATATGCCATTGGGGATCAGCCCGGCAAAATAGCGGTCACTGGATTTCTGACGCGGGGCCGCATGGGCAGCTTCCAGGACGCGATCCAGCTCGCGGCGCTGACGGGCGGCCCCGCCATGATCGCGGCTGTGCGGCAATACCAGAGCCGGGGCGGCATCAGCATGAACCTTGAGCAGCAGCTGATGCCCAATGTCGGTTTCTTCGCCCGCGCCGGTTTCGCCGATGGCAACAAGGAGCCGTATGAATTCACCGACATCGATCGGACCATCGCCGCCGGTTTTTCGATTTCCGGAAGGCAATGGGGGCGCGATGACGACACATTTGGCATCGCCGGTGTGGTCAACGGCATTACCAGGGTGCACCAGGCGTTTCTCAATGCCGGGGGGCTGGGAATTCTGGTCGGCGACGGACAGCTGCCCCATCCGGGCAACGAGAATATCCTCGAGACTTATTACAGTTTTCCGGTGCTGTATTCGAGGGTGACGCTGGACTATCAGCTCATCGTCAATCCCGCCTACAATCGCGACCGCGGCCCCGTTTCCGTGCTGGGTTTCCGCGTGCATACGCAATACTAGGCGCGACCGACAAACCCAAGTCGGAACTCGGCGCCCTTCAAACATGGTTCGTTCTTAACCGCGCCCGACGTTTTCGAAGCGTCGAAGTTCGACAGCAACAATGACCTAAAATTGCCGGCTTACGCCAACAAGCCCCCCGCCACTCCGTCTTGCGGGAACCGCTGACTCGATCTAACTTCACGGGGTTCGTCGCCGATTGCGATTCTGCTCGTTTGGTTGGCTGGAAACTGCATGTGCCGCTTCCTGATACTGGTATTGGCTTTCACGGCCCCCGCATGGTCGAATTGCCAAGCTGCCGGATCTTTTCAGAAGCCGGCCGTTCCGAGCGTGGTGACGGCCGGGATTGCACCAACCGTTAGAGTGCCTGACGTTTCCGCACGCGACCTTGTTGGCGGCTGCGGCAGGGGTCGCACCCGCGATCCGCAAACGCATAGTTGCCGCGGCCCGGCCGACATCAGGTAGGGCGCGATCCGGCCCTTTAATTTTTCACGCTTTTGAACAGTCCATCAAACCGGAATGAATAACCTATGCCGACGATGTAGCTCGGGGCATTGTGATTGAGCCCGAAAGCGACATGGAAATCGACCTGTTGAGTTGGACTGAGACGATAGACGCCGCCTGAATTGAAAAGCTGGCTCGGGCCTGCATTTATCGGATAGTCACCGACATACTCGACAAACAGGCCCGCCTTCTCGGTTATTTTCTTTTCGATGACGAAGGTGGTTTCCGTGACGCGTTTGATCGTCAACTCCGCCGGGCGGAAGAACTCGGTCAGCATCCCGCTCAGGCCCCAGCCATCGGGCAATTCCCACGACCATGGCATTTGCAGATATGGCTGCGCGCCGCGACCCGCGATGTCGACCGCCCCGGTCGGTAACGCCATGCCGAACACCAGCGACAGGTCCACCTTCCCCGGTATCGGGCTGACTTGCCACTTGATGGCCGGAGCGACATCGGAAAATCCGGAAATTCCCGGCGCCTTGACGTTTGCGAAATAGGTCGGCAGGTCCACCAGCACTTCGAGACAAGGCGCTATTCCCAGTCGCCATCGGGAGTTCGTGCCGTCGATCGCTCGACCGCCGTCGCGAGCGCTGAAATTTATGCCATTCTCACTCTGAAGGCTGCCGGTGGGCACAACGAGACTCGAATTGGTGACGTCCGGCCGGTCGGTCGCGATTTCGTCCCTGGCGGTCGGACAACCTTCCGCCCGTGCGCCCACTGCGCCGAGAGCCGTATACACCCACAGCCAAAATATCGGGATAACTCGCCTATTCATCGGACGCCTCGTGGGAGCAGCGATCGATTAGAGGCTTGGCGCGAGCAATTCCACTACATTTATTCTTCAATTTCTTCGTGAAATTGGGAATAAATGTGCCGGCACAGCGCGCGTCGTCACGCGGGATAGAGCGAACGCGACGGCTCCCAAATTGCCAAATCTTCGATTGTTCGCAGACTATCGATCAACTTTGAGCCCCTAAGCCGGCTTTTGAAGTCCATGTTTGCCTCGGAGGCCGCGCTGCAAGGTCGGCACGTCATAAATCCATCATGGGATCGCTGGCAGGAGACACCAAAGCTTGCCAAGACTAAAATTCGATCAAAAGCTATTGATGTCCGCCAACAGATTCTGCAATGAAGGGCCGTCTCTTGCAGGCCGCAGGAGCTCGTTGCTGGCTCACCCCACACCGGACTATTCGCCCATGACAAGCCCTTCCTGAATCGCTGATGTGAGGGACGGGTCTCGATTTTCCAAAGGCCGGTCGCCCGGCGGGCTGGAACAAGGCGGCACGCATGACGCTTGACGATATTCTGACGCCGAGACTGGGGCAGGCACTGCGGCCGAATATCTGGGACGGCGTCGCGCTGATTCTGGTGGTCGGCGCGATGGTGCTGATCGTTTATGGCGGCGAGCAGACCGCCCTGCCCTTGTCCGCGCTCGACGCCTCGCCGGTCTCGCTCGACCCGACCAACCTGCCGGTCTATGCGCTGCGAACGACCATGCGGATGCTGCTCGCCATCGTCTGCTCGATCATTTTCACCTTCATCTACGCCGCCCTGGCCGCCAAGAGCCGGCGGGCCGAGATGGTGCTGATCCCGCTGCTCGATATCCTGCAATCGGTGCCGATCCTCGGCTTTCTCACCTTCACCGTGGTTTTCTTTCTGAACCTCTTCCCGGGCCAGGTGTTCGGCGCCGAACTCGCCAGCGTGTTCGCGATTTTCACAAGCCAGGCCTGGAACATGACCTTCAGCATGTACCAGTCGATTCGCAACGTGCCGAAGGATCTGGAAGAAGCCTCGCAAAGTTTTCACCTTAGCGGGTGGCAGCGCTTCTGGCGGCTTGACGTGCCTTTCGCCATGCCGGGCCTGATCTGGAACACGATGATGTCGATGTCCGGCGGCTGGTTCTTTGTGGTGGCGTCGGAGGCGATCACGGTCGGCAACACTACGGTGACCTTGCCCGGCATCGGCTCCTATGTCGCGCTCGGTATCCAAAAGCAAAACCTGCCCGCGATCGGCTACGCCATCCTGACCATGCTGCTGGTGATCATTGCCTACGACCAGTTGCTGTTTCGCCCGGTGGTGGCCTGGGCCGACAAGTTCCGCTTCGAGCAGACCGCCTCGGCAACCACGCCGACGTCGTGGATGCTTGACCTGTTCCGCCGCACGCGCGCCTTGCGGGCGCTGACCTATCCGTTCGCAACCCTCAACAAAATCGTTTCGAATCTGCAGCTGACCATCCCGGGCAGCTTGAGGATATCCGTCAGATCAGGCCCGCCGTCGCGCGTGGTGGATGCCGCGTGGCTCGCGCTGATCCTCGCGGCCACCGGCTACGCCGGCTGGAGGGCGTATCAATATCTCTCGGCGACGTTGAGCCTGTCGGACGTCCTCGCCGCGGTCGGATACGGCTTCGTCACGCTGGCGCGCGTTATCGTGCTGATTACGCTGGCGACGCTGATCTGGGTGCCGATAGGCGTCTGGATCGGGCTTCGGCCAAAACTTGCCGAGCGCATCCAGCCGCTGGCGCAATTTCTGGCCGCGTTCCCCGCGAACCTCGCTTTTCCGGTGTTCGTGGTGATCATCGTGCGCTACAGCCTCGACCCGAACATCTGGCTGAGCCCGCTGATGATCCTGGGGACGCAGTGGTACATCCTGTTCAATGTCATCGCGGGCGCCAGCGCGTTTCCGACCGATCTTCGCGAGGCTGCCGGCAGCTTCCACCTCGGCGGCTGGCGCTGGTGGGTCAAGGTCATCCTGCCGGGAATCTTCCCCTATTACATCACAGGCGCCATCACTGCCTCCGGCGGGTCGTGGAATGCCTCCATCGTCGCGGAAGTGGCAAGCTGGGGCGACACCCACCTGACGGCGAGCGGCCTCGGCGCCTATATAGCCAATGCGACGGAAGCCGGTGATTTCCCCAGGGTCGTGCTCGGCATCACCGTCATGTGCATACTGGTAACGCTGTTCAACCGCGTGCTCTGGAGGCCGCTCTACGCCTTCGGAGAGCGACGTCTTCGCCTCGGATGATCGTTTAAGGAGAGCCCATGCTCGATCCTGCCAAACAGACCAACCTGCTCGATATCCGTAGCGTCTGCCGGTCGTTTCCGAAGGGCAGCGGTGAGGAACTCCTGGTCCTCGAAAAGGTCGATCTGACGATCCATTCGGGCGAAATCGTCGGTCTGCTCGGCCGCTCCGGATCGGGCAAATCGACGCTATTGCGCATCATCGCCGGCCTGATCGCGCCGTCCTCGGGCGACGCCAGGTGCCGCGGCGAGACCATCGTGGGACCGCCGAACGGTGTCTCCATGGTGTTTCAATCCTTCGCGCTGTTCCCATGGCTGACGGTGCTGCAGAACGTCGAACTGGGCCTGGAGGCGCTGGGAATAGACAGCACCGAGCGCCGCACCCGGGCGCTCGCGGCGATCGACCTGATCGGTCTCGACGGATTTGAGTCCGCCTACCCCAAGGAATTGTCGGGCGGCATGCGCCAGCGCGTCGGATTTGCCCGCGCGCTCGTCGTGCATCCGGACCTCCTGCTGATGGACGAGCCGTTTTCGGCGCTTGATGTGCTCACCGCCGAGACTTTGCGTACCGACCTGATCGATTTGTGGATTGAAGGCAGGCTGCCGATCAAATCGGTGCTGATGGTGACGCACAACATCGAGGAGGCGGTTCTGATGTGCGACCGCATCCTGGTGTTTTCATCCAATCCCGGCCGCGTTGCCGCCGAGATCAAGGTCGACCTGCCGCATCCGCGCAACCGGCTTGATCCGACCTTCCGGCAGCTCGTCGACAGCATCTACGCCCGCATGACGCAACGCCCGGCAGCCCGCACGCCCGCGATCGAAGGCATCCACGGCACCGGTGTCGGCATGATCCTCAATCATGTTTCGTCCAACGTGCTGTCGGGTCTGATCGAGACGTTGGCGGGGCCGCCGTATAACGGGCACGCCGACCTGCCCGTGCTCGCGGGCCACCTGCAACTCGAGGCCGACGAGATCTTTCACCTCGGCGAATCCCTGCAATTGCTGAGGTTCGCTCAATTGAGCGAAGGCGATCTCATGCTGACGGAGGCCGGCAAGCGCTTCGCAAACCTCGAAACCGATGCACGCAAGAAGCTGTTCGCCGAACATCTCATCAACTATGTCCCGGTGATGGGATTGATCCGCCGGGTGCTCGACGAGCGGCCGTCGCATACCGCACCCGAGGCGCGCTTCCGCAACGAGCTTGAAGATTACATGGCGGAAGATCAGGCCGACGAGACGCTCAAGACCATCGTGTCATGGGCGCGCTATGCCGAGCTGTTTGCCTATGACGAACAGTCGGAAACCTTCAGCCTGGAAAACCCGCATTAGGAGATAATCCGCACGAGATTCCGGGTTCGCGCTTGGGCGCGCCCCGGAATGACGGTGGTGGAGGCTTTCGCAGGGACGACGCCAACGGCGACGACCTGCGGTCAGGTAGCGCCTACCCCGCCGGCGCGAACGTCTCGGCGCGCGCCATGGCCCAGGCCTCGCGGAAGCGTGAATCGCTGGTGCCGTCGATCAGTTCGCCGCGCCGAAGCGACGGATAAAGTGTAGCGAACGTCCGCACCTCGGTCGTGGAGGTCCGCTGCGAGAAATGGATCGGCCGCAATTCCTGCGGATGTTCCAGCCCCGCGGCGGCGAGCAACTCCGCCAGGGCGTGCAGGGTGGCGTGGTGATAATTGTAAACCCGCTCGATCTTGTGCGGCACCACCAGCGCGCGATTGCGCGAAGGATCCTGCGTGGTCACCCCGGTAGGGCATCGATCGGTGTGGCAGCTCAGCGACTGGATGCAACCCAGCGCGAACATGAAACCGCGTGCCGAATTGCACCAGTCGGCGCCGATCGCCATCGCGCGCGCCATGTCGAAGGCGGTCGCGATCTTCCCGGCGGCGCCGATGCGGATGCGGTCGCGGGCATTGATGCCGATCAGGGCGTTGTGGACGAAACTGACGCCCTCGCGCATCGGCATGCCCATGTGGTCCATGAATTCGAGCGGTGCTGCGCCTGTACCGCCTTCGTTGCCGTCGACCACGATGAAGTCGGGATAGATTCCACTCTGCAGCATCGCCTTGCAGATCGCCAGGAACTCCCAGGGATGACCGACGCAAAGCTTGAACCCGGCCGGCTTGCCGCCGGAGAGCCGGCGCATCTCGCCAATAAAGGCCATCATCTCCAGCGGCGTCGAAAACGCGCGGTGATAGGCCGGCGAAATACAGTCCTCGCCCATCGCAACGCCCCGGATCCTCGAAATTTCCTCCGATACCTTGGCCGCCGGAAGCACGCCGCCATGGCCGGGCTTGGCGCCCTGGCTCATCTTGAGCTCGACCATCTTGATCTGATCGTCCGAGGCGACGCGGGCAAATTCCTCCGGATTGAAGGAGCCGTCGCGGTTGCGACACCCGAAATATCCGGAGCCGATCTCCCAGATGATGTCGCCGCCGTTCTCGCGGTGATAGGGGCTGACGCCGCCTTCGCCGGTGTCGTGCGCAAAACCACCTTTCCTGGCGCCGGCGTTGAGCGCGCGCACCGCGTTCGGACTGAGCGCGCCAAAGCTCATGGCCGAGATGTTGAACACCGATGCCGAATACGGCTTCGCGCAATCCGGGCCGCCGATGGTGATGCGAAATTTCTGTTCGGCACGAACCTTCGGCGCCACCGAATGGTGGATCCATTCGTATCCTTCGCGATAGACGTCCTCCTGGGTACCGAAGGGCCGCTTGTCGAGCACCATCTTCGCGCGCTGATAGATCACCGCGCGGGTGTCGCGGGAAAACGGCATGCCGTCCTTTTCGCTCTCGAAGAAGTACTGCCGCATCTCCGGCCTGATCTCTTCCAGCAGGAACCGTAGGTGCGCCGAGATCGGGTAGTTGCGCAGCACCGCGTGACTCTTTTGCGTGAGATCGCGAATGCCGAGCAAGGTGAGCGCGCCGAAGATCACGAGCGGTATCAGAACCAGATCGAATGCCTTGTGATCGAGTATCCCGATGCCGAGAAGCAACGCGGTGACGACGGCGCAAATCGTGAGCACGATGAAGCGCGGCGAGAACGGAAGCATCAGCGTTTCCATGGGACCCTCAGGCAGATTCAGCCGTCTTGTTCTTGTTGCCGCAGCTTAAGCGCAATTGTCCGAACCACCTGTACACGATATCGGCTGCCAAGGTCACAGATATGGCAACCGGCAGCCGCGAGGCTACCGAATCACCCTGTGCAAAATCAATCGGTCCGATGGCCGGGCACATCGCCGGTCACGTGCCTTTCGCAGTGCAACGTAGCTCGACCCAGGCAGCTCTCCACCGAGAGAGCCCTTGCGCCCGGCTCGGAAAATGAGACCCGACGCCTTGTCAATTTATTCCTTGGAGACGCGGGCGACGCCGCGGCTGAAAGAGCAATGCAGGGCTTGCTTCAGTGGCTATGCGGGCGCATCTCGCCGGGAATGGCGTTTTTCTCAAGGCCATGTTGCGCCAGCCATGCATCGGTGCTTTGGATCGCGCGCTCGATATGGTCGGAGGTTCGCGAGAAGTCGTAGGGCGATCCGACCAGCGGACACAATGGCGGCACCACGAAATATTCGATGTCGGGAGCGAGGGCTTCCAATTCGGTCACCAACTGCCGGGCGATCAGCAGCGTCAGCGCATGCAGCGCATTGGCGACCGCGCCGACCGGCGGCGTTTGCGTCGCGCAGGCGTAACCGGTTGGCAAAATGATCAGGCGCCGGGCACCCTTCGCAACCGCGACCTTGATCGGCGTGTTGGAAGAGATCGCGCCGTCAGACAGATAGAAATCCTTGTAGCGAACGGGCGCGAAAGCGCCCGGGATCGCGGTCGAGGCGATAATCGCCTGCGCGGCCGGCCCCTCCGACAGCACGACACTGTCGCCGGAGACGATATCGGTGGTGACGATATGAAGCGGGAGCTTCGCATCCTCCAGGTTGCGGTAGGGCAGATGTTCGTCGATCAGCTTCTGGATGCCGTCGTGGGGGATCAGGAAATCCCGACGCCAGACAAACCCGAGCAGGGTGCGCCAGGTAATCGGAAAAACGTCATGGCGCGTCAGTCCCCGCCAGATGGTCTCCAGCTGCAGCACGCCCTTCAAGGTGGGATCGCCGGCATAATACGCGCCGTTCAGGGCGCCGACGCTGGAACCCACCACCATATCGGCGGAAATTCCGTTGGCGGCGAGCGCGTGCATCATGCCCACCTGAATAGCGCCGAAGCTGCCTCCGCCCGCGAAAACGAAGGCGGTTTTCGCTGGGCCGATCTGGTTGGATACGGACAAAGCCTCGTTACGCTCCAGGTCGCCGACGAAGGTAGCGCGGCGTTCGACAGCGTTATATCAGGCGGCAAGAAGAGCGCATTATCAATAGTGGGTGTGGGGTAAATACCATCATTCCGGGGCATCGCGCAGCGATGAACCCGGAATCTCGAGATTCCCCGATGTGCAATTGCACATCTGAGGTTCGCGCTAATGCGCGCCCCGGAATGACTGCGAAAGAGAGTTCACCGCTCCACGAACGCCTTCTCGATCACAAAGTGACCGGGCTCGCTGTGGCTGCCTTCGACAAAGCCGCGGGCCTCGAACATCTGGCGCAATTCTTCCAGCATCGCCGGGCTGCCGCACATCATGATCCGGTCGCCACCGATATCCAGCGGCGGTTGGCCGATATCGTTGAACAGCTGCTCCGAGGTGATCAGGTCGGTGATGCGGCCGCGGTTGCGGAACGGCTCGCGGGTGACGGTCGGATAGTACACGAGTTTTTCGGCGAGCAGCGGCCCGAACAACTCGTCGTCCCGCAACTTCGCTACCAGCTCCTCGCCATAGGCGAGTTCCGAGACCTGCCGGCACCCATGCACAAGGACGATGTTCTCGAACTTCTCGTAGACGTCCGGATCCTTGATCAGGCTCGCGAACGGAGCAAGCCCGGTGCCGGTCGACAGCAACAGCAGCCGATTGCCCGGGAGCAGATTGTCGGCAATCAGCGTACCCGTCGCCTTGCGCCCGACCAGGATGGTATCGCCCTCCTTGATGCTTTGAAGCCGCGATGTCAGCGGTCCGTCGGCCACCTTGATCGAGAAGAATTCGAGCGCTTCTTCGTGATTGGCGCTCGCCATCGAGTAGGCGCGCATCAGCGGACGGCCGTCGACCTCGAGGCCGATCATGGCGAATTGTCCATTCTGGAATCGGAAGCCGGTATTGCGGGTGGCGGTGAAGCTGAAAAGCGTATCGGTCCAGTGCCGGACAGAAAGAACCTTCTCTCGATGAAACGCGCTCATGGGTTTTTATCTATCCGATTGGCTTGCGACAGAACGAACGGGCTCAAGGCCCGAGGAGGCAAAAAATCCCTGCAACGATGGAGGATTTGCGCTTTGACCTACCCCAATATCAGAGATAGTCAACACGCGCTGAGGTGCCAGCGATTGCTCAAAATCGCCGGGCGATTGGTCCGACAAAACACCGGTTACGAACCTTCTCCGCGGGGGCTGTCGCACGCAATTAACTTGCTGAATTTTGTGCCGATCCAGTAGTTAATTGCCACTCGCGGCCAAAAAATTCGTTAGAGATAAAGCAACAAAACCGGAATGCCAGACCGCCGGACAATGCATGCGAGATTTGCGGGAATTTCGAGCGGGAAAGCCCGCTTTCTATCCTGACCAGGCGGTCTATGCCGAATATGCCTGCGCCGAATTCGGGCCCTCCTTTCAGGACCTCGACGGTGGAACGGGACTTCTTTTCAGCGTGGCGTCAAAGTCCCGGCGCATTCATTTCGGTGCCGGCCGATGCTCGTGGTATCCGCAGAACAATTCCACGGCTGCGACGCTTGCATCCGACAAATATTTTACCAGCCGGCTTCTCGAAGGCGCCGGGATTGCTACGCTGGGCGGCGATTATTTCTTCCTGCATGAGCGGCATCAAGCGCATCGTCCCGCAGGACATGAGCGCGCCGACGCGTTCGAATATTTCAGGAAACTCGAGGGAGCAGCATTCGCAAAACCGCTACAGGGATCGCGCGGCGATTTCGCGCAAACTCTTTGCGACGAAGCAGCGCTCGATCGATATCTCCTGGCGGTTTCACGACACTATGATTCGGTATTGATCCAGCCGATCGTCACCGGCGTCGAATACCGGATATTCCTGCTCGACGACGAAATCGTCTACTCGGTCAGAAAGTATCCGCCCTTTCTTCTCGGCGATGGCGCCCGCTCCATCCGCGAGCTCCTGATCGCGCACAACGCGGCTTTGCAGGCCCGCGGTCTGTCGTCGGTTGCCACAACGGGCAAACACGATGCTTCGCTCGACGTCGTCCTGCGCGCAGGCGAACGCTGGGAGATTCCGGGACGGATGAATTTCAGCGCCGGGGGCGAGATGGTGTTCGAGACCCCCGGCTCCGAGACAGCGTTCACGGTCGCGAAGAAGGCGGCCCGGGCGCTTGGCCTGCGCGTCGCCGCGGTCGACCTGTTTACCGATGTCGGCGGCGATCCAAACGCAATCCGGGTCATCGAAGTGAATTCCAACCCATCGATCCGGCTGTTGGAAGAACTGGATCAGGGCGACCTGATCCTGAAGATCTGGCGCCACACGTTTTCCGCTGTAGGCCTGTTGGATGTTTGACCTGCCGAAATACGGCGAAGGCGTTTGTCTGGCGCGCCTGGCGGAGCTGCTCGAGTTGCTCGCGATCGACCGCGTCAGACTGCAGCGTATATCGATCGTGGTGACGGGGTCCAATGGCAAGGGCTCTACCGCCGCATTCTGCGCCAGCATCGCTCGCGCCTACGGCCTGCGCACAGGATTATTCACCTCGCCGCATTTGTTTCGCGTCAACGAACGCTTTCGGATCGATGGCGCGCCCATTGGCGACGACGATCTGGCGGGGCTTGTGGCGCGGCTCGAAATTGCCATTGCTGAAGTCTCAAAGCGCAAAGGCGAACAATTCGGCGCCTTCGAAGCCATGTTCGCGTTGGCCTGCCTTTATTTTCAGGAGAGCCAGTGCGAGGTCGCGGTGTTCGAGGCCGGCATCGGCGGGCGCTATGATCCGGTCCGGCTGGCCGGCGCGCCCGTGACCTGCGTCACTTCCGTCGATTACGAACACGTCGAGCTGCTTGGTCATTCGCTGGAATTGATCGTTTCCGACAAGAGCGACGCCTGCGCCTCGGGCGGCACCATCGTCTACGGCGAGAATTGCCGCAGCTTGAGGCCGCATATCCTCGAATATAATCGCAACCGCGGTGTCGCAAGCCTGTTTGTCCGCGGCGAGATCAGGATCGCCGGCGAAGCGGTCTCGGCGAGAGCGCAGCGGTTCGATTTCGCCTTCAAGGAGCTTGATTTCCGCTGTCTCGACATCGCACTCCTCGGCGCATTCCAGTTCAACAACGCCGCCACCGCGATTGCGCTGTTCCTGCTCTGGCTTGAGGGGGCGCAGCCTGAAGAGCATTCGGTCCGAATCGAAGCGGCTGTGAGATCGGGCCTGCGCGACATGCGCTGGCCCGGCCGCCTCGAAGTCATCGCTCAAAAGCCGTTGACCGTCATCGATGTCGGCCACACGCCGGATGGCATCCGGCAATCGCTCGCAGGCCTGAAGCAAGCCTTCGGCGCCCAAGGGTGGATTCTCGTGGTCGGCGTTTCCTTCGACAAGAAGGCCGGCGAGATCGTGGGCGCGCTGGCGGGCTCATTCGACACGGTGATATGCACCACAGCGCACCACAAGGGCGCGGACGCGGCGTCCATCGCCGCCATTGTGCGAGAGAGCAATCCACACGCCAAAGTCCACATCGCCGCAACGATCGAGCAGGCTTTCAATGCCAGCCAGGCGCTTGCGGCATCGCTTGACCGGAAAATCTACGTCGCCGGCGGATTGTTCACTGCGATCGAATTCGCCGCCATCGCCCGCGGCCTGCGCGCCACGGATCTGGATTTTTTCTAGAGCATGATCCGGACCCGCAGGGCCGCCGTTAGTGCAAGCGGGTACCGGTTTTCCCTCGCGACAAACGCGGAGCGTTTGCGCGGAGATCATGCTCAAATAAAGAGATGAGATCACCGTCCGGAAACCGGGCTGTTAACGGCTCGTTAACCATAGCCGACCGATGTTTCCTTGGAGCAGGGAGCTTCCCATGACCGACATATCCTCTGTGGCATCCTCGGCCGTAGCCTTCGTCGCAAGGCAGACGGCCGATCTCAACAGGGCCGCCGGCGCGACAGCGACAAGCTTCGCCAATGTCCTGGCCAAGGTGCCAACCGCCCTCGGAATCCCACCCAAAACGGGTTTTGTCGCCGGACCTACTTGCGAGGCCAATACGCTTGCCGGTCAAACCAAGGCGGCTTTCAACAACGCCCTCACCGCGACCAAATCCGCGCTCCACATCAAGCCGTGAAGGATTCTTGCGCCGTCACGGCCGGGCATAGCCGTCCGAAGGACGGCGTCGCTTCCGCTCGCCTGTGCCCGGCCATCCACGTCCTTCTGTCTTAGGCGAAGCCAAGACGTGGATGCCCGGCACAAGGCCGGGCATGACGAAGCGCGCCGCAGTGATGTTCCGCTTTCGGACGCCGCTCTAGTTGCTCACGCCTTCGCTGTCGTCGAGCGCCTTGAAGGCATCCTCAAGCTGCGGCGAGATCGAGACATTGAGCCTCTCGCCGGTGGGCAGGCGGGAAACAAACCATTTGTTGTAGAGCGGGACCAGATCGTGGTTGGTGCCGAGCTTGCGGAAGGTTCGCTCCACCACCGCAGCCAGTTGCGGCTCGCCCTTGCGGAACATGATGCCGTAGGGATCGTAGGACAGATAGTCGCCGGTGACACGAAACTTGTCCTGGGACTTGTGCCGCGCGATCAGGCCGTACAGCAGGATGTCGTCGGTCGCGAAGGCATCGGCCTTGCCGTCCACCAGCATCTGATAGGACTGCTCGTGATCCGCTGCCGCGACGATCTTGAGGCCGAGCGCGAACTTCTTGTCCACCGCATGCATCGCCTGCTCGTTGGTGGTGCCCTTAGTGACCACGACGGTCTTGCCCTGCAGGTCTTTCGGTGCCGAAATCGCCGAATCCTTCGCCACCATCAACTTGGTGCCGGCCACGAACATCAGCGGCGAGAACGCCACCTGCCTGGCTCGCTCGGCGTTGGCCGTGGTCGATCCGCATTCAAGGTCGATCTTGCCTTGCACCACCGCGGGGATGCGGTCGTCGGAAGTGACCTTGACGTATTCGATCTTGAGGCCGGGGTCGTCGACCTCGACACCGATCTCATCGACGATCGCCTCGCAAAGCTCCAGGCTGTAGCCGATCGGCCGGTTGGCCTGATCGAGGAACGAGAACGGCGGCGAGCTCTCGCGATAGCCGAGATGAACGACATGCCTGCTCTTGATGCCGGCGAGCGTCGGGCTAAGCCCTTCGCCGCCGGTCTGGGCGCCCGCCGCCGTCGACAGCAGGCACCCTGCCAGCAGCAGGCCGCAGGCGAGGCGCGATCTCCCCATGATCTGACGCATGCATCGCTCCCATCAATGACCGGCCATTGCAGGGATTTCGCCGGGGATCATATCCGGCGGCACCACGTCGTCGGGGCCGAGCGCGTGTTCGGGGGCAAGTTCGCCTTCCCACTTCGCCACCACGGCAGTGGCGAGTGAGTTGCCGATCACGTTGGTGGCGCTGCGTCCCATGTCGAGAAACGTATCGATACCCATGATCATCAACAGCCCGGCCTCGGGAATGCCGAACTGGCTCAGCGTCGAGGCGATCACCACCAGCGAGGCGCGGGGAACGCCCGCAACGCCCTTCGAGGTGATCATCAGCGTCGCCAGCATCGCAAGCTGGGTGCCGAGCGACATTTCGATCTTGTAGGTCTGCGCGATGAAGATACTGGCAAAGGTGCAGTACATCATCGTGCCGTCGAGGTTGAACGAATAGCCGAGCGGCAGCACGAAGCTCGATATCCGCGACGAGGCGCCAAAGCGATTGAGACCCTCGAGCGTCTTGGGATAGGCGGCTTCCGAACTCGCCGTCGAGAACGCGATCATCAGCGGCTCGCGGATCAGCCGCAGCAGATGGTTGTATCTGGGCCCGATGACAATGAAGCCGACCACAACGAGGATGCCCCACAGGATCGCCAGCGACAGATAGAAGCCGCCCATGAAGACGATCAGCTTCCACAACACCGCGAGGCCGTTCTTCGACACGGTGGCCATGATCGCCGCCCACACGGCGATCGGCGCGAACAGCATGACGTAGGCCGTGACCTTCAGCATGATATGGCCGAGATCGTCGATCACCGAAAGTATCTGCTTGGAACGCTCCGGCATCGCACCCAGCGCGACCGAGAAGAACACCGCGAAGACCACGATCTGCAGGATCTCGTTCTGCGCCATCGCATCCGCGATCGAGGTCGGAATCAAATGGGTCAGGAATTTCTCGATCGAGAAGGCCGACACCGGCAATCCAGTCGATTGCGCCTTGTCGGGCAGGGTGCCCGGGAAATTCGCGCCCGGCTGCAGCAGGTTGACCATCACCAGACCGAGCATCAGGGAGACGAACGAGGCGCTGACGAACCAGCCCATGGTCTTGGCGAAGATCCGCCCCAATTTGGAGCCGCTTCCCATGTGAGCGATGCCGCCGACAAGCGTCGCAAACACCAGCGGCGCGATGATCATCTTGATCAGGCGCAGGAACAGCATCGCGATCAGGTTCACGCTCGAAGCAATATCGCCCCGGATGTCCGGCAGATAGTTGAAGACCAGCGTCCCCATCACGATGCCAAGCACCATCGCGATCAGAATATACTGCGTAAATCTGTTCGACATCGTCTTACCCCCGTAAGTTCCCCGGCGACACCGAGTTTGGCAGATTTCGCTGCCGACGCAACACGCTTGGACCGGCGCCACAATGTTCCCGTTGTGGAATACGCGCCTACGGACTACCGTCCGGTGCAACGCACCATGTGCGCAGCGTGCGCATTTGTTGCGCGCCGACTGCATCAAGATCGGTCACCTCGACGGGAGGAAATGCCATGAGTGACGGTGCCAATCGCAAGGAAAATCGCCAAGGAAAACCCAGCGTCAATCGCCAGGTCCTGCTGGTGGAAAAGCCGACCGGAAAGCTGGGCCCTGAACATTTCAAGATGTCCGAGGGCGCGATCCCCGAGCCGCGGGATGGCGAGGCTTTGCTGCGGACGCGCTATATTTCACTCGACGCCGCCAACCGGGCCTGGATGCACGGCGCGACCTATCGTGCGGCGGTCGAACCCAACACGGTGATGGCCGGCGGCGGCATTGCCGAGGTCGTCGCTTCCAAGGCGCCGGGACTTTCGCCGGGCGACATCGTGTTCGGCGATACCGGCTGGCAAGATTACGCAGCCGTGCCGGCAAGGCATCTGACCAGGCTGCCGAAGATCGAGCCGATGACCCATTTGCTCAGCGTCTACGGCATCGCCGGCCTCACCGCCTATTTCGGACTGCTCGATGTCGGCAAGCCGAAGGCCGGGGAGACCGTGGTGGTTTCGGCCGCCGCGGGCTCAGTGGGTTCGATCGTCGGGCAGATCGCCAGGATCAAGGGCTGCCGCGTCGTCGGCATCGCCGGCGGCAAGGACAAATGCAACTGGCTGACTTCGGAACTCGGCTTCGATGCCGCGGTCGACTACAAGGACGGCGCGGTGTTCAAGGCGCTCAAGGCGGCTGCGCCCAATGGCATCGACGTCTATTTCGACAATGTCGGCGGCGAGATTCTCGAAGCCTGCCTGGCGCAGATGAACAATCACGGCCGCATCGCCTGTTGTGGCGCGATCTCGCAATATGACGGCGTGCCGTCGGCAACCGGACCGCGCGGCGTGCCCGGCCTGATCGTGGTCAAACGCCTGACCATGCAGGGCTTCATCGTGATGGACTACATGGACCGGCGCGATCAAGCATTGCGCGACCTGCAATCATGGGTCGCCTCCGGCAAACTGAAAGTCCAGGAGGACGTCATCAACGGCCTGGAGAACACCCCGAAGGCGCTGATCGGATTGCTCGCCGGCGAAAATCGTGGCAAGCGGATGATCAAGGTGTGACGTTGGCGTCAGGCTACCGTCATTCATGGTTACATAATTGGCTTGCAGCGGAGGCGGAAAGCGAAAATGATACCGCCCAGTATTTCACGGCTAATGCTAATGCATTGAGATTTTCGCGTCGGTTGAGCGGCGGCTTCCGGCGAAAGCGATAAGGATCGATCCAAAAACGTGCGGCAATACTTCGTGCGTCAATACTTCGTGCGTCAATGGCGGCCGCGACATTCATGATCGCATCGCCGGCATTTTCACAGGCTCCGACTGAGGCGCAACGTAGCGCTATCCGAGCCGAATGCCGCTCGGACTATGAAGCCCATTGCGCTGGCGTCCCACCAGGTGGAATGGCATCGTTGCAATGCCTGCAGAAAAACATGTCGAGCCTCTCATCGGGCTGTCAAAGCGCCGTTCGCGCGGTCGACGCTCCGGCTGAGTCCAAGGCCGAGTCGGCCCCGGCTGCGGCGCCCGCCAAGGCCGAGACCCCGCCGGCCGCCGCCCCCAAGACGGAGTCTACCGCTGCACCGGTCGGGCCGGCTGCCGAGAGCGCGGCTCCGGCCACCCCCAAGGCAGAGACCGCCACAGCCAGGAAGCCAAGCAATGCGCAGGTCGCCGCGGTGCGCAGCTCGTGCCGCTCGGACTATCAGAAGGTCTGCGCCGGCGTGCCGACCGGCGGCGCCTCGGCACTGCAGTGCCTGGAAAAGAACAAGTCGAAAGTTTCGGCAGGCTGCCAGAAGGCCGTCGCTGCCGTGAACGTCAGCGCGACGCCGGCGGCGGGCGGCGCTGCTCCGGCGACCGAGGGGATGGCCAACCCCGCCGCAGCACCGGCGACGCCCGCGCTGGTGCTTCGGCCCATGCTGCCGCGCGAAGAACTGTTTGTGTTGCGCTCGGCCTGCGGCGCCGACGTCCGTGCACTTTGCGCCGGCGTCACCCCCGGCGGCGGCCGGATTATACAGTGCCTGGCGGTGCAGTCTGCCTCGCTGTCCCCGAATTGCCGAGGCGTGCTGTCCCGGTTCGCCGCGCAATGAATGCTGCGCGGATGGTCAACTCCCGGTAACTGGGCTAGACTTTCGATTAACAGTATACTGTCGATTGGGGGAGGATCATCGTGCGTATCGCCGTCCTCGGCGGAGGCCCAGGCGGCCTCTATTTCAGCTACCTCTGGAAGAAGCGCTATCCCGACGCGCGCATCGATCTGTTCGAACAGAACGCCGCCGGCGCCACCTGGGGTTTTGGCGTGGTGTTCTCCGAACAGGCGCTCGAGTTCCTGCGCGCCGACGACCCGGATACGGTCGATGCGATCGCGCCTAGGATGGAAAGCTGGAAGAACATCACGCTCAACTTGCGCGGCGAAAGCGTCGAGATCGATGGCGTCGGATTTTCCTCGATCGGCCGGCTTGAACTGCTCGGTATCCTGCAGGCGCGCGTCGCTTCGGTCGGCGTCACGCCGCGTTACGACACGCAGGTCGTCTCGGTCGATCAGTTGACCGGCTACGATCTGATCGTCGCGGCCGATGGCCTCAATTCCCTGGTACGTCGCGCTTTCGAAGGTGATTTCGGCACCTCGCTGTCCTATTCGGCCAACAAATTCGCCTGGTACGGCACCACGAAGCGATTCGAAACGCTGTCGCAGACGTTTGTGAAAACCGATCTCGGCACGTTCAATGCCCATCACTACCGATATTCGCCCACCATGAGCACGTTCCTGGTCGAATGCGACCTTCCGACCTGGCAGTGTTACGGCTTCGCCGGCAAAACGGTGGATGAATCCAGGGCCATTTGCGAGCAGGTATTCGCTAAAACCCTCGACGGCCACGGACTGGTGTCGAACAAGTCGGTATGGCGCAATTTTCCGTGGATCTGGAACGAGCGCTGGTCATTTGGGAACATGGTGCTGATCGGCGACGCCCTGCACTCGGCGCATTTCTCGATCGGATCGGGGACGCGGCTTGCTATCGAGGACGCCATCGCGCTTACCAAGGCGCTGGAAGCGGAGCGCGATCTTGCCGCGGCGCTCGGCCGCTACCAGAGCGAGCGCCAGCCGATCGTCAAGAAGCTGGTAACGGCGGCACGCACCAGCGCCGACTGGTACGCACAATTCCCCGAGCATATGAATCTGGACCTGATGGATTTCGCCTATAGCTACATCACCCGTTCGGGGCGGATCGACGATGCGCGCCTGCGTGCGATGTCGCCCGCCTTCATGGCGCGCTACGAGGCGACGCGGCGGCCTTCGGCAAGCGGAGGCAAGGCATGATGTCGGCCAGGCCGCTTGAAATCGCCGACCAGGTCCCACCCGATTGCCCCGGCGCCCGCGAGATCGGCTTTACCATCCCGGCAAGCTACAACGCGAGCCGCATCCTGTTTGACAATCTCGGCAAGGGCAGCGGCAACCGGTTGGCGCTCACGGGCCCGCTGGGTGCGCGCAGCTATTCAGAGCTTTGCAGCGAGGCCTCGCAATGGGGTCACGGCTTTGCGTCCCTCGGCTTGAGCCGTGGCGACCGCGTCCTGATGTTCCTTGACGACACCCCGGCCTATCCCGCGGCATTCTTCGGCGCGGTTCGCGCAGGTTTCGTGCCGCTGTTGATCAATACGCTGACGCCGCCGGATCTCCTGCAATTCTATCTGTCGGATTCGGCTGCCTCCGTCGCCGTCGCCGACGCCGAGTTTTGCGCGCGTTTCGATGCGATGGCCTGCAAGGACACAGCCCTGCGCACGCTGATCGTGGTCAATGGCCAAGCCTCCGATCACGCCGTGCCGAATGCGATCGTCGCGACACAGTGGTTGCCGGGCTTTGCGAGCGATCTCGCCGCGGCTGACACGCACCGCAACGAGATGGCGTTCTGGATGTATTCATCCGGCTCGACCGGCCGGCCCAAGGGCATCGTCCATCTGCAGCACGACATGGCCTATAGCGATTTGGCCTTTGCGCGAAGTGTCCTCAAGCTTGAACCCGACGACATCTGCTTTTCCGTACCAAAAATGTTCTTCGCCTATGGCTTTGGCAATTCCATCACCTTTCCGTTCTCGGCGGGCGCTGCGACGCTGCTGCTGCCGGGTCAGCCAAAACCCCAGGCGATTTTCGATGCGATCGAACGTTATCGCCCCAGCGTGTTCTTCGGATTGCCGACGCTCTATACGTCGCTGACCAAGGCAGAGGGCGCGGCCGCAAGAGATTTTTCCTCACTGCGGATGGCGCTGTCGGCGGCTGAGGTGCTGTCGTCTGAGGTCTTCAACGGCTGGAAGCGGCTCTCCGGTCTTGAGATCGTCGAGGGGCTCGGCTCGACCGAAGTGCTGCACATTTACCTCAGCAACCACCCGGAGCGGAAAAAGCTCGGCGCCGCCGGGCTCCGCGTGCCCGGTTATGAAATCGCGTTGAGAGACAGCGAGGGACGCGAGGTCGGCGACAACGAGGAAGGCATCTTGTGGGTGCGCGGCGATTCCTCGACGCCGCTGTACTGGAACCGCACCGACAAGTCGGCCGAAACCATCCGCGAGGAGGGATGGATCTACACCGGCGACCGCTTCGTGCGCGATGCGGACGGATTTTATTTCTTCCGCGGCCGTGCCGACGATCTGATCAAGATCTCCGGCCAATGGGTCTATCCGCTCGAAGTCGAACTTTGCCTCGCCGAGCATCCGGATGTGTGCGAATGCGCAGTCCTTGCTGTCGAGCTGCCGGACCGGCGCATGACGCTCAAGGCCGTCGTCGTGATGAACCGCCGCGCGTTCGACGAGGGCGATGCGACAAGGATGCTGCAGGATTTCGTCAAGGCAAAACTGTTGCCTTACAAATATCCGCGCGAGGTGAAATTCATCGATGAATTGCCGAAGACCGGCACCGGCAAGATCGATCGGCAGGCGTTGCTGCGGGTTTGAGAAAATTCCTCGATCCGTCATGGCCGGGCTTGTCCCGGCCATCCACGTCTTCCATTATGCGGCCACGACGTGGATGCCCGGCACAAGGCCGGGCATGACGAACCGTTAGCTCCCCAACCCCGTCCCGCCGTAAAGCCAGGCGAGATCGCGGTACCATTCCTCCGACGACTTCGCGCTCATGATGGCGTTGCGCAGGCGGGCGTGTTCGCCGGCGGGGTGATAGATGTGCTCGCCGATGGCGCGGGAGAGCAGTTGCACGCGCGCGGTGCGGGGAAAGCGCTGCTCGCGGTATTTTTCCAGCGCGATGGCATGATCGCCGGGATGGCTGCCCAGCATGTGCGACAGGCATACTGCGTCTTCCATCGCCTGACAGGCGCCCTGCGCGAAATATTGCAGCATCGGATGCGCGGCGTCGCCGAGCAGCGCGACACGGCCGTCGATCCAGCGCTCGGTCGGGTCGCGGTCGCACAACACCCACAGCTTCCAGTTCTTGCCGTGGCGGATGATGTTCTGCGCGCGCTGATGGATATGCACAAAACCCTTCATGACTTCCTGTTCGGAGACCGGTTGGCCTGCCACCGGCTCCGGCGCGTCGTTGTGATAGGTGACGACGAGGTTGAACACCTTCCAGCCCGATAGCGGGTAATGCACGATGTGACATTTCGGGCCGGCCCACAGCGTGGCCGCGTTCCAGCGCAAATCTTCCGGCATCTCTTCCGTCGGAATCACCGAGCGATAGGTGGTATGGCCGGAGACCCGCGGTGAGCCATCGGCGGCGACCTGCTTGCGGATGTTCGACCATAGCCCGTCGGCGCCGATCAAAAGTGAGCCGGTGACACGATCGCCGGAGGCAAGCTGCGCGGTCACCGACGAGCCGTCCTGATCGTAGCCCACGACTTCGGAGCTGACGCGAAGATCGATCAAATCGCTTTCCCGGCATGCCCTGAGGAACACGCCATGCAGATCGCCGCGATGCACCACCGCATAGGGATTGCCGAAGCGCGTTCGGAACGCCTCACGCAGATCGACATGCGTAATCTCTTCGGCGGTGAGGGCATCCATCAGCCGCAGCTGGTCGATATAGACGGCCATGCCGCGCGCGGCCTCGCCGACCCCGAGGTAGTCGAAGGCGTGGAAGGCGTTGGGCCCGAGCTGGATGCCGGCGCCGATCTCGCCCAACGTCGCAGCTTTTTCGAGCAGGATCGAGCGAATGCCCTTTTGCGCCAGCCCCAGCGCCGCGGCGAGACCGCCGATACCGCCGCCGGCGATCAAGACCGGCCCTGCGCCTGCGGAACTCATCAGCTTGCCTTCCCGAGATGTTCGAGCGCGTCCTCGGCGCGCAGCGGCACGCGGGACGCTTCGTTGTTGAGATCGACCAGTTGCGCCAGAAGCGTCAACAATGTCTTGCGGTCGGCGGGTTTCAGCGGCTGCAGCATCCGCGCCTGCGCGCGCTCGACCGACGGCATGATGTCGCGCAGCAGGGCCGTGCCGGTCCTGGTCAGATGAAGCAGCTTGACTCGCTTGTCCTCGGGCGCCGGCTTTCGCTCGACATGGCCCTTTGCCTCCAGCCGCTCGATCACGCTGCCGAGCGTCGAGCGGTCAAAGGCGATCACCGCGGAGAGCCGCGTCGCATCGATGCCGGGATGGGTGCGGATCGCGACCAGGGAGGCATATTGCACCGGCGTCAGGTCGAAGGCCTTGCACTCTTCCATGAAAATCGCGACCGCGATCTGCTGCATCCGGCGAAACAGATAGCCGGGCGCGGTGTAGACCGCATCCATCGTCACGGGCGTTGGCTTACTCGGCATCGGGCTGCCGCTCCGGCGCGGCCTCCGCAAACGCCTTGAGGTTTTTCGCGGCCTCCTCTGCTCTGAGCAGGCGCGGATAGGCGGCAAGATCGACGCCGAAGCGCCGCGCATTGGCCAGTTGCGGCACCAGACACAGATCGGCAATCGTGGGCGCAGTGCCGAAACAGAACGGACCGGCTTCACCGGCGATCAGTTTTTCGCAAGCCGAGAGACCCTCGCGGTTGGCCCATGCCGCCCAGCCCGTCACCTGGTCTTCGCTGACGCCAAGCTCGCGCAGCCGCGCCAGCACTTTCAGGTTCTGCACCGGATGGGTGTCGCAGGCGATCACTTGCGCAAAGGCACGGACACGGGCGCGGCGCAGCGGGTCTTTCGGCAGCAGCGGCGGCTCGGGGTGGATTTCGTCCAGCCATTCGATGATGGCGAGCGACTGGGTCAGGCTCGTGCCGCCGTCATCCTGCAATGCGGGAACCAACCCTTGCGGGTTGATCGCCAGATAAGACGGGTGGCGCTGCTCGCCCTTGCGTAGATGGTGGGTCAGGTGTTCAGCGCTTAACCCCTTCAGGTTCAACGCAATTCTGACCCGATAGGACGCGCTGCTGCGGAAATAGCCGTGCAGCTTCATCGAAACCTCCCTCGAATTTTCTCGCCGGCTTTTGACCTGCCGTCATTGACGCTAGTCATATTGTAAGTATGCTGTCAATCTAGCGAAGCAACAAGAACCTGCAAAGCAACAAGAACCACGGGAGGTCGGCCATGGAAGCCGTAACCAAGACGCCGGAACGCGAGGCGTTCTACAAGAAGATCGACGGCGAAAATCTTTCGGCGCTGTGGAACGTGCTCGGCGACCTGATCACGCCGGAACCGAAAAGCGCCTGCCGGCCGCACCTTTGGAAATTCGACGCGATCCGCGACTACATGACCGAAGCGGGCAAGCTGATCACCGCCAAGGAAGCCGAGCGGCGGGTGCTGGTCCTGGAAAATCCGGGCTTACGCGGCCAATCGAAAATCACGACATCGCTGTTTGCCGGCGTGCAGATGGTGATCCCAGGCGACGTCGCGCCCGCGCATCGGCACAGCCAGTCGGCGCTGCGTTTCGTGCTCGAAGGCAACGGCGCCTACACCTCGGTCGACGGCGAGCGCACCGCGATGGCGCCCGGCGATTTCGTCATCACGCCGTCGATGACGTGGCACGACCATTCCAACGAGACTTCCGAGCCGATGTTCTGGCTCGATGGCCTCGACATTCCGATGGTGCAGCTGTTCGATACGTCGTTTGCGGAAGGCCTGAAGGAAGACCAGCAGAAGATCACCCGTCCCGCCGGCGACAGTTTTGCGCGCTACGGCCACAACCTTCTGCCGGTGGACGAGAAGCGAAAGTCAAAAACCTCGCCGATCTTCAACTATCCCTATTCCTACACGCGCGAGGCGCTGGAGACGGCCAAGCTGCGCGACGAATGGGACGCCTGCCACGGGTTGAAGCTGAAATTCTCCAATCCCGAGACCGGCGATTTCGCCATGCCGACGATCGGCACCTTCATCCAGCTGCTGCCGAAAGGTTTCAAGACCGCGCGCTATCGCTCGACCGATGCCACGGTATTCGCCGCGATCGAAGGCAAGGGACGCTCGCGGATCGGCGAACAGACTTTCGAATGGGGTCCGCGCGACCTGTTCGTGGTGCCAAGCTGGCAATGGGTCACCCACGAGGCCGACGCGGACTCCGTGCTGTTCAGCTTCTCCGACCGCCCGGTGCAGCAGAAGCTCGACCTGTTCCGCGAAGATCGCGGGAATGCGTAGACGTGTCATTCCGGGGCGATGCAAAGCATCGAACTACGATGTGCAATTGCACATCGGAGAATCTCGAGATTCCCCGATGCGCAATTGCGCATCTGAGGTCTGGTGCTACGCACCATCCCGGAATGACGAATTACCCGCTCACCGCCATCGCAACAGCCGCGTCTCCAGCCAGTTGATCAGCCGGCCCACCGCAAGCCCGAACAGCGATAATATAACAACGCCGGCCAGAAGCTGATCGGTCTGCATCAGATTGCCGGCTTGCAGCACGAAGGCGCCGATGCCGTATTCGGCACCGATCATCTCGGCGCTGACCACCAGCAGCAGCGCGATCGACGCGGTGATGCGAAAGCCTGCGAGGATCGACGGCAATGCGCCCGGCCAGATCACCCGGCGCACGATGGCGTGGAATGGCACATTGAAACTTTGCGCCATCCGGATCAGGTTGCGCGGCACGGCATCGACGCCGCTGTAGACGGAGATCGCGGTGGAAAAGAACACCCCGAGCGCGATGGTGGCGATCTTCGGCTCCTCGCCGATCCCGAGCCACAGGATCAGAAGCGGCAGCAGCGCGATCTTCGGGATCGGAAACAGCGCCGAGATGAAGGTGATGCCGACGCCGCGCGCCAGGCTCGACAGCCCGATCGCGAGGCCGACGACGATGCCGGTCACGGTTCCGAGCATCCACCCCGTCCCGATTCGCATGATCGACCAGGAAAGATGCTGCCAAAGCGCGCCGGAAAGCGCGAGCTGCCAGATCGCCCGCAGGATCGATAGCGGCGTCGGCAAAAACAGCGGATTGACCAGCTTTGCACTGCCGGCGAGCTGCCAAAGTCCGATCGCCACCAGCAGTGAAACCCAGCCCGCATAGCGCCCCGCCTGGGGCGCAAACCCCGCGCCGCGAAAGGTAACCTGCCGCAGTTCAGCCTTGTCGGTTTGTGTCGAGCCGGCCGGATCATTCGCACGGTCAAGCATGCTGAACCTCGCGCTCGGCGTCGATCGCCTCCTCGCGAATGAGCGACCAAAGCTCCGTCTGCAGCGCGAGCAGTTTTTCGCGGCCAGCCACCTCGCCGCGCTCACTACGCGTCAGCGGAATGGCGACGACCTCGCGGACGCGGCCGGGCCGCCGCGACAGCACGACAATGCGGTCCGCCAGCCGCACCGCTTCCTCCAGATTATGCGTCACGTAGATCGCGCCCATCGCGCCGTCGGCAAGCAACCTGACGAAATCCTCCATCAATAGTTCACGGGTCTGCGAATCCAGCGCCGACAGCGGCTCGTCCATCAACAGGATCGCGGGCCGCACGGCCAGCGCCCGAGCGATGCCGACGCGCTGGCGCATGCCGCCCGAGAGTTGTTTGGGAAATGTGCCGCGGAAATCCGTCAAGCTTGTCCGGCGTAAGGCATCCTCGACCACCGCGCGGCGCGCGGCTATATCAAGGCCGGTATGGAGCAGCGGGAATTCCACATTCTCTTCCACCGTGCACCAGGGCAGTAATGCAAAATCCTGGAACACGAAGGTCAGCGGATTGAGGCTCCCAGGCGGCGCCGCGCCGCGCAATTCCGCTGCACCCGCGCTCGGCCGCAGCAACCCGCCCAGGATCGACAGCAGCGTGCTCTTGCCGCAGCCGGACGGCCCGACGATCGCCACCACCTCGCCTGCCCCCACGGTGAACGACACGTCGTCGAGCACCTCGAGCGTGCCGAAGCGGTGACAGATATGGTCGGCGATCAGGTCCATCTAAATCCTCGTTCCGAAGTCCGTTTTAGCCGTCATGCCCGGGCTTGTCCCGGGCATCCACGCCCTTTCCATGTAGCCCCGATAGAGACGTAGATTGCCGGGACAAGCCCGGTCATAACGAAAAAGGGGGCCGTATCGGTGGCCTCGTGGTTCGAGACGCGCGTTCCGCGCTCCTCACCATGAGGGTTTGAGACCTCATTCTGAGGAGCGCGCGTTAGCGTGCGCCTCGAAGGATGAAGCCCCGAACCGGAGAAACCGCCAGCTTGCATCAATCCGGCTTCACATAGTCCTTCGCGATAATCGCGTCGACCGCAAATCCCTTGTCGACAAACCCCTGCCCCTGCAGCCAATCGATCTGATTCGCGACATTCTTCACATCGAGCTTGCCTTCGGGATCGATATAGGCGCAGTTGCCGACCACCTGTTCAAGCGGGAGATTGGTGTATTTTGCGATGATCTCCAACAGCGGCTTGGTCGCGCCGTTGACGGGCGCGTTGCCGTTGGCGACGGCCGAGAGAATCACATCATGATATTCGCGGTCGGCGCGAACCAGCGCGGTGAGCAGCTTTGTAACCAGCGGCTTGTTGGTTAGAGTCTTCGGCGAAGCGAACACCGCCCCTAACTGCCACGGCGTCTCGTCGCCGACCCAGCCGAGCAGTTTCGCCCCGCCATCGTCCATCAGCTTGCGCGCGGTCGAGACCGGCAGCAACGCCGCATCGACGGTTTCGCCTTTCAGGGCAGCGGCGGCGTTGGACAGCGACTGCAGCGGCAGCACCTTCACGTCAGAGAGCCTGAAGCCGTATTTGTCGGCGAGCAGCCCAAGCGAATAATGAAAGCTGGAGCCGATTTGGGTGACCGCGATGCGCTTGCCGACGAGATCCTTTGGCGTCTTGAGGCCGTTGGCATAGGCATTGTTGCTGGCAAAATAGCCGATCAGCGGATAGCCCGCCCTTTCGCGGCTCATGCCGCCGATCACCTTCAGCGTCCCCTTGCCGGCGAGGTTATAAAGCCCCGCGGTGAAGGCGGTGACGCCGAAGTCGACATCGCCTGACGTCGTCGCGACCGCGATCGGCTGCGCCGCATCGAAGAATTTCAATTCGACATCGAGACCGGCGTCGCGGAAATAGCCCTTGTCCTGCGCGATGAACACCGGCGCCGACGACGACAGCCGCAGCACGCCGACTTTTACCTTCAGCACTTCGTCCGCCCGCGCGTTTCCGGCCGCTGACAGCGCCAGCAGGCTTGCGAGGATGAGGCGCGCCGTGCGGCCGCGAGTTGCCAGCGACATCAAGTTTGCTCCATCGTTTATGATCTATATCGACCCGGCTAGATATCTCGGCGGCGGCGGTGAGCTCACTCTCCCGCTTGCGGGGGAGGGCTGGGGTGGGGGTGCCAGCCACGCAACGGACGCCGAGTGGATAGAGTTTCCCCCACCCGCCGCGCTCTTGCGAGCGCCACAGCCGAAGCTCAGCTTCGGCGTTCTTATCTAAAGACGGCCGCCGTTGGCGGCCTATGCTCCCCCCGCAAGCGGGAGAGGTGACGTCGAGCAAGCGGAACGCGTTTTGATTCATAAGCGGAGACTCTAAACTCCCTCAGGCACTGCCTGATCCCGCCCCATAAAAACCCCCTGTTGCTTCAGCCGGTGCTGTAATTTGTCCACCGCGAGTTCGCGCGGCAGGGCGTTGCCATCGAGCGCCAGGGCCGCGGCGGTGCCGGCGGCCTCGCCCATCGCAAAGCAGGCGCCGGAGACGCGCGCCGCGGATTGCCCGTCATGGGTCATCGAGGCGCAGCGGCCGGCGACCAGGAGATTGTCGCGGCCTTCGGGGATCAGCATGCGATACGGCAGCTCGTTGAATCCGCGCGACTGCGGGATCGGTGGAAACTTGAAGATCACGTCGCCCGCGACATGGGATTCCATCGGCCAGCCGTTGACGCCGATGCTGTCCTCGAACGACGCGCAGCCGAGCACGTCCTCGCCGGAGAGCATATAGAGGCCCGCGATCCTTCTTGTTTCACGGATACCAAGCTGCGGCGGCAGGTCGACGATGTAGGAGTTCTCGAAACCCGGCACCGTGCGCAGGAAATGGAAGGCATCGACGGCCTGGCGGCGGCCCTCGATCTCGCCGCGCGTGAGATCGTCGGGCTCAAGCCCATTGATCGCGCGGCCGTCCGCGCGAGCCAGTTGCGTGAAATTGACCCGCCACTCGATGGCCGAACGCTGCGGCCGCACAATCGCAGCCTTGCGCGGGAAACGATGCGTACCCGCCGCCTCGGCCTTTTCCATCAGCCCCGGAATCGTCCGCCAGGCCTCGCCGGCCCTTTCAGGATCGATGCCATTGAGGCGGAACATCATCGAAGGATAGAGCATGCCGCCTTGGTTATCGCCGACCTCGTAGCGCGCGCCGGCCCAGGCCGCGAGATCGCCATCCCCGGAACAATCGATGAAGATATCCGCCGTTATCGCCTGACGGCCCGCCTTGGTCTCGACCATGAGCGCGTTGATACGCTTCTCGTCGTGCATGACCACGCCGGCGCCGAGCGCGTGAAAGAGAATGTCGACCTTGTGGCTTGCAAGCAGATCGTCGGCCGCGATCTTGTAGGCCGCGGTGTCATAGGCCTGCGCCAGTATTTTGCCCAGGATCAGATGCGGCGCGTTGAGCCCGCCGAGACGATCGATCCGCGCCAACAGCCCGGACGCGATACCCTGCACCACCCGATGCATCTCGCCGTAGACATTGGCATGCAGCCCGCAGAAGTTTGTCACCCCCGCCGCCGTGCCCATGCCGCCGAGAAAGCCATAGCGCTCGATCAACAACGTGCGCCGCCCGGCCCGCGCCGAAGCCACCGCCGCCGCGATACCCGCCGGGCCGCCGCCGAGAACGGCGACTTCATACTCGCCGTAGAGCGGCACGTTTCGTGCGGGTTCTTCGATTGCTTGGGGAGACAAAACGGGGTTCTCGGATGGTGGGTGGGTTATTGTGCCCCGGATCGAGGATTTTTGCTATGAGAGGGCCGCGCCGGGCGCGAGATATGGACGTCTGCACGAAAACACACATGATCGCCGCGAAACCGGATGCCACAACATTGCAAAAAGACGAAATCCGCATGATCTCGGAAACGACGAGCCGCCTTCCGTCATATGCCGTGCTCGCGCTCCTGCTCGGCACTGCTCCTGCCCTTGCCGTGGAACAATGCCGGTTCATCGTAGCAAAACCGGAGCGGGAGGCGTGCTATCAGCGTCAGGCCGTGGAGCTTGCCGCAAAACGGAAGCCCGAGCCGCCTCCTGAATCAAAGACGATGCAATCGCTGGAGCAGATGAAGCACGAAGACGAGGCGCTGAACCGGCAATTGCACGGCATTTGCCGGGGATGCTGAGCGGCTGATTTCGTCATGGCCGGGCTTCGTCCCGGCCATCCACGTGCTTCCTGCTTGGATAAGGCCAGGACGTGGATGCCCGGCACAAGGCCGGGCATGACGATCTGGTTAGATCGCGCCAATCCACGCAGCGAACGCATCCAGAATTTCATTCATGACCTCGCGGTCATGGCGTCCCGACCGCGCCAGCACGTGGAAGGAATGATCGGCGCCGTCGACGAAATGCAACGTTGCCAGCGGGCCGAGGCGGTTCACCACCGGTTCGATCAGCGCCACCTCGGCAAGGCTGTCGCGAGTGCCCTGCACGAACAGCATCGGGATATGCACGTCGGCCAGGTGCTCGGCCCGATCGCTCGACGGCTTGCCGGCCGGATGCAGCGGAAAGCCCAGGAACGCAAGGCAGCGAACGCCCTCGAGCGGAGCCGAAGCCTGCGCCTGCGAGGTCATGCGGCCGCCGAATGATTTACCTCCCGCGATCAAGGGCAGGCCCGGACAGCACCGCGCGGCTTCCGTCACCGCGGCGCGCACGGCGGCATGCGCGATTCCCGGCGGGTCCGGACGTTTGCTGCCTTTCTCCATATAGGGAAACTGATAGCGCAAAGTCGCGATGTCGCGTTCGCAAAGCCCATCCGCCACCGCTTCCATGAAGGCATGGGTCATGCCCGCGCCGGCGCCATGGGCAAAGACAAAACACGCGCGAACTGGCGCAGGGCGCGTCAGCAGCGCGGAGACCGAGCCCGCCTTGCCGACCTCAATACTGAGCTTCTGGCAGGCAACCTTCATCCGGCCTGAGCTCCCAGTTGCGACCGATGAGCCCGGAAAGGCAACTCAGCGATGATCCAGCAAAACGACCGCGCCTCGCCCGCGTGAACCGTCATGGGTATTGCGAGATAGGCGGAACCGGGCTGATTTGCTGCAAGAGATGGCGATCCCGGCATGACTCGAACATGCGACCTACGGTTTAGGAAACCGTCGCTCTATCCGGCTGAGCTACGGGACCGAAGCCCCGCCTTTTTGCGAAGCGGGCGCCTGGAATTTCCATACCAGAGCGAGCGCGGGATCGCCAGTCTCCGGAAGCCTTAGGCACCCCCCAATTCCCGCTACTCGCAATACTGCTTGCCGTTGAAGACGAAGCACTTCGCGGAACCTTCCGCCAGCGGGCGGGGCCTGTGGAAAATGGCATGCCGCCTGTGGCTGTGCACGCGCGGTGTGGCCGGATAATGGAGCGTCATCGGCGCGGTGCAGCGGTCGTTGATATCCTTGTCGCCGACGGGCTTCCACGTCGCGCGGGCGCCGTCAGAGCTGCACGTCAACATCAGCGATTTTTGGATGCAGATATAGGCCCCCTCGCTGTAGGTCTTGCTTTCATACAGGCAAACCGGACCAGCGCCGGCCTTCTGTTCGGGTGCTGCGACAGCCGCTCCCGCGCAACCCATGCAGATCAATATCCAGGCAAGATAGCGGATCATTTTCGACCACCCATTAAGATGACAACCCCGCGGGGGTTGGCGGACCACAGCGGAAGCTTTACAGCGAATCAAAAAAGCCTGCGAGCATGCCGGACCGAATTCGCCTGCGACGGCGGAAATCGGCCTGCTGGAGGTCATCAAGGTCCAGAGGCCGGCCTGCGTCTGTGAGACGTCTCACATACACGGGCCATGGAAACGGCAAAATGCCTCGAAGATTTCAACGGCGGGGCCGGCAACTTGCCGGCCAAAGCTCGGCTTGGTATGGATCAAACGATTCGACGATCGGGGGCCCGGGGTGCGGTCCGCATTAATTTTATTGATCGGATTTTTGCTCATTTCCACCGGCCCGGCGCTGGCGGAAAAGCGTGTCGCACTCGTCATCGGCATGTCCAAATATCAGCAGGTGCCGCGGCTCACCAATCCGGCACGCGACGCTGACGCGATGACGTCGTTGTTCAAGAAGGCGGGATTCGACGTCGTCAACAATCAGCGTGATCTCGGGATCGCTGACCTGCGCCGGGTCATCCGCGAATTCTCCGATCTGTCGCGGGATGCCGATATCGCGGTGGTCTATTACGCAGGTCACGGCATCGAGGTCGACGGCACCAATTATCTGGTGCCGGCGGACGCGAAGCTGTTGAGCGACTTCGACATCGAGGACGAAACCATATCGCTCGACCGCGTGCTCAAGGCGCTCGATCCGGTCAAGCGGCTCAAGCTCGTCATCCTCGACGCCTGCCGCGACAATCCCTTTGCCAAGACGATGAAGCGAAGCGTCGCCAGCCGCTCGATCGGGCGAGGACTGGCGAAGATCGAACCCACGATGTCGGACACGCTGGTGGCCTTCGCCGCCAAGGCCGGCGCGGTGGCGAGCGATGGCGACGGCGACAACAGCCCGTTCGCGGTCGCGCTGGTGAAATACATCGCCGAACCCGGGCTTGATCTGCGGCTGGCGTTTGGCCGCGTGCGCGACGACGTGCTGAAAAGCACCGGCAATCGCCAGGAGCCGTTCGTCTATGGGTCACTCGGCGGCGACACCATGGCGCTGGTGCCACCGGTTGCCAAACCGGTCGATCCCGAAGCCGAAGCGCGGATCGACTACGAACTCGCTGCCCAGGTCGGCACCAGGGAGGCCTGGGATTCGTTCCTCGCAAGCCATCCCAAAGGCCTCTATGCCAATCTCGCACGCGCGCAGAACGGTAAATTGTCCGCGGCGCAGCAATCCCGCACCAAGGCCGATGATGCGCGGCGGGAAGCCGAGGAGCAGGCAGCCCAGAAGGCCGCGGAGCTGCGCCGCCAGCTGGAGGAACAAAGTACGCGTCAGACCGCCGAGACCAGGCAGAAGCTCTCCGAGCAGGCGAAGAAAGAGCTCGAGGAGGCGCGGCGTCAGTTGGCCGAACAGGCGCAGAAGGAGCTGGACGAAGCCAAAAGGCAGGTCGAGCTTGCTCAACAGCAGGCTGAGGCCGCCCGGCAGCAGGTCGAGGAAGCCAAACGGCTGGCGATTGCGGAGGCCCAGCGTCAGGTCGAACAGGCCAAGCGCGCCGCGCGAGAAGATGCCGAGAAGGTCGCGGCGCTGACGCCCAGCCAGACCGCCCCGCAAGCGCCGGCGCCGCCACAGATCGATCAGGCCGACATCGCGCGGTTGCTCCAGGCCCATTTGAAGCGCGTCGGCTGCAATTCGGGCAACGTCGACGGCAACTGGGACGATAGCTCCAGAAAGGCGCTCGACCTCTTCAACAAGAGCGCCCGGACCCAATTCGATATCAAGTTGGCGCGTCTCGACGCCCTGGATGCCGTTCGCACCAGGCCGGACCGGGTGTGTCCGCTGATTTGCGCAAAGGGACAGCGGGCCGAGGGCGACCGCTGCGTGCAGATCGGGTGCAACAGCGGCTTCTTTCTGAATTCCAGCGGGGCATGCGAGAAGCGCCCGGAGCCGGCTCCCAAGGCGCGGACCGCGACCAAGGAGGTCGCACCGCAGCGCCGGGCCGCTCCGTCAGGCGGCGGAAAATGCTTCTCCTTTAACGGAAAGAGTTACTGCGAATAAATCATCCGCGATCCCTCAACCGGGGGCGCGCAATACTGTTTGGGAAAATGGAGATGCCCATGGAATTCCGGACCGGTCTTTGGAGCTGGCAAGGGTTTTTCGCCCTCGCGATGCCGGCGATCCTCGCGCTGCCGATGGCGTCATCGGTCGCGCTGGCCGCGCCGTCGCAGCTCTACGGCAAGTCAGTGATCGTGAGTTGGCAGGAAGACAGGCAGCAAACAACAGCCGGGGACGCGCAGCTAAGGTCCATTTCTGCCTCGGCTGAGCTTTCCGTCTATATCAGCGAGGCCGGACGTCCATTCAGCCGCGTCAGCATGTCGGTGACGAACCGGCGGGGAAGAACGCGATCCGGAAATCGTGACGCTGTTCAAGGAGAGGGCTCAGCCCGGTCGTTCGGTTTCCACGGCAACACGATGAGCGCGAGCATGCCGCGCGGCAGCGCCGGGGCGATGCAAATATCGGTCACTTTTGACTCCGGCTTTCAGAGCTGCAGCGCACGCGTGATGACCGGAAGCGCAGGCGGCTCCCAGTTCACGAGAGTGAAAAGCATGGTGATCAGCGGTGAGGTGGATATCTATTCGGTAAGAACCAGCGGAGAGAGCTGCCGCGTGCAAAACGGAAACGTTTTCGGCAACTGAGCGCTTGAGGTGAAAAGCGCGGCGCGACGCCAGCCGTGGGCTCGTGGCTCTCTTTGCCCTTTCGAGCCCACTTCTTCGACGCGGCAATTATGCGCCGTACATTCGTCGGATCACCTGCGTCCGAACAGTCCGCCAACCATGCCGCCGATCAGGCGAATGGGTCCGCCGCCGCCGCGGTGATGGTGAGCACCGCCGCTCCGACGACGGGCCGGACGGTCATTATCGGTTTCGTCGCTGGTGCTCGCAAGCGTCCCTGAGACGGCTTCGGTCAGAAGTGCATTATGCTGCTGCGCGTTGAGGAAGCCAGTCTCGGGATAGCCTCGTGCCACCTGCCAGCGCCTGATAGCGCCCCGAGTTGACTTATTGAACCTTCCGTTGACCTTGGTGTCGAAGCCGAGACCGGTCAGGTGGCGTTGCACGTCGCGACGCTTCGCCCTGTCAAGGCCGAGCTGATTTTCGGTTTGCTGAGTTGCTTCGTCGGTAGAGGTCGTCGCCTCAACGGACAGCGACGGGTCCCGCGTGGTCGAGCTCAAACCGGCTTTGGCAGCATCCGAACTGACGAGAAATCCCAGGAGCGACAATGCCAAGACCCAGAAGCGCATGGCCTTCTTCCCTGATCCTAGAGTCTCTCTTAGTGTGGCGTAAAAAACTTATACCAGCTTAAGCACGCTGCCGCGACACCGAATTTTCTTCGACTACAACTTCGTCGAGTGCAACCATTATCCCGATCACTTGTTCCCGGGCGCGCGTCTGATTGTTACGCCGCATTGCACTGGAAAGCTCCAACGCGCCGACGCGCCGACGCCGGTACTGACCTTGGTTGCGCCGGGACCCTTGATCCAACTTGATCGAAACCGTTAGCGCATATCGGTCACAGGACGGCGCCAACGTGTCGATTGGAGTACGAAGCACCGCCTGGGCTGGCTGCGCACCCCTCGAATTTGGAATCGGGCGGGCGCGAACGGCTTGGTAACGGCGCGTCGGCCCCGGCGCCCAGCATGTCTTCCCCGGCAAGACCTGTTTTCGCAGGCAGGTGTGGCAGCGAAAAAAATAGTTCGGCCTAGATCATGATCCGATTAGGTTGAATCGGATCATGATCTCATCTCTTTGTTTGAGCATGATCTTTTCGGGAAAACCGGTACCCACTTTTCCGGATCATGCTCTCGTCCGTCCCGGACCGCTTTCGGCTCTGTCATTCCACCCGTTTGGGCCACGGCCGTGAATGTGTCATGCCGGTCACGGCAAAGGAAAATGTTCGTAACTCGCGCCGGAAAAACGACCGGTTTCGGGGGTGACAAGCCGCTCAATAATGGCGACAATCGGCATGATTTCATGTCTTTGCAAATCCGCCCTGGGAACATCATCCGTGCTCGCATCACGCACACTCGCATTGCTGATGGCCGCGATGGCGTGCGGCGCCGTGCTGCAGCCTTGGCGCGCGCAGGCGCAGTGGTGGGGTTCGCGCGGACCGGCCGACTTCGAGGAATGCGCCGACATCGCCGAGAAGGCGGCGACCAGGGAGGCCAGGACCGCGGCGCTGTCGGAATGCAACGCGAAATTCGCCGGGCGGCGCAAGCCCGGCGGCGGCTACACCTATTTCGATTTCATGCAAAACCGGACTTTCGATATCGCAGGTCCCAATCCGACGCCGCAAGAGCAGAAGCGAATCGACGAACAATACACCGCCTATCTCGACAATCAGCGTCGGAGCAGCATCGCAGCCGCGTTCGCGGCGAAGCAACAGCAGCTGCAGCAGGCCTCGCTGAAGAGCGAAGTCGAAAAGACGCCGGTGACGACGGGGAGCACCGGGAAGCCACAAACCGCGGCGAGCGACATCAAGCACATGAGGGCCACCGGCTGCGCGCGGCATTCATTCTCCTGCGAATGGCCACGGCTCTCCGAAAGCATCAAGGATCTGAAGAAGATGCTGTTCGGCTCTGCTTCGAACAAGCCAAAGCGAAGCTGAGCGAGCCAGGCTCAATTTCGGGCGCCTTGCGAGTACTGCGCTGGCCAGCCGAACGCACAGGCTTATCGTGATAATCTGCGTTCGCAGGGTGTTTGATCGGGAATTGGTGCGACTATAGTCGCGTTCGTCCCCCGCATGGATAATGTCCCAAGCGGATGGATAAATAGAATGTTCAATACCGAGTGATGATAAAGAGAATTTTAGAGGGAATGCAGGGGTTCTATTTGCAGATTTGGTGTTAATTGAGGGATGGTGGTGACTCGGACTGCATTCCCGCCTTTCGATCGATCTGCCAGTCAACGAGGAGAATATCATGATCAAGTTCGGGCTGATTGGAGCGACGGCGCTCTCGCTCACTCTCGCGCTCGCAGCCCCGGCGATGGCTCGCAACCTGCACCATGTCAAGCCCACCGTGCGTGGTGCCGCAGCTAGTGCGTACGCGTATGCGGAGCGACGCCTCCCCGTCGAAAACGCTCTCCGGTGGGGTTATAGCCAAGGATACAGCTATTACCCCTCGGGATGGGGCGGTCTCTATGGCGACGGCCGTTACCCCGGCAATGTCTTCTCCAATCAGAATTACCCCACTTGGTGGTGAGGTTCGACCGCCGCGATCTGGTGGAGGATCTCTCGCTCAGTTGCGCTGCCGGGCCAGCACCTGGCTGGTCGCCTGCAGAAATGCATGACTTCCGCAGTGCAGGAGGCTCACGACGGCCGTCATGAAAAAGCCCCGGGCGACGCCGGGGCCTTTTAAGTCGGTCAAGTCAGGGAGAAGTCAGTATTTCGCGACCACCGGGCCGCCGAAGCGATAATTGATGCCGGCGCGGGCAATCGTGTCATCCAGCGGGACCGTGCGAGGGCCTTCCGCCCGAACCGTATTAAACGGTGTGCTATTGAACTTCATGTAAAGCATCTCGAACTTGGCCGACCAGTTGGGCGTAAACCCCCATTCGAGGCCGCCACCTGCCGTCCAGCCGCTGCGGGTCGATGTCGTCGAAGCGAGGAGAGCGGCAGTGTTAGTGTCCTTGACGCCGGCCTCAACGCCCGCAGCCGCATAGCCGCCGGTAGCGTAGAAGAGCAGGTTGTTGACCGCATACCCGAAGCGAGCCCGAGCGGTCGCCATCCACGTTTCCTTGGTGAAGCTCGTGAAGGCCGGGTCGCCCACCAGCCCAATGTCCGGATGACTACCATATTCGCCGACCCAGGACACGTCGCCTTCGAAACCAACCACGAAGCTCGACACCTGCCAGTTATAACCGAGCGTGCCGCCGGCCAGACCGCCCTTCACATTATACCCCAACGTGTCGCTGAAGCGCGTCGCTCGATCGATGTGGTCGCTGGTCCCAAGAGACCCGCCGCCTGCAACACCGATATAGAAGCCAGTCCAGTCGTAGATCGCGACAGGAACGGGTGCCGCCTTGACCGGCAAATCAGCCGCGAGAGCTGCCGTCGGACCGAGAACCAAAGCGGCGACTGCGCCCAGTATGATGTTCTTTGTCATGATTATCCCTCGAAAGTGTACCGCTGACGCTTGTCTGTTTTCCGGAGCAGGACCGCGGGACGATCGATCTCGTCCCGCAGCCCGTTCAACTTAGAACCGCCACTGGATGCCGGTGGAGACACCGCCGAGAACGGGGCCGGTGAAGCAATGCGGGTTGCCCGCAAGGCCGCCGGCCGCAGATGAGGCATCGTGGCAGTCGGTGGTGACGCCGCGGCCGCCGGCACCCAGATCGTAATGGGCGCTCGGACCGTTGAGGGTCGCCGCCACAGCGGTATACCAGGTCAGGTTCGGGCCGAACTTGTGCTTATAGGTCGAGGTGATCATGTCGGCCGAGTTGTTGTTGGGAGCAAAGGCGCCCTGGCCGTCACTTGGGAGCAAGAAGCCGCCCGTACCGGTATTGGTCGCCAGCGTAGCGGAGTTGTGCTGTCCGGGATCGCCAGGGGCCCTGAACGCATGCGCCCAACCGAAGCTGACGCTGTCTGCCGGCGTCAGTTCCTGGGTCAGGAACAGCCATGTGCCGTTGCGCTGACGCTCGTTCTGGAATTGCAGCGCAGCCGGGAGGTAACGGTGCATCATTTCGAAGATGCCGCCAACCGTGGTCTTGGTCTGGAAGGTGTAGAGGGCCGCGACCTTGAAGGCATCTTCGTCCCCGACATCCGCGTTGCAGAGAGCTAGGTAGTTGGCGGTGGCTTGTGCACCGAGAATACCTGCACCTCCTGCGCCAACAATGTTAGCAGCCGCCTGACAGGAGCTCGGAAAGGTAGTAAGTGCCGTTGGTATGAAATTGGCTACACCGTAAACGGCATTGATGTCGCTTTGCCGGTTGACCTTGAAGTGCCTCTCGTAAGCAACCGTCGCGTAGAACGGGCCGTTGGTGTAGCTCAGGTTGGTACTGACGGCGTTGCTGAAGGAGCCGTCGCTACAGGTGACCGGCCAATTTCCGCCGCTGGTCGGATCGTTGCCGCCGGCGCAATCAGACGACCCCGCGGGGATATTGTCGCTGATCGAGCTACGGTTCTGACCGGGCGAGAACAGCGCATTGAACTGGAAGCCGCCGATCGTCGGCGACTCGTACCAGATCGAGTGATCAAGCCGGGTGGCGAATTCGACCCGGTTGTCGCCGCCGGTATTGCCCATGACGACACGCATGTCGCCGATTTGGCCCGCGAACGGATTGAAGCCGCCGGTGGAGTTTTCGTAGGGCGCGGTCGTCTTGCCGATCTTGAGGGCGCCGAACTCAGGGTTCGCAAATCCGACCCAGGTGTTGCGGTTGAACAAGGAGCCGTTGACGCTATTGCTTAAGTTGCTGTTGCTCTCCCTCGTGCCTGGCGTCGCGGAGAGGTCGTAGCCGAGTTCGAGCTGGTAGACGAAGTTGAACGGAAGGCTTGGCACGCGCTGGAAGCCGCGCACACCGAGGTAAGAGGTGTTGGTCGAGATCGCCGGCAGCCAGCCGAATTTTCCGACCGGGGGCGAAGCGCCATTCAGGTCGAAATTCGTGGCGCTCTTCGTGGTATCGTCGATCGAGATGTCGATGTTGCCATAAGCCGTGATCTCGCCGCCGGGGGTGTAGAAGGTAAGTGGGTTACCCTTCTTGTGCTCAAGATAGCCGTGCCCGTTGGCATCGATTTCCGGCTCTATCAGCGCCTTCGCCGGTGTCGCCACTCCCGTCGCCGGGGCGCGCGCTGCAGGGGCCGCGACGACGGCCGGCTTGGTTGTCTCGACTTTATTCAGCCGCGCCTTAAGCGCAGCATTCTCACTGGCGAGTCTCTTGTTGTTTTGCTCGATCGCATCAAGCCGCGACAAAACGTCATCGAGCTTGTCCGCGTGTGCAGATATGGGCTGAGCAGCAAGCCCCACCGCCGCTATGACCACGCCAAGTGCATACTTCTTCATCGTCATCCCCCTTAGAACGACTCCCTCGACAGGAACCGGGGGCAAACCTGACCGCGTTGAGGGATACCGTCAATGTATCGAATGGTTAATGCAAGTTGCTGCAACTGCGAGATAAATTAACCCTGGTGACAAGAAACCGCTTTGTTTCCAGATAGATCCGGCGGAGCAAAGTTATACCGCGATGCAGTATTTCTTGTGTCATTTCAGCAACAACCGGGAATAATGTGACCAACGAGGAATAATGTATACCAAGTGGAGCAGATAAGCCTTCGTTGGGACGGCGTTCGCGGTGTGACGGACAGGAGGCGCGAGGGTGCCAAACTGGAGGCAGATCGGTGACCAAAAGGCGCGGTTTTGATGTGCTGCCGTCACCAACTCTCGATCAGACTGTTCGCTGTAGAAAGCGCGTTTTCCAAATGCTGCGTCGGCGATCATTCGCCGAATCCCTTTGCAACGTGCACCGGATTCAACGACTCGAGCATGATCAGGACCCGTAGGGCCGCGTTAGCGCAAAGCGGGTACCGGTTTTCCCTCGCGACAAACGCGGAGCGTTTGCGCGGAGATCATGCTCAAACAAAAAGATAGAGCGAGATGACGATTCGATGAAATGTCATCTCGCTCTAGTCAAACTCCGGACGAATCTGCTGCGGGGTCAGCCTTGGTGAACCCTGGCCCGCAGCTTCCGCGCGCTTGATCAGCGCAACGATACGGCGTGACAGCGGGACCCGCAGCTGCCGCCGGTCGGCGATTTCGGTGATGACGCCCTGGAGGTAGTCGATCTCGGTGCGCCGGCCGCGCTGCAGATCTTCCCACATCGACGAGCGCGCCTGCGGATCGATCTTCATCGTCCGCCCCAGCAGCACCCCGAACAAGGTGTCCGGCAGCCGCAGCAAATGCGGCGTCCAGCCTGGCGGGATCGGCGTCGACGACACCGGCCGGACGCCTTCCGCCTTTATCGCGGCCAACCCTTCGGCGATCTGGTCGGCGAACAGCATCCGCCACGAACGCTGCGCGAGTTGCTGGCGCAGCGGCAGACCGGAAAGCGCGTTGATTGCGTTGTTGAGATTGACGAGCAGCTTGCCCCATTGCACGCCCGCGATGTCGCGCGAGGAGCGCATCGTCAGCCCCGGCACCGAAAGCCGGCCCGCGGTATCGGCATCGTCCTTCTCGATCACGATATCGCCGGAGGTGGCGCGATGAAATCTGCCCTCGCCGGCTGCGATCACATTGAACGGCACCATGGCCGCGAGCACAACTCGCCCTGCCAATCGTTGGCGCAGCACCGAAGCATTGCCGACGCCATTCTGCAGACTGACGACGACGGCATCGGGCGGCGCATGCCGCGCAATGATGTCCGCGATCTCCGCCGTATCGGCGCTCTTGACGGTGACCAGCACCATCGAAGCATCGGCAAAAATGCCGGGATCGCCGGAGAGCGCCAACTGGCCTGGCGCGATTTTCCACTCAGAACCCTCGAAGCTCGTCAGGTTGAGGCCGTTGCTTTCGATCTCCCGGATGACGCGCGCACGCGCCAGCAATGCGACGCGGCGACCGGCCGCAGCACACATGCCGCCGACAAAGCAGCCGATGCTGCCGGCCCCGGCAACGCCGATCGGTCTCTCCTGCGCCATCGCCATGACCTCCGTCTGGAACACGTTCGATAGCAGAATTTACCGCTTGCCGCCTCCTGAAGCCGATGCACGCCGCAGGCGAGCCCCCTCGCCTTGTAACCGTCATAACGCGCCGTTAAAGTTCGAAAAAGGCGGGGCAGCAGTCGGCAGGAGATGACGATGGGCTTACTCGATGTACTCAACGGAATGCAGCAAGGTCCGCGCGGCCCGAGCAATCCGAGCGCAAAATCCGGCGGCGGAATGTCGCCGATGACCATGGCGATCCTCGCGCTGCTTGCATACAAGGCGGTCAAGCACTTGGGCGGCAGCCAATCCGGCGCGACACCGGCGCCGGCACCAGCCGGCGGCGGAATGGCCGGTGGCGGCGGTCCTGGCGGTAATAGTCCTGGCAGTAGTAGTGTTGGCGGAGGCCTCGGCGATGTTCTCAAGGGCGGGCTCGGCGGCCTGCTCGCCGGCGGCGCGGCCGGCAGCATCATCAGCGGTGGGCTCGGCGACCTGCTCAGGCAATTCCAGCAGAACGGCCACGGCGAGACCGCCAATTCCTGGGTGAGCCAGGGCCCCAACAAGCAGATTTCACCTGGCGATCTCGCCAGCGCGCTTGGCGCCGATCAGATCAACAACCTGATGTCGCAAAGCGGGCTGTCGCGCGATGAATTGCTCAACGGTCTCAGCCAGCATCTGCCCGAAGTGGTCAATCATTTGACGCCGGACGGACGGCTGCCGACCGAAAACGAATTGGCGGGCCGGCTTTGACGAGCATGATCCGGACGTAGGGCCGCGTTAGCGCAAAGTGGGAACCGGTTTTCCTCGGGACAAACGCGAAGCTTTTGCCCGGAGATCATGCTCAAATAAGGCGGCGGTATAACCAGTAGTTTCAATCATGCTTTTCGAGGGAGGACGACCATTATGAGCGGCATTCTCTGGATCATCGTCGTCGGCTTCGTTGCCGGCATCATCGCCCGGCTGCTTTCGCCGGGCCCGAACAATCCCAGCGGATTCATCCTGACCACGGTGCTTGGCATTGCCGGCGCGTTTCTCGCAACTTTCATTGGCCAGGCCATCGGCCATTACGGTCCGGATCAGGGTGCCGGCTTCATCACCGCAACGATCGGCGCGCTGGTGGTTCTGTTCATCTGGAACAGGCTGGTGGCGCGCGGGGTGATTCCCGACATGGGCAGTAGATAGGACGGCTTATTTCGGACGTCGTCATGCCCGGGCTTGTCCCGGGCATCCACGTCCTTTGCTGCATCTAGCAAGAACGACGTGGATGGCCGGGACAAGCCCGGCCATGACGGAGAAAGACGCGCCGTCCCATCCTCACGTGATCAGATGCAGGCCTGCGTCGATCCGCACCACCTCGCCCGTCATGTTGCTTGATTGCGGCGTGGCAAGGAAACACACGAGGCTGGCCACATCCTCCGCGGTCGACGCCCGCTTGAGCGGCACTTTCGCGACCACGGCATCGCGAACCTTGGCGGCGCCGTCGACGCCTCGACCCTTGGTGAACCAGGGCGTATCGATATAGCCGGGACACACCGCGTTGACGCGGATCAGCGGCGCCAGCGCGCGCGCCAGCGAAAGGGTGATGGTGTTCAGCGCCCCCTTGCTCGCCGCATAAGCGACCGAAGAGCCGATGCCGCTGATGCCTGCGACCGAGGAAACGTTGACGACCGCGGACGGGCGGCCAGACGCCCTGGCGCCGGCTTCCAGCAGGGATCGCGCGGCCCGCACCATCTGGAAGGGCCCGATCGTATTCACGCCGAACAGGCGCTGAAAATCCTCCGCCGACAGGCCATCGAGATTGTCGTGCGGCATGTGCTTGGTGGTGCCGGCATTGTTGATCAGCGCATCGAGCCGCCCCCAGGGGGCCGCCGCCGCGACGATCTTTCTGCAATCCTCGTCGCGGGAAACATCGCCCTGAACCACCACCACCTCGCCGCCGGCGCTGCGGCAGAGATCGGCTGTTTGTTCGGCTTCCTGCTGGCTCGAGGAATAATTGATGACGATGCGCGCGCCGCTCTTTGCAAGAATGGCCGCGGTCGCTGCACCAAGACCCGACGCAGAACCCGTTACAATCGCGCACAGACCATCCTTCGACATCGCAGTTCCTTGTGTGATTTTGAGCAATTCCGCGAAGCCGCGGGCCGCCTACCATAACGCGCGGCGAAATGCCTGCAAATCCGGGAAACTCCGTTGCACGGAATTAATCCTGCGGCACCGCTTCATTCCGCGTTTGCAGGGGCCCTTGCGGACATCAGTGCTTGTCAGGCGTGCCGCTTTTCCTCATCATGGATTGCAAGAAAAAGCCGCAACTCCAGGCCCCGAGTTGGGGCCCGGCGCAATGACCGCGCGTAGTGAGTACCGGCTGAAACGGGGAACGCCGTGACGGAAGTTGAGAATATCGTCGCGGAGACCGCAGAGCGGATATTTGCGGATCTCGCCGACGCGCAAACCATCAACCACGACAAGACCGGCCGCTGGAAGGCGCCGCTTTGGCAGGCGCTGAGCGAGGCTGGCTTGCCGTTGTCGTGGGTCCCGGAGCAATGCGGCGGTTCGGGCGCGAGCCTCGCCGAAGGTTTCAGCGTGCTGAGCGCGGCCGGGCGTTTTGCAATCGCGGTGCCGCTCGCGGAAACCATGCTGGCCGGATGGCTGCTGTCGCAAGCCGGCATCGCCTCGCCCGAAGGCGAAATGACGGTTGCACCGGCGGGTCCGAAGGACCGCATCACGCTGGGCGCCGACGGCACCTTGTCCGGTCGCGCCCGCGGCATTGCCTTCGCCAGGGACGCCAGGCACATCGCGGTACTCGCGCGACGAGGCGACGGTTTTTCGATCGCGCTGGTCGAGGCCAGCGCGTGCCGGATCGAGGCCGGCCTCAATCTTGGCGGCGACGGCAGCGACATGGTGACCTTCGACCATGTTGCCCCGACGGCCATCGCGCCCGCACCAAAAGGCTTCGACCAGACCTCGCTGCTGCTGATGGGCGCCGTGGCGCGCAGCCTGCAGATCGCAGGCGCGCTTGAGCAGATGCTCGACATCAGCGTGCGTTACTCCAACGAGCGCGTCGCGTTCGAGAAGAAGATCTCCAAATTCCAGGCGGTGCAGCACAATCTGGCGAGACTCGCCGGCGAGTCGGCGGCAGCGCTTGCGGCTGCAACCTCGGCCGCCGATACCTTCGCCAACAGCGCGCCGTCGGATGACGCGGCGTTTCTCGAAGCGGCCTCCGCCAAGATCCGCTGTTCGGAGGCGGCCGAGAAGGGCGCGGCGATCGCGCATCAGGTATTCGGCGCGATCGGATTCACCATCGAGCACATCCTGCATCGCTACTCGCTGCGGGCGCTGGCGTGGCGTGACGATTTCGGCTCCGAGAGCTATTGGGCGGTCGAACTCGGCAGACGCGTCGCCGCGCGCGGCGCCGACGAATTGTGGCCGCTGGTGGCCTCGCGCTGAAAGAAGTTCTGCCTGCACGAAAGTCGGGAATCAAAATGACCGCAGCCCTCCGTTTCGATCCGATCCGCCTGCCGAGCGAATGCGTCGAGCTGCGCAAGGAAGTGCGCGCCTTCCTTGCCGACGAAATCGCCGCCGGCACCTTCGATCCGCACAAGCCCAATCGCGAAGACACCGACGCACCGGAATTTTCCCGCCGGGTGGGGCAGCGCGGCTGGCTCGGCATGACCTGGCCGAAGAAATATGGCGGTCACGAACGCACCTTCCTCGAGCGTTACGTCGTGACCGAGGAAATGCGCGTCGCCAATGCGCCGACGCGGCGCTTCTTCGTCGCCGACCGGCAGAGCGGCCCGGTACTCCTGAAATACGCGCCCGAGCGCATCAAGATGGATATCCTGCCGCGCATCTGCCGCGGCGAAGTGTGCTTTGCGATCGGCATGAGCGAACCGAATTCCGGCTCCGACCTGTTCGCCGCCAGGACCAGGGCGACCAAGACCGACGGCGGCTGGCTCATCAACGGCACCAAGATATGGACATCGTCGGCGCATATCGCCGATTACATGATCGCGATCTTCCGCACCTCGCCGCCGACCAGGGAGAACCGCCGCCACGGCCTGACGCAATTCCTGGTCGACATGAGGACGCCGGGCATCAAGGTCAACCCGATCGGCCAGATCACCGGGCAATTCGAATTCAACGAGGTGGTGTTCACCGACGCCTTCATGCCCGACGATCACGTGCTCGGCGAGATCGACGGCGCCTGGAAGCAGGCGACCAGCGAACTGGCCTATGAGCGCAGCGGGCCGGAGCGTTTCCTGGAAACCTATTATGTGCTGACCGAGCTGGTTCGCGCGGTCGGATCGGAGCCCGACACCAGAACCGCCGAGGGCATCGGACGCCTCGTGGCGCAGCTCCACACCATGCGGCGGATGTCGGTCTCGGTCGCGGGCATGCTGCAGGCCGGCAAGGAGCCGGTCGTCGAAGCCGCGATCGTCAAGGACATCGGCACAGTCTGGGAGCAGCAATTGCCGCACAGAGTGCGCGATCTCGCAGCCTTCATCGATACCGAGGCGACCAACCACGAGACGCTGGAGAACCAGCTCGCATTCGCGATCAAGACCGCGCCAAAACTCACCATCCAGGGCGGCACCACCGAAGTGCTGCGCGGCATCATCGCGCGCGGGCTTGGTTTGCGCTAATGCAGCCGGGCGATCACGACGCTCTCTTCACCTCTCCCATCGGGAGAGGTCGAATTTTGCGCGAAGCGCGAAATTCGGGTGAGGGGTTAAGGTCCCTCGATAGATCGTAACCCCTCACCCCAGCCCTCTCGCATCGAAGTCGGATTTATCCGACTTCGACAAATTAAGATCGCCAACTCGGGTATACCCGAGTTGGATGGGAGAGGGAGCACGCTGCCGCTGCCGAAATATCGGACCTTATCTAATCTTTGGAGACCGGGCATGACAAAATTCAAGGACATCGGCGTCGAGAAGACCGGCCACGTCACCACGATCGAGATCCAGCGGCCGCCGCTGAACTTCTTCGACATCTCGCTGATCAACCAGATCGCGGATGCGCTCACCGATATCGACAACGATCCGGAAGCGCGCGCGGTGGTGCTGGCCGCGCAAGGCAAGGCGTTCTGCGCGGGCGCCGATTTCAACGATCCGGCGCGCGAGGTGCAGGAGGCGCGCGAGAAATCCGATCCGGCATCAAGCCTTGGCCAGATCGGCCATCTTTATATTCAGGCCGTGCGCATCTTCCGCAACAAGAAGCCGATCGTCGCCGCCGTTCACGGCGCTGCGATCGGCGGCGGCCTGGGGCTTGCGGTGTCGGCGGATTTCCGCGTCACCTGTCCCGAGGCGCGGTTCGCCGCCAATTTCACAAAACTCGGCTTTCATCCCGGCTTCGGGTTGACGGTGACGCTTCCCGAACTGGTCGGAAGGAACAATGCCGAACTGATCTTCTATACCAGCCGCAGGGTGACCGGCGAGGAGGCATATAAAATGGGCCTCGCCAACGAATGCGTGCCGCAGGATCAGGTTCGCAGCGCCGCCATGAAACTCGCGCAGGAGATCGCCGAGTGCTCGCCGCTCGGCCTGCTCTCGACCCGCGCCACGATGCGTGCCGGCCTCGCCGACCGTGTCATGGCCGCCACCACCCACGAGCTTGCCGAACAAACGCGGCTGCGCGCGACCGAGGATTTCAAGGAAGGCGTCAAGGCCACCGAACAGCGTCGCGTCCCGAATTTCAGGGGACGCTGAGCTTCAACAGGCGTCGTCCCGGCCAACCAACGGGTCCGGCTATCGCCTGCCCGATGGCAGACCCATACGCCGTGGCCCGCGGAACAGGCACGCGCGTTCGCGGGGACGACCGCTACACCGTTTTCCCTCCCGCCGCCGCGTCAGCGCGGGCGACGCACAATGCCTCGGCACAAAACTGCTGCCGATTCGGGAAAATCCCGCAAAATCTACGGATCATCGAGGGGTTGCGGGAATGACGACTGATTAATGATGATTTGAAGTCACGCGGCTCTCGCCCGGCGACGCGCTGCAATTCGTTAAGTTGAAAATCTTTTAATGCCGCAAGCCATTCGGGGGACAGGCGGCAGGCTGCCGACGAAATGAACCGCACCATCCGAACGGACATGCGCCAAGCTCCTCGCGAAGCGCCGGCGGCAGCTGTGGGTGCCGCAGGGCTTCGTTGAAATTGTCCATCCATCAGTACGCACGTGAGTCCGCTTGTGAACCAGCCGTTGCAGGAAATCCCAAAGGACGATGGCGCGGCGCGTCACCGCTTAAGCCTTGGCCTGACGCTTCTGCCGGCGGCCGGCGGCGCGATGTATCTGCTCTCGACGGCGGTCGGGATTTTCGGGCTTGATGCCACCACGGGGTTGATCGCCGCTGCAGCCGGCTTGGCCGGCGTAGCGGCGACATATCTTGGCCATCGCAACTACGCCGCGATGCGGGCGACCCGGCGGCGCTTTCAGGCCGATTTGCAGCAGGCCTGCGCCGACCGCGACAAGGCGCGCGCCGACCATGCTCGCCTCTTCGGCGCTTTCGATGTCTTGCCCGAACCCACGATCCTGTTCGACGCGGACGACCGCGTCGTCATGTGGAACAGGGTCTATGCCCGGAATTCCAATCTCGCGCCGGGCCACGGCGACGGCAGCTTGCGGCCGGGCATGAGTTTTACGGAATTGATGAAGGCCAATCTGGCAAAAGGACGCTTCCCGGCAGCGGCCGGCCGCGAGGACGAATGGCTTGCGGACCGGCTCGCCAAGCATGCGCTGGCATCCGGCACGTTCGAACATCCATTATCCGGCGATCAGTGGGTGCGCATTGAAGAGCGTCGGACGCCCGAAGGCGGCAGTATCGGCGTTCGCATCGACATCACGGAGCTGAAGCGCAGCGGAGCTTCGTTCCGGCTGTTGTTCGAGGAAAATCCGGTACCGATGTGCGTGTTCGATCACGCTACCCTGCAATACCTCGCGGTCAACCAGGCGCTCATCGACCATCACGGCTACAGCCGGGAACAATTCCTGTCGATGACGATTCTCGACCTCACACCGCCCGAAGAGCGCGATGCGGCGCGGGCATCGATCGCGACACTGAGCCGAACTGTTTCCTATACCGGCCGAGTCTGGCGACATGTCAAGGCCGACGGCACCGAGATCCTGGTCACCGCCTATTCGCGCGAAATCGAATACGAGGGCCGGAAAGCCAGATTGACGGCGGTCATCGATGTGACCGAGCGGGTCAGGGCGGAGGAAGAGCTGCGCAGCACCCGCGCCTTCCTCGAGCAGATCATCGACAATGTGCCGCTCTCGATCACGGTCAAGGACGCCGACCAATTGCGTTTCGTCATGATGAACAAGACATCGGAACAATATTGGGGTGTTCCCCGGACCGAGGCGATCGGCAAGACCGTCGCCGACCTCTTTGGCGAAGAACTCGCCCGCATTGTGGCGGACCGAGACAAGGCCGCGCTTGAAGCCGACGGTCCGGTTTACCTCGGCGAGCATCGCAAGGTCGGCCGCGGCGATCAGGATCGCATGTTTTCATCGCGGCGAGTGGCGCTGCGCGACGAAAGAGGAAAGCCGACCTATCTGCTTGGGGTGATGGAGGACGTCACCGAGCGCAGGCGGGCCGAGGATGATTTGCGTCGCACCAGGACCTTCCTCGACACGGTGATCGAGAATGTGCCAGCGATGCTGTTCGTCAAGGACCCGAACGAGCTTCGCTACATGCTTGTCAACCGCACCGGCGAACGGCTGCTGGGCGTATCGCGAGACCAGATCATCGGCAAGAACGACCATGACCTGCTGCCGGAAGCCGAGGCCGACATCGCGGTGGCGCGGGACCGCGAGATCCTGCGTTCCGGAGAGCAATCCGATGTCGTCAACGAGGAGCCGATCCATACGCCCCACAACGGCACGCGGCTGCTGTCGACCAAGCGGATCGTGGTGCTCGACCAGGATTCGAAGCCCCAATATCTGCTTGGGGTGGCCGAGGACATCACCGAGCGCAAGCTTGCCGAGGCGCGGATCGAACATCTGGCGCATTTTGACAGCCTGACCGAGCTTCCGAACCGGGCGGCATTTACGATGCGATTGGCGGATGCGATCCAGGCCGCGGAAACGACCGGCAGCAGCTTTTCCCTGCTTTTCCTGGACCTCGATCGCTTCAAGGAGGTCAACGATGTCTTCGGCCACGGCGTCGGCGACGCGTTGTTGCTGGAGGTCGCCAGGCGGCTGAAACAGGCGGCAGAGGGGGCCTTCGTGGCACGGCTCGGCGGCGACGAGTTCACGCTGATCGTGGAAGGGCCGCAGCCGGCCTCTGCCTCGACAGTCGCGCAGCGCATCCTCGAGCTCATTGCCGAGGAGATTGAGGTCGACGACCGGCGGCTGCGTGCCGGCGTGAGCATCGGCATCGCGTTGTTCCCGGACGATGCCGAGAATGCCTCCACCTTGCTCGCCAACGCCGACGCCGCGCTGTACCGCGCCAAGGGGCAGGGACGAGGCTCGGTCCGCTTCTTCGAAGCGGAAATGGACATGCAGCTCAGGGAGCGCCGGGCGTTGCAGCAGGATCTGCAAAAAGCGCTGCCCGAGGGCCAAATGTCGCTGTACTACCAGCCGCAGATCCGTGTGGGCGGCAAGACCACGGGCTTCGAGGCGCTGATCCGCTGGCATCACCCCGTTCGCGGCATGATTTCGCCCGCCGCCTTCATTCCGCTGGCGGAAGAGAGCGGCAGCATCATCGAGTTGGGCGAATGGGTATTGCGCGAGGCCTGTCGCGAGGCGGCGTCGTGGCCGAATCCGCTGCAGATCGCCGTGAACCTCTCGCCCGTGCAGTTCCGCAGCGGCAACTTGCCGGAGCTGGTTCACCTCGCGCTGCTTGAGAGCGGACTGCCGGCGCACCGGCTCGAGCTCGAGGTCACCGAAGGTGTGCTGGTCGACGACTTCGCCCGCGCGCTGTCAACGCTGCGCCGGCTGAAAGCGCTCGGTGTCCGAATCGCCATGGACGATTTCGGCACCGGCTACTCGTCGCTGTCGTATCTGCAGTCCTTTCCGTTCGACAAGATCAAGATCGATCGTTCCTTCATCTCGAATGTCGAAAGCAACGCGCAGTCGGCGGCCATTGTGCGCGCGGTCATCGGGCTGGCACGCGGCTTCGATTTGCCGGTGGTCGCGGAAGGCGTCGAGAACAAGGATCAGCTCGCCTTCCTCTCCCGCGAACTTTGCGACGAAGCCCAGGGCTTCCTCATCGGCCGCCCCCAGCCGATCGGGCATTACGCCAGCCTCGTCCGCGGGATGGCCGGCGACGCTCCCGACCAGAAGGTCGTCAGGCGCGGCCAGTGATACCAACGGCACCAGACAATGACCGTCATCCTGAGGTGCCCGCGCTCTTGCGCGGGCCTCGAAGGATCGCCGCGAGTCTGTGCGTGTTGCCATCCTTCGAGGCTCGCTTCGCTCGCACCTCCCGAGTGAGCGCAATTGCGCTCATCCGGGGATGACGCAGTGAGTCAATGGCGGCCGCCGTTGGTATGAGGCCTCACGCCGCGAGACGGAACGCGACGCCGCCGAGCACGAATGAGTCACCGCTCACCGCAAGGCCCCTCTTCCTCGCGGCGTCACGCACGGCGGCGATATCGCCGACCCTGAACGTCAGGCCGCTCATAAGCTCGCTTGCGCCCGGCACGAAACAAAAACTGCAATTGGGCAGCCTGAGTTCGGGTTCTCCAACTGGGTTTTGGGTGACGGGAATTTCGATAATCCGCCCCCAGTGCTCGGCGAGGCCCTGCGGCTCCGGGCTCTCCATCTCCACGCCGACCAGGGCCTGCGTCACGTCGTTGCGGATCGAACGCTGCCAGTCCGGGCCGGCCGGTGGATAGGGTCCGAGAATATCGTCGCTGCCATCGGTGTGGTTGAATTCGATGAAGGCGGCGCGGCAATCGCGCGGATGCAGTTGCACGCCATGATAGGGCGCGTGGTCGATGACGTTGGCGATGCGCACGCCGACCTCTTTGGCATGTTGCGCGCGTCGATCGGGATCGTCGCAGGCAAAAATCGCCATATAGCCGCCGCGGCCGCCGGTCTTGTCGAGAAAGCGCTCCGCCGCGGTACCGGGCCGCAACGGCGCGACCACTTCCAAAAGGATCGTATCGACCGGCAGCAGCGCGTTCTCAAGGCCATACTTGCCGACATTGCCGTCGCGATAGCAGACGCGCAGCCCCATGATCTCGGCGATGTCGCCAATGAGCGGCTCGAGATGCGGCGCCACCAGGCAGATCTGCCTGAGCCTGATCGTGCTAGTCATACTGCGTCATAACCAACTTTATCCCCTCATCCTGAGGAGCTTGCGCGAGCAACCGTCTCGAAGGACGAGGCCCGGAAGCAGGCAATGTGGCCTCATGACGCAGTAACGCCAAGGCGCTCCGTCACCACGGCCGGTTCAGCGGCCCGAGAAGAGCGGCTTGCGCTTTTCGACAAAAGCCTTGGCGGCTTCCTTGTGGTCGGCGGTCTCGCCGGCACGCGAGTGATGGAAGGCCTCGGCGTCGAAGCAGTTTTCCAGCGACAGGCGCTCGGCGTTGTTGATGTTGCGCTTGATGTAGCCGAGCGTCACCGAGGGTCCCTGCGCCAGCGACATCGCGAGCTCATGCGCCGCCGTCTCGACTTCGGCATCGGCAACGACGCGCGTCACCATGCCGAGTGCCAGCGCTTCCTGCGCCGTCAGCAGCGGCGACATCAGATAGAGCTCGCGCGCTTTCGCGCTGCCGAGCATCTGGGTCAGGAAATAGGTCCCGCCGTAATCGCCGGATAGCCCGACCTTGGCGAAGGCGGTGGTGATCTTGGCGGAAGCCGAGGCGATGCGCAGATCGCAGGCGAGCGCGATCGAAAGGCCGGCGCCGGCGGCCGCGCCATCGATCTGCGCCACCACCGGCTTCGGCATCTCATGCAGAATGCGGGAAACTTCCATGGCGCGCCGCAGATTGGTCATCCTGGCTTCGAACGGCAGCGGCGCCCGCCCCTCCGCCATCGATTTCACATCGCCGCCGACACAGAACGTGCCGCCGGCTCCTTTAAGCAGAACGGCGCGGACCTCGTGATCCTCGGCCGCGCGCCGCGCCGCCTCGACCAGCCCGAGCGTCATATCCGGATTGAGCGCGTTGCGCCGGTCGGGACGGTTCATGGTGATCGTGAGCAGGCCGGATTCCAGGTTTTGCAGGACGATGTCGTTCATGCGGCGTTCCTTTGTTGTTGGTTGTTCTTGTCGTCATCGCACCAAGGTCAAAACGTCATTGCGAGCCAACGGGTCGCGCGAATGCGCGCCCGATGACAGGCTCCGCGAAGCAATCCATGTCGACCAAAGGAAAGATGGATTGCTTCGTCGCTTGCGCTCCTCGCAATGACAAGGCGGGTTTCACGACTTTTTCTTCAACAGCGGGCAGCGAGACAATTCGAGTGACTGGAACGCCTCATTGCCCGGAATGGTCGCTATCAGCTTGTAGTCGTCCCAACGGCCTTTCGATTCCGACGGCTTCTTGACCTCGAACAGGTACATGTCGTGCACCATGCGGCCGTCCTCGCGAATCCGGCCGTTTTTGGCGAACATGTCGTTGATCGGGGTTTCCCTCATGATTTTCATGACAGCGGCGGAGTCGGTGGTGCCGGCGGCCTTCACGGCTTTCAGATAGTGCAGGACCGATGAGTAGACGCCGGCCTGCGCCGCGCTTGGCACCCGGCCGATCCGGTCCATGAAGCGTTTGGAAAACGCGCGGGTCTCATCGTTGAGATCCCAATAGAAGGCTTCGGAAAGCAACAGGCCCTGCGCGGTCTCAAGCCCGACACTATCGATGTCGGTGACAAAGGCGAGCAGCGGCGACAGCTTCTGGCCGCCCTTCATCAGGCCGAATTCGGATGCCTGCTTGATCGTGTTGATGGTGTCGCCGCCGGCATTGGCAAGCCCGATCACCTTGGCCTTGGAGGCCTGCGCCTGCAGCAGATAGGACGAAAAATCCGAAGTATTGAGCGGATGCTTGATGCCGCCCAGCACCTTGCCGCCGGACTTCAGCACGACATTGGTGGTGTCCTTCTCGAGGTCCTGTCCGAAGGCGTAATCGACCGTAATGAAGAACCAAGTGTCGAGGCCCTGTTTGACCGCGGCAAGCCCTGTCACGTTGGCCTGCGCGAAGGTGTCGAAGACATAATGCACCGTGTAGGGGCCGCAGGCTTCGTTGCTCAGGCGGATCGAGCCGGGGCCATTGAACATGATGATCTTGTTGCGCGCTTTCGCGATCTCGCCGGCGGCGAGCGCCGTTGCGGACGCCGCCACGTCGAAGATCATCTCGACGCCCTGATTGTCGAGCATGTCGCGGGCGATGCTGGCGGCAAGATCCGCTTTGTTGAGGTGATCGGCCGCGACGATCTCGATTTTGCGGCCGAGCACCTCGCCGCCGAAATCTTCCGCCGCCATCTTCGCCGCGGTCTCGCTGCCGGCTCCGGTGATGTCGGCGTAAAGCCCGGACATATCGAGGATGCCGCCGAGCTTGAGCGGAGGCTTGCCTTGCGCCAGCGCCGCCGGGGCGGCAAGCGCCAGCACCGCAGCAAGAATGCCGGAAAGAACCCGTTTCATGGAAGCCTCCCTGTCGACGCGCCGCATTGCCGTCGCGACCGCCATTTCCATGATCGAGATCATGCCGTAAGCGTCAGGCAGCGGCAAGCCGGGGCAATTTGCGTTTTTCCGCTAAACGGAACGAACCGTTTGTGTGAACATAGCGCCATGCGCGCGGCGGCAAAACCATCCGAACTTTCATTCGCGCGGCGGGCGACGATCGCGCTCGGCGCAATGGTGCTCCTTGCCAGCGCCGCTCCGGCTGCCGCCGCAGGCTGCAGCTTTGAGCCGCAAGGCGAGGGCCGCGTCGCGGCCGTCATCGATGCGCGCAGCTTTCGCCTGCAGGACGGCCGCGAGGTCCGTCTCGCCGGCATCGAGCCGGTCTCCCCGGAGCAGCCCCTTTCGGGAAAGCCCGTTTCGGAAAAACCTGTTTCGGAAAAGCCCTTTTTGGAAAAGCCCTTTTTGAAAAAGCCCTTGGCCAACCGCCCGCCGGCGCTGGCCGCGATCCTGGCCAACCGCGAAGTAATATTGCGCGGAGACGACGACACGCCCGATCGATATGGTCGCCAACCCGCCTTCGTTTTTCTGCCACCTTCGGAGACTTTGGTGCAGGACGAACTGCTGGCGCAGGGTGAAGCGCTGGTCTCGGCCACGGTGGCCGACAAGGAATGCGCCGCGGTCCTGCTGGCCGCCGAGGCGGCCGCCCGCGAGGCCAAACGGGGCATCTGGGCTGACCCGTCGGCCATAAAAAACTCCGAAAGTTCGGGCGATATTTTGGCCGGGATCGGGCGATTTACGCTGGTCGAGGGCAAGGTTTTGTCCGTCCGGCAGGCGGGGGCAACGACTTACCTCAATTTCGGCCGAAACTGGACACGGGATTTTGCTGTGACTATTTCAAGGCGGGTGCTACCTGTCTTCGAGGCGGCCGGCATTATTCCCAAGTCTCTCGAAAATCGACGGATTCGCGTCCGGGGCTTTGTTGAGGCGCGTGGCGGCCCCCGAATTGAACTGCTCCGGGTCGGGCAGATTGAGCTGCTCGGCGGGAACTAGCTTTGCGGACAGATAAGAGTAGCGACGTGGTGGATTGTGTGGGACGGCGCAAGGAAGGAATGAGCCGCCGGCTTCGGGCTGTGCCCATCGTGCTGTGCGCGGCGTTGGCGCTCGCCGGCTGCGGCGATATTTCCCGGTTCCAGGCCGCGGCCCCGGCGCCCACCCCGGCCAAGCCCAACCGCACGGTCGCGCAAAGCGCGGCCGCCGAACGCGAGCATGAACGCATCCTGTCCTCCTACGGCGGAACCTATGACGATCCGAAACTGGAAGCCTTGATCGGCAAGACGGTCGATCGACTGGTTGCGGCGTCGGATCGTCCCGATCAGGCCTACAAAGTGACGATCCTCAATTCGGGCGCGGTGAACGCGTTCGCGCTGCCGACCGGCCAGCTCTATGTGACACGCGGCCTGGTCGCGCTCGCCTGCGACACCTCCGAATTGTCCTCGGTGCTGAGCCACGAGATGGCGCATGTACTGGCCAAGCATGCCTCGATCCGCGAGGACCAGGCGCGCCAGGCCGCCGTCGTTACCCGCGTCGTTACCGAGATGGGCAGCGATCCCGATCTGACTGCGCTGGCGCTGGCGAAAACCAAGCTGACAATGGCGAGCTTTTCGCGCGCCCAGGAGTTCGAGGCCGACGGCATCGGCGTCGGCATTTCGTCGCGCGCCCATTTCGATCCGTTTGGCGCGGCGCGTTTCCTCACCGCGATGGAACGCAACGCCGAGCTGAAGGCGGGAAAGAACTCGGTCGATCCGCGCGCGCAGGACTTCTTGTCGTCGCATCCGGCAACGCCCGAGCGGGTCGCGAACGCGCAGAACACCGCGCGCCAATACACCTCGCCCGAGGCCAACGAACGCGACCGCGAAATTTATCTCGCCGCCATCGACAACATCGTCTACGGCGAGGACCCGAGCGAGGGATTCGTTCGCGGACGAAGATTCCTGCATCCCAAGCTCGGCTTCACCTTCCAGGCCCCCGAGACCTTCACGCTGGACAATACCGCGCAGGCCGTGATCGGCGTGCGCGAGGGCGGCACGCAGGCGATGCGCTTCGACGTGGTGAGGGTGCCGGCGGAACAGACGCTCGGCGATTATCTCAATTCGGGCTGGATGGAAAATGTCGACAAGTCCTCGACCGAGGATATCACCATCAACGGTTTTCCGGGGGCCTCGGCGGTCGCCCATGGCGATCAATGGCAATTCAAGGTCTATGCGCTGCGCTTCGGCAGCGACGTCTACCGCTTCATCTTTGCCGCCAAGCAGAAGACCACGGAAAGCGACCGCAACGCCCGCGAAACCGTGAACTCCTTCCGCCGCTTGACGCTGGAGGAGATTCAGGCCGCGCGACCGCTGCGCATCAAGGTCATCAACGTCCAGCCCGGCGACACCGTCGAATCGCTGTCACACCGCATGGCCGGCGTCGATCGCCCGGTAGAGCGCTTCCGCATCCTCAACGGGCTTGACGTCCACGCCCAGGTCAAGGCGCGCGACCGCGTGAAGATCGTGGTGGATTGACGTGCGAAAGCACGTCATCCCCGGGCGCGAAGCGAACCCGGGATCTCGATCGACTGTGCGCAGCAGCCAGCCGTCATTGCGAGCGAAGCGAAGCAATCCATGCCCCCACGCGGGGAAGAATGGATTGCTTCGTCGCTATCGCTCCTCGCAATGACGGAGGCGGCGAGATCCATCAAAAAAGCCCGGTCTTATCGACCGGGCTTTTGATTGGTCTGAACCTGGAAAAACCAGCCTTACGCGGCTTCGTCCGCGACAGCGGCATCGTCGCCATCGACATCGGCGTCGGTGTCGGCATCCGCCTCGCCGTCGGCCCCGACTTCGGTCTCGGCCTTGGCGCCGCGGCGCGGACTCTTGGCGAGCTGGCTTTCGATTTCCTTCACCGCCTCGGTTTCCGTCACATGCTGCACGACGGCGATTTCACGCGACAGCCGATCGAGCGCCGCTTCATAGAGCTGACGTTCGCTGTAGGACTGTTCGGGCTGCGATTCCGAGCGATAGAGATCGCGCACCACTTCGGCGATCGCGACGATGTCACCGGAATTGATCTTGGCTTCATATTCCTGCGCCCGGCGCGACCACATCGTGCGCTTGACGCGCGCACGACCCTTCAGGGTTTCCAAAGCCCGCTTGACCAGCGCCGGCTCCGACAGCTTGCGCATGCCGACATTGGCGACTTTCGCGGTCGGCACCCGCAGCGTCATCTTGTCCTTCATGAAATTGATCACGAACAGCTCAAGCCTTGCGCCGGCGATCTCCTGCTCTTCGATGGCCAGGATCTGGCCAACGCCATGCGCGGGATAAACCACGAATTCGTTGGTCTTGAAGCCTTGACGCTGGGTCAGGGGCTTCTTCGGCTCTTCGACGCGCGGAGCGGTTGCCACCGGTTTCGCGGCAGGCTTGGCGGCGACGGCAGCCTTGGGAGCAACGCTCTTCGGAGCGGCAGCTTTGGCGGCGGACTTGGCGGGAGGGATCTTGGAGTGGGCGACCTTCGAAGCAGTGGCCTTCGAGCCCGTCGCTTTCGCGGCAGTTTTTGCAGTCCTGTTTGGCATTGCGCTTCTTTTGTTTTTCGAGGATTTGGCAGCCGGGGCCTTGCTGGCTTTGCGGGGATCCTTGAGCGACGCCCGGGCACGGCTCTTGGTTGCGCCACGGGCAATTACCGCAGCGGCTTTTTTGGAACCCTTGGAAACACTCTTTTTACGCGTTTTCTGTGACACAGCCTGCGCGCGGAACTGCCACGCCCCTGTTGGATGTTTTCACGGGAACCCATAGGGGCCTTCATGCGGGCTGACGGGTTCGGCGAGCTAATCTGGCCAATATAGCACATTTCCCACAAAAATCAATGATTTATGCCCCTTCAGGGGCTTTTACAGGGCCATTTCGGCCATCTGAGGCACTTTAGGGTTAAGCCAGCCGCCCGCCAAAGGGCTGGAACCCCCTAACGCAAGGGGCCAAAACACCGCCCCGTCAGTCGCCGGTTCCAGGCGCGGGCGAGAAAAATTTTTCGAATTTGCCTTCCATACCCTCGAAATCCTTGGCGTCGGGCGGGGATTCCTTCTTCTGGGTGATGTTCGGCCAGCTCTTGGCGTATGCGGTATTCACCTCGAGCCATTTTTCGAGGCCGGGCTCAGTGTCCGGCTTGATGGCGTCGGCAGGACATTCGGGTTCGCACACCCCGCAATCGATGCATTCGTCCGGATGGATGACCAGCATGTTCTCGCCCTCGTAGAAGCAGTCCACGGGGCAGACCTCAACGCAGTCGGTATATTTGCATTTGATGCAGGCTTCAGTGACGACGTAAGTCATCCAGGGCTCCGAAACGGGTCAAATTTTGAGTGGGTGGCGTAGCGCAGGAACTCCCAGGCCGCAAGGGAAGCAAAGCGCCTCCTGGCATGCTTCTCAGGCCGTCCTGCGCCGGCCGAATTCCGCTCCTTACAGATAGTCACTCCTGGCCGTCCTGCAAATCGACATAGAGCAGGCGCGCCGCCGACGCATCGCCCCGCCGCTCGGCAAATCCGGTCACCTTGAGGATGCGCACGCCGCGATCGAGCCCGATCGTCAGCACGTCGCCGGTCTTCACGCCATGGCCGGGAGCCATCTCACGCACGCCATTGATGCGAACATGGCCGGCCTCCACCAGCGCGGCGGCGCTGGTGCGGGCCTTGACCACCCGCGCGTGCCACAACCATTTGTCGAGACGCTGCCGCTCCAACGTTTTGGCTTAATCCTTGCGGTTGGCGGCGAGCTGTTCCTTGAGCGCCGCCAGTTTGGCGAAGGGCGAATTCGGGTCGATCGGACGATCGCGCTCGCGCGGGCTGGCGCTGGTGGCATATTGCCGGTGCGAGGGCCCGCTCTCGCGGCCGCCCTTGTCGCGATCGCGCCCGCCTTTATCGCGGCCGCCCTTGTCCCGGCCGCCCTTGTCGCGCCCGCCATTGTCGCGATCGCCGCGGAACTTGCCCTTGCTCCTGTCGTCACCCTTCGCTTTGCCTTCAAAACGCTCGCGGGAGGGACGGCCCTCGCGCGGTTCGCGCGCGGGCGCGCCATCGACCGCAATGGCCGGCGCGCCATCGGCCGGCGCTGAGGGGTGGGGCTTGCGGAAATCCTGGCTGCGGTCGCGCCGTCCGTGCCGATGCCGCTCGCGTCTTGCGACCTCGCCCGGCTCGCCGGTCGCCGCTTCACCCGCCGCGGCAGCTTGGGTGCTGCCGGCGGCGCGGTCCGAACGGCGATGGCGGTTGCGATCGTGGCGCGGCGGCCGGCGCTCGTCCGATCGGCCGCCGGGCCGCCACACTTCCACCAATTCGGGTTCGGCGGCAGCGGTGGCGCCGCCGTCCGTTGCGGCCGCTTCGCTGACGCCTGCGCTCTCCGGTGCTGTTTCGGGGGCAGCCTGTTGGTGCGGCGGTGTTTCGGCCGATGCCGGCTCCGATGCGATCTCGGTTGCGGCTTCGCCCGCATTTGGCTCGCTCACACCGGACTCGCTCACACCCGGCTCGCTCGCGAACGCGACCTCGGGCAGCAGCATGGCTGAGGATGGCGCGATTTCTTCGACGGATGGTGGCGCTTCATGGATGATAACGGCGGCTTCGCTTGCAGACGGCACCTCCTCGGCAGCGACGTTAGCGGTGGCAACCGCGGCCTCAACCGCAGCCGCTTCCGACACTGGTTCCGCAGACACTGCTTCCGTCGCGCCTTCTGTCGGCAAAACCTCTGCCGCCGGCGCAGGCTCGACCGCGGGCGTTTCAACCACTGCCGGTTTCGGCGGCGGTGGCGGGCGCCGCTCCATGCGATAGCCGAGCGCGCGCAGGACCGACGCAAAATCCTCGCCGGCCGACCCGGTCAGCGACGTCATCGCCTGCGTCACCACGAAGCCGCGGCCATCGAACGCGCCGGCGGGCTTTGCGCCGGGCGAGGTCTCGCGCCACGCCAAAGCGGGGCGAATGAGATCGGCGAGCCGCTCCAGGATATCGACCCGCACCGCGCGCTCGCCGCATTGGCGGTAGCCGAGCACGCGATAGGCGTCGCGAGGAAGCGCCTTGTCGACCGGGAACGACGTGCGGCCGCTTCCGGCAAGATGCTGCGCGCCCGACAATGCCGACATGTCGACATTTTCCTGCTTCAGCGCCCACAACAGCGAGGCGAGCGAGCGCGCCGCCGGTTTCAAGAGCGGCGGGATGTAGATGTGATAGGCGCCGAAGCGCACGCCGTATTTGCGCAATGTAGCGCGCGACGGCTGATCGAGATCCTTCATCTCGGCCGCGATCCTGGCGCGTTCCAGCACGCCGAGCGCCTCGATCAATTGAAAGGCGATGCCGCGCGCGATCCCGGTGACGTCCTCGGCCCTGGAAAGCTCGAACAGCGGTCCCAGGATTTTCTCGATATGCGTCTTCAGCCACAGATCGAGCCGCGTCTGCACGGCTTCGCGCGGCGCGCCGCTCAGGCGCTCGTCGGAGATGATGCGAATCCGCGGATGCAGCGCGTCGTCGGCCGCGGTCAGCCTGGCCACCGCATCGCCGGTCCAGCGGATGGTTCCGTCCGAGGTCAGCACGAACTGATCGTCGGGGGCGGCTGCGAGTTTCTCGGCGCGGGCGTCGATTTCGCCGGCCAGCGCCTTTTGCGCGGTCGCCTGCAACGCCTTGGCGTCGGAGCCGGCCTCCGCCGCATCGGGCGCGAAGGTGAATCCATCGAGCCGGCCGATCACATGGCCTTCTACGATCACTTCGCCGGTCTTGCCGATTTCCGTATTCAACATCGTGTTTTCCCGCAGGCGGCGCATCAATACACTGGTACGGCGATCAACGAAACGCTCCGTGAGCCGTTCATGCAGCGCATCGGACAATTTATTTTCAACATCACGTGCGATTCCCTGCCAATGCTCGGGATCGGCCAGCCAGTCCGGGCGATTGGCGACAAAAGTCCAGGTGCGGATTTGCGCGATCCGGCCCGATAGCGTGTCGATGTCGCCGTCGACCCGATCGGCCTGATCGACCTGGGCGGCAAACCAGGCGTCCGGGATCCGTCCCTTATGCATCAGGAATCCGAACAGGGTCGTGACAAGCTCGGCATGCGCGGCGGGTGCGATCTTGCGGTAATCCGGAATCTGGCAGGCATCCCACAGCCGCTCGACGGCGGCGGCGCCATGCGCCATCTCCCGCACATCGGCATCGCGCGCGGCGTGATCGAGCACGCGCAGATCCTCCGCGATCGGGGCGCGGGTCAGCACCTCGTGCGTCGGCGACAGCGCCAATGACACCTGCAGCGCGCCGAGCGAGGAGAAATCCAGCTTCGAATTGCGCCACTGCAATACCTTCACACTCTCGAAGCTGTGGTTCTGCAGCGCGTTGACGAGTTCAGGCTCGAACGGCGCGCAGCGCCCCGTCGTGCCGAAAGTACCATCGCGCGTGGCGCGGCCGGCGCGCCCTGCGATCTGCGCGAATTCCGCCGGGTTGAGGCGGCGAAACTGATAGCCGTCATATTTGCGGTCGGAGGCGAACGCGACGTGATCGACGTCGAGATTGAGCCCCATGCCGACCGCGTCGGTCGCGACCAGGTAATCGACGTCGCCGTTCTGGAACATCGCGACTTGCGCGTTGCGGGTGCGCGGCGACAGCGAGCCCAGCACCACCGCCGCGCCGCCGTGTTGCCGGCGGATCAATTCGGCGATGGCGTAGACTTCATCGGCCGAAAACGCGACGATCGCGGTGCGCCGCGGCTGGCGGGTGATCTTGCGGTCGCCGGCGAATTCAAGCTGCGACAGTCTCGGTCTTGTGACGATGCTGGCGCCCGGCAGCAGCCGTTCGATGATCGGGCGCATGGTGGCCGCACCCAGCAGCAGGGTTTCGTCGCGGCCGCGCCGGTTGAGGATGCGATCGGTGAAGACGTGCCCGCGTTCGAGATCGGCGGCTATCTGGATTTCATCGACCGCGAGGAACGACACGTCGAGATCCCTGGGCATCGCTTCCACGGTGGAGACCCAGAACCGCGGCTTCGGTGGCTTGATCTTTTCCTCGCCGGTGATCAGCGCCACCGAATCGGCGCCGGCGCGATCGGCGATCTTGTTGTAGACCTCGCGCGCGAGCAGCCGCAGCGGCAGGCCGATGACGCCTGAGGAATGCGCCAGCATCCGCTCGATCGCCAGATGGGTCTTGCCGGTATTGGTCGGCCCGAGCACGGCGGTGACCCCGGCGCCGGCAAGGCGGCCGTTGGCAAGCGTGGGCGGAGAGGACGAAAAGGCCATATTTTATGAGGTTTCTGCGTCGCCGTGGATTGATGGTTGTTTCACAATGCGACGCCTGTGAGGTCGCGGCTTAAGGTCCGGAACGAGTCCGGAACGAATCGCGCCCGAATCGGTGACTCGTCTCCATGTCTGCTTCGTTCACCGCAACATATCGCGCAGATAACGATTTTCGGCACTAGATCAAGTTTGACGCGGGCCGACAAGCGGTGGTTTGGCGGTGAAATCCTTAAACGTTTTGGGTGGTGGGAGTCGAATCAGAAGCGGGGAAGAGTCAAGGAAAGAGTCGGGCCACTTACCCTCTCCCCTTGTGGGAGAGGGTGGCGAAATCGAGCGCAGCGAGATGGAGCCGGGTGAGGGGTTTGTCTCCGCGGAGAGAGACCCCTCATCCGGCGCTGCGCGCCACCTTCTCCCACAAGGGGAGAAGGGACAGCACGGCAAGTGCGTCAATTCGCTTCGCCACGCGCGGCGCTGTCTCGCTCCCTCGCCCCGCTCTTGCGGGGAGAGGGTTGGGGTGAGGGGCTGCTTCCGCGGATAGAGACCCCTCATCCGGCGCTGCGCGCCACCTTCTCCCACAAGGGAGAAGGGACAGCACGGCATGTGCGTCAATTCGTCTTCGCCACGCGCGGTGGCGTCGCGGTGGTGATGAACTGGGTGGCTTCCAGCATGGCGGTGCCGAGCGGGGTCGGGATCACCATGCGGTAGGGCACCAGGATGCGGGTGCCGGCGACGGGGGCGAAGGCGATTTCCATGTTGCGCTGGGCGGTGAGGTATTTGATCACGGGACGATCGGGGATGTAGCCGGCGATCGGCGCGAAATAGATCGCGCACACCACCACCGGGCCCTGATAGCCCCTTTCCGCCCTCACCATTTCCATGCGCTTGAAATCGAGTTTCAGGTCATAGCGCATGCGGCCGTCGAAGATCGGCGAGCCGCTGCGGCAGGCCTCGGGGCCGAGCGGATCGGCATTGCCGGGCACGCGCAGCATCGATCCCGTCATCGGATCGAACACGCCCTTGCGCTGCGCGTCCGTCACCGGGATGCGCTCCGGATCGACCGGCGGTTCCGGTTCGATCGCGAATTCCTTGATGTTGCCGTTGGCCAGGACCATGCGGATGGCTTCGGTCCTTTTCGACGTCGTCGTGGAGGCGTAATAATTGCTCGCGACCAGCGCGCCATTGATGACGCGCCCCTGCGCCGCACCGGTGCCGGAGCCGCCGGCGAAGGCTTTCAAAAGCCCGGAGGTGCCGCCCACGGCAGAGGCGGAAAACTGATCGTCCGAGATGTCGATGGACCAGGCGCCCTTGCCGACGAGGATGCCGGCCAGCGTCGCCTCGTAACGCGCCTCCAGCCTGCCTTGTGCGAAGGCCGATGGCGTTGTCGCCACAAGCCCACATGCGAGGGCGCACAGGCCGCCCAGCGCCCGCAGCACCCGGAAGGGTTGCGGAGGCGAAATCATGCGGTGCGTAGTCACGAAACGGCGGTCCTCTGCGCGGCGGAAACGATAAGTCATTTAAACAAAAATACTCGGCAAACAACGCGTATTCCGCAAAAGTGGCCTTCCGGTTTTGCGATTGGAATACACGTAAACATTGAGCGTATGCGCACTTTTAGGTAAATCGAACGGCCCTCGCCGCGAAGGCACGCAAACGGAACTTTCATTTTGCGGGGGAATGCGCCGTTTATATGATGACCAAACCTCGGTTCTGATTGGATCGGAACCGAGGTTTTAGCCTTTTTGTTTGACGCGTTTTCTTCACGCGAACCGGTACCCACTTCGCTCGAAAACGCTATGAAATGAGCCAATTTGCCGCCCCAACCGGCTTTACCGCGGGGGCTCAAAAACCCGCAAAACCTTGACGCAATGGACCTCACGCCCTATACGTCCGCGGTTCCCTGGATGGACGTGTTTTTGAACCCGCCGGCCGACCCCGTGATGCGGGATGGCAAGCCGGGACGGAAGAGGATTTTGCGATGTCGCGGCGCTGCGAACTGACGGCCAAGGGCCCCCAGGTGGGCCACAAGGTGAGCCACTCCAACATCAAGACCAAGCGGCGTTTCCTGCCGAACCTGTGCAACGTCACCTTCATTTCCGACGCGCTCGGCCGCAACGTACGCCTGCGCGTCTCCACCAACGCGATCAAGAGCGTCGACCACCGCGGCGGCCTTGACGCCTTCCTGATCAAGGCCAAGGCGGATGTGCTCTCGCCCCGCGCGCTGGAGCTGAAGCGGGCGATCGAGAAGAAGGTGGGAAAACCTGCGCCGGTGAAGAAGGCGAGCTGAGGGTTTTCGGCGAAGCTGATTTAAGTGCTGGTGGGTTTTGGATGGCCGGGTCGAAAGACCCGGCTGTTTTTGTGAGGTAATAACAAGTGACAATATCGCCGCGATAAGTCCGGGTAAGCTCCCGGGTCCGTGCCCCGCGTGTTAACCGCATCTCGTGGCAATCACGCGCCGGCTGTGCTCTAATTTCTAAAACTCCCGGCGCAGTAAGCAGGCGACGACGCCGCCGCGTAGTAAGCCGCCGTCTCAAGGCTGTTGAGTGAGCGGGAAGCCAGCTGGTCTCCGCGATCTTGCAAATGTGCCGCAAGCTGCCTTGCATCGAGTTCGTGGGCTCGCTGCGTCACTTCGGCCTCGATCTCATTCAAAATCGACGCAGCCTGTCGTCGAAAACGGCGTTCGAGATGCAGTTCTCGAAAGTGATATTGGAGCCGATCCGCAAGTATACTGTACTTATTCCCGTATAATTCCACTTTGTAGGTCAGTACCGGGCCTCCTCGTTTAACGGCAAGCTCTGCCTGCAACCAGCGGATACTATTCGGAAGCTCATCGAAATACGGATGGAGAAAGTGATCTCTCCCGTTCAGAGGTCGTTTTTGTAGCTTGAGGTGGTTGCACGGGTGGCAAATCGGCACAAGATTGGTTGGGAGAACATTCAAGTCTGGGAACGATCTCTTCGGCAAGAAGTGGTCAATCTCATAAATCTCACCAAAACTGCAATAAGGACAATAGTCGGCGGAGGAGTAAATCTCGTCGTACGCGGCACGACCAGCACCTTTGGCATCTACCAATCGTCGATCATAAAGCTGGCTGGTCAGCGTTTTCTCACGCACGGACATTTCAATTGTCGTGACATTGTGCAGTTGTCGCGCCCGCGCTGCCGCGCCATAGGCTGTTCCGGCCACCACTATGCGGTCAGTCATTGCAAGAAGGATGGCTCGGTCGGCAACTATACCCGTCTGTCGAGCGCACGTCCGATAGAGTGTCTCGTGATCGAGCGTCGGAAGAGGCAGGCTCCTCATTCTTCCTCGTCATTCTCACTCGTGAAAACGCGAGCTAGAGCGCGCCCTTCGCCACCTATCTGGTCGCCGAACTCTTTTAGTACATCCCCGAAATCCCGGCCTTCAGCCGCCTCCTTTAGCAGGCGATAAAAGCCACTCTGCGTAACTTCTAACCCAAAAACCCTGCGCGTGAGCATTCCTACATTTTCAGCGAAAGTCTCGGTTTTCGGCCTTCTAATACGAATTCGGTGACCGCTACGGGTGATAACAGAGACGCAACGGGCGGGGACCTCTTGCAAAACGACGGGCGAATGCGTGGCAATGATCGCCACACCATTTTGAGATGTCAACAAGTCAGACACCGCTCGGATAAAGGAGCCAAGCAAAGGAGGATGTAGATGCGTTTCAGGCTCGTCCATTAGAATGAGCGAGCGGTCGCTTACATTTTCGACAAGTTTCGCGACGGTGAGGAGCACTATCTTATGACCCGAGCTAAGCAAAGCAAACTGCTCGGCCTGGGTATCGAGATTTGTCTCTTGATGTACGCCAAAGAATTGACTGACAAATTCTGCCAATCCGGGGTCGGACCGCAATACATCCAGAGCTCTAAGCCAGCGGCCGTACCGGTGAGAACGCTTTGATGCCTGATCCGCCAAAGCGTTTAAGGAGGATCGGAACTCATAGTTGAAATCTGAAGCATTCTTCAAAACGATGGAGTCAGCAACTGTGTCCCCCAGCTCTGCGGGCTCCTTTTGCTTTTTGATACCGATGTAAAAGTAAGGGATTGAGGTTTTCGAACGACGGCGGCCAATATTCAGTGGATCGAAGCGATCAAAGGCACTGTAGGAGACGACGATGGTGTTCAGAAATTCGTTGGCGTCGTCTCCGAACTGGAACTCGCCTATGAGCCCCATCGATTTAACCTTGTTCTCTGTCAAAGCATCTGCCATACCCGCCAGCAACCTCGTTTTTCCGACGCCGTTGCGTCCGATTAGCACGTGGACGTTGGTAGGTGGCATCGAATCTGGCTCAACAGAAAACTCACATTTCTCCGTTGTGCCCACAGAGCCAGTTTCGAATTCGAAGATGAATTCGTAGGCCGTAAGCTGCGTGTCACCGCGAAGAATACGGGGAAAATTGACCCTCACATCGTGCGTCGTCACAGTCCTGAGAAGCGAGGATTGCATCCCTTCCTCGTTCTTGAACGATTCAAAAATCGCAGGATCGAATGCGCAATCGCGAATTGCCCTCAGATAATCCCTCTTCACGGGCTCCTGTAGTTTCGAAAGACTGAGATAGTAATCTCTATCGTTGCCCAGAGAGCACCACTCATCGCCGAGCTCGCTGAATTGCGCGGGAAGCGGTACGCGCCCCCTTTCAAGGCCTTTCTTAAGTATCCTGACCGGCCCAAGATCGTGCCGCGCACCCTCAGGGTCGTACAACACAGCGTCAAAGCTAGTTTTAAATGAAAAATCGTCCCAGTTGTCGTTGATGAGATAGCAAACGCTTGAATGGCGCTTGCTCTTATCCGGCAGAGAATCGGTCCTAGTGAATTGCATAAGTGAGCCCGGCACAATAAACAGCACCGTGCCAAAAAATGGTGCCATGCTCAATAAGTGATTTTAAAAAGCGAGCAGGGGAGCAAAATCATTTGCCCATGCTTGTCATGTGGGGCTCTCTGGCTTCGTTCCGACGAGCAATTGGTTGGGCGAGTCGCCCAAGGCAAGGACAGTTTCAAATACGAAACTATCTGAACATCCATTCAAGAAAGTTCCTCATCAGTTCCAGGAACGGCGCGGTGTCCCATTCGTTTTCTCCCCGTGCAACGACGACAGGAGAAGCACATGAGGAAGATGACTTGCGTTCTCGCCGCGCTGGCGACCATCGCGGTTGCGGCGCCTACGGTGGCGAGCGCCGAGAGTTTTGGTTTCCGCATCGGCAGCGACCGGGACTACTATCGCGACCGCGACGAGTTTCGCGGCCCTCGCGCCGAGTTCTACGGACATGACCGCGGGTGGCATCGCGGCTGGTATCGCGATGGCGACCGGACGGTAGTCATCAGGCGGCACCATTATTGGGACGACTAGCGAAGGAGACGACTAACGGAAAATGGCCCCTTCACGGGGGCCATTTTTTTGCATGCCCGAAAGGCCGCGCTGTTCCGCCGGCCCTGATGTCGCGGGAGCTGGAACCAATGCCGCCGCAGCAACTTGGTGGAGGGTTACCGGATGCCCGGCGCCCCCCAGGCATCCGATGAAGTGACGGCCTCAGCCAGTCCCCCCGCGCTGGGGCCGTTTTCTTTACAGATAGCTATTTCCGAATGTGAGCAAAATTGACCACGGGATCGGCTCTGAACCGGGGCATGATAGGTCCATCACTGCACCACGCCAGGCAGCTACCGGTGACGAGAGCAAAGCTCCCGCCTGATCCAGAGGGGGGCATCATGCCGTCTCTTAACCGAATACAATTGCCGGAAACCGACGACCGCCGCGAGATGACTTATTTTGTCGGGCTTCGGCGCAACGTCTTGCGATTCGCGCGGACCTTCCCGCCGGGAGCCGAACGCAATCAGCACCGGCAAATCGCGTTCTCGCTTCGGGCGCTGTTCAGGAACAGAACATGGCTGAACGATCATACGATCGACGGTTAATGCCGGAAACCTGTTCCTCCTCCCGAACTCCGCGACTTCGTCATCTACCAGGGAGACTGCCATGCTTTCAGTCTTGATCGGGATTTTGATTATTTGCGTGGTCGGCGCAATTTGCTTTTGGGCCATCGACAATTTCGTCAGGGAATCTCGCCTGGCAAACCTTCTCAAGCTGCTTGTTGTTCTGATCTGCCTCGCGTCGATCCTTCAACGGGTTCTGCCCCTGGCGGGGATCAGTTCGTTTTAGGTTCGAGCCTGATCGAGAAAACGCCGCGTGACCCATCCGTTTCTTCGGATTAGCGTAGGGCCGCCACTCAAGCAGCCGGCGAGAGTGGATCACGTCGGTCGAGCCAAAGGAGGGCTCCTATGGGGAAGCCGCCAAAAGACGTGTTTGACGCGAAGAGTTTTCTCGCCAAAGTGGGGACCGGGAAGGCGATCCTTGAATTTCATAAGAACGAGAACGTGTTCGAGCAAGGCGAAGTCGCGGACACGGTGTTCTACATTCAGAAAGGCAAGGTCAAGCTGACTGTCCTGTCCGAACAGGGCAAGGAAGCCGTCGTCGCGATCCTGGAGCCCGGACATTTCTTCGGTGAAGGCTGCATGAACGGCCATAAGCTGCGCATCGCGACGACAACGGCGATGGAAGACTGCGTCATCACGTCCATCACCAAGGCCGCAATGACCGCCGCGCTTCACCAGGAGCCAAAATTCTCGGAGCTGTTCATCGCCTATCTCCTGACCCGGAACAGCAGGATCGAGGAGGACCTGATTGACCAGCTGTTCAATTCGAGCGAGCGCCGACTTGCGCGGCTGCTCTTGCTGCTGGCGAATTTCGGCAAGGAAGGCAGTCCGCAGCCGATCAATCCGAATATCAGTCAGGAAACGCTGGCGGACATGATCGGCACCACCCGATCGCGCGTCAGCTACTTCCTGAACAAGTTTCGCAAGCTGGGCCTCATCAGTTATAACGGGCATATTGAGGTTCACAGCTCGATGCTAAGCGCGGTCTTGCATGAGAAACCCGCGCTGAGAGAACGAGACTGACGGCAACCTGGTCGCAAAAGAAAACGAGACCAAAGTGTTGGCGAGCGAGGTCATTTCCCTGTGCGTCGGTCGATCGATCAAGTTTCGAAATGTGAGCAAAATTGACCAGCATTCCGGGACTTGCGGGAGCATGCTTGCTTTATCACCGCATCGTAACGGCTGCTATCGGTGACAGAGAGTCGGTAGTGCTCCCGCCAAAGTGAGGGATGCGCGTGCTAACGTCACGGCCAGATCCAGCTTCTAGAACCAACAGAATTGACGCGCGGCTCTGCGCGAGGTGCAAGACCCCGATGGTTCTTGCCCTGGTCAGGCCTGCCAGCCTGAGCCTCGACCTGTGCAAATTTGATTGCATGAAGTGCAAGCATACCGAGCGAGTATTGATCAAGACGGCATCGGCACTCTGGCGTTCCAGCTCGCTGCTGGCGCCGCACTGAAACTCCGGCCTCTATAGGAGAGCGGATTATGCTCGATTTTCAAAATCAAGGTCCCACCTGTACGGCTTGCGATTCTCCAATGAAGCTGACGGTGATCGAACCGGGTGATACAGGCCAGGATTTGCGAACCTATAGCTGCCCGGCATGCAAAGGCGTTCAGCAACACGTCATTGCGAGCGCGGTGACCGTGGCCTGGCTGGCGACGAAACAGGCCCCGACGCTCAAGCATTAGCATTGCGCGTTGCGCCGGCCATGGTGTCGCGGGAGCTGGAACCAATGCCGCCGCAGCAACTTGGTGGAGGTTACCGGATGCCTGGCGCCCCCCAGGCATCCGATGCAGAGACGGCCTCAGCCTGTCCCCCCTTGCTGGGGTCGTTTCTTTTCATCGCTGTTTTTTGAATCGCTGTATGCGCGCGCCAGGGCCGGTTCCGACCTTACCAATCTTTCATGGAACCCTGATTGCAAACCTGCGCCTTCCGCCTAGCTGCTCAGCGTAGAGGGAAGGACACCATGAAGCAGTCAGAGATATTTCGCGAAAATGCCGAGAACTGCGCGCACCTTGCGGAGACGGCGCCCAACGAACCGGCGTTTCACCGCTACAAGAGGATGGAGGCCGCATGGCTCGCGCTGGCGGACGAGCAGGATTGGCTCGACGGCGAAGTTTCTCCTGCGCCGGGTCCCAGCGCGCGCAAGAGCAATGGTAGCGGGGGCACGAAGTCCGGAACGCCCGATGCGGGCAGTTAGCGCGTGTGCTGTCATCGTCCGCGAAGGCGGACGATCCAGTAATCCGAGATGCCGCGGCTAGAGCCGAAAAGCCGCGGCTTACTGGATACCCCGCTTTCGCGGGGTATGACGAGGGGGATGCGGCGGCACTGAGAACCGAAGCGTCCAAACAAAGCAACCACGATGAAAATCCTGCAACATCCCGAGAGTCATCTCGTCACACTGGACGACGGCTCGACCTGGCAGATTTTTCCGGGCGATATCGACCTGACATTGACGTGGCTGCCGACCACGGAGCTGCGGCTGTTCGAGATCAACGACGAGGTCGCCACGCACGCGCTGGTCAATTGCGACGACGGCACCCGCGCGCGCGTGCTCCCGCAAGGCGAGCGCTGGCCGCAAGCCAGGGTCAGGAATATCCTCAAGCGCGGATGATGGCTTGAGGTGCCTTCGCCGACCGTTTGAAGCCTGCGCCAAAAAGGCAAATAGGCTAGCGCTTTCAACCTGATTTGGCCGGTCCAGTCCTTTTCGAAAAAATATTCCGCTTTTCGTTTCACCCAAATCAAACCTATATCCCCGCCGTCCCGCGCTCACTCGAGGGGCGTTTCGCGATCGTCACGGACGTGGAGCGCGGGATGCGGTGGACGCTTTGGCGCGGCAAGACGAAGCGCGCGAAAGCGGACGGCGAAGTCGTGTGGTCCTGACGCCTCGACGCCGGCGTCAAGCTTCGCGGTAGGCGATGTCGGCCCTAACGGGCCCGACACGCCGACATCCGCGAGGTGACGGTGACAAGAAAGCCCGATCACCAGGGAGAGCGCGATATAAGCCGTAAAACCATTGCGCGGGGAATGCCGGGTGATCCCGGTGTGACCGTGGTGACTAACGCGTGTGCTTTCTACACACCACACGCGGCTGCGGGCGCATCGAGCGCCCGGCATTCCCTGCGCCCTCTGATTTCAGAGAGCGGGACATCAAAGCAAAACTCGCGCGAAAACATGCGGCGAGATCGCGGGGCTGTGAGTGCCGCTGTTTGACAAGCACATCCGTCATGCCCGGACTTGATCCGGGCATCCATCAATCTACGCAAAAAATTTTCACAAGCAGATGGATTGCCGGGTCAAGCCCGGCAATGACGATCTGTTGCGGAGAGACATATGAAAGCCTCGAATAAAATCGCAGACTATGATGAGATAGAAAAAAAGCCGCCCCCGGGGAGAGAACAATGCCCACCGACAAAACCGCCCTGCCCTCGCGCCGCCGGATACTCGCCGCCGCGGGCGTTGCGATCGGGGCGGCGGCGACCTCGCAGCTTGGCATCTCGCGGGCGAAGGCGGCCGGCTATCCCGAGCGGCCCATCAAGATCATCGTGCCGTTCGCGCCGGCGGGACCGACCGACATCATCGCGCGGATCCTGGGGCAAAATCTCGCCGCCGCGCTTTCCGGCAACGTCATTGTCGAGAACCGGCCGGGCGCCGGCGGCAATATCGGCATCGGCTATGCGGCGCATGCGGAAGCCGACGGCTACACGCTGCTCGTCGTCTCCAGCGCCTTTGTCGTCAATCCCGGGCTTTATGCAAAAATCCCTTACGACCCGCTCAAGGATTTCGCGCCGGTCGCCGAACTCGGAACCACGCCGAACGTGATCCTGGTTCATCCAAAACTCGGCATCAACTCGATCGCCGAATTGATCGCGCGGGCCAGGGCAAGACCCGACGAGCTCAATTATGCGAGCCCGGGCGCCGGCACCACGCCGCATCTTTCCGGCGAGCTGCTGAAGATCGTGGCCGGAATCGAGATGACGCATGTGCCGTTCAACGGCGCGGCCCCCGCGATCCAGGCGCTGCTCGCCGGCACCACGCAGGTGGCGGTCTCGGCGCTGCCGGCGGCGCTTCCCTTCGTGCAGACCGGCGAGCTCAAGGCGCTCGCCGTCACCGGCGCGCATCGCTGGATCGATCTGCCCGATTTGCCGACCATGGTCGAGCTCGGCTACGCCGATTTCATCGCCGAAACCCTTCAGTTCTTTTTTGCGCCGGCCAAAACCCCGCCGGGGATCGTCGAGAAGCTGTCGGCCAAATCGGTCGAGCTGCTGAAACGGCCTGAGATCGTCGATCAGTTGCGCAGCAACGGCTATGAAGTGATCGGCAACGGCGCGGAAGGCTTGCGCAAGCGGATCGAAACCGAGGTGCCGAAATGGCGCGACGTCATCGCCAAGGCCGGCATCAAGCCGGTGTGATGGAAGTTGAGCATTGATTGAATTGGCGTGTGCACGGGTTCGGTCACCTCTCCCGCTTGCGGGGGAGGTCGACGCGCTCGGCAGCGCAATTGCGCGCCAGAGCGCGGCGGGCGGGGGAAAGTCTATCCCCTCGGCGAGCGTGTTTTGCGGAAGCATCCCCACCCCAACCCTCCCCCGCAAGCGGGAGAGGGAGCGCACTTCCGTTGCCTCTGCAGGTCGATCTAGTCTCATCGTGCTACCCCGCTCTCGTTTGGTACCCATCCCCCAAGAAAGGACGCCGCGTGAAGATCGTCGACCTCAGCCGTGAGCTTTACCACCGCAGCCCCAGCTATCCGGGGCATTCCTCGATCATTCACGGCGTCTGGAAGAGCCACGAGGAATCCCTTGCCGATGGCGGCAATGTGCATGGGCTGGCGTCGATGTATTTTTCAATGCCCGACCATGGCGGCACCCACATCGACGCGCCGCTGCACTTCGACAGGCGCGGCCAGCCGATCAACGAATATCCGCTGGAAAAATGCATCGTGCCCGGCATCTGCGTCGACCTGCGCCACATTGCGCCTCGCGCCGAGATCACGCCGGCCGATCTCGAAGCGGCGGTGAAGAAGTCAGGCCACGGCGTGCCCAACGGCGGCACCGTGCTGCTCTGCACCGGCCATCACGCGCGCACCTTTCCGCGCAAGGAATATGCGACGGAAAATTCCGGCGTGAACGTTGCGGCCACCGGGTGGCTGGCGAAACAGGGCGTCGTGCATTTCGGCATCGATTCGATGCGGCCGGGCCCCGAAGGAAGAGAGAACCTTCTGGTCCACAAGGCGTGCTTCGAGCTCGGCATCACCCACATCGAGAGCCTGTGCAACCTGGAATCGCTGCTCGGCGCGGGGCCGTTCACCTTCATTGGGCTGCCGATGAAATGGCGCGGCGGCACCGCCTCGCCGATCCGCGCGGTCGCGGTGTTCGGGTTGTGAGGGGATGATTTCGCGAGAGCATGACGGGGTTAGGGGGATGAGAGAGATTAGATGGACCTTTAGCGACAACGGAAGCGCGCGCCCTCTCCCGCTTGCGGGGGAGGGTTGGGGTGGGGGTGCTTCCGCAAACCGTGCTGGTCGAGTGGATAGACTTTCCCCCACCCGACCGGCTTCGCCGGTCGACCTCCCCCGCACGCGGGAGAGGTGAAGCAAGCCGCCGAGCGATCCAATGATCCAACCAACCCATCTTCCAGGAAAGGCACACCATGAAACGAGTGATGATCCTCAACGGCCCCAACCTCAATCTGCTCGGCGTGCGGGAGCCACATATCTACGGCACCACGACGCTGGCGCAGATCAAGGAGGCTTGCGAGCGCGAGGCAACCAAGCTTGGGCTTGTGCTTTCCTTTCACCAGTCCAACCATGAAGGCGAATTGATCGACCTGATCCAGTCGGCGCGGCAGAGCGCGGATGCCATCATCATCAATCCGGCCGCCTATTCCTTCACCTCGATCGCCATCGTCGATGCGATCAAGGCGTTCGAGGGGCCGGTGCTGGAAGTGCATATCTCCAACATCCACGCCCGCGACGAGCACCACCGGCATTCGAAGATTTCCCACGCCGCCACGGCCGTGATCTGCGGCCTGGGGCCGCATGGTTACGTCGCCGCGATGCGCGCGCTCAACGAGCTGCCGAATAAGGCGTGAGCGAGGTCGCTCCGCAGGATGACGTTCAGCCCGCCCCTCATGGTGAGGAGCGCGGCAACGCCGCACGTCTCGAACCACGAGGCCGCCGGCAGGCGATCATGATTCGAGCTGACCGGAAAACGCTACGGCTCAACCGGCGATCCCGCCGGCAATGCAATGCCTTTTTCGGAGGCCGCCTTGCGCAAAATATCCGGATGATCGGAAATGATTCCGTCGACGCCCATGTCGATCAGGCGCGCCATGTCGGCGGGCTTGTTCACGGTCCAGACCACGACCTTGAGTCCGAGTGCGTGGGATTGCGAAACCAGCGCCGGAGTGACGTCGCCGAAATACGGCGACCAGATCGCGCCGCCGGCGGCCTTGATGGTGCGCGGAATGGATTTGCCGTGTTCGGCGGGGTTGAAGCCGGCTGTCCACACCGAGGCCTTGTCGGGAAAAACCGTCGGCGCCGATCCCGCCTGCTCGGTCAGGTAGACCGTCGGTATCGTTGGCGCGAGTTTTTGGACAAGCTGAAGCGTCCGCCAGTCAAACGACTGTATCATGACGCGGTCGGTGAATTGCTCCGCCTGCAACAGATCAAGCAACCGCGTGACAAAGCGTTCAGGGTCCGGCGACTCCTCGGGATGGCTTGGATCGATCTTGGTTTCGATGTTGAGGCGCACATCTGGGTCACCCGATTTGCGCACGAGGCCGATGACCTCTTTCAGAGTCGGGATTTTCGTTCCCGGCACCGCGCGCTGATCGGGAAATTGCGCCGCATAGGCGCTGCCCGGGCGGATTTGGCCGACGTCGTATTTCTTCACTTCCTCAAGCGACAACCGGACAAAGGGAATGCCCGGCGGCGCGACATATTGGCCGTCGGCGCCGCGGGCGAGGTCCGGGTTGAGGCCGCGTTCATGGGAGACCACGATCACACCGTCGCGCGTCACCCCGAGATCCAGCTCCAGCGTATTCACCCCCATCGAAAGCGCATTGGCAAACGAGGTAACCGTATTTTCGGGAAACAACGCGCGGCCGCCGCGATGGGCTTCAATGTCGAACGCCGGGGTTTTCCCAATCATGACTTTCCCGCCCTTGACTTCTCCGCTCATGACTTCTGCGCCGATCAACAGACCAAGCGCGATGATCGCGAGACGATGGACGATGGCCATGACCGATCCCCCGCCGCGCGATCCAGGCCCCTCACCTCGCGCCAAACGTCGTCTTGCCGAACAATTCCTTTTGCGTCGAGGGCTGCGAGCGCCAGTATTGCGGCGGCACATCGACCTGGCCGCCGAGCTCGGCGGCGGCGTGCCAGCCCCAGCGCGGATCGTAGAGCATGCCGCGCGCCAGCGCGACCATGTCGGCCTTGCCCGACGCCACGATCTCCTCGGCTTGCCTCGCGTCCGTGATCAGGCCAACCGACATGGTGGTGACGCCGGTGGCTTGCCTGATCGCTCGCGCGAACGGCACCTGGTAGCCGGGCGAGAGCGGGATTTTCTGCTTCGGCGACACGCCGCCGGAGGAAGCATCGATCCAGTCGACGCCGCGCTTTTTCAATTCCTTGGCGAATTCGATGGTCTGTTCGAGGTCCCAGCCGCCCTCGACCCAGTCGGTCGCGGATACCTTGACGCCGACGGGTTTGTCGGCCGGAAACGCCGCGCGGACCGCGTCGAACACTTCGAGCGGATAGCGCAGGCGGTTTTGCAGGCTGCCGCCATACTGGTCGGTGCGCTGGTTGGAGATCGGCGACAGGAATTGGTGCAGGAGATAACCGTGCGCGCCGTGCAGTTCGAGGGCGTCGATGCCGAGCCGATCGGCGCGCCTGGCGGATGCGACAAAAGCGTCGCGCACGCGCCTGAGGCCCTGCGCATCGAGCGCGTGCGGCGCGAGCTCACCCTCCTTGTGCGGCACGGCGGATGGTGCCTCGGTCTGCCAGCCGCCCTCGGCGAGCGGAATCTGCTGGCCGCCATCCCACGGCTTGTGGCTCGATCCCTTGCGGCCGGCATGCGCCAACTGCATCGCCACCGCGATCTTCGAATGCTTGCGCACCGAGGCGAGGATCGGCTTCAGCCCCGCTTCGGTGGCGTCGTTCCACAGCCCGAGGCAGCCCGGCGTGATGCGGCCGATCGCTTCCACGTGGGTGGCCTCGATGCAGAACATCGCCGCGCCCGACAGCGCCAGCGAGTTGATATGGGTAAAATGCCAATCATTGGCCTCGCCGTTTTCGGCCGAGTACTGGCACATCGGCGCCACCATGATGCGATTGGGAAGCGCGAGGGCGCGCAGTTGGATCGGGGAAAACAGGGCGCTCATTGCAATGTCCTGACAGAGGAAGGGATCGGTTGGCGTTTTCCATACCACGGCAGAGTTCGTCATGCCCGACCTCGTGGCGGGCATCAACGTCCTGGTTCACACCAGCAAAGAATGACGTGGATGGCCGGGACGAAGCCCGGCCATCACCACGAAGCTAGTTTCGGGTCGTTCGAAAGAGAAGGGTTGCATGCGTTCACTACGGCTTGATCCCGGCGGCCTTGATTACTTCGAGATTTTCCGCCGTTTCGCGGGCGACGAATGCGTCCATCTCGACAGGATTCATCGGCAGCGCCTCAATGCCGAGCTGCTTCAGCCTCTCCTGCATCGCGGGCTCGGCCAGGAGCTTGACGCCGGCGGCATGGAATTTCTCGACGATGTCGCGCGGCGTCTTCGCCGGCATGAAGACGCCGAGCCAGAACACGCTTTCGGCATTTTTCAGTCCGGCCTCGAGCGGCGTCGGCACGTCCGGCAAATCGGCGACGCGGTTGGGCGTAGAGACCACCAGCGCGCGTACCCGGCCTTCCCTGATCAAGGGCAGTGCGGTGGCGAGCGGGCAGAAATAGAAATCGATCCGGCCGCCGAGAATATCGGCGATCACTTCGGCGCCGCCGCGGTAGGGCACGTGGGTGGTTTCGATGCCGGCGGCAAGGCGGAATTTCTCGGCGCTGATATGCACCGCGCTGCCGACGCCGACCGAGCCGAACGAAATCGACCCGGGTCTCGCCTTGGCGTCAACAACAAAGTCCTGCACGGTTTTCCACGGCCGCGTGACCGGCACGATCATCACATTGGCGCTGGAGCCGATCATAAGCACCGAAGCGAGATCCTTGGCGACGTCGAACGTCAGTTTGGGATAAATCGCGGGCGAGATCGCGAGCGCCGAAGATTGGGCGAGAATGCTGTAGCCGTCCGGATCGGCCTTCACGACAACCGCGGTGCCGAGCGTGCCGCCGGCACCGGGGCGGTTTTCGACCACGATGGACTGGCCGAGTTCCGCCGCGAGCCGGTCGAACACCACGCGCGGCACCACGTCGGCGGCACTTCCGGCGCCGAACGGTATCGTCGCCTTGATCAGGCGCGACGGATAGTTTTCCGCATGCGCCGTGGCGGCGGCAAGCACGCACCCCGCAATCGCCCATCGTATCGAATAACGCATCAACCGCTCCGGTTATTTTTCAGGTCCGTGATTTATGTCCACCAGCGTAAATTGCAGCAACAACGTACGCTGGAGCGGGGAGAAATTATCGTCGGAGACCATGGTCAGCACGGTTTCGCCCTCTGGCGTGACGTGGGCATCGATGCCTTCCATGTTGTCGACCTCGTTACCGAGGTTGGCCTCGAAAATCGAGGGGCCATCGACCACCGCGCCGGGCGCCACCGATGTGAGCGCGATGCGCCGGATGCGGATGCCGATCCCGGAGAGCCACGAAAACTTGCGCTCCAATATCAGCAACGCCCCGGAGGCCAGCAACACCGCGTCGCTGACATCGAAGTTTTCGGTGCGGCGAACACTGAACTGCCCCGGCGTCGCCCCGCCGACCAGAAACGCGATGAGATTGCCACGGGCGTCGAGGCCGCGCTCGGAGATCGCGATCAGCGTGCCCGCAAGCGGCATGCCGCTGGGCACGAACACCAGCGCTTCCAGGCCCTTGTTGAACGGCAGCCTGCCCGCTGCCGGCGGCAGCGGCACCACCTCGCCGCGCGAGCGTGTAAAGCCTTTGCTGAAATCGAAGCGGAGCACCTTGTTGACGCGCTCAAGGCCGATGTACACGAAGGAACCGTCGAGCGCGATCGATTCCGAATCGAACCAGCCGCGCGTGAGGATCGGCTTGCCGTCAGGCCCGAGCATCGGCGCCGCCTCGACGTCTACAAGCCCGGTCATCTCACGGCCCTGATGGACGATGCTGCCGGTGAACCAGTTTCCCTTGTCGCTGAAGGAGATGAAGCGTTCGCCCCTGGCGTCCAGCCGTATTCCAGACAACCCGCCAAAGCCCGGGAACCGCGAGGTCAGGACCAGCCCGCTGCGATATTCCAGCGCGCCGAACCGAACGCGAGCGCGGTCGCTTCGGTCGAATGAAGTGATCGGCCGGGCGTTGACCTCGATCGGCACGGGGGCGGGGACAGAGAATTCGTCCGGCCGGATCGGCTTCGCCGGTGGCTGTGTCGCAGGCTGGGTCCACGCCACGCCGGACATCGCGATCGTTGAGCACCCTGCCGCCGTCGATGTGAGGAAGCGGCGGCGAGAGAGGCGGAGGTGAGGCACTCCCTGCCCGCGATCGGTCATTTCATTGCGTTACGAATGCAATCGGCGCGGAGAGCCGGTCCTGACAGGCGCGACCCCATGGGTCTCGCTGAACAGTTCGGCAAGCTTTTCGGTGATGGCGCCGCCGAGTTCTTCGGCATCCACAATGGTGACCGCGCGGCGATAGTAGCGCGTGACGTCGTGACCGATGCCGATCGCGATCAGCTCCACCGGCGAGCGGGTTTCGATTTCCTCGATGATATAGCGAAGATGCCGCTCCAGATAATTGCCGGGATTGACCGACAGCGTCGAATCGTCGACCGGCGCACCGTCGGAAATCATCATCAGGATCTTGCGCTGCTCGGCACGACCGAGCAGGCGCTTGTGGGCCCAGTCCAGCGCCTCGCCGTCGATGTTCTCCTTGAGCAGGCCCTCGCGCATCATCAGGCCCAAATTCTTGCGCGCCCGCCGCCACGGCGCGTCGGCGGATTTGTAAATGATGTGGCGGAGGTCGTTGAGGCGGCCGGGATTGGCCGGCTTGCCGGCGGCAAGCCACGCCTCGCGCGACTGTCCGCCCTTCCAGGCGCGGGTGGTGAAACCGAGAATCTCCACCTTGACGCCGCAACGCTCCAGGGTGCGCGCCAGAATGTCCGCACAGGTCGCGGCCACCGTGATCGGGCGCCCGCGCATCGAGCCGGAATTGTCCAATAGCAGCGTCACCACGGTGTCGCGGAAGGTCGCCTCCTTCTCATGCATGAACGACAGCGGGTGATAGGGATCGGTCACCACCCGCGACAGGCGGGCCGGATCGAGAATGCCTTCCTCGAGATCAAATTCCCAGGCGCGGTTCTGCTGCGCCATCAATCGACGTTGCAGCCGGTTGGCAAGCCGCGCGACAATGCCTTGCAGATGCGCGAGCTGCTTGTCGAGATAGCTGCGCAGGCGCTCCAGCTCGTCATGGTCGCAAAGGTCCTCGGCCGCGATCACCTCGTCGAATTTCGGCGCGAAAGCATGATATTCCGGCCCGCGCGGCTCGTTGACGCCGCGTGAGTTGGGACGCGTCGCCTCGCCCGGCGTCTCGTCGTCGCCGAGCTCGCCATCGTCGAACGTGTCCGACGTGGAAGCCTGCGCGCTTTCCATTGCGCTCTCCGACATCTCGTCGGTCGTGGCCTGGGCCTGATCGGCGCTCATCTCCTGTGCCGCATCTGAGTCGGGCGAACCCTCCGCGCCGGACTGGTCGTTCTCACCGTCGCGACTGTCGTCCTGGTTTTCGTCCTCATCGGCCTCGGCGTTGCGATCGTCGCCGAGTTCGAGCGCGCTCAGGAGATCATGCACCGCATCGCCGAATCTCGCCTGGTCCTCGGCAAGGCGGTCGAGCCGGTCGAGCCGCGCGCCGATCTTGTCTTCCAGGACCGGCCGCCACAGGTCGACCATCTTGCGGGCGGCCGCCGGCGGCGCAAGGCCGGTCAGCCGCTCCCGCACCAGCATCGCCAGGGCGTCCGACAAGGGCGCGTCGGCGCGGTCGGTGATCTCGTCGAACTTGCCGCGATGGAAATGATCGTCGAGCATCGCGGTGAGATTTTTGGCAACCCCCGCCATCCGCCGCGAGCCGAGCGCCTCGACGCGGGCCTGCTCGACGGCTTCGAACACGCCGCGGGCCTGCGGATTTCCCGGCATCAGCTTGCGGTGCACTTTCGGATCGTGGCAGGCGAGTTTCAGTGCGATTGAATCGGCGTGGCCGCGCACGATCGCGGCATCGCGCCTTGTCATCTTGCGCGCCGGCTCCGGCAATCGCGCCTTGCCCGGCGAAAGACCCGGCCGCTCGGCGGCAAAGGTCACTTCAAGCTCCGGCTTTTTCGCGATCGCTCGCAGGCACGCCGTCACCGCGCGCTTGAACGGCTCGGTTGGCGCTTCCTTCGATCCGGTGCGGAATTTCGTATTCGACGTGGTCATAGAAGTCCTTACAGCGCCTTGGTAAACCAGTGACGCGTCACGCCGCCGGGATAGCCGTCGATTGCACCGAACGCTTGGTAGCCGCATGCCCGGTAGAAGTCCGGCGCCTGGACGCTCATGGTGTCGAGATAGGATCGCACTGCGCCGAAACGCCGGGCCTCCTCCTCGATCTTTTCGATCAATGCCGTCCCGTGGCCCTTGCCACGAAATCCCGCCTCAACCCAGAAGAACTGGATGAACAGCACTGTCGTCCAGACTTCACCGACAATTCCCCCGACTATCGCGTCACTCTCGCGCAGCGAGACAGCGAAGCGGCGATATTTCTGCTTCCCCATCTTTTCGTTGTTGTAGCGAATGAGCCCGCCAAGGACGGCGCGTTTGGTCTTTCCAATCGTGCGCTCGACGGAAATCGCCGGCATCGCATTAGCTCATCGCCACGTTCACCGAAGACTCCGCGAGCTCCGTGTTGAAGCAGCGCTGATAGAATTCAGCCACCAGCGGACGTTCCAGCTCGTCGCACTTGTTGAGGAAGGTGACGCGGAACGCAAAGCCGATGTCGCCGAAAATCTCGGCATTCTCCGCCCAGGTGATGACGGTGCGCGGGCTCATCACCGTCGACAGATCGCCGTTGGCGAAAGCGTTGCGGGTGAGATCGGCGAGCCGGACCATCTTGTTGACGATGTCTCGGCCTTCCGAACTACGATAGTGATGGGCCTTCGCCAGCACGATCTCGACTTCCTCGTCATGCGCCAGGTAGTTGAGCGTGGTGACGATCGACCAGCGGTCCATCTGGCCCTGGTTGATCTGCTGGGTGCCGTGATAGAGGCCCGAGGTATCGCCGAGACCAACCGTGTTGGCGGTCGAGAACAGCCGGAATGCCGGATGCGGCTTGATGACCTTGTTCTGGTCGAGCAGCGTCAGGCGGCCGGAGACTTCCAGCACGCGCTGGATCACGAACATCACGTCGGGACGGCCGGCGTCGTACTCGTCGAACACCAGCGCGATATTGTGCTGTAGCGCCCAAGGCAGGATGCCGTCGCGGAATTCCGTGATCTGCTTGCCGTCCTTGATGACGATGGAATCCTTGCCCACCAGGTCGATACGGCTGATATGGCTGTCGAGATTGACGCGCACGCACGGCCAGTTGAGCCGGGCTGCGACCTGTTCGATATGGGTCGACTTGCCGGTGCCGTGATAACCCGTGACCATGACGCGGCGGTTCTTGGCGAAGCCGGCGAGAATGGCCAAGGTGGTGGCGCGATCGAAGCGATAATCCGAATCAACGTCCGGCACATGCGGATCGACTTCGGAATAGGCCGGCACTTCGAGGTCGCTGTCGATGCCGAATACCTGCCGTACCGACACCTTCATGTCGGGCATACCAGCGGGCTCCTGAACTTTGGTCATGGCGGCGGTCGTCATCAATCCTCCGGGGTCTCGGGCGCTCCCGAAACCAGATTTGCGGTGTGGCTGCGGATGGGTGCTTGGCGGAACCTATCAGAGAGCGACCGCTGGCAGAAGCCCGCGCTCCGATCAAAGTTCCGTTGCGTTATCATCAAGATAAGCATTGAGCCCAGTTTTTGGAAGGCTGCCCTGCGAATCACGCCCTGCTTTCGCCGGTACCGTCGGGCAAGCCGGTCGATGGCGGGCTCCATGGCATTTCCCATCCTCGCCACCAGTTATGTTAGGTCTGCACGCGCACCAGAGCGCTTCGCCGGAACAGGAATTTCGTGGCCTCCTTGATCGACCCATTGATTGCGTTCGTTTCGGCGCATCCAGAACTTGCCTATCTCACCGTGTTCCTGGCTGCCCTGCTGGAGGCGGTTCCAATCATTGGCTCGGTAATTCCGGGTTCGACCATCATCTTTGCGCTGAGTGCGCTGATACCGGGTGGCGAACTGCGACTGGAGTGGGTGCTGGCAATGGCGATCGCCGGTGCGTTGCTCGGCGACGGATCGGCCTTCTGGATCGGACATCGTACCCAGCGCGAGATCCTCAATGCATGGCCGCTGTCGAATTATCCGCGCGTGATCGCGCAAAGCGAAGCCTTTTTCAATCGCTGGGGCACGCTGGCGGTATTCCTGGCGCGCTTCGTGCCGCCGATCCGGGCTTTCGTGCCGATCACGGCGGGCGCGCTGGGGATGCCGCCGGCGAAATTCTACGCCGTCAACATTCCGGCGATCCTGTTATGGGCGCCCGCCCATGTGCTGCCGGGAGTGCTCGCGGTATCGGTGTTGCATAAATACGCAGGCTTTGCGCCCCATGCCGGGGTCGCCAAGCATTACTGGATGCTGACGGTGCTCGGCGGCGCGCTGATCGTGGCGCTGGTGACGTGGGCGATCCGCCGCAGGCGCGGCGGAGGCGCGATCGAGCCTGCGGTCAAGCCGGTTCGAAAGCGCCTCTGAGAGCGCGCTGGCCGGCAGCCCGGCAAATCGTCCTGCTGTTAAGGGATGTCACAGCGTTCGGTAGAGCACCCGGAACTGTGGCGGTTTCGGATTGGCGACGATCTGCGCTTCCACCGGCAGAATCGCGATCAACCGATCGGCGGAGATACCCTGCTCGATCAGCTTGGCGTTGAGCAAGTCGATCCTGGCCTCCGTGAACATCTCATCCACGACGTTGGCGCTGTTGGAAAACGGGGCAATTTGGGACGCGGTCATGACCTATTCCTTTTTGGTGAAATTGGCTGCGGATGCCCGGCTCTGGTGAACCAGAGCCGGGTTCTATCTTCTGGCGGCTAGCTCATTCCGCCGCCTGCGCTGCCGGAAGGTCGCTGGCGCTCAGTCCCATGCGGGTGGCGACACCGATGCCGTAATCCGGATCGGCGCGATAGAAATGCGTCACCTGGCGCTTGACGATCTCTGTCGGCACGCCCTCCATCGCCGCCTTGATATTGTGGAACAGCTGTTCCTTCTGATCGGCGCTCATGAGCCGGAACAGGTCGCCGGCCTGGCGGTAATCGTCGTTGCCGTCGCGGTGGTTGTAGCGGTCGGCATTGCCCGAAATCGCAAGCGGCGGCTCCTTGAGGCTTGGATCCTGCACCGGGCCGCCCACCGAATTGGGCTCGTAATAGGCGTCCGGGTTGGAGCGGCCGGCGAACCTCATCGCGCCGTCGGCGTGATAGTGATGCACCGGGCAGCGCGGCCTGTTGACCGGGAGTTGTTCGGCGTTGACGCCGACGCGGTAGCGGTGCGCGTCCGCATACGAGAATATCCTCGCCTGCAGCATCTTGTCCGGGGAGTGGCCGACGCCGGGCACCACATTGGCGGGCGTCAGCGCGGCCTGCTCGACTTCGGCAAAATAGTTTTCCGGATTGCGGTTCAGTTCGAGAATGCCGACCTCGATCAGCGGATAGTCCTTGTGCGGCCAGACCTTGGTGAGGTCGAACGGGTTGTACCAGTGCTTGCCGACATCGCTCTCCGGCATGATCTGCACCGAGAATTTCCACTTCGGGAAGTCGCCGCGCTCGATCGCCTCGAACAGGTCGCGCTGATGGGTCTCGCGGTCATGGGCGATCTTCTCGGCGGCCTCCGCGTTGGTCCAGTTCTTGATACCCTGCATGGTCTTGAAGTGGAACTTGACCCAGAAGCGCTGATTCCTGGCGTTGATGAACGAGTAGGTATGCGAGCCGAAGCCATCGACGTTGCGGTAGCTTTGCGGCAGGCCGCGGTCGGACATCAGGATGGTGACTTGATGCAGGCTCTCCGGCGACAGCGACCAGAAATCCCACATCGCGGTCGGCGAGCGCACATTGGTCTTGGGGTGACGCTTCTGGGTGTGGATGAAGTCGGGGAATTTCAGCGGGTCGCGCACGAAGAACACCGGCGTGTTGTTGCCGACGATGTCCCAGTTACCTTCCTCGGTGTAGAAGCGCAGCGCGAAGCCGCGCACGTCGCGCTCGGCGTCGGCTGCGCCGCGCTCGCCGGCGACGGTGGAGAAGCGCAGGAAGGCCCCCGTCTTGTTGCCTACCCTGGAGAGCGCGACGGCCTTGGTGTATTTCGAAATATCGTTGGTGACCGTCAGCGTGCCGTAAGCGGCTGAGCCCTTGGCGTGAACGGTGCGCTCCGGAATGCGCTCGCGGTTCTGGTGCGCGAGCTTCTCCAGGAGATGAAAGTCCTGCATCAGAACCGGACCCAGCGGTCCCGCGGTCAGCGAATTCTGATTATCGGCGACGGGGGCGCCCGACGACGTTGTCATGATCGGTTTCTTGTTCATCGGCTCTTTCCTTTGCGACAAAGTGGCGCGGAGGGTAGGCAGGGTTGCCGATCAGGTCTAATCGTATTAATCGTGGATATAGATAAGAAAATATGATCACGTCCGGGCCCATGATCTCGCTCAAACAACTCAGATATTTCGAGGCGGTCGCGCGTATCAGGCATTTCGGCAAGGCGGCGGAGCAATGTTCCGTCACCCAGCCGGCGCTTTCCATGCAGATCCAGGAGCTGGAAAAAACGCTCGGCGTGCAGCTGATGGAGCGCAGCCGGGGCGGTGTCATGCTGACCGAGGTCGGGCGGGAAATCGCCGGCCGCGCCACCCGCATCCTGGCCCAGACGCGCGACATTGTCGATTTTGCCCGCAGGCAGGGCAACATCCTGTCGGGCCCGCTGCATCTCGGCGTCATTCCGTCGGTAGCGCCCTATGTGCTGCCGGCGCTGCTGCCGCTGGTCCGCGAGCATTTTCCGGATCTCGATCTGCACCTGAGGGAAACCCAGACCCATCATCTCGTCACTGAGCTGCTCGATGGCGAGCTCGATCTGCTGCTGCTCGCTCTGCCGATCGAAAATCCCGAAGTCGAAACCATAAAACTGTTCGACGACCGTTTTCTGCTGGCGATGCCGAAGTCGCGGCCCCTTCCCAATCGCGTCAAGGCGACCCCCGATCTCCTGCAGCAGGACCGCCTGTTGCTGCTCGAGGAAGGGCACTGCCTGCGCGATCAGGCGCTGTCGTTCTGCAATCTGCGGCGTGTCGATAACATCGACACCTTCGGCGCCTCCAATCTTTCGACCATCGTCCAGATGGTGGCGAACGGCCTTGGCATGACGCTGCTGCCGGAACTGAGCATCAAGCTGGAGTGCCGTCACGACGATATCCGGTTGATGCGCTTCGCCGAACCGCAGCCGCGCCGCGTCGTCGGTCTGGCCTGGCGCCGAAGTTCACCGCGCAAGCGGCACTTCGTCGAGCTCGGCAAGCTGATCACGCAGGCGACATCGGTTCAGATGCGGGATTCGGAACTGTTGTGACGAGAGATTCGAAATCTCTCAATTCGTCGTCCCCGCGAAAGCGGGGACCCATAACCGCTGAATTTGGTTATTGGACGAAAGCCGTCGACCAGCGTTTTTCAAAAAATACGCCGCGGCATATGGGTCCCGGCTCGCGCTTCGCTTGGCCGGGGACGACAATTAGCTCGCGCCGCGCACCACCGTCTTGAGATAATTATACGCCTTGATGATCTCGATCAGGCGATCCTCGGTGGAGCGGTCGCCGCCATTGGCGTCGGGATGATGTTGCTTTACCAGCGCCTTGTATTTGGCCTTGACCGTCTCAAGCGTCGCGTCGGAACCGAGCCCCATCACCTGCAGCGCCTTGCGCTCGGCATTGAATACTTTTCGGGTTTCGACCTTGGCTTCGGCGCTGGCGCCCGGGCCCGGCCGCCAGCGGCCGCGGCCGTTGAGTTCGGAGAACATGCTGAACGGGTCAGTGGCGCCTTCGAGATCGGCCTCCGGATTGCCCTTGCCCCGCTTGGCGCTGGTATTGGCGCCCATCTTCCACGTCGGGCGATGGCCGGTCAGCGCATCCTTCTGGTAGCGCGCGACCGCGTCCGCATTCATGCCCTGGAAGAAATTGTAGGACTGATTGTATTCGCGGACGTGATTGAGGCAGAAGTGCCAATATTCCTTGTCGTTGGCCCGGCCCTTGGGCGCGCGGTGCGGGCCCTTGTTCTTGCACTCCGGCCATTCGCACATGGCGGACGCCTCACGCGCCTGCGCCTGCTGCTTCGCGCTCAGCTTGTTGGGCTTGATGCGAATGGAGTCGAAGAATTTGGATGAATCAATCGGCATGGCTGACTATGACAACGCAATGCGAAAACCTTCAAGTCTTGACATTGCGAAACTCTCACTCCCGATGCACCATTGACGAAACGCGGCATTGGTGCGTATTGCCGCCATGAGCACAAAAGACGCTATCACAAACAAGTTGCGTGAAGCTTTCGCGCCCGAAAGCCTCGACGTGACCGACGAATCACATCTTCATGAAGGCCATGCCGGCCACAGGCCGGGCGGCGAAACGCATTTCAGGGTCTATATTGTGTCGCCCGCCTTCGAAGGGAAGAGCCGGATCGAACGCCACCGTATGATTAATGCAACGCTAGCGGGGGAACTCGCAGGAAGCGTGCACGCGCTGGCCATCAGGGCCGAGGCGCCGGGGGAAGTCGGGGACCGGTAAACCCCGCTCAAATCGCTTTCAGAACGCCTTGCCGGCCCGCCTCGGCTTTTTTTCCTCAACCTCGGCCTCGCGCGCAACGGGCACGATCCGCAGCGCGGTGATGCGGTTGCGCTCGCGGCGCAGCACGCGGAAGCGGAAGCCATGGAACGTGAAACTCTGGCCGCGCTCCGGGATCGAGCGTGCCTCGTGGATTACCAGGCCCGCGACCGTGGTGGCTTCCTCGTCGGGAAGATGCCAGTCCATGGCACGGTTGAGATCGCGGATCGGAACCGAGCCGTCGACCACCACCGAGCCGTCGGGCTGGGCACGAACGCCGGCCACCACGACGTCGTGCTCGTCGGAAATATCGCCGACGATTTCTTCGAGGATATCCTCCAGCGTCACCATGCCTTCGACTTCGCCGTATTCATCGACCACCAGCGCGAAGTGGGTCTTGCGGCGGCGAAACGCCTTGAGCTGTTCGGAGACCGGGCGCATCTCCGGCACGAACCAGGGCGGCAGCGCGATGGTCGAGACGTCGATTTTCGATGTATCGCCCTCGGAGGCGCGGATCGCACGCAACAGGTCCTTGGCGTGCAGCACGCCGATGATGTTTTCCGGCTTGTCGCGCCATAGCGGAATCCTGGTATATTCCGTCGCCAGCACCTCGCGCACCAGTTCTTCCGCCGGCAGATCGGCGTTGATCATCACCATTTCGGTGCGATGAACCATCACGTCGGAGACCTGCAGCTCGCGCAGGTCCAGCAGCCCGCCGAACATGTCGCGATCCTGCTTTTCGACCTTGCCTTCGTGATGCAGCAGATCGACCGCGCCGCGCAGTCGCTCGAACGGCGACAGGATCGGCTGGTTGTGTCCGATATTGATGCCGATCAGCCGCATCAACGCGCGAACCAGCACCTCGACGACGGTGAGCAGCGGCCCCAGCAGATAGACCATCACCTTCATCGGCCGCGCAACGAGCAGCGCCACCCGGTCCGGCGCGTTGATAGCGATGGTCTTCGGCAGCACCTCGGCGAAGATCACGACCAGCACCGTCATCACGGCGGTGGCGTAGAGCACGCCGACTTCGCCGAACCATTTGGTGAAAATGCTGGTCGCCAGGGCCGAGGCGCCGATATTGGCGATGTTGTTGCCGAGCAGGAGCGCGCCGATCAATCGCTCGCGCATCGCCGAAATGCTGGAGACGATGGCAGCGTCTTGATTGCCCAGCTTCGACAGCCGCAGCATGCTGGCGCGCGACGCGCCGGTCAGGGCCGTCTCGCTCGCCGCGAAAAACGCGGAGACCAAAAGACAGACGATCACAATGGAGAACGTCACCCAATCCATGATGCGAGTTTCACTCTGTCTTTGACGCGATGATCTCCTGGAAAACCGGGCTAGCCTCGCCGCGCTCCACGCTCCAGCCTGGCTTTCAGAAAATCTCGAACTACCGAGGGTTCGACATCGGGGGCGATCACGGCGCGGCCGACGGCTTTAAGCAAGATAAAAGTGAGCCGGCCGCGCTTGACCTTCTTGTCCTGCGCCATCAGCGCCATCAGCGCGTCGGCATCGCCAAGCCCTTCCTGGGCAAATCCGGCGATGTCCTGCAAGGCGGTCGGCAGGCCGACCTCGGCAAGATGACGCCTGACCCGCGCCGCGTCCGATTCGGCGATCATTCCGAGCTGCGCGGACAGTTCCGCCGCCAGCACCATGCCGACGGAAACCCCCTCACCGTGGAACAGCCGGTCGGAAAAGCCGGTCGCGGCTTCGAGCGCGTGGCCAAAGGTATGGCCGAGATTGAGCAGCGCCCGCTCACCGGTCTCGCGCTCGTCGCGCGCCACGATCGCGGCCTTGGCGCGGCAAGAAGTCGCGATCGCATGCTCGCGGGCGGCGCTGCCTGCGAAAATATCGGCGTGATTGGCCTCGAGCCAGGTGAAAAACGCTTCGTCGCCGAGCACGCCGTATTTGGCGACTTCGGCATAGCCGGCGCGGAACTGGCGCGGCGACAAGGTGTCGAGCACTGCGGTATCGGCGACCACCAGCAGCGGCTGGTGAAATGCGCCGAGAAGATTTTTGCCCTGAGGCGAATTGATTCCGGTCTTGCCGCCGACCGACGAATCGACCTGCGCCAGCAGCGAGGTCGGTACCTGAACAAAATCGACCCCGCGGCGCAGGATCGCGGCCGCGAAGCCCGCGAGGTCGCCGACCACGCCGCCGCCGAGCGCGATCACCAGATCGTTGCGCTCGATCTTCGCTGCGATCAGCGCCTCGCTGACCTGTTCGAGACCGGCATAGGTCTTGGAGCCCTCGCCCTCCTCGACGACGATGCGCGAGGTGGCGATGCCTCCCTCCGCCAGCGAGGCCTCGGCCGGCTCGAGCCAATGCCTGGCGACATTGCGGTCGGTGACGATGGCGGCACGCGCACCGGGCCGCAAGGCGGCGACGCGCTTGCCCAGCGATTGCAGCACGTCACGGCCGATGATGATGTCATAGGCGCGATCGCCGAGCGCGACATCGACGGTGATCGGATCCGAATGTTTCAGCGGCACGGTCATGGTATGATGCCCATCCCGCCGCCGCACAGCCGGCCGTACAGGGCCTCGATGCATTCCTCGACGATCTTCTCGTGCGGCACGTCGCGCGACCAGATCGTCAGATCGGCCTGCTGATAGACCGGCTCGCGTTCGCTGATCAGACGCCCGACGGTTGCTTCGGGGTCGACGGTCTGCAGTAGTGGGCGATCGGAACGGCGCTTGACCCTGCGCATGATGACATCGGCATCCACCTTGAGCCAGATCGAGATGGCTTTGCCGCGGATGCGGTCGCGGGTCTCCTTGCGCATGAAGGCGCCACCGCCGGTCGCCAACACGGCCGGACCGCTGTCGAGAAGCCGTGCGATCACCCTCGCCTCGCCATCGCGGAAATCCGGCTCACCGCGGGATTCGAAAATGTCGGGGATCGACATGCCCGCCGCCGCCTCGATTTCGGCATCGGCGTCGAGAAACCGCATCCGCAGCCGCGCCGCCAGCCGCCGTCCAATGGTAGATTTGCCAGCCCCCATCATGCCCACCAGCACGACCGACCGCGCGCCCAGAGCCGCGATGATCCCGGCGTCCTGGGTTGCGCTGGCTTGGGCCGGTGAGCTTGTCTCAGACATGCAATGGCTCGATGGCCGCGGGATGCGGCGTTCGCAACATACTACCCCCGCCGATACCGTTGCTAGAGCATGATCCGGAAAAGTGGATACCGGGTTTCCGAAAAGATCATGCTCAAACAAAGAGATGAGATCATGATCCAATTCAACCTGATCGGATCATGATCTGGTGTCCCGGTCCGGCGCACTGGCAACTCTTGCAACGGAATGACGAACATGGTGGTAGTCGAATCAGGCGACCCCCGATCAATTCCAATGGTTAATTCGCCGCCTGAGGCTCCGGCATGCCCAGCCTGTTCCGCTTTCTGACTGTTGTCGCTGTCATCGCCGGGATCGTCTATGGCGTGATTTTCGCGCTGGCGAACTTCGTTAACCCGAAGCCGCGAGAAATGACGGTCACGATCCCGGCCGACAGGTTCCTCAAGAAATAGGCTTCGTCAAGGATTCGACGCTAAGGTGGCGGATGCCCCCCAGGACCTCAAGCTCAAAGACCTCTGACGCCAAACTGATCGACCTGTTCCTCGACATGCTCGCGGCGGAACAGGGCGCCGGCCGCAACACCCTGGATGCCTATCGCCGAGACTTGACGGATTTTTCCGAGTTTCTCGGCTCGACCGGCCAGGGCTTTGCCGGCGCCGGGACGCAACTCTTGCGGGACTACCTCGCCGACCTCGACGCCCGCGGCTTCAAATCGTCGAGCGTGGCGCGCCGGCTCTCGGCGATGCGGCATTTGTTTCGTTTCCTCCTGAACGAGCGGATTCGCGGCGACGATCCGGCCGCGATCCTGTCCGGGCCGAAGCGCGGCCGCGGCCTGCCCAAGGTGCTGTCGATATCAGATGTCGATCGCCTGCTGACGCGCGCGAAAGCGTTGAGCGAGGCCGCGGAAGCCTCAGCCCTGCAACGGCTTCGCGCGATCCGGCTCTATTGTCTGCTCGAGGTGCTCTACGCCACGGGTTTGCGCGTCTCGGAACTGGTGGCGCTGCCGCTATCGGCGTCGCGCCGCGACATCAGCATGATCGTGGTGCGCGGCAAGGGTGGCAAGGAACGGCTGGTGCCGCTGAACGCGGCTTCGCGCCGGGCGATGGCCGATTATCTCGCGGCGATGGAAGCGCTCAAGGAAACGAAACAGAAAAACGCTGGCGCCTCGAAATGGCTGTTTCCCTCCTTCGGCGAAAGCGGACATTTGACGCGGCAACATTTTGCGCGCGACCTCAAGGAACTGGCGGCAGCCGCTGGCCTCGCCCCGCGGCTGGTCAGCCCGCATGTGCTGCGCCACGCCTTCGCGAGCCATCTGCTGCATAACGGCGCCGACCTGCGCATCGTGCAAACGCTGCTCGGCCACACCGATATCTCGACGACGCAAATCTATACGCATGTGGTCGAGGAGCGCCTGAAAAGCCTGGTGCGCGACCTGCATCCGCTGGCGGAGAAATAGTTGTCGTGCGGGCTTTGCTGGGGGCAACGTCGAGGATGGCGATCCGTCTTGACTTCGGCGGCATCTCACCCGAAAGAGCCCATTCCCACCAACGCTCAATCCGGCAAAGACACCGGAATGCGCACTAAACAATTGAAAACGCGGGTTTTCTACATGCGAACCTAAATCCGCTTCGTTCCCCTACGTTCCTCTCTCTATATTGATTTGATGCCGGATCACATGCGCAGCTATCTCGATTTCGAAAAACCTGTCGCCGAACTCGACGCCAAGGTTGACGAATTGCGCGTGCTGGCGGCTTCCGGCAGCGACATTGGCGAGGAGATCTCGCGGATCGAGGACAAGGCGGCGCAGGCGCTGAACGATCTCTACGCCAACCTGACGCCGTGGCAGAAAACCCTGGTGGCGCGGCATCCGCAGCGGCCGCACCTGACGGATTTCATCAATGCGCTGATCTCGGAATTCACGCCGCTGGCGGGCGACCGCAAGTTTGGCGAGGACGCGGCGTTGATGGGCGGCTTCGGCCGCTTCCGCGGCGAGAGCATCTGCGTCATCGGTCAGGAAAAAGGCGCCACCACCGAATCCCGCATCAAGCATAATTTCGGCATGGCGCGACCGGAGGGTTATCGCAAGGCTGTCCGGCTGATGGAGATGGCGGACCGATTCGGCATTCCCGTGCTGTCGATCGTCGACTCCGCCGGCGCCTATCCCGGCATTGGCGCCGAAGAACGCGGACAGGCCGAGGCTATTGCGCGCTCGACCGATGCCTGCCTGTCGCTCGGCGTGCCCAATGTCGCGATTATCACCGGAGAGGGAATGTCCGGCGGCGCCATCGCCATCACGACGGCGAACCGCGTGCTGATGTTCGAGCACGCGATCTACAGCGTGATCTCTCCGGAGGCCGCCTCCTCGATCCTGTGGCGCGACGGCACCAAGGCGCAGGAAGCCGCGACCAGCATGAAGATCACCGCACAGGACATGCTGCGGTTTGGCGTGATCGACCAGATACTGAAGGAGCCGGCCGGAGGCGCGCATCGCGACCCCGCCATCATGATCGCGACCACCGGCGATGCCATCGCGCAGAGCTTGAACGACCTGCGCCATCTCGATTCCGCCGCGATTCGCAAGCAGCGGCGGCAGAAGTTTCTCGATATCGGCCGGAAGCTGGGGTGAATTGGTCCCTTTATCGGTAAAACGCCGCGGGCGGGCGCCCTTTAGGCCCCAGCTTTTTCAAAATTCGGCCATTTTGGCCGCAATTGGGCCCAGACCGGGATATTTAAGCTCTGTTCACCACGCCCGAGATGGCGATCTGCGCCGACAGCCCCGTGGCTTGCGACCCGGGGGGCTTAAGGATAATATTTCGTTCAATGGCTTCAGGGCATGAACGCGGTTCGTGGGGTGCGAAATTGCCCGTTGGGTGTGGAGCTTTGCATTGATCGATCGCTCGCTGGTTCGCGCGCTCATCACATCTGTCGCGCTCGCGGCCGGTGTGCTGCTGGCCGGCTGCAACAGCGACGACATTTCGCTCGCCAGTAACGCCAAGGCCAATCAGCCCGTCCCGCCAAAGCTCCTCGCCAAGATGGAGGCGCAGGACATGGATCTGCAATCGCCGATCCTGGTCCGGCTGTTCAAGCAGGAGGCCGAGCTCGAGGTCTGGAAGCAGGATCGCTCCGGCCGCTTTGCGCTTCTGAAGACCTATCCGATCTGCCGCTGGTCGGGGGACCTTGGACCCAAGGTCCGCGAGGGCGACCGCCAGGCCCCCGAGGGGTTCTATTCGATCACGCCGGCGCAGATGAACCCGCAGTCGGCGTATTATCTTTCCTTCAACACCGGCTACCCGAATGCCTATGACAAGTCGCTCGGACACACCGGCTCGGAGCTGATGGTGCATGGCGACTGTTCGTCGCGCGGCTGCTACGCCATGACCGACGAGCAAATCGCGGAAATCTATTCGCTGGGTCGGGAATCCTTCTTTGGCGGTCAAAAGTCGTTCCAGCTGCAGGCCTACCCGTTCCGGATGACGCCGCTCAACATGGCCAAGCATCGCAACAATCCGAACATGCCGTTCTGGAAGATGATCAAGGAAGGCTACGATCATTTCGAGGTGACACGGCAGGAGCCGAAGGTCGATTTCTGCGAAAAGAAATACGTGTTCGACGCCGTGAAGCCGGCCGATGCCAAGCGCGAGCCGGTGTTCGACGCCTCGGCAAAATGCCCCGCTTATGTGATCCCGGATGAAGTTGCCGAGGCCGTGCGCGAAAAGCAGGAGGCTGATCAGACCGAGTTCGCCAAACTGGTGGCGCGTGGGACGCCGGTGGCGCGGACCAATACCGGCATCGACGGCGGCATGCACAAGGTGTTCGCCTCCAAGTTGCCCGGCGGCAATACCGGGCTGTCGGAAGGCGGCCAGGGCCTGGCGCTGCTCACCCTGGAAAAGGCGCCCGGCACCATTCCTGCGAACGTCAATCCTCCGCGCGGGCCGGTTACCTCGCCGGATCAACCGTTGGCAGCGTCGCTGGCGCCGGCGGCTTCACCTGAGCCCGTGACGCGCGTGGCGTCGGTGACGCCCGGTACGCAAAATACGCCGCCCCAAAATACCCAATCCGAGAGCTTCTTCTCCAGCTTCGCCCGCAAGGTTGGTCTCGGCGGCGCCGCGGATACCACCGCAACCACCGCGTCTCAATCCTCATCCTCCTCAGCCAAGCCGAAGGTCGCCGAAGCCAAACCGCCGCGTTCGGAAGCCGCGATGCCCAAGGCTTCGCCGACACCGAAGGCCGAAACCAGGCAAGCCGCCGCACATCCGCCGTTGAAACCGACGGTGACCGAGACTGCGGCGGACGCACCTGCCCCCGCATCCGCTCCCGCTGCAACCAGCCTGGTCGCCGGTGCCCAGCCGATCGTATCGGCAAATTCGTTCGAAAGCCGCTTCTCGGGAGAGAAGTGAACTCGATCACCGCAGCCTCTCGCTATCACACCTGCGCAGCGGTTTTACTTCCGACTGCATCATCCTTGAACGTGTCATCGGGCGGCGCTTGAGCGCTGTTCTGGATAAGACCTTGTCGGTGTAGCAGGCTCCGAGCCGCTGACGAAGGTGAGGGGCTAATCGTGCCCTCACGCATACTTGCCGTGGCAGTGCTTGTATTTCTTGCCTGAGCCGCAGGGACAATCCTCATTGCGGCCGACCTTGCCCCAGCTCGCCGGGTTCTTCGGGTCGCGGTTGGCGGTTGCGGTGGGCACCAGCGAGGCATTGGCGAACGCCATCTCGTCCTCGCCGGTATTCGGATTGAGTTTGTGTGCTTCCATCGCCGGCAACGCCGGCTGCTGGTTCTCCGGCGGCACGATTTCGACGCGCATCAGTTGCGCCGTCACCGCCTCGCGCAGATGCGCGATCATCGCCTCGAACAGGCTGAACGCCTCCGACTTGTACTCCTGCAACGGGTCGCGCTGGCCGTAACCGCGCAAGCCGATCACCTGGCGCAGATGGTCGAGCATGACCAGATGCTCGCGCCAGAGGTGGTCCAGCGTCTGCAGCAAAATGGTCTTCTCGACGTAGCGCATCACCTCGGGGCCCCATTGCGCCACCTTGGCGGCCATGTGCTCGTCGACACGGCTCTCGATGCGCGTCAACAGCTCCTCGTCGGCGATCCCCTCTTCCTTGGCCCATTCATCGACCGGCAGGTCGATGTCGAGCACGCGCTTCAGTTCTTCCTTCAGACCGGCGGTGTCCCATTGCTCGGCATAGACATGTTCGGGCACGTGCTTGGTGACGACGTCCTCGACGAAGGCGCGGCGCATGTCGGCGACGGTCTCGGCGACGCTCTCGTCCTTCATAAGATCGACGCGCTGGTCGAAGATCACCTTGCGCTGGTCGTTCTGGACGTTGTCGAATTTCAGGAGGTTCTTGCGGATGTCGAAGTTGCGGGCCTCGACCTTTTGCTGCGCCTTTTCCAGCGCCTTGTTGATCCAGGGATGGATGATGGCCTCGCCTTCCTTGAGGCCGAGCCGCGTCAGCATGCTGTCGAGCCGGTCGGACCCGAAAATCCGCATCAAATCGTCTTCCAGCGACAGGAAGAATTTGGAGCGGCCGGGATCGCCCTGACGTCCTGACCGGCCGCGCAGCTGGTTGTCGATGCGCCGCGATTCGTGGCGTTCGGAACCGATGATGTACAGTCCGCCCGGCTTGGTCGCGGTCTTGGCCGGCTTCGACCCCTTGGCGGGTTCGATCTCGACGGTCTCTTCCGCTTTCAGCACGATCTCGCGGAAGCGTTCGACGTCGGCCTTGATGCGTTCGATCTTCGCCGCCCGCTCGGTCTCGTCGGTGATCCCTGCGGTCTCGTGCTGGATGCGCATCTCCAGCGAGCCGCCGAGCTTGATGTCGGTACCGCGGCCGGCCATGTTGGTCGCGATCGTGATCGCGCCGGGCACGCCGGCTTCCGCAACGATATAGGCTTCCTGTTCGTGGAAGCGCGCATTCAGCACCGCGAACAGCTTGGCCGGCTTGCCCGCGCGCGCCGCGGCGTAAAGCTTCTCCATCGCGTTTTCGTTGCCGAAATCGATCTGCTTGTAGCCGTGCTTCTTGAGATATTCGGCCAGCACCTCGGACTTTTCGATCGAAGCGGTGCCGACCAGCACCGGCTGCAGCCGCACATTGGCGCGTTCCACCTCGGCCAGGATCGCGGCGTATTTTTCGGTCTGGGTGCGGTAGACCTCGTCGTCCTCGTCAAGCCGCGCCACCGGCACGTTGGTCGGGATTTCCACGACTTCGAGCTTATAGATGTCGAACAGTTCGTCGGCTTCGGTCGCCGCGGTGCCGGTCATGCCGGCCAGCTTTTCGTACATCCTGAAATAGTTCTGGAAGGTGATCGAGGCCAGCGTCTGGTTTTCCGGCTGCACCGTCTGATGTTCCTTGGCTTCCAGCGCCTGATGCAGGCCCTCCGAATAGCGTCGGCCCGGCATCATGCGGCCGGTGAACTCGTCGATGATGATCACCTCGTCATCGCGGACGATGTAGTCCTTGTCGCGGGTGAACAGCGAGTGCGCGCGCAGCGCCTGATTGATGTGGTGAACCACCGAGACGTTCTCGACGTCGTAGAGGGAATCGCCCTTGAGGAGGCCGGCATCGCGCAAAAGCGTTTCGATCTTCTCCATGCCGGCTTCGGTCAGCGTCACCGTGCGCTGCTTCTCGTCGACGTCGTAGTCGGTCTTGTCGAGCCTGGGAAAGAAGGTGTCGATGGTGTTGTAGAATTCCGAACGGTCGTCCAGCGGTCCGGAAATGATCAGCGGCGTGCGCGCCTCGTCGATCAGGATCGAGTCGACTTCGTCGACGATGGCGTAGAAGTGCCCGCGCTGGACCATGTCCTCCAGCCGGTACTTCATGTTGTCGCGCAGATAGTCGAAGCCATATTCGTTGTTGGTGCCGTAGGTGATATCGCGCGAATAGGATTCCTTGCGCTCGGCGTCGTCGAGGCCGTGCACGATGACACCGGTGGTCATGCCGAGGAAGCTGTAGATCTGACCCATCCATTCGGAGTCGCGTCGGGCGAGATAGTCATTGACGGTGACGACGTGGACGCCCTTGCCGGCCAGCGCGTTGAGATAGACCGCCAGCGTCGCGACCAGCGTCTTGCCTTCACCGGTCTTCATCTCGGCGATATCGCCTTCGTGCAGCACCATGCCGCCGATCAGCTGCACGTCGAAATGCCGCTGGCCGAGCGTGCGCTTGGCCGCCTCGCGGACGGTGGCGAAGGCTGGAATCAGCAGATCGTCGAGCGTCTTTCCTTCGGCAAGTTCCTTGCGGAATTCGGCGGTGCGCGCCTTCAATGCCTCGTCCGAAAGCGCCGACAGTTCCGGCTCGAGAGCGTTGATGGCGTCGACCCGGGACTGATATCCCTTGATCCGCCGGTCATTGGCGGAACCGAAAAACTTGCGGGCGAGCGCGCCGATCATGCCAAATTCCTGTTTTTGCGGTCGGCAAAGCTGCCGTGAGGTGGTCCACCAGGTTGCCTATCAACTCATCGTGACGCATCGCGGCCGGCCCCAAACTGGGGATCATCCGTCGAATGAGTGGGAATTCAGCAATCCAAGGTTCAACGGCCAAAAACGCAGCGAAATGAGCGCTATCGCCACTGACTTAGGTTTGGCAGAGATATGGCTGGGCCTGAGGCTTGTCAACGGCGGCCAGCCCCGCGATTGAAGGCCCTGAAGCGGTTGCGGCACGCTCATATCAGGGGGTCCAATTCGATGCGTGGCGAGGCTGCCGCGGGGTCACGAACCCCGGAAAACGGGGGCGCTTACCTGTCAAGGATTTCATCATTTTGACAGACTTTTCGCGTTGCCAAGGCCCCGTGATTGGGCGAGTGTCGCGCCGCCCCGAACGGGCTTTCTGCCCAAACCGCCCCAACGGCTTTGAAGATAAGGATTTTCCATGACCACGTCGTCATCAGCAGTGAAATTCGGCATGCGCGCCCGTCTCGCCTCCGCCGCCACCGGCTGTCTTGCGATGGTGCTGCTCGCCAGCCTGCCGGTGCGGGCCGAAGAATCCAACCCCGTGCTCGCCAAGGTGAACGGCGCTGAAATCCGTCAAAGCGACGTCGCGCTCGCCGAGGAAGAACTCGGGCCGAGCCTCGCCCAGATGGATCCTTCGACCAAGAAGGAAAACGTGCTGGCCTTCCTGATCGACATGAAGATCGTCGCCAAGGCCGCCGAATCCAAGAAGATCGAGGACCGCGATGACTTCAAGGCCCGTCTTGCCTTCACCCGCAACCGGCTCTTGATGGACAACCTGCTGGCGGTCGAAGGCAAGGCCGCGACCACCGACGAAGCCATGAAGAAGGTTTACGCGGAGGCGGCAAAGCAGATCGAAGGCGAGCAGGAAGTTCATGCCCGGCACATCCTGGTCGAGACCGAGGACGAGGCCAAGGCGATCGAGGCTGAACTGAAGAACGGCGCCGATTTTGCCGAACTCGCCAAGAAGAAATCCAAGGATCCCGGCGCGTCCGACGGCGGCGACCTTGGCTTTTTCACCAAGGATCAGATGGTGCCGGAATTCTCCGCCGTCGCCTTCGCGCTCGAGCCCGGCAAGATCTCCGACCCTGTGAAATCGCAGTTCGGCTGGCACATCATCAAGGTCGAGGAGAAGCGCAACCGCAAGGCGCCCGATTTCGAGCAGGTCAAGAGCCAGATCGAGACCTATGTGACGCGCAAGGCGCAAGCCGATTACGTGGCGAAGCTCCGTGAAACCGCAAAGGTCGAGCGCCTGGACCAGCCGAACGAAGCGGCGGCAAAGACCGACGCCAAGCCCGCCGATTCCAAGATGGCGCCCGCGAAAAAGTAAGAATTTGCTGTCACTTCCGCGAAGCCGATAGTAATTTGAGTCGTCATGGCCGGGCTTGTCCCGGCCATCTACGTCTTACGACCTATCGACGGTCAAGAAGACGTGGATGGCCGGAATAAATCCCGCCATGACGGTTGAATTTTGCTTGGTACAAGGCGCCCGCATGTCTACAGCCATCTCCCCGCTCGCCCCGACCAGCGTCCCCGCCATGCCCGCGATTGCGGGCGTGAAGCTTGCGACCGCCGCCGCGGGGATCCGCTACAAGGGCCGCACCGATGTGCTGCTTGCGGTCATGGACAAGGGGACGGCCGTGGCGGGCGTCTTCACCAGGTCGAAATGCCCGTCGGCACCGGTGGAATGGTGCCGCGCCAAACTCGGCGCCGGGAAAGCCCGCGCGCTGGTGGTGAATTCCGGCAACGCCAATGCTTTCACCGGCAAGACCGGGCGGCAGGCCACGGCGCTAACCGCCACGATCGCCGCCAAGGCGCTCGGCTGCCACGCCCATGAGGTGTTTCTCGCCTCCACCGGCGTGATCGGCGAGCCGCTCGACGGCACCAAATTCGACGGCGTGCTTGGCAGCCTGGCCGCGCAAGCCGAACCCGGCGAGTGGATGGGCGCGGCGCGCGCAATCATGACCACCGACACCTTTCCGAAAGTGGCCACCGCGACCGTCAAGCTCGGAAAGGCCAGGGTCACGATCAACGGCATGGCCAAGGGCGCCGGCATGATCGCGCCCGACATGGCGACCATGCTCGCCTTCGTGTTCACCGACGCGCCGATCACAGCCGGCGCGCTGCAGTCGCTGTTGAAGGCGGGCGTCGAGGACACCTTCAATGCCGTCACCATCGACGGCGACACTTCGACGTCGGATACGTTGCTCGCCTTCGCCACGGGCACGGCCGCAGCCGACGGCGCGCCAAGGATCAGCCGGCCCAGTGACCCGCGTCTGAAGGCCTTTACAAAGGCTTTCCGCGCGGTGTTGGCCGACCTCGCCGAGCAGGTGGCGCGTGACGGCGAAGGCGCGCGCAAGCTGGTCGAGATCATCGTCGAAGGCGCGGTGTCGAAGGCCTCGGCGCGGAAGATCGCGATGTCGGTGGCGAATTCGCCACTGGTGAAAACCGCGATCGCCGGCGAGGACGCCAATTGGGGCCGCGTGGTGATGGCGGTCGGCAAGGCCGGCGAGCCGGCCAACCGCGACAGACTGTCGATCTCGTTCAACGGCATCCGCGTCGCCAAAAGCGGCGCGCGCGATCCGTCCTATGACGAGGGGGAAGTCTCGGCCGCGATGAAGGCGCCGGAGATCCAGATCAAGATAGCATTAGGACTGGGCAAGGGCCGCGACCGGGTGCTGACCTGCGACCTCACCAAGGAATATGTCGCGATCAACGGCGACTACCGGTCGTAACAGAAGTCACGACCGGTTGCCGCCCATCCGTCCTCAGTTCGTGATGTGAGCGGTGACCAGCGCATGGTTGAACATCGCAATCATTGCCTTGTTGATATCGGCTGGCGTGTTCGCCGTATAGTAATAGCTCCCCGACGAGTCGGTCGGCGAAGCGCAGGCCTGAAGGCTGGCCGGAATGTTCGTTATGTTGTTGTTGGCGTAGTCGTCTTCGTCGCCCGCAAAGCTCGGATTCGGATTGGCGATCGGCGTATAGGGAATATAGAGCACCATGACCTTGACGCCGCGGCCCGTGAGCGCCGCGCAAGGCGACGGGCTTTTGGAAATCGTGGTGGCATGGTTGCTGCCGGCCCAGCCGCCGGAGGTGTTGAGCTGCTTGGTTTGCGGGTCAACCGCGCCGTCGGTGATGAGGAAAACGTAAGGCAGCGTCTTGGTCGTCGAACTGCCGTCGCCCGCGCCCGGAATGATATTGTTAATATCGCCGATCGATTGAGCAATGTTGGTGCCTCCGGAGCCGAGATTTGAATTCGTGTTGGTATCAAGCAGATTCACGAGGTTCGCGGCGGCATAGTTGATGGTCGAACTATTCGTCGGGCTGCCATTGATCGCGGTGGTCAGCGGGAAATAGGAATAAGCATGCTGGATGAACGGGTAGAGCCCGATCCGGAACTGGTTGGTAACCACCGCGTCATTGTTGGCGGTCTCGAACAGTCCGCTCACGCCATTTGCAGCCTTCGTGGCGTTCAAGGCAAAGCCGACCGCGTCGACGCGCAACTGGATGCAGGGTATGTCACCGGTTGTGGGGGTCGGATTCGGACAGGATGACACCGCCGGTATGCCATATGTGGGATCTGTATTCAGCGAGCCCGGCAGGGTAGAGATCATCGAATCCGGGAAGCCAAGCGCCGTCGAGTTGTTCACGCCGTTCTTGGTGGCCTTCACATTAAGAAGGTTGTTGAGCGCGGTTTGGTCCACACGCGTAAACGCAAAACCCATGCAGTAGCTATTGGTCTTGAACTTCTGGGCGTTCGAACCGCTATCGCTGCAGACGTTCTGTACCGAGAAGTGACAGGCGAGCGTGCAGCCCGTCGGATATTGTCCATGGTTGTCCGGGTTGACGTTGTTAAGCGCGGTTTGTCCAGCAGCGTTCGAGGGCAAGCCCATCGAACCCGAGACGTCGAGCATGACATAGAAATCGAGATAGAGTGGCAGCGACGAACTCGCTGCTGAACTGCCCGACACGGTCAGTTTTTGAAGCCCCATCGGGCCGAACACTTTCATGAAGGTCACCGGCACGTCGGCGCTGAAGGTGACGGTCGCCGCCAGGTTTGGACCGGTCTTCGTGACGACGGGGGTCACCACTTTATTGTTGAAGAGGCTGGCAGACGCGTTGATGTTGCCGTTGAAAATGCCTGTCGCATCGTTCTCGGCGGTCGCAACCCGGCCGTCGGTTGTCATCAGCGATGCCGCCAGCCAGCCGGACGAATTCTGGGAAATCGACGCCACGGCGGCGGCATCCGCCGCCGATTGCAGCTTGGCCTTGATTCTCGTCGCTTCCGAATAGTCGATCGCGCAGCCGATCGCGGCTATCAGTGGAACAGTTGCGACGGCGAAGATCACGGCAAGATTGCCGCGCTGATCCCTGCGGAATCGGTTCATCAAGCTGACAATGGAGCGCATGGATGATGCCTGTGCCGGTTAAATCCCGCCTAAATTTATCGGCGACGGATTAACTTCGGCTTATTGCGACCTTCGAATTGCCGGCCTAATAGAGTTAAGGAATCCTTAATCGACGGCTTCGAAAGCCGTCGGAGTCCATCCCTCAACGCATTCACAGCGCATGGCTGACATCAAACTGACGCCCGTGGTCGCCTGCGCCCTGGTTGACGCCGACGGACGCGTGCTGATCGCGCAGCGGCCGCCCGGCAAGTCGCTCGCGGGCTTGTGGGAATTTCCCGGCCGCATCGCGCGCAAGTGCACATCCCGTTCAGGTTGGCGCCAAGGCCGCTCACAGCTGCGATAATCGCGGGCGAAATGCCCGCCGCGATCAGGCCGTGCGGTGGCGGCAGTCTCGTCGTGCAGGAAGCGTTCAAAAACATTATCGAAAAGTTTGCGCCTTCTCGATCTTTCTCACCAATGCTTGTTTAATTTTTTTGCCCGAGCATCGCCACTGCAGACAATTGGGCATTGAAGCGAGATCATCTCATGGTTCTTTCCTGGATTTTGGATCAGCTACTTCGTCTGCGCACAGATGAACGCGGCGGCGTGGCCATCATTATGGGCTTTCTGATTATCCCCCTGGTGGGAGCCTTGGGCATCGGTTTCGAGGTTTCGAACTGGTATA